>Ga0316626_10000994_pt1 | contig 12148 bp, 11 predicted proteins | sample OWC_Aug_T1_C1_D5_FD_207656 | JGI IMG/M metagenome (GOLD analysis project Ga0316626, IMG submission 207656) | Wetland soil microbial communities from Old Woman Creek delta, Ohio, United States - OWC_Aug_T1_C1_D5_A | ecosystem: Environmental > Terrestrial > Soil > Wetlands | place: USA: Ohio...
GCGCGCCTCCCTGACGGATCTCAACCTCAGGCTTCTCGAGGAAGGAAATCCTCCCTCCGATGGCTGGGGCTATCTCCAGATGACGCCAGATCGTTTTCCTGGGAAGACCCTAGAGCAGATCAAGCGCGCGGTGCCGCTGCCCCCTGGCGCGCGTGCCCTGGCGGTCGACTCGGGCGTATCGCTGCGGGTGATTCTCACCGGGCAACCCACTGGTGAGCAGCTACTGGAACTACGATTCGGCGAAGAGTCATCCTTCGACGCCTGGGTGCATGGGGAGTGGGTTGGCGAGGCTCTGTTTGCGCGCCTGCCGGAGGCGTTGACGGCTGCGCCAGCCTTTGTTGCCCGCTATCTGGGCAGCCCTACTAAGCCATGACCTGCCTGACTTGACGAGCTTCACATTTCCCACCAAGTGGGCTATGGATCCAGGTGACGCCGGGGCAGCCCCGAAAACACATCAGTTGGAGCAGGATCGCCAGGGAGGATAGCCGCATGCCAGACGAAGAGGCAAAGACACCGCAGGAACAGATCAAGGAAGGAATCTGGCGCATCGCGCTCCAGACGGTCGTGATCCTCGTCGCGATCGCATTCGGCGTCTTCATCGGCTATCAGCTGTGGGGGGACGCGCCCGATCTGAGACTGCAGGCAGGCGCCCTGGCGCAGCAGGTGCAGGAGCTGAAGAACGAACGGGAAGCTCAGGGTGCTGTGCAGGCAATGTGCGACCGCGACAAGACTGATTGCAAGAGTCGCCTGGACAAGGTCTTCGAGCAGAAGGAAGAACTTCAGAAGCAGGTAGCGGAGCTGCGAAAGCAACTCGGCGGTTAGAGCTGCCCAGCTTGTCAGGTCGAGAGGTCGTTAGAGAGATCAACGAAGGCGGGCTCGGTCAGGAACTCAAAGAGGGCGCGCGGAGGCCAGGTCGGCCGCGTGCCCGTCGCCACCGCCCGGTCGACCGTCGTCCGAACTCGTGAGGCTCACGTCGAGTGTTCGCCCTCTTCGCTGCGCTTGCGCTCCGAGTCCAGCAGTCGCCGGGCCGTGGCGCTCTGGGCTTCGGCTTCGGCCATCTTTCCGTGTTGCTGAAAGAACGTCGATAGGCTCGCGTGCGCAAGAACGTCGTACGGCGTCAGTTCGCAAATGCGCTTGCCGACCGCGATGGCATCCTCGTAGTTCTCCTTGCTCAAGTACGCCATGGCGAGCCCGTGCAGCGCGTCAACGTACTGGGGATCCAGGCTGAGGGCTTCCGTATACACGGCAATCGCCTCGTCGACCCTGCCCTCTCCGAAGAGGTCGACAGCGACATCGTACAGGTCTTCTTTCGTTGCCATCCAGTAATCACGCGTCGGCGCGGCCACCCGTTACACCTGGAGTTCCACGACTCTACCCAAGTCACCTGTCAGCGACAAGGCGGTTGCCCGGACTTCCGAGCCTGTCGCTGTTAAGAGTCTATCCGATAATCGCAATCGAAGGGTAGTGCACGGGGCAGCGCCCCGTTTGTGGACGGCCCCAGCGGCCCGGGGTATGAGACATGTTAGAGATGGCATCGCAGGTTTCCCAGCAGAACACGCAGACGATGCCGCTGGAAGCAACCCTCGCGAGCATCATCTCCGGAGATCAGCCCCTGGACTTCGAGCAGCTGGCTCTGGAGGTATTCTCGCACCAGTTCGAGCGCAACCTCCCCTACCGCACGTACTGCCTCCGCCGTGGCCGCACTCCCCAGAGCGTCCATCATTGGAGCGAGATTCCCGCCGTGTCGACAGCTTCTTTTCGGATCGTGGATCTCACGTGCGGGCCAGCCGAGCGCATCTTCCTCACGAGCGGCACGACGCGCGGTCCCGATGCTCGCGGGCGCCATCTCGTCCCGCACCTGGGCCTTTACCGTGCCGCCGCCCTCGCGCATTTCGCGGCCTGCGTCACCCCCGACGGCATGCTCGCACCCGTGCTGGCGCTCACTCCCCCACCCGAATTGAGTCCTCACTCATCGCTCGTCCAAATGATCGAGTGGATACGCGAGACGTACGGGACCAGCGATGACGCTTACTTCGTCGGCCAGCGCGGACTCGACATCGAGGCGCTGTGTGCCCGCCTCAGCGGAGCGGCACGGGAGGGAAGACCAGTGTATCTGATTGGGCTCACCGCCGCGTTCGAGGAGCTTTTCACGTGCTGCCGGGCGGCGGACAAGACGTTCCGGCTCGCCTACGGGACCCTCGTCATCGACACAGGTGGGAACAAGCGTGGCGTGCACGGTAGGCCCCCTGGACGTTCGTTCTCACGACGGGGCTTTCTGAATGCTTGCTGGCGGCTGCTCAACGTACCCGGTTATCACTGCGTAAACGAATACGGGATGACCGAGCTGTGTTCTCAGTTCTACGACAATGTGCTGCGTGAGCGGGCTGCTGGTCGTCTCACTCACAGATACAAGGTCGGCCCGCCGTGGACACGGACGATCGTGGTCGACCCTGAAACGCTCGAAGAGGTGCCACCTGGCAGACCTGGCTTGCTACGTCACTTCGACCTTGCCAACTGTGGCTCGGCCATGGCGGTCCAAACCGAGGACCTCGGTGTGGCAGTAGCCGATGGCTTCGAGTTGCGAGGGCGCGTTGGCGGAGCGGAGCCCCGTGGGTGCGCGCTTCTTCTCGAGCACATGACCGAGGCCAATGCCGACACCGTCGTATCATCTGCCCGGAATCACTGACGTCCCGGTCCGCACCGAGCCCGCGGGGTCACGTGGGGTCGAGGTCGAGCACGCCGTCGTGAGCCCCGACTTGATAACCCAGGCTCTGGACTCCGTGCTCGCGGCGCGGGCCCGCAGGCTTGCGGCGCGACCGGTCGGAGAGATCATCGGTGTCATCGCGCGGCTTGCAGCCGAGTGGAGCCGGCCCGACAGCCCATGGCTGTCGCAGGCAGCCGAGGCGCTGCCGGCTACCACCGGTCTCTCGCGCCAGATGATCGTGGAGGTCATTCCGAGGCTCTTCGAGCCATTCACGGCAGAGCGCCTGTGGACCTTCGTGGAATCAGAGACCGGCGGTGCGAATGCCCTCGACGGGTTCGTGCCCTCGCCGTGGGGTGAACGCCACGCGATCGGACCCGATCTCGTCGCACACATAAGTGCTGGAAACGTTCCGGGCCTCGCCCTGCCGGCGCTTTTCACTGCGCTCCTCGCCAAGGCGGCTGTCGTAATGAAGCCAGCGGCCGGTGAGCCTGTGCTCGCTGCTCTCGTGGGCAGAAGTCTCGCGGAAATAGACCCTGACACAGGGGCCTGTGTGGCCGCCGCCTACTGGCCTGGAGGCACCTCTCAGTTGGACCACCCGGTCCTCTCGCGTGCCGACGTCGTCATCGTCGAGGGTAGCGATGAGACGGTCGCTGCCGTACAGAGAGCCGCGCGGGGACGTGTCCTCGGCTTCGGCCGGCGCCTGAGTCTCGCCGTTGTAGCGCGAGAGGCTACGATGGATGTCGAGCAGATCGTGGCCGACATCGCGCGGGACGTGAGCCTGTATGATCAGCGAGGCTGTCTCTCCCCGCAGGTAGTCTACGTAGAGTGTGGAGGCGCAGCCAGTCCAACTGAGATCGCCGCGGCGCTCGGCGATGCGCTCATCGCCCTCGCGTATGATCTCCCACGCGGCCCCCTCACCTCGGCCGAGCACGCGGCGGTCCGCGCCTTTCGGGAGGATGCAGAGTGGCACGCGGTTGCCGGCAAGGATATCCGAATCTTCGGTGACCCTTCCAAAACGGGCCCGACGGTGGTCTACGAGCCCGACCCCGCGTTCGAGCCTACCTGCCTGAGCCGGACGCTGAGGGTCAAGCCACTTACCCGTCTGGAAGACCTGCCCGCCGAGCTGGGCTCGTGGGCCGGCCTCGTCGAAGCGGTAGGGGCCGCAGGACCGCCGGCGCGCATCCGAAGCCTTGCCCTAACTCTAGCCAAGCGCTCCACGGCAAGCCGCATGTGCCCGCTCGGACAGATGCAGAGTCCTCCCGTCGGCTGGCATCACGGTGGCCTGCCACGCCTGGGGTCGCTGCTCCGGTGGATCGACATCGAATCGCCGCGTGGTGAAACTTGATGAGACGGCTTGAAACAAGCTAAGCGTGGCGCAGCGACGTTCGGTGAACTGGCCCATGAATAAGTAGAGCATCACGCGAAGCCCAAGAAGGGCTCGTGGCACAAGGACCAACGCAGCCTGGAGCTCGGACGGGGGCCGGGGTGGTGAGGGCTTCGCCGGTGCGATACGCTCACAGTATCGTATGAGGCCCAAGTACCAGCTCCTGAAGCTCTGGCTTCTCGACGCTCTGCCGTTGACGAAAGACGCGATCCACGTCCACATTGGTCTCCTCTGCCTGCTGGTTGCCCTCGTCGTTTTCCGCCGGCGGTTGACCTCCTACTGGGCGCCGGTCCCCGGGCTGCTGGTCTCGGTGACGATGGAGATCTTCGACCTGCGGGACGGCTACGGCTGGACCGCCAGTGTCAAGGACCTCATCAACACCAACCTGATGCCGTTCGTGCTGGTGACGCTCGCCCGCATGCAGACCTTCAACTTCTAGCATAGCTAGCCGAAGGGGGCCGCGCCGCTCCGCGGTGGAGGGCCTGCCGCTCGCCAAAATCTGATCTGGCCGAGTGAGTCCCGTCTGAGTAGTCGCTGCGTCGCAGTCGGATCCAGAGGAGAATCTCGATAACGAACCCGACGGCGACCTAGACCGGCACAAACGGAACGGCAACAAGACAGGCGACCGTCACGGTAGTGTTCTCCCCAAAAGCGTAACTAATTGATCACCCCGCTGGAGGGCGTATCCATCCTTTGTCAGCCACCCGCCACGGCGGCCAGACGTCAGGTCTCTCGGAACCACGCTCGGATGATGCCTCCTACATGCGGACCCGTGTGCTGATGGCCTGTCTGACATATCGAGGCAGCAGAAGATTTCCTTTCCAAGCCCCGTGGCCTCGGCCGGCTTGTTGCAAATCGTAAATCCATTTACAATCTGTAAATGTTCATCCCACGTGCGGCCTCCAGCCTGCTCGCCGCGCGGCTGCAACAGTATCCGGCCGTCGCCCTGGTGGGCGCTCGACAGTGCGGGAAAACTACGCTGGCGCGCGAAATCGGAGGGCAATACTTCGACCTCGAACAACCGGGAGATCGCACGCGACTCGACGTCGAGTGGGACCGGCTCTGTGTGGAGAGGAAGCTGATCATTCTGGACGAGGCCCAGACCTGGCCCGAGGTCTTTCCGCGTCTGCGGGGTGCCATTGACACTGAGCGCAGGCGCTACGGCCGTTTTCTACTCCTCGGTTCTGTCTCCCCCGCGTTGATGACTCAGGTCTCGGAGTCGCTCGCGGGTCGGCTCTCCGTTGTTCAGCTCACTCCGTTCCTTCTGTGGGAGGTGCCGTCCGTCACGCTGCGCGACAATTGGCTGAGAGGTGGGTATCCGGACGGCGGCACTCTCGATTCCGCGCGCTTCCCGCAGTGGCAGGAGGACTATCTCGCATTGTTGGCACAACGTGACTTGCCGAGCTGGGGACTATCCGCCAAGCCGCAAACGACAGAGCGGCTGCTGCGCATGAGCGCAGCGGTGAACGCGCAGCTGTGGAACGCGTCGCGGATGGGACAGAGTCTAGGGATCTCGCATCCCACGGCCAACTCCTACCTCGACTATCTCGAAGGCGCCTTTCTAGTGCGCCGACTGCGTCCGTACGCGGCGAGTTTGAAGAAGCGTCTCATCCGCAGCCCGAAGCTCTACTGGCGTGACAGCGGCCTGCTGCACGCCGCCCTGCGGGTCCGCAGTCACGACGAGCTGCTCGTCCAACCATGGGTTGGATGTAGCTGGGAGGGGTTCGTGATCGAGCAAATTATCTCGACGCTCACAGCCGTGGGCTGCCGCTTTCATCCCTATTTTCTGCGGACCAGCGACGGCTACGAGATCGATCTGGTGCTCGACCTGGGGCGCGAGCGCTGGGCCTTCGAGGTCAAGCTGACCTCCCAGCCCGATCCGCACGATCTCGAACGGCTGAACAAGGCAGCCGACCTGATCAGGGCCAAGAAGCGCTTCCTCGTCTCGCAGACTCAGCACCCGACGTTCTCCGAGCGCGCCAGCTCGTGCGGCCTGCCAGAGCTATTGGATCGGCTGCGCGAGCACCCGGCGGGCTAAAAGCAAGAGGCTAGCTCTATTCGAGGACATTCGAGGGCTCGGCGATGTAGTACGGTCACCAAGCGCTGCGCCGCCACGGAGAAATGGCCTGGGGCTTGGGCCATTGCCCGCTCGACTCCGACGGCCGTGTGCTTCTCCCCTTTTCCTGATGTCCGTGTGCGAGTACCATCGGCGCCATGGCGCAGTTTGAGCTCGAGCACGTGTCTATCCACGGTCACGGGGTGAGCTACCGCATGGGTGGGGAAGGCCCGGCCATCCTGCTCATCCACGGTATGGCCGGCAGTTCCCTCACGTGGAAGGAGGTCATGCCGCTCCTGGCTCAAAGCCATACGGTGCTCGCGCCGGATCTTCTCGGCCACGGCGAATCGGCCAAGCCGCTGGGCGATTACTCGCTCGGCTCCTTCGCCAGCGGCCTGCGGGACTTCCTCTCAGTGGTCGGCGTCGAGCGGATGACCGTTGTGGGCCAGTCTCTTGGCGGTGGCGTCGCCATGCAGCTCGCCTACCAGTACCCCGAGCTCTGCGAGCGCTTGGCACTGGTCAACAGCGGCGGGCTGGGACGCGAGGTGAGCTGGATGCTGCGCGTTCTGACACTGCCAGGCGCCGAGTTCATAATGCCGGTTCTCTTCCCCGCATTCGTGCGCGACCGAGGAAACGACTTAAGCCAGTTCCTCCTTCGTAGGGGTCTGCGTGCCCCTCGCATCGCCGAGATGTGGCGGGCCTATGTGTCGCTCGCCGAGCCCGAGAACCGCCGCGCCTTCGTACGCACGCTCCGCGCGGTCGTCGATCCAGGTGGCCAGGTCGTTAGCGCGAAGGACCGGTTGTATCTCACCGTGGGAATGCCGACGCTGATCGTGTGGGGAGACGCGGACCGCATCATCCCCGTTGCCCATGCCTACGCGGCCCACGAAGCCATGCCGGGCAGCCGGCTCGAGGTCTTCGAGGGGGTGGGCCATTTCCCCCACGCGGAGGAGCCGCTGCGCTTCGCTGCGGTGCTCACCAACTTCATCGAGACGACCAAGCCGGCGCTGCTGGGGCGCCAGGAGTTTTCCGAACTCGTCCGCACCCGCGGTTGAGAGTCAACCTTCCAGTGAAGCCGGAGCGAATGCGCCCTCCAGGAGCTTATGATACCCTGGAAGTACTATGAAGCCGGTGCGACGCTTCACTGATCGCGAGGCCCGAGAAGCGGCAGAGCTGGCCGCTCGGTGCCTGGAGGCGGACCTGCGTGTGCAGCTCGTGTACCTCTTCGGGTCAGCCGCCAACTCGAAGCGCCCCGATGTACGGGATGTAGATCTCGCAATCCTCACGGCGCCGCCCCTCTCACTGGATGAAATCGTGCGGCTTCGCGCCGACGCTGTCGCCGCCGCACGGCTTCCCATCGATCTAGTATCGCTCAATCACACCTCCGTGGTGCTCGCAAAGGAAGTCGCAGACACGGGGCGCTGCCTGTTCGCGAGGAGTCCTGACATCGAGGTGCAATTCGCGACCCGCGCGCGGTCCCGCTACTGGGATTTCAAGCCATTCATTGAGACGCAGTGGCGCCTCGCTGACGAGCGGATGCGAGAACGGCGACATGGTGCTCCGACCTGAAGCGCTCCGAGAACGCCTGCTGCGGCTTGAGGAGGTGGTCTCGCGACTCGAGGAGATGAGCCAGAGCGCAGTGAGCGCCAGCTTCAAGGACGAGTGGGCGGCAGAGCGCGGCCTGCAATTGGGCGCCGAAATCATCCTGGATATCGGCAACCACATCTTGACGGCGCAGTTCGGCGTGAGTGCTGAGGATTACGAGGACATCCTGACCCAGCTTGGAAGGTGGGGAGTTATCGACGAATCACTCCGAGAGCGCCTGAAGGGGCTCGGCGGATTCCGCAACATCCTCGTACACGACTACCTGCGACTCAACTTCGCTCGTGTCAGGAACTTCCTCCAGCGCGCCCCGGCAGATTTCAGCGAGTTTGGGCAGGCGGTACGCCACTGGCTCGCGGCAAATGAGTTCTGACAACAGGGATACGCTGCGCTCGCTCTTCCTGCGCCACGTGTGCCAGACCTCGCGAGATCCCCTGGGTCTCGTCGTCGAGCGGGCCGAGGGCGCGTGGCTCTGGGACGCAGACGGGCGCCGCTATCTCGACCTGCTCTCTGGCATCGGAGTTGCGGCCATCGGACATCGCCATCCGGCTGTCCTCTCCGCTATCCGCGAGCAGTGCGAGCATTATCTCCACACGATGGTCTACGGCGAGCACGTGCAGGCACCCCAGGTCGCTCTCGCCGCGCGCCTGGCAGGGCTCCTGCCGGCACCACTCTCCGTCGTGTACTTCACCAACAGCGGCGCCGAGGCGGTCGAGGGTGCGCTCAAGACGGCGAGGAAGGCGACGGGACGAACACGGTTCGTCGCATTCTCTGGCGCCTTCCACGGTGACACGTTCGGAGCTCTGTCGGTCGGCGCAAACCCGGTCTACCGCGAGCCCTTCGAGCCTCTTCTCCCCGAGATATGCGTGCTCCCCTTCGATCGTTTAGAAGGCTTCGACGCCATCGATGAGCGTGTCGCCGCGGTCATCGTGGAGCCTGTGCAGGCGGAGGCAGGCGTGCGCATACCTTCTCCCGTGTTCCTTACGGCGCTAAGCGAACGAACGCGTGCGGTCGGTACGCTTCTCATAGTGGACGAGGTCATGACGGGCCTCGGCCGGTGCGGGCGCCTCTGGGCGTGTGAGTGCTCGAAGATCGTCCCGGATCTGATCGTTCTTGCCAAGGCGCTGGGAGGCGGGCTTCCGCTCGGCGCGTTCATCGGCAGTGAGCAGGTCATGGCGACACTCAGCGAGGATCCGCCGCTCTCCCACGTCACCACGTTCGGCGGCCACCCTCTGTCGTGTGCCGCCGGTCTCGCAAGCCTGGAGGTGATCGTGGGTGAGCGTCTCTGGGAGCGCGCCGCTCGCCGCGGCCGGGATTTCGCCGCTAGCCTCGATCGCTTCGTGGGCGGAGGTGCGGTGGCTGCCGTCCGTGCAGCCGGGCTGCTCATCGGCATCGAGTTCACGGCGCCCGACCAAGCCCGTACCTTCGTTACCGAATGTCTCGCCCGTGGATTGCTCGTCGGATGGACGCTTCACGACGACCGAGTCGTCCGCCTGGCTCCTCCGCTCGTGCTCAGCGACGACGAAACTGAAACCGCACTCGGCGGGATGGCGGAGGTCGCGAGCCAGCTCGGCTCCGGATAGCGCACCTTGTAGAGAACTAACTCAGGCCCAAACGCCCGGAATTGGCCCACCGCACCGCACGGCTTACCATCGATGTCATATCGCTCAATCACGCCTCCGTGGTACTCGCAAAGGTAGGGTGTGCGCCGGAATCAGGCCGCGCGTAGCGTGGCACTTGCGGTGGTGCCAGGAGCGTCACGTCCCATCGGCATGACAGCGCCCGGGCATCGCGGCATTCTCTCGTGGCGGCGAGTGGACGGCCGGGTGCACTGCGAGGTAGAATGCGCCGCGTTTCGATGCGTGCACACCAATGAGAAGCTGCCGAAAGCTTAGCTGCTGCCAAGGGCGAGCGAGGCTCCGCCTCAGACCGACGAGGTACACGGCGACAGTGCAGACAACAAGACGTGATTCATCTGCAAGAAGTTTCGACCAGTCGAGAGCCCTGGCGAAGCTCCGCCTCAGACCGACAAGCTGCATGCCGAAATTCGGGCGAGGAAATCTTGACTCATTCGCAACAGCCTCCAGCCAGCCAAGCGTTCCAGAGAGACCGAGGACACTCGCCCCGCCCCTTCCTGTTCTTGTGCTGCTCCTGCCGGCGATGGTGCTCTGCTCCCATCCCGCCCTCGGGCGTGAGATCGCCGTCCGGGAGCCGAGAGTCGCCGGCGCCTTCTATCCAGCGTCGCCGTCCGCACTGTCCGACACCGTGGAGGCGTTTCTCAAAAACTCGCCACAAGAGCACGTGGATGGACCGATCCGGGCCTTGATCGTACCCCATGCTGGATACGTGTATTCGGCTCAGGTCGCCGCAAGAGGCTACAAACTCCTCAGCCAGCAATACCGCAGGGTCATCATCGTGGCCTCCAACCATTATGGCGGGGCGCCCCAATTCAAGTTCTCCGTGAGTGGTGCCAGCCATTACGAAACCCCACTCGGAAGAGTAAGGGTTTCCGAGATTGCCGGCGAGTTATTGAAGAACGATCTGTTCTCCTACGTGCCCGAGGTGCATTCCACCCACATCATCGAGGTACAGCTGCCGTTCCTGCAGAAGATCCTGCGGGACTTCGAGATCGTCCCCATAGTCACGGGCCATGCAAGCGATAAGGAACTGGCGGCAGTTGCCGAGCTGATCTCACGTCATCTGGACCAAGAGACGTTGCTGATTGTCAGTTCTGACCTTTCCCACTATCACCCGTACGACAAAGCCGTCGAACTCGATCGACGCTGCATAGACGCAGTGGAAGCTCAGGACTTGGGGAAAGCGGCCGGCTGTGAAGCTTGCGGACTGCCGAGCATAATGATCTTGCTGCAGATCGCCAGGGAAAAAGGCTGGCGCGGCAGGATCATCGATTACAAGAACTCAGGCGACACCGCAGGAACCAAGGATCGAGTAGTTGGATACTCGTCTATCGTCTTCTGGCAGGAAGACCTCTCGGAGAGCGACAGGCGCCAGCTTCTGAAGATTTCGAGAACGGTGCTGGATTCCCGCATCGGCCAGGGAATCACGCCTGAGATCAACGAGGAGGGGGATTTATCGCAGCGGTTGCTTAAGAAACAGGGCTGCTTCGTCACCCTCGAAATCGACCATAGCCTGAGGGGATGCATAGGTCACATCATTCCGCAGGAGCCACTCTATCGTTGTGTGATCCAGAACACGGTGAGCGCTGCGCTTCACGACGGGAGATTCACGCCCGTAACCAAGGAAGAGCTGGATCGAATAAAGATCGAGATATCCGCTCTGTCCGTCCCCGCCCCTCTTGAGAGAAAAGATCCTCAGCAGCTCCTGGATTTCCTGATACCCCTCAAACACGGGGTGATCCTCAAGAACGGCCCCCGGCAGTCGACCTTCCTGCCCCAGGTCTGGGAGCAATTCCAAAAGAAGGAAGATTTCCTCTCGAAGCTCTGCTTGAAGGGCGGGCTTGTCTCGGATTGCTGGAAGAATTCCGAAACGACGGTACTCACCTACGAGGCGAGTGTTTTCGGGGAATAGTCCCGGGAACCGCCGTAAGCCGATCAGAAGATGCAGTAAGGCACCCGTCGCTTCCACCTACCTCCCCCCGTCTACATGAGGCAACCGGATTTCCAAGCACGCACCCGGGACACAGCCCTGCGCGTGGCGATGGGCTGCGGGCTGCTCTTGATCGCATTCGCCTTGTTCTATCGCCTGGGGTCGCCGGTACTCTTCGAGGATCCAAACGATGGGCAGTACGCGGAGGTCGCCCGCGAGATGATCGAGAGCGGAGACTGGATCAGCCCCCAGCTGAACTACGTCCTCTTCCTCAATAAGCCGCCCCTGACGTATTGGCTCGTGGCCAGCGCTTACGCGGGATTCGGCGTGAACGAATTTGCGGCCCGCCTTCCAGGAGTACTGGTTACGCTGCTGACGCTGCTGCTGATCTACCGCCTGGGGCGAGAGCTGTTCGACCCTCTCACCGCTCTGCTGGCGGTCTGCGTCTACGCAGGCATGCCAAGCACGCTCGTCGAGGCGCGCATGATCCGGCCTGACTCGATTCTGACGGCAACCACCCTCGGCGCCCTTCTTGCATTCGCCGTGGCCCTGCGCTCCACGGGCTCACACCGGCGGCGCGCGCTCTATGGGCTACAGCTCGCCTTGGCTGCCGGCCTTCTCGACAAGGGAATAGTGGCGCTCCTGCTCCCGGCGTTTCCCATAGCAGTCATCATCACGGTGGAGCGGCGATGGGACCTGCTACGCGTCCTTGCTGCCCCACGGAGTTGGGTCTTGTTCGCCATGCTCGTCATTCCCTGGCATCTCGTCGCGTCCCTGCGCCACACGGGATTCGCCTGGGACTACATCGTCAACCAACATATATTGTTCTTCTTCG
>Ga0316626_10000995_pt1 | contig 12146 bp, 13 predicted proteins | sample OWC_Aug_T1_C1_D5_FD_207656 | JGI IMG/M metagenome (GOLD analysis project Ga0316626, IMG submission 207656) | Wetland soil microbial communities from Old Woman Creek delta, Ohio, United States - OWC_Aug_T1_C1_D5_A | ecosystem: Environmental > Terrestrial > Soil > Wetlands | place: USA: Ohio...
CGCATTCGGAGGATTCTGCCACTACAAGTACTGGGAGGACGCGTACAAGAATACGGGATTCGAGTTGATCACCTCGCAAGGGCGCAGTGCAGTCGACAACATTCGAAAAGAAGTCGCACTTTACGACAAGTACGAGGCAATCGTCTCCTTTCTATCGACAGTACGCCTTTTTCCTCAAAAGATGTTCATGATGATCCGTCGCATGCACGCCAACGCCGAATCCTACATTAAGGCGGAAGAGGAGGAGCTGATCAGCCTGAACTGGTACACCGTCGGTCAAAAGCCGGAATGATCGTGACCACGAAGCAACGGTCACCTGAGCTCATGCGGACCGCGTGAAAGACGCGGCTGCTTAGCCGCAACACGTTGGGCGAATCAGGGAACTACGGCGAGATCGAGCGAGTCTGGACATCTCCCGAATGAGCCAACGGAAGCCCCCAATACTCAGCATCGTGGCGATTTGCTGCCCGCTTCTGATCTGGGGTGTGTTCTACTTCCTGGCAACTGCGACAGCCCGAGACTTCAACGAGCGGATGTTCGGGCGCTACTACACGCTCGGCATCCTCCTCATGGTGGGATTCTACGCAGCGGTCGTGCTGGGCCTCGTGGGCCTCGGGCTGGCTCTCGGGATTACTGCGCGCCGTCACCGTGAAACACCCTCTTGGTTGCCATGGCTTGCATTGGCGGCAAACACTGTCGCACCGCTCGCGGTGTTGCTCTGGCTCGCGCTTTAGGGATAGGCTCTCGTGGAGTTAACCCTCATGGAGACTCTGCGACTGTTCATCGCCTCCTGGGTAATCGGTCTGATTGCCTACGTGGTCTGCTGCGCATTGTTCTATGGACAGCTTGTCCCGATCACGTCTGGTGACTTCCGCTCCGTCGCGTTGTGCTCTGTCGTTGCCTTTGCCGTCGCATTCTACCTCGCTTACCTGCCCGCCCTTCTAGCGTTGCGTCGCCTCCTTCACGGCGTTCATCCGGCATGGCCATTCCCGGTACTCGCGATCGCGCTCGGCAGCCTACCGACGGCAATGATTCTCGCCTTCTGGGGAGGCACCCTTCGATCTTTGTTCAGTTCCGAGGCAACTCTTTTCTACTCGATGTTCGCAACCGTCGGCCTCGTGATCGGCATCGGCTTTGTTCGCATGTATCGCAATGACCAACACGCCTAACAATCGGGTGGCGCTGACCTGGACCCGCGGCGGGTTCACGGCAGCACACCCTCGACGTTAGGATGCGCGCGAACGCTCCACTAATTCCGGCGTTCACGCCGCTCAACGGCGTAGCGTGAGGAGGCTCGTGTGCCGACCCGAAACGAACGGTGGCGATGAAGGTCACGGAGATCTGGCGATATCCGGTCAAGACGATGGCCGGAGAGAAGCTGCAACGGGTCGGCATCGGACCTCTCGGGATCGAAGGTGACCGGGTCGTGCATGTCGAGGACGCCAGGGGCCGGGTGATCACCTCCCGCTCGCATCCGCGCTTCCTGGGCCACAAGGGCTCGCTGGGCACGGACGGCGTGATCATGGTGGACCGTCGGCCGTGGGACAGTCCGGAGGTCGCCGCCGCGGTTGTGGACATAGCCGGGCCGGGCGCCAAGCTGGTGCGCTACGATGGCGCCGACCGCTTCGACGTGCTGCCGTTGCTGGTGGCCACCGACGGTGCGATTGCCGCCTTCGGTCACGACTATCGCCGCTTACGGCCAAACCTCGTGATCGGCGGCGTCGAAGGGTTGACCGAACGCGAGTGGCCGGGCGCGTGCCTGCGGATGGGCAAAGTGCTCATCGGTGTCCAGGACTTGCGCCTCCGCTGCATCATGACTTCGTACGACCCCGACACCCTGGTCCAGGACAAGGAGATCACCCGCGGCATCTACCGGCGCTTCGACGGGAAGCTCGCGCTCAACTGTTTCGTGATCGAAGCCGGCGAGATCGCCGTCGGCGACGAGGTGCAGCTGGTGCGGGGGCGTGCTTGCTCGGGATCCGTAACGTTGACCGAGTAGGCCGGCCTCGGAGATGTCACGACCGAAGCTGCCGCGCAGCGGCTTGGATCAACCGGCGCTGGAGACCGGCGCCAAAGGAAGGCGCGGCTCATTGGCCCGACGTGAGCCGGCCATCAGAATGGGAAGGCTTGCCTGATGCGAATCGTCGATGTCTGGATGCAGCACCCGACGCGGCGCTTCCTCGAGCAGCCCTTCTTCGAGTCGCTGCGGCGCTGGACCCGGCAAGAATCCATTCCGGATGTCCCGCTGTCCTTGACCATCGGAACGATGGATCAAGCCGGGGTAAACGTCGGTCTGCTGGCCGCTTGGTGGGGTCCGCAGGGCGCGCTGATCAGCAACGATGAGGTCGCCTCGTTCGTTTGCCAGCACCCGGATCGCCTGTCCGGGCTTGCGTCCGTCAACCTTGCGCGTCCCATGGACGCCGTTCGCGAGCTTCGGCGCTGCGTTCGGGAACTCGGCTTTCGCGGCCTTCGCATGGTGCCGTGGCTCTGGGGCCTGCCGCCCGACGACCGTCGCTACTACCCCCTGTACGCCGAGTGCATCGAACTCGACGTGCCCTTCTGTCTCCAGGTGGGACACACGGGCCCCCTCATGTCGTCGGAGACGGGACGGCCCATTCCCTATCTCGAGCACGTCGCCCTCGAGTTCCCCGAGCTTCGCATCGTTGCGGGGCACATCGGCGCGCCTTGGACGCAGGAGATCATCTCGCTGGCGACGAAATTTCCCAATCTCTTCGTCGACACGTCGGCCTACAAGGCCGGGCGCTACCCCGCGGACTTCGTCGAGTTCATGCGCGGGCGGGGTGCCAAGAAGGTCATGTTCGGTACCAACTATCCCATGCTGACGGCATCGGCTTGCCTCGAGGGCTTGGATTCGCTCGGGCTCAGTGACGATGCCAAGCAGCTGTTTCTCTCCGGCAACGCACGCCGTGTGTTCAAGCTCGAGGAAGTCGACTGTCAAAGCGCCCCGGCGGACGCCGCGAGCGTGGCGCCGCTGAGCGGGCGCGTCAGCCGGCGAAATAGGGCGAAGCGATGCTGAGGTGCCAATGACAACGGAACTGCACGGCAAAGTGGTGATCGTGACCGGGGGAAACCGCGGGGTCGGTCTCGGGATCGCGCGGCGGTTTCTTCAGGAAGGGGCCATCGTCGCGACCTGCTCGCGGCGCACCCTCGATGCGCCGCCGGCGGCGGAGGGGATCGCCGGCGCCGGGGAGCGCTCGTTGCACCGGAAATGCAATCACCGCCATTGGCCGGAGATCGACGCCTTCGTGACCGAGGTGGTCGAGCGCTTCGGCCGGCTCGACATCCTCGTCAACAACGCCGGCGGTGCGCTGCCGCTCAACAAGATGGCAGAGGTCGGGAAGATCCCCGCCGAGGCCAGCGGCATCCGGCTCGGCGACATCGATCCCGCATTCGTCGCCCCCCTGTTTCACAAACTCGTCATCGAGAACAACCTGCTCGGGCCCTTGTGGTTTGCCCTGCGCGCGTACCGGCAGATGGCGACGCAGGAGAGCGGCGGCTCGATCATCAACATCTCCAGCGGCGCGTCCCATCCCGCCGGCTCGCCCCATCTCGTCTCGTACGGCGCCGCCAAGGCGGGACTCAACCACTTCACCAAATCTCTGGCCGTCGAGTGGGCGCCGAAGGTGCGAGTCAACTGCATCGCCCTCGGGCCGTTCCTGACCGAGCACATGCGCGATCTCGTCCTGCCAAAGGACGAGGCCGGTCAGAAAGCGTACTTCTCGGCGGTCCCCCTCGGCCGGGCAGGAGAGCCGGCGGAGGTGGGCGACGTGTGCATCTTTCTCTGCAGCCGGGCGGCCGAGTTCATCAACGGCGCGACGATCGCCATGGACGGCGGGCTGATGCCCGGGCCGCTCCTCGGATTCGGGGCGTTATGAGGCGCGATTTCGTGCTGCGGTTCGTCGACGCGATGCTGGCTCTCGACCTGTCCAGCCTCAAGGCCGTCTCACGGCGCGCCGTCGAAGAAGTCCCGGAAGCGTGACGGCGCGTGCCGCCCGATCACCACCGTCTCCAGCGTGCCGATGCCCTCCTGGTCGCCCAGCCGGGCACGCACGATCTGATGCACGTGGATGTTCTTGAACTCGAGCGGATCAAGTTCATCATGGTCGAAGTGCTCCGACCCCGTCGCGAGCTCGCCCTTCCAGAAGGCGTGACCCCACTCCGGGTGCTGGTAGCCGATACCGAACATCTGGAACCGCGCGATGCTCTCCCCGACGATCCGCAGCGGTTCGCCCACCGGCGGCACGAGCTCGAGCTCCACCCCGGTGGCGCGGCGCGTACCCTTCTCCCAGTGGACCTTGTGCCGCGCCGTCTGCATCTCCTTGAGGCCGGGTTCCTCGATCGCCGGGATGGCGTCGAGGTTGGCATACGCCGGAACGATTGCGGCGCCGAGCTGCGTCGGGTGCCCGTCGCGATTCTCGAACGTGGCGAAGTGCGTGCAGAAGGCGTCGAAGTGCACCGGGCACCAGACCCAGTACACGCCCGGTTCGGTGGTCAGCCGCCCCGGCGCGCCGATCTGCGGCTCGCCGACCGGTCGCACGCCCCACGACTTGTCGCGCAGCCCGAAGGTCGTCGCCCGGCGCACCTCGGTGCGCTGCCCGTCGACCACGAAGTGACCCTCCCACATGCCGTACTGAGTGAACCGGCAGGTGTGCAGGATGACGTGGCCGTCGTCGTACAGGTAGCTGCGTGGCTCCTCGGTCGGTATGGTGCGCGCCGTGAACGTCAAGTCGCAGGAGATGCCGCTGTCGTTCGGCTCGAGCCGGACGCGGGTGATGCGCATGGGCCGCACGATTTCCACCGCGAGCGGGCCAACAACCGTCTCGCCGCGCTCCATGGGCGCGCGCCGCGAGGCGTGAAACGCGTGCTGGCGCTTGCCAACCGCCACGCTGAAGTGGGCGTCCATCACGTGACGGTTCGGATAGAGGCCGAGCGCGGCCTCGAAAATGAAGCGACCGTCGTGGTCGAAGCCGTTGAACCAGTAGCGATCGTAGAAGTTCCGATCGCTCTGCGACGGCTGCGCCACCGGCTCGGCGATCTGGTGGATGCAGTAATCGTCGAAGTTGGTGATCATGTCCGCTTATCACATGAGGGGAGCACGCCGACAAGGGCGACGCGGGGCGCACCGGACTGCGGAAAAGTCGCTGACAGAGGGTGGCCGCATCGAACAGAGAATCGTCATGCCCGCGAAAGCGGGCATCCAGGCGTGGGGGGTAGCGATACGCTGATATGGATTCCCGCTTTCGAGACTGTCGATCTTCTCGGTGTCGGGGTAGCCGCGGCCCTCGTGGCCGCTGTTCGCGACGAACCCGAGCGGAGCCCCGCGGCTACGCCGAGGCCCCGACGGCACCCGTTTTGCGCTCGTCCGTTCGTCATGTCGCCACCGTTTTCCGACAGTCTCTTTCGCGGGAATGACGTTCCGCTGAGTGCGCAGAAGGGCTCCGTCGCGCGACCCTGCCGTGGCCCTGAGTGCCGGCCCAGACGTTTCGAAATCAAGCGATCGCTACGCCGCGGAACGAGGTCGCGTGCTTGTCGACCGTGGGGCCGTTCGCCCGGGCGCTCGCCGCCCCGCGTCTTGCGTCTGGCGCGGGACACTGAGCAGCCGGAGCAGGTTCTCCTGCAACACCGCGAGCGGGCCGTCGAAGTCGGGCGCATCGGTCCGCATGATCGACTCGACCACCATCCCCCCCAGCGTCGTGAACGTCACCCGGCGCGCCATCTCCACCTCCTCCTGCGACAGGTTCAGATGCCCGAACAAATGATCCCACGCCGCGATGATCACGTTCCACACCCGCGCCCGATAGCGGAGCGCCGGATTGCGCCGCGGCGGCTGGTGCCGGTGACTGAGCACGATCTCGAGCAGCGCCAGGAAGCCCGGCCGATTCACCAGCCGCCACGCGCCCTCGACCATCACCTTGACGCGGCCCTCCAAGGTGTCGTCGGTAGGTGAGATGCGCCGGCTCTCCAACAGGAACTCGTCGAGAGCGCGATCGAGCACCGCTTGGATGATCGCGTCCTTGGTGCCGAAATGGTGCTGGATGCCGCCCCAGGACACGCCGGACCGTTTCGCGATCCGGGTGACGCTGGCGTGTTTGTAGCCGTACTCGGCGATGCACTGGGTCGCGGCGTTGATCACGCGTTCCCGGGTTTCGTCGCTGCGCTCCGCTTGCGCACCGCGGCCGCCACGCGCCCGGTCGCACGCTCGCTTCGTCTTGCCCTTGGCCCTCTCCCGTGCCGTCATTGCCTGAGCCCCTGCTCCGACTCGCTATGAGGCGGCGTAGCCGCCATCGACCGCCAGCGTATGGCCGGTGATGAAGCGAGCGGCCGGACTGGCGAGGAACAAGAACGCCGGCGCGATCTCGGTTGGAGTGCCCCAGCGGTGCATCGCCGTGCGCTCGATCTGCGGCCGCTCGAGAACATCAACGCCCTTCATCGCTGCGGTCATGTTCGTATCGATGATCCCCGGGGCCACCGCGTTCACGCGGATTCCGTCCGACGCCCAGGCGACGGCGAGATTCTTCGTCATCTGCACAATTGCCGCCTTGGCGGCGCCGTAGCCTGGGACCATCGGCACGGCAAAGAAGGACGACATCGAGGCGAGGTTGATGACACTCGCCCCGCCGTCGAGCGTGCTCGCCCTGAGTTTGTCGTAACACGCCTGCGACATGCGGAAGGCAGCGAACAGGTTGATCGCCACCGCTTCCTCGAAGACATCGGGAATGTACTCGCTTTGCCCGCCCGGAAGGGTTTGCCCGGCATTGTTGACCAGCACGTCGAGCGACGGCAGGGCGTTCGCTACCCGCTCGATTCCCACCGCATCCGGCAGGACCAGCTGATGGTACGTGTATGCGGACAGGTCGGACGGGTAGTCGGCTGCGGTCGGGCGCTTCCCGGTAATGGTCACCTGTGCCCCGGCGTCGAGAAAGGCGCGCGCAACGCCCGCGCCGATGCCGTTGGTGCCACCGGTCACGAGAACACGGCAGCCCGAAAAGTCGAAACGCACTCGATCAGCGCTCATGGCCACACCTTCTCCCAGCGCTTCGTTTCCGCCGAACGTTCCATCGCCAGCGCCGTCCGCAGTTCGCCCACGGCAAATTCGGCGCTCGCAACCGGCTTCGTTCCGCGCAGAGCCGCCGAGGCGAAGTCGCGGAACTGCCCCTCATAGGAGGCGAAATAGCCGATGGATCCTTCGTCTCCGATACGGGTGCCGCCCGGGTTCTCACCGTTGACCAGAATGACTTCCATCATGCCGACGAGGATCTCTCCCTTTGTGCCGGTGACGCGGAAGATATCCTGCCGTCCCATCGGCGCGTCGGTGACCATCAAGCCGTACGAAACCACCTGACCCGAGCGAAAACGGAACAAGGCCCGGGCCAGCGATTCACCTTCCATCCGCGGGTACGGATATTCCATCGCCGCGACGACTTCATCGATCTCCCCCAACCACATACGCAGCGGCCGGACGTAGTGCGAACCCGTGTCAATACAGATGCCGCCGCCGGTCTGCGCCTTGCTCATCCGCCACGCGCGATCGCCGCCGTAGAAGGCCTCCAGGGCAGGAAAGAAGAGGTGTACGTGCGCGGTGACCACCTCACCGATCGAGCCTTTGCGGATCTCCTCCTGCACGAGAAGGACCTCGGGCCAATACTGCGCGTTCTCGGCCACCATGAAGACGCGCGCGCAGCGACCGGCCGCCGCCAAAATGCGGTCGCACGCTTCGACCGTCGTCGCCATCGGCTTCTCGAGCAGAACGTGCTTGCGCGCCGCGAAGCACGCAACGGCCGCCGCCTCGTGCATATCGTGCGGCAGCATCAGATCGACGGCGTCGAAATCCCCGCGCGCGAGCGCGTCCTCGAGCGAGGTGAACACCGCGGCACCGTACTCGGCAGCAGCGGCTTCGGCGCGCGCACGCTCGACGTCCACGGCTGCGACGATCTCGATTTCCGGCACGTTGCGAATTCCCATCCGGTGCCACTCCGAGATCGCTCCGCATCCGACCAGTGCCAGTCTGAGCTTGTCGCCCATGTTGTTTCCTCTCTCCGGCGCCCCAGAGCTCGATCGTCAGTTCTCCGCCGGTACCGGGAAGCGTTCGAAGTAGAAATCGAACCGCCTGCGTAGCGCGGCCGGATCAACGCCGAAATCGCCTTTCAGGTCGTAGATGACCTGGCCGAACTTGCCGCGCGGGTGATGATCCATGAAGTACTGCAGCTCCTGCCGTGCCGTCGGCGTCATTTCCACGCCCGCCTTGCGGTAGATGCGCTCGACCATGCCGATGTCGTCGGCCATGAATTCGTGGAACGGGACGTCGATGCTCTGCTCGGCCGGTAGGACATCGCGGTCGCGCACGCAGGCGCGGAGTAGGCGCTCGATGCGATCGCTCCAGTAGTCGATCAGCGCCTTCGTCTCGACCTTGCGGCGGCTCAGACGCTGCCCGTAGGCGAGCATGGTGACGGCGGACTGGATCACCGACACCGGATCACGGTGGGTGACGGCGACCGTGGCGTCCGGGAAGACCTTGCTGAGGACCGGTAGCTGCTCGAGGTGTTGCGGACACTTGAGCACCCAGCGGTCGGGACCGCGCATCCACTGGAGAATCTTGAGCGCGTTCTTCATGTACTCGTAGTGCGGGGTCTGGTCGGTGGCATAGTAGTAGTCACGCCAGCGCGGCGACAGCGACAGCCACTCGAAGTTGTACGAGGCGAAGTCCGCACTCATCAACTCCAGTTCCTCGTGGATGTGGTCCGGGTTCATCGGGTGCATGGCCTCGATGAGCGGCCCCATCGTCTTCATGGTCTCCCAGTCCTCGGCGCAGCGCTGGTAGCGCGGATCGGTGCCGTCGGGCAGCGGCCCCTCGCCGGGCAGGGGAATCGGCTCGTACGACTCCCACAGGGGCAGGGACCGGAAACGAGAATCCGCCGCCATCAGGTTCAGCAGGTGGGTCGTGCCCGTGCGCGGCAAACCGACAACGATGATCGGTGCGCGAATCTCGAGGTCGAGGATCTCCGGGTGCTTGAGGAGGGTGTCGCGGATCAGCAGCCGGTTGCAGGCATACCGGATGAGATAGCGCTGCAGGCCCAAGCGGCCGATGCCGGTGAGGCCCGGATCGCCGCCCCACTCCTCGCGCAGGACGCGCAGCCGCCCGCGGAAGTCGTCGGGACCGAAGTCGCTGAGACCCGTCCGCTGCCGCGCCCGCTCGAGAATGTACTCCTCGCTGAAGTCCACCTGCAGCGTCTCGCCGAAAGCCAGCACCGCCTTCTGCATGTCGTTGAGCTGCGGGCTGGCAAGATCGGTGATGCGAATGTCGTCCGGACGCTTCTTCATAGAGCCTCGCGCAGTGCGGCGATGCGCTTTCGCAGCCACGAAGTGAGCCAGAAGTTCTCGCTGGCTGCCTCGAGGCGCTCGTGCGCGCGCAGGCACACTTCCAGCGCTCCGCGGTGTCCGGCGTCGGCGGCCAGAGCGACCTCCGCCAGGTGGATCGCCTCCTCCGTCTTCCCGGCGCCGAGTTTCTCCCGGGCACGCTGCGCGACGGCGTCGGGACCGCCCGCGAGTTGCACGAGGTCCGGATGCACGCTCCACGGCGGCACGCTGTACAGCTCGGTGGTCGAGTGGTGATGGAACCAGCCGGCATAGTTCTCCCAGATCGCGCGCACGCACCAGGAGACCTTTCCGTAGCCTTGGCCGACTTCGAGTTCGGGCGGGAGTTGGATCTCGCGCATCAACGTGTGCACGTCCTTGCCCTCGTTCATGCCGCGCACCGTCTCGTCGTGGACGTACAACACCGCCCCGCGCAAACGCTGGAGCTCGGCGCGGATCAGATCGCGTCCCGCGACCGGATCGTGGTGCCCGACCAGCAGCAGGTCCGGCTCCAGAGCCAGCACCCGATCGAGCGATTCGACGAAACGCAGCGCGTCGCGGTAGTGGTCGCCGCGGATCGTCACCAGGTTCGGTATGTGCCCGAACAGGGCGCTGAACAGATTGCCGCAGAAGCAGATGCGGTGCTGCGGCAGCCAGATCACCATGGAATCGGTCGTCTCGCCGCCCGGCGTCGAGAGCAGTTCGAAGCGTAATCCGCCCAGTTCGAAGTCGTAGCGGTCGTCGAAGGTGATCGTTGGTTCCGGCCGCGCTTGCGGCGGAACCGACCCGAACTCGCGGTAGCTCCACTCGAAACCCTTGCCCACCGACTCGGCGAAGGCGAAACCGCTGCGGCTGGCGCGGAAGCCGAGCAGCCGCAGGTCGTCCGCCTGCTGGTAGCGGTTGTTCGCCTGCGCGATGACCTCCGTGCCCGGCTGGCGCAGGAAGTCGACGCCGCCGACGTGGTCGACGTGCCCCTGCGTGAGCAGGATGTAGCGGATCGGCGCCGTGCTGATCGCGTCGTAGTTGCGCTTGTGCACCGGCGCCTCGAAGCCCATCCCGGTGTTGATCACCACGCGACCGTCGCCGGTGAGCACCAGGAAGCTGTTCGAAAATCCTTCGGACAGGTAGATGAAGTCGTTGATCTGTCTGGCGCTCGGCTCCTGCGCCGGCCTGATCTGGAATCCGCCCGGACGAGACTTGTACAGGGGGGTCATACTGGTTTCTCCTCCCTCCTCCGGTTTCACTGAACGAGATCCAGCGCGCGGCGAATCAGTGGAAATCATATTGGCACGAAGGATCGCATCCTCCAAGCCATCCTCGAGAAGCACACGTCTCGTCGCCCGTCTCGCCCGGGGAACAAAGAGACATCCACTTCGTGGCCGGCGCATGCCATGGCGCGCAGGCGCGCTATATTCGCGATAGCTGATTCCGGATCGACACGGAGTGCAGGCGGCGCGGGTACCGGAAGCGCCGGGGGTCACCGCGGCGCGGCGGCTGTACCGCCAGACCGCGGCCAGAGCGCGGCCGGCCGTCGAACCGGCCACCGGCCACGGAGGCAAGACCGGAAACAGGAAACGGGATACTGGAAATGGCAAAGGAGTAGGGAGCGACCGTTCGGATGAAGGGAGACGATATTGCTGCGCGCCTCGTCGCGCTGGCGGTGAGTGTGGTCAAGATCGTCGACGCGCTGCCAGATACGCTGGCAGGGAGGCACGTGGCCGGACAGTTGCTGCGTTCGGGGACATCGCCGGGTGCGAACTATGAGGAAGCCCGCGGCGCGGAGAGTCGGCGGGACTTTCTTCATAAGGTCGGCATTGCGCTGAAGGAGTTGCAGGAAACGCGGTACTGGCTCCGCGTCGTCGCTGGGGTGAACTTGACCCCAAGTCATGCGTTGAAAGAGGTGCTTCCAGAGGTCGACGCACTGTGCTGCATCCTGGGGACATCGAAGCGGACTGCCAGCATCCATCGCACGACGCCTCAGAGCGGGCACGCCGAGGCGAGCCGATGATCGGTTTCCGGTCTCCGGTTTCCTGTTTGCGGTTTTCCATTTTCTTCACCCCGCCAGTTGCACATCGGTCCCCCCCTCTGTCCTTCGCACCGACCGACCTCGAGGTCGCGCGCCTAGAGAGGTTGGGGGACGTGGGTACGGAAAGTACGGAAGTTCGTACCGCGTGACCAGAGGGGGGAGGTGCGACCAACGCGGTGGTCCGGTGCCGGGGACGGGAGCGAATCAGGTCCGGAACGGGCCCGGCTTCTCGTCGGGGTCCAGAGCGAGGTGCTGGGCGCGCTCCAACCCCCGCACGACGCTCTGGCGCGACACCCCCAGCTCACGGGCCACCTCAGTCACGGTGAGGCCGTAGTGGCGGATGGCGGTGTGGCTGACCCAGGCCCGCGCGGTGACGGCCGCCCGGCGATGACTGGTGCTGCTGATCTCGCGGTGGTCAACCGTGAAGCGGCCGCTCGCCACGCCGAGCAGTTCGAGCACAGGGAAGTAGGGTTCCTGTTCGACCACGATCGACTTGAAACGGTTCTGGAAGAGGTGTCCGGCGCGCCGGTGACGTCGGTTGAAGCGGACGGTATAGCCGGTCAGGAGCCGGCCCATGACGGTGGAGAGCGGTGCGGTCCCGGTGCGAGTGAGCAAGTGGAAATGGTTCGGGAGCAGGCACCACGCGTAGACGGAGGTTCGCGCTTCGGTCGCCAGGTCACCGAGCCGAGTGAGGAAGTCGAGCCGATCCGCGTCGGTGGTAAAGATTTCGTGTCCGGCGTCAACTATT
>Ga0316626_10000996_pt1 | contig 12138 bp, 8 predicted proteins | sample OWC_Aug_T1_C1_D5_FD_207656 | JGI IMG/M metagenome (GOLD analysis project Ga0316626, IMG submission 207656) | Wetland soil microbial communities from Old Woman Creek delta, Ohio, United States - OWC_Aug_T1_C1_D5_A | ecosystem: Environmental > Terrestrial > Soil > Wetlands | place: USA: Ohio...
TGGAGCGTCGGCCTCGACGTGAAGATCCTCTGGCTCACCCTTCGCTGGGGGTTCACCCACAAGAACGCGTACTGAGGCCCCGGCGATGAGCTGGCCTCTCGAAGCGGCCCTCCTCCACGCCGCGTGGTTTGTCCTCGGCGTCCTCGTGCCGGGAGCCGCCCTCCTCGCCCTGCTCCTTCCGGCCGCGGAAGAGGCGGAGGGGCCGAAGGCCTTTCTCCGAATCGCAGCCGCGGGTGCCCTCTGGAACGCGCTCCAGCTCGGGGCGGTCCTTCTCGTCCGGCCTCCGGGGCCGCTCCCGCGGGGCGCCGTTCTCGCGGGAGTGCTCGCCTCCGACGCCCTCGTCGCCGCCCTTGCGCTCCACACCCGCCGCGGGCGGCTCGCAGGCCTCGCCGGCGCCGCATCCCGGGGCGTGTCGCCGGTCCTTCTCGCAGCCGCGATCGTCTGCGGCTTCGTCGCTCTCCGGGCCTTTCCCCAGGTGTCCGACTGCCTCCAGCTCCACTGGACCGAGAACCTCGTCGTCGGACGGCCGGCCGGGGGCAACTCCGGCGCGCTCGGCTTCTCGGCCTGGATTCTGTTTCCGGGCCTCTTCCGGCCGGACCTTCCCCTCGTCAGCAGCGGCGCCGGAGCACGGATTCCGCTCTTCCTCCTCACGTTCGTGGCCGGACATGCCCTGGTTCGCGCGGCCGGCGTCCGTCGGGTGGCGTTCGGAACCGGCCTCTATCTTCTGATCCTGCTCGCGTCCTACTTCGGCCGCGTCGGCCTCTTCGAGCTGGGGAAGGACTCGCTTGCCGGTCTCGTCTTCACGGTCGCCTTCGCTTCGGCTCTCCCTCGGACGCACCCCGGCATGGGCCGCGGCGACCGGGGCCTCTTCCTCGCCGCCGCCGTCCTCCTGGGAGTGATCTCCTTCCCGTTCCTGGCGGTTCTGGCCGCCCTCGATCTCGCCCTCCGCGTTCCCGCCGGAGGGACAAGAAGCGAGTTTCGGACGCTTGCCCTCTTTGCGATTCCGGCCGTCCTTCCGGCCCTCGGAGCGATGAGCCAGGCCCCGCTCCTCCTGATCACGGCGGTGCTCACGGGAGCCGCCCTCTTCGCCCTCGCCCTGCCGGAAAGGCCGCTCCTCATCGGCTGGAACTCGTCCGGCCTCGCCGCCCGGCTCCTTCCGGTCGCCTGCTTCGCGGCCTTCGCGACCGCCGGCGCCTCCCTGATGCCGCTTCGCCTTCCCATGACGGTCCGCCACGACGCCGCGAAGGTCCCGGTCATCGAGGCGTGGCCGCCGCTCGACGGCCGTACGACCTTCGCGTCGTACCTCCTCGCCTCGGGACGGAGGCGGTACACGCCGGTCGCCGCCGCGGGGATCCTGGGAGTCCTCGTCTACCTCATGCGGCGTCCCGGGCGGCGCGACGGCTCCCTCACCGCTCTCGCTCTGGCTCCGATGGTCCTCTCCCTTCTCGGGCTCCTCCTCGCGGTCCTTCCGGCCCGGCCCATCCTCCCCTTTCACATCTGGGATCTCGTAAAGGACGTCCCGCTCTGGCTGGCAGGTCCCATATGGGGACTCTTTGCCGTTCTCGCCGTCGACGGAGCCGCCGGGCGCTTCCTCGAGCACCTCTCCGATCGGGCGCTCGCCCTCGGCATCGGAGCCGCCGTGCTCGCGGGCGTCACCGTCAAGAGAAACACCCTGCCGTGGACCTTCCGACCTGCGATCCTGACGTCCGCTGCCGGGCATCAGGACGCCGACGTCGCCGCCCTCTTTCAGGATGTCTGGGACAACAGGGCCACCACGCGGTCGATCCTCGCTCAGAGTCGCTCGGCCGTCGCGGGAGGACGCGTCCTCCCCGACCTGTGGGTCTACAGCTACTGCGGCGCTCGGGACACGGGAGACGACTCCCCTGCGGACCTGAGTCTCGCTCCGGGGGATCTGCCAGCGCTCGTCGTCGTGGACCCTCCCGGAGCCAGACGCCTCCTGCAGTCAGGAAGGGCTCGTATCGTCCGGAACTTCGACACGAAGGGAGAGTCGCTGCTCCGAATCGAGGCCCGGCCGGAGCGCTGAGTCAGGCGGCGGTCCGGCGGAGCGCCGCCCTGAGCGACTGGATCCGCTCGCGAAGGGCTTCGGCCGGGACGGCGGCCTCGCCGCCCGCCGCGAAGGACTCCGCGACGTAGGCCCGGACGATCTCACGCGCCGCCGGAAGCGCCCCCGGTGCGAGACGCTTCGTCTCCGCGAGCGTTTCTTCGGGCGAGGCCGACGCGAGGATCCGGCCGCCGCGCCGCCGGAGGATCCGCTGGAGCTTCCGGTACGCCGTGGCGGCCGGGGGGAGGCCGCGAAGCCGCCCCGGGCCTCGCGACCTCCGGAGGAATCGCCACCCGACGAAAGCGGCCGCCCCGAGGAGCCCGACCGCCGCGAGAGCCGGAAGGCGGCGCGCCGGAGCCGTCAGGCCCTTCAGGGCCGCGTGAAGGCGGGCGGCGGTATCGCGCGTCGCGTCGGCCGCCGTCGCGAACGCTTCGCGGAGCGTACGGATCAACTCCACCTGGTCCCCCTGCGAGAAGCCGAGGATGTACCGGTCGTAGAGGAACTCGGCGCCTTCGCTCAGCTGGCGGAGCCGCGAGAAGAGAGGGACACGCGTCACGCCCGGCACGCCGGCGGCCGGCGTCGGATCGAACGCGAGCCACCCTTTCTCGCCGCACCACGCCTCGACCCAGGCGTGGGCGTGCTCGCCGCGGACGACGACGTACCGGCCGAACGGGCCGATCTCTCCTCCGGCGAACCCGGAAACGAACCGGGTCGGGATCCCGATCTCGCGCAGGAGAAGGGCCATCGCTGTCGCGAAGGTCTGGCAGTGCCCGCGCTGACGCTCGAGAAGGAACGTCTCGACGGCCCCCGGGCCGGAAGGCGGGGCCTCGAGCGAGTACGTAAAGCCGGTCCGGAGCCAGCCGGCGACTGCCTCGGCCGCGGCAGCCGGGTCGCGAGCCGGATCGAGGCCCCGGGTCCGCTCCCCGGCGAGGCGCGCGAGAACGGCCGACCCGCTCCGGGCGGAGGACTCCGCAAGCGAGCCCGGAGCGAGGTCGGGCGCTGATCCGTCGCCGTAATACGCCACGTACCGGAGCGTCCGGTCGGGCTCCCAGAGAAGCTGGACGTTTCGCTCCTCGTCCCGCTCCACCTGGGCGAGGGCGAAGCTCCGGAAGAGGTTCTCCGGCAGACGGAGGGCCGAGCCGTCCACCGGGAAGGGGACGTACCGGCTCCCGAGCGGGAGGAGGTCGATCTCGAGGGCGCGCTTCTCGTCCACGGGCGCCATCCGCCGTCCCGTGAGGGGGACGAGGATTCCGCCCCCGGCCGGCTGGAAGCGGCGCCGTCCCCCCGGGTTCCTCCAGACACGGCCGTCCCACCGCGAGAAAGCAGCGGCGCGCAGACGGAGGAGCGAGGCGTCCGCTTCGCCGAGCGGCTCCGCCGCGGTGATACGGGCGATGACGCGGTCGCTCCGCTTCAGCACGCCGTGGAGGTCCGGGTCCGCCGTCTCCGAGATCCCCGTCGTGACCTCCTGCCCCGCCACCATCCCGCGGACGTAGGGGGCCCGGAGCCGGGGGAGCGTCAGGAAGAAGGGGACGGCGAGGAGGAGCGCGGCGCCGACCGACGCCGTGAGTGAGGCGCGTCCCGGCAGCTCCCGCGCGCGCGGATCCCGCTGCCACTCCTCCGGCGCCGCGGCCAGGTCACGGAAGATCGACCAGCGGACGAGGACCGGCCAGGCGAGCGCGGCGAAGGCGGCGACGAAGAGGAGGATCGAGACGTGGAACGACGTCGAGACCGACGCCACGAAGAGAAAGCCGCAGAGGACGAGCGCCACGGAGAGGTCCCGCTCGCGCCGGATCGCCGCCAGCTTGAAGACCGTCGTGAAGAGGAGGAGGTGGAGCGTCGCCCGGAGGAGGCTGTGGCTGTAGACCCGCGCGTCGAAGACGTAGACGGGGAGATAGGCGAGGCCGGCGAGGTTCAGGACGGTGTTCGAGAACTGCGGCACGGCGCCCCGCCTCACCCTGTAGAGGAGAAGGCCGAGGGCGAGCAGATAGAGGGCGAGCAGGCCGATCTCGAGCGCGTAGGTGAAGAAGAGCGGGATCGGGGCGAGGGCCGCCAGCATTCCGACCGAGAGGAGCCGCTCGCGAAGGAACGGCACCGGCGGGAGCCCGCGCGCCGTCACGCCACCTTCCCCGGCGGCACCGAGACGCTGAAGACCGACAGCGACAGCGGAAGCGGCACGGCGGGCGGCGCTTCGGACGACGGCGACACGAGCGCGAGCGCCGAGAGAAGCGCCCGCCGGTGGGCCGGCCCCGAGCCCGGCGGGACGACCTGCCCGCCGAGGACGAGGCCGACCCGGCTCCCGCGCGCGAGGAGCTGCATCGCGAGGCCCGCGGCCTCCGAAACGGCCGACTCGAAGCGGGACTCCCACCCGCCGTCGGAGCCGGGCGGCCGCCGGACCTCGAGGACCACGACCGCGTCCCGCCCTTCCTCCGCGGCCCGGTCCTTGATGATGAACTTCCCCTGCCGCGCCGTCTGCGGCCAGTGGACGTCGCGCGGGTCGTCCCCGATGACCGCGTCGCGGAGGTTCCGGACCTCGGCGCCGCGCCCCTTCCGCCGCGACCGGGGGTCGCCGCTCTCCGCCTCGCGCGGGTCGGGGCGGGGCGGGCGGCCGAGGCGGAGCGCCGGATAGACGATCCGCTCGTCCGACGTCTCGTGGACGCGCCCTTTCCGGAAGAGGCCGATCGGGAAGCCGCTGTAGACGAGGAGTGACTCCGAGGCCCGCCGCCCGCGGCGGGGGAAGACGAGGTCGACGCCGCGCGACTCCTCGGCCCCGGGCTCGATCCGCGGGAAGAGGAGGGGCGCCGCCGCCCCCCCGATCTTCACGAGAACGGCGCGCCGCGGCAGACGGCCCCCGTTCTTCAGGCGGACCGTGAACCGGGACGCCTCCCCCGCGAAGAGCTCCGAGGGACCGTCGAGCGTCACGCGAAGGGCCTCGACGTTCCGGCGGGAGACGACACCGGAGACCACGAGCGTCCCGAGGAAGAGGGAGACGAGGATGTAGAGGCCGTTGTTCCCCGTGTTCGTGGCGCCGATCGCCACGACGAGGGTCATCAGGACGAAGCCGAGGCCCAGGTTCGTGACGCGGACGAGGATCCCGGTCTCGAAGATCCGCTTCAGGCGGCTGGCCGCCGAGGCCGGCTCGCGAAGGGCGTCAGAGGGGGACGGGGACGTCATCGAGGATCCGCTGGATCGCGTCGCGCTCCTTGCGCCCGACCGCCGTCGCGTCGAACGCCCCCGGCAGGGACGCGAGGACCCGGTGCGCGAGGACCGGGACCGCCACGCGCTTGACGTCGTCGGGGGTCGCGAAGGCGCGCCCCGAGACGAGGGCGCGGGCCTGCACGGCCCGGAAGAACCCCTGCGCGCCGCGGGGCGAGACCCCGAGGATCAGCTCCCGGCTCTTCCGCGTCCGCGCGACGATCTCCAGGACGTAGTCCATCAGCTTGTCGACGACCGTCACCTTCTCCGTGGCCTCCTGGGCCTCCTTCAGCTCGGCGAGCGACATCTCGGGCGCCAGGGCTGCGAGGATCCGGTCCGCTCCCCCCGCGATCAGGAGCCGCCGCTCCTCGGAGCGCTCCGGGTAGCCGAGCGAGATCCGCATCAGGAAGCGGTCGAGCTGTGACTCGGGGAGCGGATAGGTTCCGAGGTACTCCACCGGGTTCTGCGTCGCGAGGACGAGAAACGGCTCGGGGAGCGGCCTCGTCACGCCGTCCGACGAGACGGCGCGCTCGTTCATCGCCTGAAGGAGCGCCGCCTGCGTCTTGGGCGTCGCCCGGTTGATCTCGTCGGCGAGGAGGACCGGCGTGAAGACGGGGCCCGGATGGAACTCGAACTCCTGCGTCCGGGCGTTGAAGACGGTCAGCCCGAGAATGTCGGACGGCAGCGTGTCGGGCGTGAACTGGATCCGGTGGACGCCGACACCGAGCGAGCGGCCGAGAGCCGTGGCGAGCGTCGTCTTTCCGACGCCGGGAACGTCCTCGATCAGGAGGTGGCCGCGGGCGAGAAGGCAGACGACCGCGTCCTCGACCGCCGAGGCGGGGCCCCGGTAGGCGGTCCGGACGGCCGCCACGAGACGGGCTACGGGGTTGAGAACTCGGGCGGGTACGGGAACGGCGCTCACGGCTTTCCTCCGGTCTTGCGGGACTCGACCCAGCGACGAAGCTCGTCGGAGGCGTCGCGTCGTGCGACGAGAAGCCCCTCGGACGACTCGACGACGACGATCTCCGAGAGGCCGATGACGCAGACCGGCCGCCCCGGCACGAGGACGAGGTTGTTGGACGCGTCGATCGAGGCGACGTCGCCCTCTCCGACGTTCCCGCGGGCGTCCGGGATCCGGAGGTCCCAGACGGCTTCCCACGACCCGAGGTCGCTCCATCCGCAGGGGCACGGGACCGTCAGGACCTCTCGCGCCGTCTCCATGACCGCGAAGTCGATCGAGATCGAATCGGACGCGGAGAACGACTCCTCGAATGCGGGCAGATTCCCGGAGCGCCGGGCGGCGTCCGCGCGGCGGGCCGCCTCGAGGAGAGCGGGACAGGATCGTTCCATCTCCTTGAAGAGGACGGACGTCCGGAAGACGAAGATCCCGGCGTTCCAGTAATGGCGACCGGACGCCGCGAACTCGCGGGCGCGGGCGAGGTCCGGCTTCTCCACGAAGCGAACGACCCGCCGGGCGGCACTCCGGCCACTCGAAGCCGGCCTCCCGGCGGTCTCTCCCCCTTCGACCTCCAGGTAGCCGAAGCCGGTCTCGGGCCGCGTCGGAGGGATGCCCAGCGTGACGAAGGCGTCCTCTGCGGCCGCCGCCTGAACGGCCGTCCGGAGAGAGGCCACGAAGCCCTCCTCGTCCCGCACGGCCTGGTCGGAGGGGAGGACGGCGAGGACGGCGCCCGGAGCAACGGCTTCGATCGCGAGAGCCGAGAGGGCGATGGCCGGGGCGGTGTTCCGCCGGACCGGCTCGAGGACGAGGCGCGACTCCGCCACCTCGGGAAGCTCCTTCCGGACCAGAGCCGCGTGCGAGGCCCGCGCGGAGATCCAGACGTTCTCCTCTCCCACGACGCGTGCGGCCCGCCGGAACGTCTCGCGAAGGAGCGAGTCGCGGCCCGAGAGAGCCAGGAACGGCTTCGGCCTGGCGTCCGTCGAGAGGGGCCAGAGCCGCGTCCCGCTCCCCCCGGCGAGGATCAGGGCTCGAAGAGCGGGAGCAGGGGCCGGCACGCGCTCATTCTACGGGCGCGGGGAGGTCCGCGCCTCGCGCCGGGGACCGGTCAGCGGAGCGCCAGAAGCGTTCCGGCGAAGAGGACGGCCACGAGGAGCCCGCCGAGGAGGTCGTCCGCCATCACGCCGAGACCGCCGGGGAGCGATTCCGCTCTTCCGATCAGCCCCGGCTTCACGACGTCCACGACCCGGAAGAGGAGGAACGAGAGGGCGACGAGGCTCCAGAAGACGAGGGGCGAAGCCGTCCCCGCGAGCGCGTAGACGGGAAAGACCGAGATCGCCTGCCCCGCCACCTCGTCGATCACGACCTGCGACGGATCCCCCTGGCCGCGGAGGCGGGCCACCGCTCCGGCCGAGGGAATCCCCGCCAGGGACACGAGAACGGCGAACGCCGAGAGCGCGGGAAGACCGCCGGCGCGGAAGGCGGCCTCGGCGAACGGCAGGGCAAAGAGGCTTCCCCACGTTCCCGGAGCCACCGGGAGGAAGCCCGATCCGAACCAGGTCGCGAGAACGGCCGCGACGGGAGCCTCGCGGAAGACGTCGCGCCAGGATCGGGACCCGTACCCTTGATTTCCGCCCGCCATCGCCCTATCTTCTCCCCGTTCCTTCCGGTCCACGCGTTCCGCGTGTCCTCTTGTTTCCCCCGCCCTTTCCGGATGCGAAACCTATAATCCGCCGTCTCTCACGTGGACGGGAAAGAGAGGACCCACATGGTCGAAGCCAGCAAGGAAAAACTGAAAGCTCTCGAGCAGGCGGTCGCGCAGATCGACCGCCAGTTCGGAAAAGGGGCGCTCGTCCGCCTGGGCGACAAGCCGCACGAGACGATCCAGTCGATCTCCACGGGCTCCATCGCCGTCGACGCGGCCCTCGGCATCGGCGGCGTCCCCCGGGGACGCGTGGTCGAAGTCTTCGGGCCGGAGTCTTCGGGCAAGACAACGCTGACGCTTCACATCATCGCCGAGGCGCAGAAACGGGGCGGCCTGGCCGCCTTCATCGACGCCGAGCACGCGATGGACCCCGATTACGCGAAGAAGCTCGGGGTCGACGTCGACAATCTCATGGTGTCGCAGCCCGACTCGGGCGAGCAGGCCCTCGAGATCGCCGAGGCGCTCGTCCGGTCGGCCGCCGTGGACGTCGTCGTCATCGACTCCGTCGCGGCGCTGGTCCCGAAGGCCGAGCTCGAAGGCGAGATGGGAGACGCGATGGTCGGCCTGCAGGCGCGCCTCATGTCGCAGGCCCTCCGGAAGCTGACGGCCGTCGTCTCGAAGTCGAAGACGACGCTCGTCTTCATCAACCAGATCCGCGAAAAGATCGGCGTCATGTTCGGGAACCCCGAGACGACGACGGGAGGCCGCGCCCTGAAGTTCTACTCCTCGGTGAGGATCGACATCCGGCGGATCAACGCCATCAAGGACGGCGAGGAGGTCGTCGGTTCGCGGACGAAGGTGAAGGTCGTCAAGAACAAGGTCGCTCCCCCCTTCAAGGTCGCCGAGTTCGACATCGGCTACGGCGAGGGGATCTCGAAGACCGGCGAGCTGATCGACCTCGGCATCGAGCACAAGATCGTCGAGAAGTCGGGGGCCTGGTTCAGCTACGGCGACCTCCGGATCGGGCAGGGACGGGAGAATTCCAAGCAGTTCTTCCGGGACAACCCCGACATCGCCGCCGAGATCGAGAAGAAGCTCCGCGAGAAGCTCGGCCTGCCGACGGGGGACGTCGTCGTGGCGGCTCCGCCGCCGGCGGCTGCGGCCGTCCCGAAGCCGGCGGCTCCGGAGAGGAAGAAGTGAGGTGAGGAGGGCCCGGCCGGCCGGCCTCGCCCTCCTGCTCTTCCTCGCCCTTCGGGCGCCCTCGACCGAGGCGACCGGAGTCACTCCGTACGTCGGGCCTTTCATCGTCGTCGGGCCGGGCGACGTCCGGGTGGCCGCGCTCACCGGGGCGACCCCCTCGGCCCTCTCGCCGAACTCACCGGGACTCCTCCTCGACGTCCCCCCGTCCCGCTTCGCCGACCCACTCGCCGAGGAGTCGGCGCGCTCTCTCGTCGCCGCGGCCCGCCGCTCGGGATGGAGGTCGGGCCTCGCCGTCGACCTCCCGGATACGGAGGTCCCGAAGGAGCCGCGAGCGGCCGAGGTGACGACCCCCGAGTCGCTCTATCCCGGCCTCGGGCGCCTCATCACGGCGGCGCGGGGAGCCGACCTGTTCGTCCTCGGTTTTCCCGGCCTCGAGGAGGAGGACCTTCCCGCACGCCGCTTCGTCCTCCGGAAGATCGCCGCCGCGATCCGCGCCGAGAACCCGGATGCCCGGATCGCGCTCGTCTTCCACGCGGCCGCGGCTCCGTCTCTCTTCCCCCCGGTCGCGAGGGAGCTCCTCCGCGACGACGTGGCCGCCTACGTCGATCTCGTCGGCCTTCACGCGGCGGACGTCCCTCCGGACCCGGCCGCGTTCCGCGAAGCCGCGGACGCCATGGGCGTTCCCGGGCCGCTCCTCCTCGTCGGACCGGAGCGCCCCGGCGCCGCCTCCCTTCTCGACCTCGCCGCCCGCTTCGCCCCGCAGCGGGTGACGGTCGTCGCGGCCCCTGTCTCGGCCCCAGCCCCCGGCGACGCCGCGCTCCTGCGCTTCGGCCGGCTTCTCTCCGGAGACTTCGGACCCGACACCCGCGTGGCGGTGGCGCGAACCGCGGACGGACGGCCCCTTTCCGTCCACCGGTTCGTCTCGGGAGCCGACCTCGGAGGCGTCGTCCTCCTCCCTGGCGTCGACGCCGGCGGCGCCGCGATCCGGGGAGAGGTCCGCCTGACCCTCGATTCCCCCTCCTATGCGTCGTTCCTCGTCACGGAGCTCGCCACCGGGCGATCCGCGACGTTCGACATCCCGAAGACCCGGGACGCTCCGATCCTCACGCTCTCCACGCGATCGGGCCCCCTGACCGTCACCCTGACGCCCCGCGAGAGGTCTCCCGCCGAGGCGCCGCGGGCGCAGGTCGAGGCGGCCGCGCCCCGCGGAATCACGGCGGAGGAGATCCTCGCCCGCCACCAGGCGTGGCGCGCGGCGCGCGACGCACGGTGGAGGACTCTCTCGGCGCGCAACACGAGCGCCTACCGGATCCGCCTCGCCGAGCTGAACACGTCGACCGAGCTGACCTTCTCCGGCTCCTTCTTCTACGAGCCCGGGAAGGGGTACGACTGGGTCTGGGAGGAGGCCTTCTTCAACGGGGTGAAGTGGCCCTCGAAGAAGGTGCCGGAGGTGCCGCTCCTCCAGCCCGAGAAAGTCTCCGAGCTTCCTCTCGAGCTGACCTTCGGCGACGCCTACCGTTACGAGCTCGTAGGCGAGGACGACGTCCGCGGCGAGCCGTGCTGGCGGCTCTCTTTCGTCCCCGTCTCCGACGTGGGAGAGAGACCCATCTACGAAGGCGACGTCTGGATCTCGCGCCGCGACTACGCGCCGGCCCGGGTCCGCTCCCGCCAGAGGAACGTGAAGGGGGAGATCCAGTCGGCCGACGAGACGGTCGACTTCGGAGAGGTCGGCGCGGCCGATGGCGGACCGGCACTCCGCTTCCCCGTCCACGTCACCGGGCGGACGATCTTCAGCACCTTCTCCCGGTCGACCGTCATCGAGCGCGAGACGCGCCTGACCGACGTCGTCCTCGACGATCCAGCCTTCGAGACGAGGAAGTCCGCGGCCCTCGCCTCGGAAAGGGTGATGGTCCGCGACACCCAAGCGGGCGTCCGCTACCTCGAGAAGACGAAGGAGGGGGAACGGAAGCCGGCCGACCGGGCCAGGAGCAGCCAGCTCTTCGGCCTCGCCGGCGTCCTCTACGACCCGTCCTACGGGCACGTCCTTCCCCTTCTCGGCGCCTACTACATCGACCTCGACGTGAAGGGGCGCGGAGACCAGACGCAGATCCTCTTCGGCGGAATCCTCCTCGCGGGGTCGTGGAACAGGCCGGGCCTCTTCGGAACGAAGCTCGAAGCGGGAGCCGACGTCTTCGGGATCGCGGTCCGCGGGACCGACACCCCGTGGGTGAACGGCGAGAAGGACGAGTCCCAGAGCGTCAGGTCGCGGAACCTGGCCGGAGCCCTGAACCTCGCCTGGCCTGTCGTCCCGCACCTCAAGCTGGCGGCCACCTTCGCCGCCAGCCACCGGGACTACGCCGCCGCCGACACGACGGCCCCCGGGTTCGTCGTCCCGTCGGACCACTGGCTCCTCTCGGCGGAGGGGCGCCTCCTCTGGGACTTCGAGGGCTATTCGCTCGTGGGGCGCTTCGGATGGAACCGGAGGACGGCGTGGGAGGCGTGGGGGATCCCGGGGAACCCCGACTACGACCCGGGGAAGGCCTCCTACCGCAACTGGGACGTGACGGTGGCAAAGGACTTCGCTCTTCCCAGTTTCCAGCGGATCACGGCGTCGGCCACCTGGGCCGGGACGGAGAACGCCGACCGGTTCTCGAAGCTCACCTTCGGGAGCTTCGGCGGCTACGCGCTGATCGGCTTCGCCTCCGGCAGCCTTCGCGCGGAAAGGACGGTGATCCTCCAGGGGGCGTACGGGCTGATGCTGACGCGCGTCTTCCGTCTCGCCGCCGAGTACGACCACGCCTTCGTCTGGGACGCTCCGTCGGGCTATGCCGGGACGAGCTTCGGCGGCGCGGGGCTCACCGGCCAGTTCCCGGCACCCTGGTCCACCCTCGTCCGGCTGACGGCCGGTCTCCCCGTCGTCGGGCGGGACAAGGGACAGACCGGCTACTTCCTGAGCCTGGAGATCCTCAAGATCTTCTGAGCCTCTCCTAGAATCCCGGCGCATGACGGCCGCTCCTCTCCTCGCCGCCCTTCTCGCCGCGACCCCCTCCGCGGCTCCGCCGCCCGCCTGGCCGCTGGCCGTCG
>Ga0316626_10000997_pt1 | contig 12133 bp, 13 predicted proteins | sample OWC_Aug_T1_C1_D5_FD_207656 | JGI IMG/M metagenome (GOLD analysis project Ga0316626, IMG submission 207656) | Wetland soil microbial communities from Old Woman Creek delta, Ohio, United States - OWC_Aug_T1_C1_D5_A | ecosystem: Environmental > Terrestrial > Soil > Wetlands | place: USA: Ohio...
CGTACAATATACCAGCTAAAAGCCTCTTTTTTCAAGGCTGCCTCGGGTATCTCCAGGGGGGCTATCGGGCTGCTGGTTTGTGAAAATATGCGGTGCATTCAGTCGCTACTGGCCGGTGTTGTGTGTTATGTGTTAAGTGTTATGTGAAGGACCCGCAGAAACATGAAAAGGAATCGCAAAGGGCGCAGCAATCGCAAAGATCAATTGATCGACTTCACACTTGTGACTAATCCCATCGGTCCGTCGAACCAAGCGCGTCACGCCATGCGTAAGGCATTAAGGGCATCGCCCATGCGTCCGGACCCGCACGCTCAATTCCTTGCGGGTCATCTCTGCGAGAGGCTGGACATAACGCCCGCCCGGCTTCTTCTTGGCCACGGTTCCTCCCACCTCCTGTCTATATTCGTGCAGGTGACAAGACCGAAAAGCATGCTCATTTCCTCACCCTTCCCTGCGTACTACGGGGAATTGCTCGAACGATATGGGATCGAGATTCTTCATGCGCCGCTTAAGAAAGAGCACGGCTTTGCGCTCGATGTGGAGCCGTTCAAACAGCTCTGGAAGGATGCCGACGCAGCCCTTATCCTCAACCCGCACGATCCCACGGGCAAGGTCGTTGATAAAGCGAGTTTGGTCGAGCTCATCGAGACATCGAACCGGCTGGGCAAGCCCCTCATCATCGATGAGACGCTCATAGAGTTCACGGAACTTTCGTCGCCTGTGGAGGAAGTGGTGAGCGCCGGGCAGGTTCTGATCCTGAGATCGTTTTCGTTCTATCACGCGCTTGCAGGCCTGAGAGTCGGATACGCAGTCGGCAACGCCGCCCTGATCGAAAAGATGGGCAACATCATCGATCCCTGGCCGGTAAATAGTGTTGCCGCGGCAGCGGCCCTTGTTTCCCTCAGAGACAAAGGCTTTCCTGGGAGGACGAGGCAGTTTCTGGCTGCGGAGCAGGCGTATCTCGCCAAGAAATTTGCGCAGCTTCGCGGCATCGAATGCTTCTCTCTGCCCTGGGGCTGCCTGATCCGCTTCGAGCCCGTGATCGCAAACCTGGCGGAGCGCCTCCTCGAAAAAAGCATCGTCGCGGAGACATACGTCGATGGTGACGGGAATCAGTACATCAGATTTCCATTCCGCTCCCACCGGCTGAACGCATGGTTCGCCCGACGCCTCGGATGGGTGCTCAAAGAGCAGCGAGATGCGCACCAGTGAAGATCACTCGTGGCATCACTCAGATAATGAGATTTTGTTTAAGGAAATCACCCAACCTTCGCGCGCCCTTCTTGCACGCCGGATTGAAAAACCCCGGCTTCCAACTGTCATCGAAAAGAAGATCAGAGACCACGAGGAACGCAACCGCCATTAGACCTTTCGCCGCACAGACCGCATAGAAAGATGCGACTTCCATCTCTACGCCGAGCACACTCCGGGACCGGTACGCCTTGACCTTCTCCCGCGTCTCCCGGTAGAGGGCATCGCAGCTCCACACTATGCCGCTCGTGAATTCCGCTGTGCGTGATTCCCACTCAGGAGCCCAGTCAGAATAGACGACATCCGTATCGCTCTCCAGATAGTGATAGGAAACACCCTCTTCCCGCACAGCCCCGCTTGCCACGATCACGTCGCCGATCGAGACGGCGGGCGAGATGCCGCCCATATACCCCCAGAGACAAAACTCCCTCACGCCAAAAGCAGAAAGCTCTTCCACTGTCGCAGCGACGTTGGGTCCGCCGAACCAGGATCTCGTTATCACGGTCTCTCTGTCGTTGAGTAAGTAGACGCGACGCATGGGGGCCCACGCGTTGAGTTGCGTCCACTCCAGCCCCTTGCGCAGGAATCGCGCATCCTCACGGTGGACGGTTATGATGGCGCGCCCTGGCAGTCTAAGTTCGTCCGGCTTTCTTCGGGTAAGGGTGCGTATGAGTTGATCGGGGGTGACTACGGGCTCTGAACCGTCAAACAACCGTTTCAAGAAACTTCGACCTGAGTTTTTGGTACGTCTCCTCCAGGTGCTCCGAGATTACTTTGGTCTCTCCGAGGATAGGCATGAAGTTTGTGTCACCGACCCAGCGCGGCACCATGTGGATATGCACGTGGTCCTCGAGACCCGCACCTGCAGCCCGTCCGACGTTGAAGCCGACATTCATGCCTTCTGCATTAAGCTCCTTGCCCAGGAGTTCTGCCACATGCCGCACTAGGTGCATCATGTCGAGAAGCTCTTCGTCTGTCAGTCCTTGCAGGCTCCCTATGTGCCTCACCGGCACAACCATCACATGCCCGTTCGCATACGGGAACTTATTCATGATCACGAGGGCCTTACCGCGCCTCCCGACAACCATCGCCTTTTCATCATTCTCCTGCTCGACACAGAGGAAGCACTTGCTCTCCGGTCCCGGTTTGCTCGCTCGAATATACTCCATGCGCCATGGCGCCCACAGGCTCTTCATCTCATTCTCCGCCGAATGTGTATGCCCTCCAGTGTTCAGGAAGGTCCTTCACTCCCATGTTCAGCCTGAGGATGTAAAAATTATCCGGCTTCGAAGGTCTCTTGCGCGGATACATCTCGCTCTCCTCAGGGAGCTTATCACCCTTTTTCAGGTTGCAGTATATGCAGGATGTGACGATGTTGGTCCACTCGGCCGTTCCACCCCGCGACTTGGGAATGATGTGGTCGCACGTCAGGAACTTCGGGTCAAACCTCTTGCCGCAGTACTGACACGTCAACTCGTCCCTCAGGAAGACATTCCTTCTCGTGAACTTCACACCATTCCTGTGATTGCGGACAAACCGGAGAAGGCGAACCACCGCTGGCAGTTTGACGCTTGCTGAAACGCTCTTTATCTCTCTCTCGTACTCGCTCAATACTTCAACTTTCTGGAGAAAGACGAGCGTGATTGCCTTCTTCCAGGTGACGATGCCGAGCGGCTCGAAAGTAGCGTTGAGAAGGAGCGTCCGGTCCATGCAGTTTCATGAAAATACCCTTTCGGCGGCCATTTGTCAAGGATTTTGGCCAGTTGAACGATGTCAGGTATTCTTGTCACGAGATGCGGTTGACATTGGCCGGCTCAATGATAACGTTAACGATACGTAACCGAAATAACTGGCAAACCAAGCTTGCATCTGTTAAAATTTATCATGGCCGCAAAAAAACCAACGAAAAAGAAAAGCAGAGACCTTTTCCTCGAACTGAAGTCGAAGGGCAAGCCTGTAAAAAACGATAAGAAGCGCAGCTTCACGTATCTCTATTTCGTTATCGCCTTCATCGCCATCATAGTGATCAACAGCTACATTTCGAGTGGCGAAGTCCGCACCATACCTTATAGTGAATTCAAGCAGTTGATTGCCCAGGGTAAGCTCAGCGACATAACCATTGACGCGGAGAATATAACCGGCACCCTGACCGGCGATGACGGCAAGAAGACCAAGTTTCTGACTGCGCGTGTAGACGACTCAGACCTCGTCAAGGACCTTCAGAAAGCAAACGTGAAGTTTGCCGGTCAGTATGAAAACAAGATCCTGAGGGCCATCATATCGTGGGTCCTTCCCTTCGCCATCATCATCTTGATATGGAACCTGCTGATGAGACGCATGGGCGGAGCCCCGTCAGGCGTACTCAATTTCGGCAAGAGCAGAGGCCGCATATACGGCGAAGACGAGATCACCATCACGTTTCAGGACGTGGCAGGCGTTGATGAGGCCAAGGAGGAACTGGAAGAGATAATCGAGTTCCTGAGGACGCCTCAGAAGTTCCAGAACCTTGGCGGCAAGATCCCTAAGGGGATCCTGCTTGTCGGGCCACCCGGCACAGGGAAGACCTTGCTCGCAAAGGCGGTGGCCGGTGAAGCAAAGGTCCCGTTCTTCAGCATGAGCGGATCAGACTTTGTGGAGATGTTTGTGGGTGTAGGGGCAGCGCGGGTGCGCGATCTTTTTGCCCAGGCGGTCGAGAAGGCTCCGTGCATCATCTTCATCGACGAACTCGACGCCCTCGGAAAGGCGCGTGGCATGAACCCGCTTTCCTCGCATGATGAGCGGGAACAAACGCTTAACCAGCTCCTTGCTGAGATGGATGGCTTTGACACGAAAAAAGGTGTCATCATCATGGCGGCAACCAACAGGCCTGAGATTCTCGACCCCGCGCTCTTGAGGGCGGGCCGGTTCGACAGGCATGTGCTCGTCGACAGACCTGACATTCTGGGAAGGGAAGCGATCCTGCAGGTGCATGTAAAAGGAGTAAAGCTCGCAAAGGACGTAGACCTGAAGGTGCTCGCAGCGCGGACCCCGGGGTTCGTGGGAGCAGATCTTGCCAACCTCGTGAACGAGGCAGCGCTCCTTGCTGCTCGCAAGAACAAGAGCGCAGTGCACATGGCCGAGTTCGAGGAGGCCATAGACCGCGTAATTGCCGGTCTCGAAAAAAAGAACAAGGTGATGAGCCGGAAGGAAAAGGAGATCGTCGCCTACCATGAGTCAGGCCATGCGCTCATGGCAGAACTGCTCCACACCACCGACCCGGTCCACAAGATATCGATCATCCCCCGCGGTATAGCAGCCCTCGGCTACACGATGCAGCGACCTACCGAGGACCGGTACCTGATGACCAGGCCGGAACTTCTCGACAAACTGGCAGTGCTCCTTGGCGGCAGAGTCGCGGAAGAGGTGATCTTCGGGGAGGTCTCCACAGGCGCGCACGACGACCTTTCAAAGGCCACGGATATCGCCAAGTCTATGGTGAAAGAGTTCGGCATGAGCGAGAAACTCGGTCACATCACTTTCGAGAAGGACCGGCGCTCCATGTTTCTCGACGTGACCCCAACCCTTTCATCAAAAGATTACAGTGACGAAACGGCGAGAGAAATAGACAGCGAGATAAAACGCATAGTCGAGAACACGTATAACGTGGTCAAGCAGACCCTTACCGAGAACAAGGAACTCCTCGAGAAAGTGGCCAGTACCCTCCTGGAGAAAGAAGTGCTTGAAGGAGAAGAGTTACGGCATCTCATCAGAGAAGGTAAACAGCAGGATGATCAGCTCGAACTTAGAGAAAAAACAGATAGATCTCATTAGGGAGTCGATCTCAACTTACAATCTCTGCAGAGAAGTGATCGACCTCTATGCCGAGGAAAAACTGAGCTTCAGCAGGATGGAGGAGTTTGTCGATGACCGCGGTAAGAGCTCCCTTTACCGCCTCAAACAGATGTGCCACGAGCTTTTTCGTAACGTGGACGAGGCTACGTACAGGGAAAAATTTTACGACATCACAGTGGGCTATATCTTTCACGAGGCGATGAAGTTGCGGGAAAACGTGTACCAGCTGGAATATTACAAGCCTCAATACACGACCCTTGTCAATTCGGAGGAGCTGACGCCCCTTGAGAAAAGGGTGATACACGAGTTCGACTTGCTTATCCATAAAGCTGAAAAACGGCTCAGGGTAGGCCTGCAGGAGGTCAAGGGCCTTCTCCGGGACCTTGTGGCACAGCTCAAAGACCTTCTCAAGCTGTACAGGAACAACTATCTGTTACCCCGTTTCATTCTCGAAAACGAAAAAGCGCTCGTCAAGATCTATGGAAAAAAGGGTTTTACGGAACTCCTCACTGACATGTACGAGTATGGTCGTTCGACGCTCATATACAAGGCAGCCATCAGTTATCTCGAGAGTGAGTACTATGGATGTGCGCGGCTCCTCTTCCAGAAGGTCGCGGGCATGGACCAGGCAGACAGGCGCGCCCGCTTCATGTACCTGTATGCTTCCGCCCATGCGTCCTATTTCAAGAACAGGCCGGCAAAGGCTTACGGGTGTGCCCAGGAGGCCCTGGCCCTCGACATGAAGAGCGCCGACCTTGAGTCCTACATCCGGGCGCTGCGACAACTCGTTGCGGAATTGTCCAGAGAACTTAAGAAACGAGGAAAACTGAAGGAGGAAACAGAGTATGCCGATTTACGAGTATAACTGCGGAGACTGTGGGGACGATTGCGAACTGCTCGTCTTCAGGAATGACGAGCCCACGTGCCCCAAGTGCGGAAGCAAGAGTCTCAACAAGAAAATGTCTGCGTGTGGTTTTTCTGTTGGTTACAAGTTTAAGGGGACTTCGACTTCCAGCGGTTCCGGTTGTTCGGGGTGCTCTTCATCAAACTGTTCTTCCTGTTCGTGAGTCCAGGGCACTCGACCTTTCTCCTTTCTTGATGCTGGCCAGACACGTACAAAGGATCATTCAGGAACAACGTCTCATCAACCCCGGAGAGCGCGTACTCGTGGGAGTCTCCGGCGGCATCGACTCCAGCGTTCTCCTGCATGTCCTCCTCAAAGTCAAAGAACATCTCCAGTTCAGCGTCGGCGTCGCTCACGTGAACCACGGTTTACGGGGCGCGGAGTCGGACAGGGACGAGGCATTCGTGCGAGGGGTGGCCGAACGGTTCATCGTGCCCTTCCACGTGCGGCGCGTCGACGTCAGGTCATACGCACGCACTGAAGGCCTGTCACTGCAGCATGCCGGCCGAGACCTCAGGTATTCCTATTTCTCGGAACTCGCGCATGAGCACGGATACGATAAGATCGCCATAGGCCACACGCGGGACGATCAGGTGGAGACATTCATCATGCGGCTCCTCAAGGGCACCGGGTTGAGGGGCCTCTCGTCAATCCCGATCCGGCGCGGACCTGTTATCCGTCCGCTCTTGCAGACATATCGTGCGGAGATAGAGGCGTATGCCAAAGACGAGTTCGTGCCGTACGTCGAGGATTCTTCCAACAGGAAGGACACATACCAGAGGAATTTCATTCGTAACCGATTGACGCCCGGATTCGAAGAGCTCAACCCCAACTTCCGCGAGCGCATCATCTGTTTACTCGATGACCTGTCCCGCGTGAACGAACTGTTTGAGCAGGATGCGCAAGCGTTCATGGAGAGAGAGGTAACGACTGAGGCTGACGGGGAGCTGCAGGCAAAAGTGCGGGCGCTTAAGGAACTCCACCCGGAAACCCGCTACAGGGTGCTTTCTGAGATGCTCGAACGGCTGAGACCCGGCGTGGTGCCGCTCAGAGACCACGTCCGCCTGATAGAGAACGCACTCGAAAGCGCGAAACCGAACATTGACGTAGCACTACCCAGAGGTATAACGGCGCGGCGGACGTATGACCGATTTATCCTCGGCATCACTTCGCCACCCGGGGCGATTCCCGGTCTCTTTCCAATCGTACTCGGACATAATCCTTTGGAGGCTTTCGGAATTGTACTGGATGCCGAGGTGACAGAAGATTGGCCTCAGCAATTCCCTGACGACAGCCAGACCGCTTTTTTCGACTTCGATACGCTCGGGTCGCTGAGCGTGCGCACCTTCCGCGAGGGAGACCGTTTCGTTCCGCTGGGCATGAGCCAGAGCGTCAAACTCAAAGACTTCTTCATCTCACGAAAAATCCCCCTGCATCAGAGGCGCAGGATACCGCTTCTTCTCTCCGAAGGCCAGATCATCTGGGTGGTCGGCGCCCGGATCGATGAGCGTTATAAGGTGACACCGGAAACACGCCGTCTTCTCAGGGTTGTCGTAACGACAGAGTAGTAAACCTCCTGTACGATTTAGATTGACAAGTGTGGCGCCGATGGTGTAAGTAACTATCCGCATTTGCTTGATATTCCTGGCAGTTGCACAACGATATTCTGCGTAAAGGAGTCCTGTCATGCTATCTCAACGAGCCGTTTCCCTGAAACCATCCGCAACTCTGGCGATCGCGGCCAAGGAAAAGGCCCTCAGGGCCCAGGGCCTGGACATTGTGGGCTTTGGTGCGGGCGAGCCCGACTTTGACACGCCCACACACATCAAGAGGGCTGCCATCGACGCCATTATGGACGGCTTCACCAAGTACACGCCCGTCGGCGGTATCGATCCGCTCAAGGATGCCATCATAGAGAAGTTCAAGCGCGACAACGACCTCGAGTACAAGCGCGATGAGATCGTGGTGAGTTGCGGAGGCAAGCATTCGCTCTACAACCTGTTCCAGGCCATCTTCCAGGAAGGGGATGAGGTGATCATTCCCGTGCCGTACTGGGTCTCCTATCCCGCCATGGTGGAGCTGGCCGACGCAAAGCCCGTTTTTGTCGAGACGCACGAGGAAGAGGAATATCAACTCACCGCAAAGATGATCGAACAGCACCTCAGCCCAAAGACAAAGGGCATCATTCTCAACTACCCGTCCAATCCGATCGGCTCCGTCTTCTTCCTGGAAAACCTGGAACAGATTGGGAAGCTTGCTGTTGAGCACAATGTCTATCTGATCTCGGACGAGATCTACGACAAGCTCGTGTATGATGGGTATAAGCACACCAGTATCGCGTCCCTCGGTCATCCCATCAAAGAGATGACTATCATCACCCACGCAGTCTCGAAAACGTATGCCATGACCGGCTGGCGCATCGGGTTTACCGCGGGCCCCCGTGAGATTATCCAGGCGATGAGCAATATCCAGAGCCAGAGCACCTCCAACCCGACCTCGATCTCGCAGTATGCCGCTCTGGCGGCACTTACCGGGCCGCAGGATTTTGTGGGCGCGATGGTCAATGAGTTTACCAAGCGGAGAGATGTGCTCGTCTCAGGCCTGAGGAGCATGGAAGGAGTAACCTGCTATAACCCCAAGGGCGCCTTCTACGTCTTTCCAAGCTTCAAGGCTTTGCTCGGAAAGCGCTACAAGGGTCGCAAGGTGACCAACATCAACGAGTTCACTGCCATCCTGCTGGAAGATTTCCACGTTGCTGTCGTGCCCGGGATCGAATTCGGGGCGGAAGGGTATCTGCGACTCTCCTTTGCTACGTCGATGCAGAACATAGAGAAGGGACTGGAGCGCATCAAGAAGGCAGTAAAGGCGTTAGACTGATACCAATTCGCCTTCACGCGTATACCTTCCGGGTACCCGCCCAGCGGGTGTCTGCGTCGCTCTCCTCTGCCACCCGTGTGGCTCCAGTTCTACTACGCAGGAAAAAGTCTTGCTCACGGGTGTCCGGCTAAAACAATTGCTGCCGCCCGGGGTACCCAGCCGGTGGCTGGGTCGTCCATCTTGAATCCGAATTGGTATAATCTTGTGGTTTCAGGTTCCGGGATTGTGGGGTAAGAGCGCTGGATAGTTGCTTTAACTCAGAACTCGTAACACTTAACTCGTAACAAGGTTGCGCTTTCTGCCGTAGGTATCAACGTATAATCAGTCAACGTATCAACGGTTCTTTATTCACTTAGTCGCGGGCGGATGCCAGTGCTCACGTACCGGAAGTAGTCGTTGATTATCCGCCGGTGGTCGAAGGCAATCTTATCCGGCAGATGCTCTGCTGTAAGAATATCGGCCCGGCGCGCATCATCCCTGCCCTTCAGTTCGCCCGCACCCGCAGCGATGAAGACCATGGTCACCGTGTGAAAGCGCGGATCCCGGTCCGGCCTTGAGTATGCATGGAACTGTTCGATGAGCGTAACCTCGAGCGACGTTTCCTCGCGAGCTTCCCTCACAGCCGCTTCCTCCAATGACTCACCGACATCGACAAACCCGCCAGGCAAGGCCCACCCTGCAGGCTCATTCTTCCGCTCGATGAGCACGATACCGCCTTTGTACCGGATGATGATGTCAACGGTCACAAGAGGTGTTTTCAGTTCCCGTCTATTCATATTTACAAAATATACCCCGCCGTGATATCTGATGCAATCGTGGAATTCGAACGTATCATCGACAGCCATACGCACTGGGGCCCTTCTCTTACGATGGGCACTACCGTGACGACCCAGGAACTTCTCTCGCAACAGAAGGAGTCAGGCGTCACGCACGTGATACTCATACCTTTTCCTTCCACAGCTATAGCAAGCAATGACATCAACCTGGAAATCATCAAGGAGTGTGAACGCGTGCGCTCCTTTCTGCCGTACTTCTACATCAGGGAAGATTTTCCGCGCATACCTGTCGAATATTATGGCGGCAAGTGGCACTGGATGCGCGGCGTGCAGGATGCGGCATCAAATTATCGCGTGCTCGATGACTCAGAACTGCCGGCCCTGATCGACGACCTCACGAAGATCAATAAGCCCATCGTCTTCGAAGAAGAGCTTGCCTTCACGCAGCGCTTTGTGGAAATGGCACCCGGTTTGCCGCTCATCATCCCTCATCTTGGCATGCTCGGTGGAAATCCTATGGATTTTTTGAAGTCATTCAAAGACAAAGAGTACATCTATTTCGACACTGCTCTCTCTTCGAGAAGCACGATCCAGGAATTCGTGAGAACGATCGGCCCGGAGCGCGTCCTCTTCGCTGCCGACGTACCGTTCGGCGACATGGAGAACGAACTGTCCAAGGTCCTCGCCCTCTCCATACCCGATTCAGAAAAAGAACTGATTCTATCCGGGAATATTGTCAGGCTGGCGAAGTTACCACTCTAGGGTCCTGGGTCCAGGGTCCTGGGGCCCGTAGCTGCCAAAACCCTCATTAAGCTCCTCGCGAATCGAGTGAAGCAGGAGCAGACTTGGCTGTAAAGTCGGAATCTACCAGTTCAAGTGAAGAACGTCCTACGATTCTTGGCGGTTGGCATTGACTGAACCCCGGACCCTGGCCCCGGGACCCTGCATTTATAGCACTTCATTCATACTCCCCGTCCGGTAACCCTTCAGGTCGAGCGTGACATACATGAAGCCAAAGCCGTTGAGGGCCTGGACGATCTCTTCGCGGCGGTCGAGAACTGTCTCGAAGTCCTCATTCTCGACCTCCACTCGCGCAACACCCCCATGATAGCGCACCCGCACCTGCTTGATCCCTAAACCGGCAAGGAACTCTTCCGAGCGCTCTATCATGTGAAGAACGTCTTGGGTGATCTTTGTCCCGTAAGGTATCCGTGAAGCCAGACAGGCAAGAGAAGGCTTGTTGAATGTGGGGAGACCGAACTTTTCAGACAGTGCCCGGATCTCCTTCTTGGTCAGGCCAGATTCAAGCAGCGGGCTTCTGATCTTCAGTTCTGCAACCGCACGTCGCCCCGGCCGGTAATCTCCCTGGTCGTCGACGTTGGAACCCTCCACGACGTAACCCAGGCCGTGTTTTTCAGCCACTTTCAAGGCGTCGCCGAATAGATGAAGCTTGCAATGGTAACAGCGCTCCTTTGTGTTGGCCAGAAACTCTTTGTCAGCCATTTCGGTCGTCCGAATGATCTCGTACGGCACACCGAATGATTCCGCAATTTCCCGCGCGGCAGTGATCTCTCGTTCAGGATGCGTCTCCGAGGTCGCGATCAACGCCAGAACCTTTGTCTGGCCAAGCACGTCTACAGACGTTTTCAAAAGCAGCGTGCTGTCAACGCCCCCGGAGAAGGCCACCACAGCACTTCCCAACCCTTTCAGGATTTCTTTCAACTTCTCGTATTTCGTTTCTGCGTTCATGGCGTTCATGTCATTCATGTCATTCATGGCCTGTACTATACCATAGAAAACGGGGGCATGGGTCGCGGGGCATGGGTCAAGATAAAACCATTTTCGTCATTCTCGAGTTACGCGCGCCACAGGTAATTGTTTGATTTTGGGCCTCGGTATCGTTATATTGTAGAGTATGCACGACGAACTCTTCATGCACCTTTGCCTTGACGAAGCCCGGGCAGCATATCGGGAGGAGGAGGTCCCTGTTGGGGCCCTTATCGTCGGGCCTGACGGCGAACCGATAGCGAGGACGCACAACCTCACGATCCAGATGAATTCGCCAGTCGCCCACGCCGAGATCCTCGCCATTGAGGAGGCGGCCAGGGTCCTCGACAATTTCAGGCTGATCGGGTGCACGCTCTATGTGACGAAAGAGCCCTGCATCATGTGCGCAGGCGCGATCATAGAGGCACGTATCAACAAGCTCGTGTTTGGATGCTTCGATCTCAAACGGGGCGCCTTCGGCTCGAAGTTAGACGTGAACAGGCTCTTGTTGAATCACAGGGTAGAAGTGCACGGCGGCCTCTTACGCGAGCAGAGCGAGGAGTTGCTACGCAGGTTCTTCAAGAAACGGAGAGGTACCGAAGTGGCCATAACGGGGCCGACTCGAAATCGGCTGTTCGCCTAACCCGCGGACCGTGGGTTCGAATCCCACCCTCTCCGCCACTAACTATTCAATAGCGGGTTGAGGTCAGAGCATAAGCCCGTGTCT
>Ga0316626_10000999_pt1 | contig 12128 bp, 14 predicted proteins | sample OWC_Aug_T1_C1_D5_FD_207656 | JGI IMG/M metagenome (GOLD analysis project Ga0316626, IMG submission 207656) | Wetland soil microbial communities from Old Woman Creek delta, Ohio, United States - OWC_Aug_T1_C1_D5_A | ecosystem: Environmental > Terrestrial > Soil > Wetlands | place: USA: Ohio...
TTTGTGCCCAAGATGGCCGGTCCGCGATGCACCACAACCGCCTCGCTTTTCGTGTTGCCAATGGCGAACAACCCGAGGCTGAGACACAGCCCGCCGCCAAGAAGGAGCCCGGCGACGTGTCCAGCCTGCGCCCATGTCCATCGCGGCTGTATGTTGCGCCTTGAGAGGTTCTCACTGTTATCTGCGTTCATCCCTGCTCCCAGCGTCGTCTTGATCAGTTGAGGGAGTTCGCTCGGGACAGCAAATTGCTGATGTCCTCCTGCGTCAGATCCCGCGTGCTGCCGCCGAAGGTCGGATCGGGGAAGCGGCCAGTGTCGAACTCACCGTCTTGGTCGAATGCGGGCAGGAACGGCCGCAGTGACTCGAACTCGCCGGAGAAAAAGCGGCTGAGATTCAACCGCTCTTGCCTGGGCAGTCCGATGTCCATCACGATGTCGACCGGGACGACGACTTCGCCGCGCAGCGATTGCCGGAAGAGATCGAGGACGCGCTTTCCCTTGGCCGCGTCTTCCGCATCCTCCGGCAGGATCACGAGGATGTCGTCGGACTGGTCGTCGGTCTCCGCCTGCATGACCTCAATCGCCTGGCTGGCCTTGCCGAGCGCCACATCGAAGTGCTCGCGGGCAGAGCTGAGCGTGGCCGCCGAGCGGAGCGTCAGCAGTGCCGGCCCCGCGCCCAACAGCGTCCGTGGCGACTCGTCAATCGCCGTCCGCAGGCTCGCATCGAGATTGTAGGATGCCAGGAGGTCCACGATCGCGGCCAACCCTTCAATCCCAGCCTCGAGCGCCAGGACGTCGGCGCCATCGATGTCGACCACGGCAACATCCGTGGGCGGATCGACACAGCTCGCCAAGTGACGCAGATCGAAGCGAAGGTTCACGTCGGATGAGATCTGCCGAACGTTCTCCAGGGCGCCCGTAATCTCCGGCACAATGACCTCGCGCACGGTGTCAATGATCTCGCCACTCCGCGGAGCCCCGAGGGGCACTTCGTCCGAGGAGTCGATATCGAGATCGCACAGACTCGCACTGCCGCCGTGCACGATCACTCCACTGCGGTCTAGCAGATCTCTGATGCGGTCATCCTCCAGCAGGGTCGTCGCAATGCGTGTCATGGCGTAGTACAGATTCGCACCGTTGTCGTTCGGGTTCGACCGCAACGCCTGGCGCAGCAGGCCGTTGGCAACGCTGAGATTCCCCTTGGCGAGATAGCAGAGGCCGCGGTCGACCTCGCCGCCCTCGCACGGTGGCGGGATCCGGCCACACGCCGACAGCGCGTTCTCTACCGCCGCAATCAGCTCGTTGATCTCGACGTGGCCATTGCCGCTCGAATCCAACGTTGAGCACCTCGATGGCGGTTGGTTGCCGAGGGCAATGCCGACACCGAGCACCAGCTCCGCAATGTCGACCCGATCGTTACCACTGCAGTCGCCGACGCACGTTTGTGACGCCGCGGGTGGCGGCGCCAGCGCCGCCAAGCAACTCAACGCAACGGCCGTGGTGAACACGGCGGAAAAACGACCCATTGTCGGAATTCCCCTTTTCATCAGACGCATCGCAGTTCCTCCCGCTCCAGCGGATCACTCCGGTCAAGGCGCAGAGAGGTTGCGTCTGCCTTACACAGCTTGGGATTCCTATGAGCCCGGGCAGGTTTCTTGCTGACATGTGGCAGTGTCCGTCTGACGCAGGGTGCTGAAAGACCCTCCCCATGCTTCGACAAGCTCAGGATGAGCGCGCCGCGGTTGGTCGTTCCGAACCGCACCCAGCAACGCCCGGGTGTCACGGAAGTCTCCATCCTTCATTGGTGAGGGTTGCGTGGAATTCACCAGGCAAGCACTCCCCCAGGTCAGATTCTCTTGATTGCCACCTCGGGCCGGGAACCTCGCCTCATGGGAAGCGCAAGCAGAAACGCTGAGCGGCGTGAGCCGCCCCTTCGCGTATCAGTGGCTTGACCGGCATGTCGTTTGAATCGTATAAACATCGTATGGTGAAGCAGGCAGTGTCGGTGACCCTCGAGCGGGAAAATCTCCTCTGGCTGCGCGGCCAGGTGCGGGCTGCGGGCAGGAAGAGCCTGAGCGAGGTGCTCGATCGCCTGGTGGCGGAGGCACGGGCCGGCGGGCGGGTGCACGAGGCCACGATTCGCTCGGTTGTGGGAACCGTCCACATCGCCGACGCCGATCCCGACCTGGCGCAGGCCGATGCGGTGGTGCGTTCGCTGTTTCCTCGGCCGTCTCCTCTCGGGAGGAAAGTGGAGGCGGGGAGCCGTGTGAAGCGTCCGAGCCGTCATCTCAAGAGGCGAAGGCATCGTGGCTGACATCGCCGCGGCGGTGACCGATACCCATCCGCTGCTGTTCCATGCGGCCGGTGGGACGCGACTGGGGAAGCGGGCCGCGAAGGTGTTCGGCGCAGCCGAACGCCGTGCGGGCCTCGTTTACGTTCCCGTTGCCGTGATGTGGGAGTGCAGCCTCCTCGCCCGCATTGGCCGGATCGACTTGCGCCGCTCACTGGAGGATTTTTTTACCGATCTTTTCAGCAACCCAGCTTACCAGCCACTCGATCTGACTCCGGATCAGATCTACCTCGCCGATCAGGCGCGTCCGAACGAGGATCCCTTCGATGCGCTCGTATGTGCCGCGGCGCGATCCCTCGATCTGCCGCTGGTGACCCGGGACGCCGACATTCAGGCATCCGGTCTGGTCACGGTCGTCTGGTAGCTGGTTCGTCGCCCGGGGATCGCCGCCACCGCGAGCATTGTCCCAGCAATCTCCCGCACTCCAAGACGGAGCCCGGTAGAAGAGCGGTCGGACGCGAGTCAACCCGGCCGAGCCGCGCCTCAACCGCAGCTTCGAAGAAATTGCCGATGAAATTTCGGATTGCGACTCCGAAATTTCACTGCACGATCCAGCGATGATCGCACGACGGCGTATCTCGATCAGCTCGCCGGTGCAACGCGCCGCTCGCCGGTGACGGCACTGCTCGGGCCCCGGCAGTGCGGCAAGACGACGCTGGCACGGATGTTCGCCGCCGGTCGCTCGGCGACCCGCTTCGACCTCGGATCCCAAGTGGACCTGCGGCGCCTGCAAAACCCGGAGCTGGTTCTCGGCTCCCAGGGCGGCCTCGTGGTTCTGGATGCCTCGACCACGTGTGGGTCGTCTTCCCTCGAACGACGGCATATCGGGCCGACGAAAAGATCACCGTCTGGCCGCTGCGCGATGTTGGCAGACTGCGCATTCCGGGCGCTCGTGCGCGACGCAGGAACTGACGGAGGGCGGCCGCTACGGCGCCCCGATACGCGTTGCGCAACGAACAAATTCTCCTGACAGTTCGACGGTGCAGGCGCCACGCCAACCCCGATCTTCGTTTGCGACTCCGTTCCGGAAGAAAAGTCCGCAAGATCGTTACGTCCCCCCCAACTTCACTCCGGACACGGCCCGGCCTGGCCCGACACTGACCCTGATCCGCCTGGAATGCTGATCGTGCCCGTGAACTTGGTCGCCGGGTTCCCTGAGAAGATCCCCTCCATCTTCACCTCAAAGTCCGGGTTGTTGATGCTCCAGAAGTTTCCCGACAACGGCCCGCGAATGGACGCATCGGCAAAAGTAACGATACACCCCGACTGTGTGAGGTTGTCCTCGGCCCCCAAACCGGGGAACTCGAAGCACCACACCCCTTGCTGGACACGGATGCAGCCGTCCGGACGCCGCGTCGGCGTGGGCGTCGCGGTGACCGGTGGGCGCGTGAACCGGCTGAAGAACATGACGTCATCGAACGTCGCATCTCCATGCGAATCGACTGCCATCGCGACCGAGGTGATTACCTGCCGTGGCTGGAATCCCAAGCTGACAAGGTCCGCCCGCGGGTTGCGTACGTAGGTTCCCTGGTCGGGTGGCAGCAGGAACGTGTTCTGGACGGTGATGTTCTCGCATGCCGACTGGTTGCGGTCCCACGTGCTGCCGCGTTCCAGGACATACGTGAGGACGTTCAGGCCTTCGTCAAACGCGAGTTCCACCATGACGGCGTCGCAGCCGTCGGGGTTGTTGAGCGTGCTGTGCTCGGTGAACGAAAAGTACACGTCAGCGTCGGCAGGGATCTGGAGAACGCGTGGTGCTGGTGGGTCGAGCGTGATCGGGCCGATGAAGACATTGTCGCTGCAGTCCGTATCCGTCCGCTCGGAATGCAGGCGCAAACGTTTGCTCCCCTGCTCGATGATCACCTCTCCGTAGTTCGGGCTGACGCCGCAGTCTTCGGGGAATGAACTAATTGTATCACCAACCGCCCAGGCACCCGTGTCCCCGGTGAGGAACGAGTCCGGCGCATAGCGCGCCACTTGTGCACGTTCCCACGCCTCGCGGAAAAGGACGGTTCCCACGGGGGGTGCCGTCGGTGGGATTCTTGTCGGGGTGATCGTTGGAGTGGGAGTTCGGGTAAACGTCCGCGTCGGCGGTGGCGTCGGACATGGCCGGCACGCGCATAGAGCGTTGCTGACCGCGGCCACCAGCTCATTGATCTCAACACCGCCGTTCCCGCTCCGGTCGAACTCCAGGCAGTCGCCGAGCGGGCGACTGCCCAGGGCAATGGTAACGCCGCGGACCAGCTCGGCGATGTCGACCGTTCCGCTGCCGTCGCAGTCGCCGGCGCACGTCTGCCCGACCACACGTGCGGGCGTGAGACCAGCCAACGTAATGATGGCAAGAATTGAGCCGACGATCTTCGCTGCCCTCGTCCTCGACCGCATGCCCTTCCCCTTTGTGTTCGCTGGCGCGCCCATCCGCGGAGGCGAAGGTCGTGCCCCTCTACTTCTCCTTAACGAATTGCCCGAATCTCGTCGCCGTCCCCCGCCCACGGCAGAGACTCCGTCAACGGGGACCGTCAGGTTAAGCGCGACGGCGTCCCCCGTTTGCCCCTCTGCGCTGGGTACAATCTTCCCTACCTTCCACATGTCCCGGGCGCACGACTAACCCCGAATCGTTGATACAGCAGCTCGTAGTCGCCCAGAACGGGAACCGCAGTTGGGGACGTCGGCGCAAAACGGGCTGCACATGTTGCCGACCTGGAGCGTAGTGACCCGTAGTCCCCAACTGCTTCAAGACAAGAGGCGACGATTCACTCGACTACTGCTCCTGCAGCCGGCAGTCTTGGATCTCCGACTCTCCGGTGGCGTTATCCATGACGTAGAGATGCGGTCGGCCGACGAAAAAGCCCCATCCGATCTCTTCCTTCACATAGCGCTCCTCACCCGTCTTGCACTCAACGTCGACCTCGGAGGTCGCCTCGGTCGATGCCCGGCACACGGTGGTACCGGGATCCACGATGAACGGATGATACCCCCCACGGGCGAGGTTGAATCCCGCCGCTCCGCAGGACACCGCGGGCTTCAGCGCAGCGCCGAAGATACTCGACGGCCGGTATGCATAAATGACGCTCTTGCCCTCGGGGATTTGCACCCGCTGGAATGGCGGTCCGCTGACCGCGCACCCGCCCAGAAAGAGCGCCACCGCCAAGGCGCTCGCCCGCCAGCCATGCCCTTGCTTCACCATGTCCGCCTCCTCATGTCATTGTGGGGCCGCAGGCTTGATTGCCTGCAGCCGCGTTGCGTCGCGGTACAAAGCCTCGTCGATCACCCTGCGCACCGCCTGCCGCGCCTCGCGTTCGAGATCGCGGAAGCCGGAGCCGTAGTAGAGCCCATACCAACGGGAGACTTCTGCCTGCGCGTCGTATTTTCCGATCTCCCGGCCGCTCTCGTCGGTAATCAGTAAGTGCGCCTTCGCATTGACCGTGTACTGGCCAAGTGGAGCACCGAGCAGAATGGCCGGGCTGGTGACGAGCCCGAGGGCGACGGGTACGGTGTAGTGGCCCTGTTTCACCTGCTCGGCATATTTGAAGGTGATTGCTGAGGAATCACTCACGGCGCTCGCCACTGCCGGCGGCAGACGGGACGGGTCGGAGTCGACTAGCCTTCCCTGGAGGCCCAAGGGATGCGGCTGCGCCCCTTCGATTGGCGGCTGCGTCCGCACCTGCGTGCATCCGGCAAACCCGAGGATGAGAGGGGGAATCAACAGTCCCGCTGCCGGGGCACGAAGTCGGGAGCGCCCCCACCGGCCCAACGCTCCGAGCGCAAGGACTACCAGCGGCAGCAAGCTCGCGAAGCCAAGGGCCGTCGCCGCGAGCATCAGCACTATGCCTGCAATGAGTACGCGCTGCATGGAAATCAGCCCTCCTCCAATCGATCAAAGCCGATCAGTGGGGGATCGACCGGCCCCGGCAAGCCATGCGACAAGTCGTTCGTGACGCTGGTCGAGCAACCCAGCGCACGAAGCGGACAGGCGTCAGTAGTCCTCATCGCGGTCCGATCGATCGAAGAGCCCCATATCCTTGCGACCGGCAGCAGCGAAGTGTCGAGCACGAGCGTCACCGGGGTGATGGGCATCTTGATCCCCGAGTGAACGTCGCTCCCGTGCACGCCACGCGTCATGGCGTAGATATAGTCCGTGTCGTACTGCCAGCCGTCGTTCTTCTCTGCCTTCGCGGCGGCGGGACGCGTCGACTCCGAACCAGCCGCATGCGCCACCCGACCACCCAGCGCTGACCCGAGCAATGCGACCACCACCACGCACCCTGCGAGGAACCGCAGAAGTTTCTTGCTCATGCAAAGCATTGACCTACCGTTGCCCACGGCTCAGCAGACCCTTGGTGCGCCCGTCATTGAGCAGCTTCGTGACGATCCGCGTCATCGCGTAGTACAGGTTGGCGCGGCTGTCGTCGGGGTCTGCCTGCAACGCCCGGCTCAGCGACCCGTTGGCGGCACGCAGGCTCCCCCTGGCGAGATAGCAGAGTGTTGCAACCGGGCGTGCGCACCGCCGACGCGAACGTTCACCCGAAGGCCAGCCCCGACGCTATGCCGTCATCACTTCGCGGTACGCGCCGGCCGCAAACCCGTCGCGTCGATCCGAGTGCAGAACTTAAAGCCAACGAAGATCCAGGACCAGCGTTCGGTGACCCTGACGTCGATCAGAGTGGTCGCCGCCACGCTCTCGAGCGCCCGCTGGTAGGCTTTCTCGGCACGCTCATTCACGCCAATCGGGATGAAATTGAACAACAGCACCCCGCAGCCCCAACCTTGGGCGGGACGTTTGATTTCTTCATACGAGGTGGGCGAAGCCGGGGGCAGCGGGGCGACCGTAGTGAGGGAACCCACACAACTCGTGGTGGTGAGCGCCACCAACAGCAGCAGCGACCGCGAGCGCATCGTCATTGGATTGATCTCCCCTCGACGTCAGTGCACAGCAGCAGACCAGCGCCCGGGATGACAAACCATGAGTACCGTAGTTTCGTATCCGCCAACCCACCGGACGCGGAACCCACCGCCGTCTTGTACGCGCGCTCGGTGCGCGAGTTCGACTTGATCGGAATAAAACCTAAGAACAGTAGGCCGCACGCCGATCCGGTGCGAACCTCGCCGACCCCGTAGCCCGCTGGCAGCCGCGGCCCAACGAGCTGCGGGAACGATGAGCACCCGTGCAACCCGAGTACGGCGCCGGCGACGGCAAACGTGGCTGTCAATCTGTGCCATTTGGAGGCTCCCCTTCTTTTCTCGAACATTGAAGACAAATCCTCCTCCCGGTTTCGCACAGCGCGCAAACGCAACTGCCGAATACAGTTGCCGCACAGTTCTAACGCCACCTTAGTGCCCTCGACGCTCTTCAGCGCATCGCGCCTGACCCTCTAGCCCGCGGCCCCCCAGGGTATCCATGACCTTGATCAGCCTATCTTGTGACATCTGTCACTGTTGTGACATCTGCCACGTTCCGCCCCCCCCTCACGCCCCCTTTCGCCGTCACCAGCCGCGGCGGCAGGGGCCGCGAGAGGGCGGTTCCCCAAATATGTTCCCCCGGGAGGGACCCCGGTGAAGCGGGTACTGTGGCTCAGGCTCGCGAGCGAGCACGGGGCCGGGCCAGGCCTTCGACTCCGGACGTGGCAACGGAGGAACAACCCAAGGGTGGCCTCGGTGGTGTGGGTGAGGGTCAGGCGGGGATCCCCATCGGTGACTACCTCGAAGAGTGCTGCTCGCACACCCGCTGCTGGCCTGCGCACTGCACCGAGCACATGATGTTGCCCCACATGTTCGCGAAGATCGGGCCCCGGTCAGCGGGAAGCGGGCGACGCAACTGCTGTCGCAGGGGAGCTTTGTCCGGCGTCAACTATTCTTACCGGCAAAAGTAATTGTCGCTCATCAGAGCTTCCCGCTCAGGCGCCCGCAGTGGGTGTCAAGGCCCGCGGCGCTGACGGCGGCCGCGGTACAGCCGGCCGTCACTGCTCCGGCGAGAGCGGCCCCTGCGAGGCCGGTGCCCAGCCGAGCCGTCGGATCATCAGAAAAGCCTCCGGCACTTGTCCCCCGACCCGGCGCACCGGCTGACGCCGTCGGTGAAGAGCTCGCAGGTGAACCCCTCATCGCAGTCCTCGTCGGACTCGCACGAATCGCACTTGTCGCCGCCCGAGCCGCAGCCGCCGAGGGTGCCACCGGCGATGGCGTAGGTACCGCACAGCGCTACGCAAACCACAACCAGCCTCACGAAACGCATGACACCGCCTCCTGTCTGGCAAGATGGTCGAGGCCGGTCTACTGGTGCCCGCTGGCGACCGGCCGAACACACCGCGAGATACCGCTGCGCCGATGAAATCTCGCATTCTCGTTCGCGGTTTGGCCGGAGCGTTTTTTTACGAGCTGCCCGGAGGCCGAGCACGTCAGGGCCGACGGTCGGCGGTAACGCCCGCTTCCCGGCGGGTCGCTGCAGAGCGCCAGGTCTGGCCACCTGTGGCAGCCTCTGCGCTCACGATGTCGCGCCAGCTCGTGAGTCGGATGCCGAGAGTAGCGATGAGCTCTGCGATATCAGGATCAAGAAAAACACTCGTGTCAGCCAAACGCTTCACCTGCGTGTCGTTGGAGGCTACGACGCCTCGCCGAAAGGTTGAGTCATCGAGGGCCGGATGAATGAGAAGCTCCGTGACTCCCGGTGGAAGATCGTTCAGCAACCGAACATACGACCGCCTGCGCTCCTCAAGCGTCACGCCGTCCACTTCCGTCACGATGTGGTCGAGAACTGGAAAGCCGGATGCCCGGGCGGGTCTTCCATAAGACGGCTCAAATGCCCAGCCCAGGACAACCGCGCCGGCGCCGATCTGCTCCCCGAGAATTTCGGCTCGCGGCAGCAGGGGGTGAATCCGGTATTCCGCCGCCAATTTCAGGTATACGCGGAAGAAAGAGGGGCGAACGAACGCGGCGCCCATGTGGGCATCCATGTGGGACGGCACCAGGTGCATCCTCAGTGCGGCTTCGATCTGCGCGCGAAATTCCTTCTCGACATCTTCCGTTCGGGCCATGAAGAATTGCCGCATCATGGTCGGCCTGAGAAAACCAAGGTCATCGACGAGCGACGGTACGTCCCCGCACACCGGACGCCACTTGTAGTTCTCCCACTCGCTGGTGATGGCGAGATGGACGCCCAAATCCATCGCCGGATCCTGGGCGGCCATGTCGATGATCTCCTGCGCGGCCGGTGCGGGGATCAGTACGCTTCCGGAGCGTAAGAGACCTCTGCCGAAGAGTTGCCGCGCCGCTTCATTGACGGACGACATGAGTCCCAGATCGTCTGCATGAATGAGCAATATGCGATCGCTCGGTGCGAAACCGAGCACCTCCGCGAGCGTGGATTTAGCGGGCGCCATTCTGTCGACGCGAACAGCGTCCCCCGGCGGCTTCACCGTACACGCCGCCGCACTGCAACAACTGAGCACCGCAACCAGCACGAATATACGAACGGCGGGACCACCGCCTGCTGCGTGGTGTGCGCTCGATTGCGCGTACAGGGTTCCAGCATCGGCCGTCGGACAGCCAGCGGTGGCGAACTGACGCATCATCGTCGCTGGCAGTCCAGCGTCATGCGGTCTGTTCCAGCTGGGAGAGTACGATCGAAAAACTCCACCATCTCGACGTTGAGCCTCCGATGGAATGCAATGTGGTCGAACTCCTTCCCGTCCTCCCGCAACCTCGTTGACACGCGATTCTTCACAACCGTGGGATCGAGGAACGCGTCGTGAGGCGCGCCTGGCACGACCTCATACTCGGGTTCGATGGGCAACGCTGAGCGAACACGCTCGGCGTGAAAGGCACTACTCAAAACCTGGTCCTGCTCTGCACGATAAATTCGCACGGGGACCCGCACATCTGCGAACGCATTCGCATCGAAGAACAGTATCGTTTCACCGGTGCCCCGATCCTTCAGCGCTTCGGAAATTCGCGTTGCCGCAGCAAAGCGAGGTCCGCCCGCGGCCGCCATCTGGCTTGCCGAAAGAATCATACTCAGGGCCAAGAGCACCCGTAGGCTGTCGCTGAAACAGGGAACGTTGGTGCCAATCGGGCGATTCTCTCTTCGAGCGTCCACGCTCCGCACCTTTCGCACCAACGTCCCCCTTTCTCTCCACAAAATGTCAGGACCGGAAAGGTCGCCCCGGATAGGTCGATGGGCTGCTTCAGCGTCAACGTGGCATTCGTGTGGACCACGTATTTGCCCTCCGGGCTGGCGCAGATCCGATGCCCGGACTCAGTGTTAACGAGCACCCAGTCCGATTCGCTCACGATCCAGTTGCCTAGCCCACCTTCGAAGTCGTCCGAGAAATAGGTGCCTGAAGTATCCGGCTGGCATCTGCAGCTGCAGTTGCGTGGTGGATCGAAACACAACCTAGAACTCCCCGAGGGGCATGGCGTCGCACTGGGACAGGGCGTAACTGTGTTGGTGGTTGTCGGGGTGGGTGTCCATGTGCGGGTTCGAGTATGCGTGAGAGGCGGCGTCGGTGTGCGAGTATTCGTTGGCGTGCGTGAAGGGGTGAGGGGCGGGGTGCCGGTTGCCGGCGTATCGGTCGGTGTCGGCGTGGCTGTTCCCGTCTTCGTTCGGATGCTTGTGGGAGGCGGCGTCGGGCGGGGGACAGTGCAGCCGCACTGGGCGTTGCGCACGGCCTCGATCAGCTCGTTGATCGTCACCCGGCCGTTGCTATCCGCGTCGCACTGCGGGCAGATCGGGGCGTTGGCCCGACCCAGGGCAATCGCAACGCACGAGATCAACTCCGTGATCGCGATCTTCCCGTCGTTGTTGCAGTCCCCGACGGACTGCTGACCGGCCACGCGCCCTGGTGTGAGACCAAAAAGCATGACGGCGACTACGACCGCACCGCCAACCCCCGCCGTTGTGTCTTTCGACGGCATGGTCATTTCCTCACTCGGCTAAGCCCATCCTCACCGACTCGCCAAACTCGCCGCCACGTCCCTCTTCCCATGACACTCGCCACCACGTGCCTCTCCCTTCCCGACGGAAGCAGGTCTCGCGCCTGCTCCGCAAGGGCGAGACCGTAAAACAGGGTCTGCTCGGGAACAGGCAACCCGTCGGTTACATCCACCGTCGGTTGAGCGACCAGAGTGACCACGTCCCTTCCCCCTTCAAGAAAGAATGCTCCGACGCAGTCATCGGTTTTTCGCATCAGACTTCCCCGATCGCCACATCGTCGAGCGACCAGCCCCAAGTCGTCGACCCATCGCCGTTGTCGCGCAGCCGAAAGCGGATCTTCACCAGTGGCCCGATGTATTCTCGCAAGTCGATCTGGGTGAAAGTCCACGTCGAGACCCAAGACTCGGTTCGCCGACCCGCCTCCGTCCACGTGAACCCGCCGTCCTCCGACACCTCCACCAGCGCGGCGTCGTAGCGATGCAGCCCCCACTTCTCCCAAAATGTCAGGACCGGAAAGGTCGCCCCCGACAGGTCGATGGGATGCTTCAGCGTCAACGTGGCATTCGTGCTGCCCACATAGTTCCCCTCCGGGCTCTCGGTTATCGAATGCCCGGCACTGACGGACTCAGTGTCAACGAGCACCCAGTCCGATCCGCTCACTAGCCACGCATCCAGGGTGCCCTCGAAGGAGTCGGCGAAGGGGAACGACGTACGCGCCGCGTCCTGTTCCCCGATCGCCACATCGTCGAGCGACCAGCCCCAAGTCGTCGACCCATCGCCGTTGTCGCGCAGCCGAAAGCGGATCTTCACCAGTGGCCCGATGTATTCTCGCAAGTCGATCTGGGTGAAAGTC
>Ga0316626_10001001_pt1 | contig 12123 bp, 10 predicted proteins | sample OWC_Aug_T1_C1_D5_FD_207656 | JGI IMG/M metagenome (GOLD analysis project Ga0316626, IMG submission 207656) | Wetland soil microbial communities from Old Woman Creek delta, Ohio, United States - OWC_Aug_T1_C1_D5_A | ecosystem: Environmental > Terrestrial > Soil > Wetlands | place: USA: Ohio...
CCCCGGGATCTCCTCGAGGAACGATTCGAGCCGGGTGCGCGCCCGCGCCTTGCGATGTCCGGCGATCGCGAAGCGATGTGCTTCGTCACGCACACGCTGGATCAACCGCAAAGCAGCCGAGTCCGCGTCGAGTATAAGGGGGGTATCCCGACCGACCAAGAACAGTCGCTCCTGGCCGACGCGGCGGTCAGCGCCTTTCGCCACGCCGACGCTCACCAGTCCTGCGATCCCAAGTTCGCCAAGGGCCTCGCGCGCCGCCTGCAACTGCCCTTCCCCGCCGTCGATCAGCAGCACGTCCGGCATCGGGCTCTCGCCCTTCAGCACGCGGGCGAAGTGCCGTCCCACCGCCTGGCGCATCCCGGCGTAGTCGTCGCCAGGAGTGAGCCCCTTCAGGTTGAAGCGACGGTAATCGCTCTTGAGCGGCCCCTCGGGGCCGAACACCACGCAGGAAGCTACCGCCGACTCGCCCATGGTATGACTGACGTCGAAGCACTCGATGCGCCGCGGAGCGCGCTCGAGCGCCAGCGCGAGCTGCAGCGCGCCGAGTTGCTCGCGCACGCTGGCGCGGCTCGAGGCTTTCATGCGCAGGCCGAGTTCCGCATTGGTGCGGGCCATCTCGAGCCAGCGCGCGCGCGTGCCACGCACGCCGCTGCGGATGGGCACGGCGCGTCCGGCACGCTCCTGGAGTGCGGCCTCGAGCACGTCGGCATCTTCGACGGGCTGGCTGACGATGATCTCGTCCGGCGATTCGCGCGACAGGTAGTACTGGGCGAGGAATCCAGCCAGCGCTTCCTTCTCGCCGCCGAGTCCGCCCTTGGGGAAGAAGTTGGTGCTGCCGAGGTTGCGTCCGCCGCGCACAAACACGACCGACACGCAGAACTCCGGACCCGTGCCCGCGAGGGCAACCGCATCGATGTCGGCCCCGCCGATGCGCGTCACCGCCTGGCTCGCCTGGATCTGCTTCAGCATGGCGATCTGGTCGCGAAAGCGCGCCGCGGACTCGAACTGCAGGCGCTCAGCCGCGCTTTCCATGCGCTGCCCGAGTTCGGCGATCAATTCGGTGTTGCGGCCCTGCAGCACCTGCACGGCGTCGGCGATGTCCTGCGCGTAGCTGTCGCGCGTCACGAGACCGACGCAAGGCGCCGAGCAACGCCCGATCTGGTGCTGCAGGCATGGTCGCGACCGGTTGGCGAAGAAGGTGTCCTCGCACGGTCGCAGGCGAAAAAGCTTCTGCAGGAACTGCAGCGTTTCGCGTGCTGCCACCGAATTCGGGTACGGCCCGAAGAATCGTCCCGGCACCTTGCCGGTGCCTCGGTAATACGCAAGCCGCGGGAACTCGTGCGCGGTGAGGTGGATGTAGGGAAAGCTCTTGTCGTCCTTGAGCAGGACGTTGTAGCGCGGCCGGTGCTGCTTGATGAGGTTGTACTCGAGCAGCAGCGCCTCGGTCTCCGAGGCCGTGACCGTGATCTCGACGCGGGCCACCTGCGCGACCATCGCCTGGGTGCGCTCGGCGTGCGCGCGGCCGTGGAAGTAGCTCGATACCCGGTTCTTCAGATGCCGTGCCTTGCCGACGTAGAGGACCGCGTCGTCCGCCGCAAGCATGCGGTACACGCCCGGCTTGGCCGGCAGCGCGGCGAGGAAGGACGCGAGGTCGAACGAAGGGGCTTCGGGCACGCCCCGAGTTTAGCCAATCTCCCGCGGCGCACCCATTTCGGGTCGTACGCGTCACATTCTCGGCGTGACTCCGCGGATATACTAGGCTCAATGTATATCCAAGTGGAGGCCAGGTCATGCAGGTATCGAAATGGGGCAACAGCCTCGCGGTGCGCTTGCCGGCGGCCGTGGTCGAGGCGCTCGACCTGAAGGAAGGCGATCAGATCGAGATTCAAGTGGTTGGTCGCAGCACCTTCGAGGTGAGCAAGGCGCCCGGTCGTCGCGAGCTCCTTGCGCGGCTGCGTAAATTCCGTGGCCGGCTCCCCGCCACGTTCAAATTCGACCGCCTGGAGACCCATGAGCGCCGCTGAGCCTTTCTTCGACACGAATGTCCTGCTCTACCTGCTGTCGGCCGACTCCGCAAAGGCGGACCGGGCAGAGGCGCTGCTCGCAGGTGGCGGCACCATCAGTGTGCAGGTGCTGAACGAATTCGCGTCAGTCGCCCTGCGCAAGCTGGAAATGCCAGTCGCCGAACTGCGTGAGGTCCTTGAGCCCGTACGCATCGTGTGCGAGGTCGAACCGGTGACCGAGGATACGCACGATCGAGCCCTGGCTCTCGTCGAACGCTACGGCTTCTCGTTCTACGATGCGTTGCTGGTCGCAGCCGCGCTGCGGGCTGGCTGCGCCCGTCTCTACTCGGAGGACCTGCAGCACGGCCAGGTCGTCGACCGCCAGCTGCGCATCCTCAATCCTTTCCGCCAGGCGTAAGCCGCCCTTCCTGCTATCCCCCATCCCCTATCCCCGATCCCCTCGCAAGCGCGCTGGCGCGCGCGACCACTGCCCTGAACATCTCCTCAGTCAGACGTCGGGTGTTGGTGTTGTAACGGCTGCAATGATAGGAATCGATCAGTACGCGCCCGCCTGGCGACCAATGTTCTGCACCGTGAGCGAACCTGTATGCGGACACCTTGAGCCCCAGGGCTCGCAGCACCGCGCCGTGCGCGATCGCACCGAGTGCCAGTACCACCGACGTCGCCGGCAGGCCATACAGTTCGGTACGCAGGAAGTCGTTGCAGGTGGCGATCTCGGCCGGCGTCGGCCTGTTGGCCGGCGGCACGCACTTCACCGCGTTGGTGATGCGTGCCCCGCTGAGCACCAGCCCATCGTCGCGGGAGGACGACACCGGGGCGTTCGCCCACCCGAAGCGGTGCAGCGTTGCGTACAGCAGCACACCGGCGTAGTCACCCGTGAACGGTCGTCCCGTGGCATTCGCACCGTGGAATCCCGGGGCGAGACCGACGATCAACAGCCGCGGCGCGGCGTCACCGAACGGCGCGACCGGGGCACAGTGATACCCCGGGTAACGCGCCCTGCCCTCATCGAGGAACTCCGCGAGGCGTGGGCAACGGCGACAGCTGGGATCGAACTCAGTCATCGATGTCGCGGCCGGCGCGCCGACGCACGAACGGCCCGGACGGTCACCCGTCCGGGCCGCGTCGGGTCAGTCGCAGCGACCGCTCAGTGGTGCGCGCCGCCGGTGTCGAACTGCTCCTCTTCCGTGGAGCCGTGCATCGCCGTGGTCGACGAGTGGCCGCCCTGGATGACCTGGGTGACCTCGTCGAAATAACCCGTGCCCACTTCCTGCTGGTGCGACACGAAGGTGTAGCCGCGGTCGCGGGCCGCGAACTCCGGCTCCTGCACCTTCTCGACGTAGGCCGTCATGCCCTTCTTCACGTACTCCTGGGTCAGGTCGAACATGTTGAACCACATGTTGTGGATGCCTGCCAGCGTGATGAACTGGTACTTGTAGCCCATCGCGCCCAGCTCGCGCTGGAACTTGGCGATCGTCGCGTCGTCGAGGTTCTTCTTCCAGTTGAACGACGGCGAGCAGTTGTACGAGAGCAGCTTGTTCGGATACTTCTTGCGGATCGCCTCGGCGAAGGCCTTGGCGAAGCCGAGGTCCGGCTTGCCGGTCTCGCACCACACCATGTCGGCATACGGCGCGTAGGCCAGGCCGCGGGAGATCGACTGCTCGACGCCCGGCTTCACGCGATAGAAGCCTTCCGGCGTGCGCTCACCCGTGCAGAACGGCTTGTCGTTCTCATCCACGTCGCTCGTGAGCAGATCGGCCGCCTCGGCGTCGGTGCGCGCCAGCACGATGGTCGGCACGCCCATCACGTCGGCCGCAAAGCGCGCCGCCACCAGCTTCTGGATCGCCTCCTGAGTCGGCACCAGCACCTTGCCGCCCATGTGGCCGCACTTCTTCACGGACGCCAGCTGGTCCTCGAAGTGCACACCGGCGGCGCCAGCGCGAATCATCGCCTTCATCAGCTCGAAGGCGTTCAGCACGCCACCGAAGCCGGCCTCGGCGTCGGCCACGATCGGCGCGAAGAAGTCGACGTACTCCTTGTGGCCCGGGTGGATGCCGCGCGAGCACTGGATCTCGTCCGCGCGCTTGAACGTGGCATTGATGCGCTCGACGACCTTCGGCACCGAGTCGACCGGATACAGCGACTGGTCCGGGTACATGGCCATGTAGCTGTTGTTGTCGGCGGCCACCTGCCAGCCCGACAGGTAGATGGCCTTGATGCCGGCCTTCACCTGCTGCATCGCCTGGCCGGCCGTGAGCGCGCCGAGGCAGTTCACGTACGGTTCGGTGTTCACCAGCTTCCACAGCTTCTCGGCGCCGAGGCGCGCGAGCGTGTGGTCGATCTGCACATTGCCGCGCAGGCGCACGACGTCCTCGGCCTTGTAGGGCCGCTTGATGCCTTTCCAGCGCGGGTTGTCGTGCCATTCCTTGCGCAGTGCGGTCGCAGCCTTGTCGGTCATGTCTCGATCCTCGTGTGAGCGAATTCTGTCAATCGATGGCCCGGTACGCGGGCAGGGTCAGGAACGTCTCGAAGGTCTCGGCGGTCGTGATCTCGTCGAGGATCTTCGCCGCCCGTTCGAAATTGCCGGCCGCATAGGCGGCCTCGCCGAGTTGTGCCCGCAGCTTTGCGAGTTCCTCGCGGGTGATCTGCCGGTACAGATCGACGGTGACCTTGCGACCATCGTCGAGCACGCCCGTCGGATGGTGGATCCACTGCCAGATCTGCGCGCGCGAAATCTCGGCGGTCGCGGCGTCCTCCATCAGGTTGTGGATCGGCACGCAACCGTTGCCGCCGAGCCACGCCGCCATGTACTGGATCGACACGTCGACGTTGCTGCGCAGGCCGGCCTCGGTGATCGTGCCCTCGGGGATCGCGAGCAAGTCCTTGGCCGTGATCTTCACGTCGTCCAGTTTCCTGTGCAGCTGGTTCGGCGTCGGCATCAGCCGGTCGAAGATCTCCATCGCCACGGGCACCAGCCCCGGGTGTGCCACCCAGGTGCCATCGTGGCCGTCGCCGGCCTCGCGCTCCTTGTCGGCGCGCACCTTGGCGATCGCTGCGTCGTTCGCGACCGGGTCGCCCTTGATCGGGATCTGCGCAGCCATGCCGCCCATCGCGAACGCGCCGCGGCGGTGCGTGGTCTTGATCAGCAGCTTCGAGTACGAGCGCAGGAAGTGCGTCGTCATCGTGACCTGGGCGCGGTCCGGCAGCACCTTGTCCGGGAAGCGGCTGAACTTCTTGATGAAGCTGAAGATGTAGTCCCAGCGGCCGCAGTTGAGGCCAACGATGTAGTCGCGCAGCTCCCAGAGGATCTCGTCCATCTCGAATGCAGCGAGGATGACCTCGATCAGCAGCGTCGCCTTGACGGTCTGGGGCACGAGGCCGAGCCGCGCTTCCGTGTGCCGGAACACCTCGGCCCACAGCCGGGCCTCGAGGTGGTTCTCGGTCTTCGGCAGGTAGAAATACGGGCCCGTGCCCCGGCGCTTCAGTTCGGCGTGGTTGTGGAAGATGTACAGGCCGAAGTCGACGAACGCGCCGGGCGCCTGCTTGCCGTCGACGAGGATGTGCTTCTCGTAGAGGTGCCAGCCGCGTGGCCGCACGATCAGGGTGGCGATCTGCGGGTTGAGCCTGTACGGCTTGCCTTCCGGGCTGGTGAAGTCGATGCGCCGGGCGACGGCGTCACGCAGGTTGATCTGGCCCTGCACGACGTTGTCCCACGTCGGTGTCATGGAATCTTCGCAGTCCGCCATGAACACCTTGGCGCCCGAGTTGAGCGCGTTGATGATCATCTTGCGGTCGGTCGGTCCAGTGATCTCGACGCGGCGGTCCTGCAGGTCGGCCGGAATCGACGTGACGTGCCACTCGCGCTCGCGGATGGCGTGGGTCTGCGGCAGGAAGTCAGGCAGCTTGCCGGCGTCGATCTCCTTCTGCCGCTCCACGCGGCGGGCCAGCAATTCCTCGACGCGCGGACCGAATTTGCGGGTGAGTTCGACGACGAACTCGAGCGCCTCGCGGGTCAGGATGGTTTCGAAGCCGGGGCGCACGGTGCCAGTGACCGCGCATCCCGCGGGGAGGTCGAGATTCGTGTGTGTGCTCAAGGCGGACTCCCTGCACAACCGGCCGCCACCGGCGGCCGAGTAGAACCATGTTGCAGCGCAATATTGAGAATAGACTTGGGATCCGGCCCGCGGCAAGAGCAGAATCCGCAATGCGCCTGATCCTGCTCAACAAGCCCTTCCGGGTCCTGCCGCAGTTCACCAGCCCGGATGACCGGCACTGCCTGCGCGACTACCTGCCGCTGCGTGGCATCTATCCCGCCGGACGCCTCGACTACGACAGCGAGGGGCTCATGGTCCTCACCGATTTTGGCCCGTGGCAGGCCCGCATCAGCCAGGCGGGCTCGGGCATGCCCAAGGCATACCTGGCACAAGTCGAAGGCGAAATCGACGCGACCGCGCTGGCTGCCCTGCGCAGCGGCGTCACGCTCCAGGATGGCGCCACGCTGCCCGCACTCGCCGCGGCGGTGCCAGAGCCAGGATGGCTCTGGCCCCGGGACCCTCCGATCCGCTTCCGCAAATCGGTGCCCACGTCCTGGCTGTCGCTGACCATCCGCGAGGGGCGCAACCGCCAGGTACGCCGGATGACGGCTGCTGTCGGGCTGCCGACCTTGCGGCTGATCCGGGTCGGGGTCGGTCCCTGGCGGGTCGAAGGGCTGGCACCCGGCGGGTGGCGGGAAGTGCCGCGGGCCGAGGCTGAGGCCACGCTGGCGAGCGGACGGGTCAGGCGGACCGTGCCAGGGCCGCGATCCGCATCGCGAGCTCGAGGGCCTGCTCGTAATTGAGGCGCGGATCGACCTGTGACCGGTAGTCCCGGGCCAGGTCGCCGTCTGCCAGGCCCCGCGCCCCGCCGGTGCACTCAGTGACATCCTCGCCGGTGAGTTCGAAGTGCACCCCGCCGAGGTAGCTGCCGAGCTGACTGTGGATGCGGAACGCCTGCTCGAGCTCGGCAACGATCTTGTCGAAGCGACGGGTCTTGAAGCCCGAGCGCGTGCTCTCGGTGTTGCCGTGCATCGGGTCGCAAACCCAGAGCACCGGAGTACCGGTCGCACGCACCGCCTCGATGAGTGGCGGCAGGTGCGCTTCGATCCGCCCGGCGCCCATGCGATGGATCAGGATCAGCCGGCCGGGCTCCCGGTCCGGGTTCAGCACTTCGCACAGCCCCTGCACCCAGTCGGCACCCATGGACGGACCAACCTTGACCCCCACCGGATTCGATATCCCGCGGCAGTACTCGACGTGCGCGCCGTCGAGCTGCGCCGTACGCATGCCGATCCACGGCAGGTGGGTCGACAGGTCGTACCATCGCCGGCGGCGCTCGATGTAACGCGTCTGGGCCTGTTCGTAGAGCAGGTGCAGCGCCTCGTGGCTGGCATAGAACGGCGCGCGGCTCGCCTCGTGCACCCGGTTGCCGCTCATCGCTTCGTAGAAATCGAGCGCGTCGGAGATCGCGGCCACGAGCTGGCGGTACTGGTCGCGCAGCGGGGAGTGGTGCACGAAGCCCAGGTCCCAGTATTCCGGGTGATGCAGGTCCGCGAACCCGCCGTCCACCAGCGCGCGCACGAAGTTGAGCGTAAGGGCCGCGCGCTCGTAGCCGCGCAGCAGCAGTTCGGGGTCGGGCTCGCGCTCGGCAGCGGTGAATTCCGGGCGGTTAACCAGATCGCCGCGATAGCTCGGCAGCGTCACGCCTTCCCGCGTTTCGGTGTCGGCCGAGCGCGGTTTGGCGTACTGACCGGCAAAACGCCCGACCCGGATCACCGGCTTCTTGAGCCCGTGCAGCAGCACGAGGCTCATCTGCAACAGGATCTTCAGCTTGCGCGCGATCTGCCCGGACTCGCAGTCGGCGAAGGTCTCCGCGCAGTCGCCGCCCTGCAGCAGGAAGCGCCGGCCCTGCTGGGCGTCCGCAATCTGCCGCTTGAGGTCGTCGATTTCCCACGAAACGACGGTCGGCGGTAACCGGCTCATCTCGCTCACCACGCGCTCGAGCGCGGCGGCATCCCGATACGTGGGCTGCTGCTCGGCCGGGTACGCAGTCCAGCTCGTCGGAGACCAGTGAGGGTGAGGGTCGGTCGCGGCCATCCGGTGATCCTACCCCGGATCGCTGCAGTGCAAAAGAAAGCAGATGTGACGCCTTGCGGCCGTTTCGTCACAATCGCGCCCCTTACGCACCTGCGGAGTCCTCCGAATGCACAAGGTACTCATCCTCGGCGCCGGCAAGATCGGTTCACTGATCTCCGGCCTGCTCGCCGAAACTGGCGACTACGAAGTTCACGTCGCCGACGTCAACGCCGGAGTCGCCCACGCTGTCGTGGATGCGCACAAGCTCGATCACCTGTACGCCCACGGTTTCGACGCGCGCGAACCGGCTGCGCTCGCCGCGCACCTTGGCGCGCACCCGGTGCACGCGGTGATCTCGAGCCTGCCCTTCTACTGCAACGTCGCGGTGGCGGAGGCCGCCCGCGCCGCCGGCATGCACTACTTCGACCTCACCGAGGACGTCGCGGTGACGCGCGCGGTGCGCAGGCTCGCTGAGGATGCCGACCGGGCGTTCGTGCCGCAGTGCGGCCTTGCGCCGGGCTTCATCAGCATCGCGGCCAACGCACTCATCGGCCACTTCGACGAGTTGCGCAGCGTCAAGCTGCGCGTGGGCGCCCTGCCCCAGCACCCGAACAACGTGCTCAAGTACTCGCTCACGTGGTCCACCGAGGGCCTCATCAACGAGTACGGCAATCCTTGCGAGGCGATCGTGGACGGGCGCGCGGTTGAAGTGGCGCCGCTCGAAGGCCTCGAGGAGATCGAGATCGATGGCACGCCCTACGAGGCCTTCAACACCTCGGGCGGCCTCGGTTCACTCGGCGACACCTACGGCGACCGCGCGCAGACGATGGACTACAAGACCATCCGCTACCCCGGCCACTGCGGGCAGATGCGCCTGCTGATGAACGACCTCAAGCTCAACCACGACCGCGCCACGCTGAAGCGCGTCCTCGAGAACGCGGTGCCGCAGACGCTGCAGGACGTGGTGATCGTGTACGTGGCTGTCACGGGCCGCCAGGAAGGCGAGCTGCGCGAGGAGAACTACGTCAGCAAGATCTACCCGCAGTTCATCGCCGGACGCCTCTGGTCGGCCATCCAGGTGACCACGGCGGCCGGCATCACCGCGGTCGTCGACCTCGTGCTGACCCACCCGGGCCGCTACCGTGGTTTCGTGCGCCAGGAGGACTTCCGCCTGGTGGACGTGCTCGACAACCGTTTCGGTCGGCACTACGCGGACGGCGGCAGCAAGGACGTGTCCGCACGCATGGTGGTCGCGGGGCAGACCGGGCAGCAGCGCGCGATTGGAGGCAAGTGATGGAACAGGTGCTCAGGAATCTCGGACTGGAGTCCCTCAATCCCGGGACCTGGTCGTCGCACGGCGGCTGGCTGGCGGACCCGACGGCCCGTCGCGTCGACTCCGTGAACCCGGCGACCGGCGACGTCATCGCCGGCGTCCTGGCCACCACTCCGGCACAGTATGAGCAGGTGATGGCGGCAGCCCACGAGGTCGCGCTCGCCTGGCGGTGCGTGCCTGCGCCGAAGCGTGGCGAGGCGGTCCGTTTGGTCGGTGACGAACTGCGCCGGCACAAGTCGGACCTCGGCAGCCTCGTATCGATGGAGATGGGCAAGATCAAGGCCGAGGGCGACGGCGAGGTGCAGGAGATGATCGACATCGCCGACTTCGCGGTCGGCCAGTCGCGCATGCTCTATGGCCTGTCGATGCATTCCGAGCGGCCCAGTCACCGCATGTTCGAGCAGTGGCACCCACTCGGCGTCGTCGGCGTGATCAGCGCCTTCAACTTCCCGGTCGCGGTATGGGCCTGGAACGCTTTCCTCGCCGCGATCTGCGGCAACGTCACGGTCTGGAAGCCTTCGCTCAAGACTGCCTTGTGTGCGGTGGCCGTGCAGCACGTCTGCAACCGGGTGCTCGAGCGGCACGGCTACCCGGGGATCTTTCAGCTGTTCGTCGATGCCACGCACGACCTGGCGACACGCTTCGTCGACGACCGGCGTGTCGGCCTCGTCTCGTTCACGGGCTCGACGCACGTCGGCCGCGACGTGGGCGAACGCGTGGCGCGCCGGCTGGGCAAGAGCCTGCTCGAACTCGGCGGCAATAACGCCATCATCGTCGACGAGTTCGCAAACCTCGATCTCGCCGTGCCGTCGATCGTGTTCGGCGCGGTCGGCACCGCGGGTCAGCGCTGTACCACGACGCGCCGCGTGCTGGTGCACGAATCGCGGCTGGCCGAGCTCGAGCAGCGCCTGACGCGTGCATACAGGCAGGTGCGCATCGGCGATCCGCTCGAGACGGGGACGCTGATGGGCCCGCTGATCGACGCGGGCGCCGTCCGGCAGTTCGAATCGGCCGTGGCGCAGGCCGTGGCCAGCGGCGGCCGCCTCGTGACCGGCGGCAAGACGCTCGACCGGCCGGGGTTCTTCGTCGAGCCTGCGATCGTTGTCGCGCGCGCCGACTGGGAGATCGTGCGCACTGAGACGTTCGCGCCGATCCTCTACCTGATTCCGTTCCGGACGCTCGATGATGCGATCCGCATGCAGAACGACGTCGCGCACGGCCTGTCGTCGGCGATCTTCACCGACCGCCTGCAGCACGCCGAGCGCTTCCTGTCCGCAGCAGGCTCCGACTGCGGCATCGCCAACGTCAACATCGGCACCTCGGGTGCCGAGATCGGCGGCGCGTTCGGTGGCGAGAAGGACACGGGCGGCGGCCGCGAGTCGGGCTCGGACGCCTGGAAGGCCTACATGCGGCGCCAGACCTGCACGGTGAACTGGGGTGCGGACCTGCCGCTGGCCCAGGGCATCAATTTCGACGTGTCGGGCTGACGCTTCAGCGGTGACCGGCCAGTTCGGCGTAGACGTTGCGCACGAACTGCTCCGGGCCGACGCCGCCCTCCCCGTAGCGTTCGTCGAACGCCGCGGTCGGCTGGGCGGCGAGCACCTCGTCGAGCGTCTTGCCCTGCTCCACCAGCTCGCGCACCTGTCGCCCGACCGCGACCAGCATGTCGCGATAGGTTGAGAGCTCCGCGCGATTGGAGACTGGCCCGTGCCCCGGCACGATGACCGTGCGCGCGTCCGCGCGCGACAGCACGGCCTCGATGGCCGCGACCAGGCCGGCCAGCGAACCGCCGCTCGGGGTGTCAATGAAGGGGTAGCCACCCGCGTAGTACGCATCGCCGACGTGCGCCACGTTGGCCGATTCCCACCAGGCGATCAGGTCACCGTCGGTGTGCGCACCCGGCACGTGCAGCAGTACCAGGCGATCGCCGTTCAGGTTGATCACGAGGGCGTCGTCGAAGGTCACCACCGGCAGGGCATCGCGCGGCACCGCCGGTACATCGAGGTTGTAGGCCTGCACGGTCTGCCGCGTGGACATGCGCGACCTCGCAGCCGCGTGCGCGACCACCGAGGCCCCGGCGCGTCTCAGCGCTGCATTGCCGCCGACATGGTCGGGATGCCAGTGGCTGTTGACGAGGAGTCGCACCGAGCCGCTGGAAACGCGCTCGATCGCTTCCATGAGCTGCGGGGCGGCCGCTGCGTTGCCAGAATCCACGACCAGCACGCCATCAGCGCCAGCCCAGACCAGGACGTTGCAGCCAGCGCCGCGCAGGACGTGCAGCCCGGAGCGCAACGCCTGTGTGTCGATCGTGGCCAGCGCAACCGTTTGCGCCCATGCGACGCCAGTTGCCAGCAGCAGCGCGACGCAGGAGACGGTCAGCGCAGCGCGTTGCGACATGATTGGGCCTCTTCCCTTTGCTCTGAGCGGAACGCCGAAGCGATCAGTATACGGCGCGAGCCCGTGGCGACGGACGGCTGATATCATCGGCACATGAGCGCCATTGGCACCCTTCCGCGCCGCGCCTGGCCCGTCGCCGCCCTGCTGCTTGCGGGCTGGGTGCTGTTTGCCGGCGCCGGCACGCCCAACAGCCCGGGCGGCATGCTGTTGCCGGTATCCGGTCCGATCGGCCCGGCCACGAGCGACTTTTTCGTGCGCA
>Ga0316626_10001002_pt1 | contig 12122 bp, 20 predicted proteins | sample OWC_Aug_T1_C1_D5_FD_207656 | JGI IMG/M metagenome (GOLD analysis project Ga0316626, IMG submission 207656) | Wetland soil microbial communities from Old Woman Creek delta, Ohio, United States - OWC_Aug_T1_C1_D5_A | ecosystem: Environmental > Terrestrial > Soil > Wetlands | place: USA: Ohio...
CTTCTTCACTTCCCCTCCTCCACGCGCAGTCTCGAAGCCTCGTAGAACGAGATTGCCATCGCCTCGTCGTACGCCTTCCACGCGGGCGCCGTCGCCTCGTCGTACGCCTTCCACGCGGGCGCCGTCGCCTCGTCGTACGCCTTCCACGCGGGCGCCGGTAGAAGATGCTTCGCCGCCCAACCAAGGTCTAGCCCGAGGCGTACCGCCCTCCGGCACGCCGCGAGCGTGACGACGCATCCCTTCGGCCACGCTTTCTTGAAGATCGCCGTCTGATCGGCGCACGCCCCCGCGTCCTTCAACATCTTCGTCGTGATCTTCACTTCGATCCCTCCTCCCCGCGCAGGGCGGCGCGGGCCACTTCACTCGGCTCGATGCTATGGTCCGTCTGGATTTCGATAAGCGCCGCCCGGAGACGCTCGATCTCGGACTCCTGGCGGCGGGCGAGGGCGAGGAGCCACGGAACGTCGGAGCGGGAGGAGGCGATGAATCGTCCATTCTCCCAAGATTGTAGATGCGTCTCCTGTGTCTTACCGCATAGAGACATGATTGCCCTTTCGTCGTCTCGTCCAGGCGTACCACTTTCAACGAAGCACGAATAGGCGTCACTATTTGACGGTTGTACGGACCAGGGGCCTTTGTCCGCCTTCCGCTCCCTCTCCTCGATCTCATCGAGGCGGGCCCGATCCGTGGGGGTCACTTCGGAACCTCCAAGGCGCGGATCGCGGCGGCGATGTCTATGCCAGGACCATGCAAGATGAATGATCCGTCGTATAGATATTCGTGCCCCTCTGAACACTTCGCCGCCGCCTCCAGCCCGGCGCGGTAGCCCGCCGCGTGAGCGTCCCGAAGCATCCCGTCCAGCGACCACGCTTCCTTCGGCGGGTGGGCGTTCTCGATCGAGCCAGGGTCGATGTTGGAGATCAGGTCGTCGTTCACTTCCCCCGCTCCCGCTCGGCCAGCATCGCGTCGGCATAGACGTAAGCGTCCCCCGCGATGGCGGACGGATATTTCAGCGGGTCCGTGTTCTTGATTATGAGGACTTGAAGCGCCGCCGCCGCGTAGCAGTCACGGATGGTCCATCTATTGTCGGGCCATGAAAGTTCAACAGGGGCGCCGTCCTTCTCGCTCACTCCTTCTCCTCCTTCGCCTTCGCCGTCAGGGCGGCCAGGTACTCGGACAACAACTTCCCGTTCACCGTCACCCCGTCCGCCCACTCGACGAACATCTGCTCGGCCTCCTCAAACGCTCCGGCCCGCTTCTCGTTGAGCGCCGCCGCACACCTCTCGGCCGTTAGGGGATTCCCGTCGTCGTCGAACAGGCGCCCGCACGAGACGCACGTCCATATCTTGTGCGGTCCTTCCGTCTGGTCGATGCCGTCGCGGTGGAGATCGCAACAGTCGGCCCTCAACGCCTCCCGCCGACCGGAGAGACGGCCCTCCTCGTAGGCGGCGAGGGCCACGTAGGGGCCGCTCACTTCGACTCCTCCCCCACCCCGAACCGGTGCTCGATGGCGGCGGAGATCCGGTCCACGTCCAGGCCGACGAGGATGTTCGTCTCGGCGTAGGCCGACTCGCTACGCACAAGCTGTAAGCACTCCCGCGCCACGGCGGCCTCGGCGGCGCGGATCGCTAACGCGATGTCATCCCGGTGGGCGCACGCTGCGTCGTGCGGGGAGTTGGCACAGAGTTGGGCGGCCCTTTCCTCCGGCGTCACGCCTGCCCCCTCAACACCCGGACCTCGTTGCGCAACAGGTCCACCTCCTCGAGGACCGCCCGCGCCTGGACCACCATCGCCCGCAACACCAAGACCTCCGCGTGGAGCGCGGCGTAACTCGGCGTGGTGAGGACCGGGCCGCTCACCGCCGCGCCGCCCGCAGGTACGACAGGATCACCGCCCACAACGCCCGCGCCGTGCCTCTCGGTCGCTTCATCATCACAACACCTCCCGCTTCAAGATGCGCCGCACCGTCGCCCCCGTCCACCGCTTCCCGTCCTTCGACGCCACCCCGTCCCGCTCGAGGACGCCGGCCACCGCATGGTAGCCCGCCCCCGCGTCCCGCAACTCCCGCATCCGGGCGATGACCGCCTGTTCCGTCTCGTTCCGCACCACGTTCTCCCCCTCGAGGTTGTACCCGTAGACGCGACCCGTGACGCGCAACCCCCGCGCCTTCCTCGACGCCAGCGCCGCGGTGACCCGCTCCGCGATGACCGCCCGCTCGAACTCGGCGAAGGCGTCGATCATCCGCCGCATCAACTGCGCCCGCGGGTCGCCGTCCCCCTCGTCCGTCCCTTCCCCCGCCGCCGAAGCCACGCGCCCGCCGGCGGCCCGCACCTCCGCGTCGATGGCGAACCCCACCTCCATGCCCCGGGCCAGGCGGTCGCGCTTGGCAACGAGGAGGACGGACCCCTCTTCCAATTGCTGGATGAGGGAGAGGAGGGCGGGGCGCTTGGAGAGAGGCTTCGAGCCGCTCACCCCCTCGTCGGCATACTCCCCGGCGACCTCGAAGCCCCGCGCTTCACACCACACTCGACACGCCCGGCGCTGGGCGTCCAGCCCGTTCCCCTCCTTCGCCTGGTCGTCCGTGCTGACGCGCAGGTAGACGTACGCTTTCGCTCCCATCGGAAACCTCCTTGATCTTCACGGCCAACTTACCCCGCCCCGCCCCGCCGCGTCAAGCGGCGAAGCCACGCGCCCCAAACTATTCTCCACAGGTCGAAGCCACGCGCCCGGTTTCGCTCTCAATGGAAGGGGCTCGAGGAGGAGGGACGGTCCGGGGACGGGCGGGACGGGCGGGACGGGCGGGACGGGCGAGAGGAGACGGGGGAGGATGGATCGTACCAACCGCCTTCGTACGATCGCCCTGCGGGGCTCTAATGAGGAGGAAAGGCTAGGCGACGGGGCGGGCGGGGAAAGGAAAGGCCCCGCCGGACGGAAACCGGCGGGGCCTTCGGTCCGGTGGGGCTAGGTCTGGTCCGACACCGCCCGCACCCGCCGGCGCAGCTCGTCGGCCTGTCGGCCGGCGCCGCTCGATCCGGGCGCGTAGATCCCGAAGCGGGCGAGGTACAACCATGCGCCGCGGCGAAAGACCTCCGACATCCCAACCCCTGCCTCCGTCCGCGCCCGGGCGAGGGCGGCGCGGAGGGGATCATCGGCGCGGAGGACGACGTTGATTGACGGGCGGGCGCTCATCGGTTCCCCCCGCACGTGCGGCCCAGGAGCAAGCCGAAACAATAGAGGGCGAGGAAGTACAAAGCGGCTTTCACAGACACACCGCCGCGCCCCGCGCCTCTTGGTAGGCTCGGTGTTGACGCCCGCCCACGTCCCACGAGTCCGCGACCTCGACGGAATAACCGTCACGGCCCGTCGAGCGGCGACTAATGGCCAACCCGACGGCCTTGCCGATTTTCACCATCGACTCCCACCCGCACCCACCGTCGAGGTGGATCTCCCCGTTGTGCGTGTAGTGCGTCATGCCGTACAAGCTCGACGCCGTTCGGGGCTTCGAGATCATTCCAACCGACCCCGGGCCGGCCCAAGTGTAAGACGCTTGTGAAGAGATGCACCGCAGGCGGCTCTGGTACGTCCTCTGAATAAACGCCCCGAGGACCGTCCCCGCCAGGTCGTACCCGCCGCCGCTGCAAGAGGCGAGGCGCTTGCCCCCCTCGAACGCTTCGCGAAAGGTGCACGTCGTGTAGCCATAAGTTTCGGCGCCTCGGCTCGTTCCGAAGCGGATCACGTAAAAGGTCGAGGTCATCGGTTCGACTCCTTCCCGCGGGCCACAACCGCCCGCAACAATTCCACCGTCGCCGTCGAGTCCGCACCGGTCCGCACCGTGACGGGGCGGATGGGGAGGGGCGGTCTCATGATGCACCGTCCTTTTCATCGAAGCGCCGATAAGCCTCGACACTCAACGACTCCGCGTGCTGGTCGCAGAATGCCTTCTGGAGATCGGTGTACCCCGAGAAATACTCTCGGTCCGTGTCGCCCGGACGGAGGGTGAGAAAGCACAGAAGAGAAGCCACCGACGAGTCAGAGTCGTCGGCGCGAAGAGGAGAACCGCAGAAATCGTCCCCCTCGAAAATGACGGTTCGCCGACCATACTCCGCGCCATGCCCGACGAGCGTATAACCAAGTCGAGTGCAACCCCTGGAGTCATACCGGCCAGTGTCGAAAAGAGAGAGGGTGAAGCGAGGACCGGCGCCCTTGCGGTACGGGGCGAGTCGGATGGTCCTGATCTTCTCGTTCACGCCGCACCCCCCTTCCCCTCGGCGCGGCGAAGGGCGGCGTTGGCGCGGTCGAAAGCCTTGGCGATAGGCGCCCCCTCGGCGGGGAGAATCCCGAGGCGGGGGAGGAGGTCGACGAAACCCTGAACCGCCTCATAGAGGTCCGGGGCGGCTGAGATGAGGTGGGCATTAGCCTTCCTCTCGGAATCCTCGCAACACTCTCGAACTTCTGCCAAGTATCCCGGGCGGCCGCCTCCAATCATGTGCCCACGGTTCGTAGGGCAATTCCGCCAAGGGCCCGGCGTGAAGCGCGGCGCCGTCACGGGCGGACCGTTCCGCCCCGTCTCGGTTCGTTCCTTCCTCATTGTTCCCTCCTTCTGCGCTCGATGGCGCTGTGGTCTTCACTCACTACTCTATCGACGCGTCGATACGTTGTCAACCCCCTTTTCACGTCTAGGTTGGACGCGGGGAGAGTGGGCGTTTAGACGAGTGCCCACTCGTGCCCACTCTTCCCACTCCTATCAGTTCGGTTCTGGCCCGACTGACCGCGAGAGTGGGAAGAAGTGGGCGCGCACACTCTGCGATAAGCAGAGTGCGCACACTCTTCCCACTCTCGGGTCAGGCCAGAATGGCACTTGGCACTTTATCCCTCAAATAAGCGCGGGGTCGAAAGCGCCCACCCTATCCATCTCCCGTCGACCGCCCGGCCGCATCCCGCCTATATGGGTACGTATCGAGTGCCCGCTGCACCCCTCATCGTATCCGTCCATCCCCACTGATACGGATCGGCCCATTCCCCGAAGGCGAGAGGCTGGACGGCGAGATGCTGCGCTTCGAGGGCTGCGCGGCGCAGGCGACACGAGCGGCGCGGCGCGGGGGAAGGACCGCGGGCGCCGGCGTTGGCTCGAGCGGCCGGGCGCGGCGCGGACGGGTGGGGGGGTGTCTCCAGGGTCCCGTGGCCCTCCACGTATTGCCCGCGTAGCCCCTTTTTTTAGGTTTTCGGTTTTCGTAAGTCTTTATTTGTCTATTGACCAGAACAAATGTACGTGTACAATACTACTGTGACAAACAGTAAAAAAGCGGTCATGCGGCACTTCAAAGAACGAGGTTGCCAGATTTGTGGGTTGAAAGACCCCGTTTGTCTTGTGGCGCACCACATAGATCCCCTGACTAAAAATATGAAGTTGAGGACATCTAGTCGGTGTGGTAAGAGGAAGGAGATACTGTCTTTGTCTGTTTCGGCCCTGAAGAGAGAGTTGGCAGGATGTCTCTGTTTGTGTTCCAACTGCCATTTGCTTCTACACGCCAACAGGTTTGCGAACATTCCTGCGCCACGATACAAGCCCATCGAGTCCATGCCATTGTTTGGAGAGATGGAGTAGGCCCCCACAATACCCCTGCTTACGCATTAGAGCCCGTTTCCGGCCCTCTACGCCCCCGGTTGGTACGAGAGGCTACCCTCGGTTCAACACCCCATCCTGCGTCAAAGCGTCAATCAGGTGGCGCCGGACCTTTTCGGCGAGGTTCAGCAGGTCGCGACGGCGGTGGAAGCATCGGTTGACTTTATGAAGAACCAGTCGAAGGGCATCACGGTCGGCCTGGGTGCGGTCGGCCGGGGGGGTGTTGACTTCGAGGGCGACTACCTCTCGGGCGTCGAGTTCGAGTTGGTCGAGTTGGTCCTCGACGGTCTCGAGGTCGTTGGCGTGCCGTAGCAGCGCCTCGGCGACGAGCTTGGTGGTCGGGGCGATCCCGACGCGCTCGAGGGCGAGCAACGCGCCGTGTCGGAAGAACCCCGCGGCCGGTTCGAAGTGGAGGACGCGGGGGGTGGTGGTCGGGGCGGATTCAACAAACATCGCTCAATCCTTCTGGAACTCTGGGGTGTAGTACGCCTGGCCGAGTTTGGTGCGGTCGCCTTTGATGAGGCGGCCGTGGTAGATCGCGTCGGCCAGGGCGAACCCGACCTTGCGGCGGTGCCAGCGGTGTTCGCTCTCGCCGAAGGCCTCGATCTCTCCTCTCGTCGCGGGTCGCTTCTCTGCCACCTCGATCTTCCGGCAGAACTCGACGACGGCGCGTTCGGTTTCGCCGCGGGCGGTGTCGGCGGCGGCGTCGACGACCTGGAGGGCGAGGCGCGGTTCGGCGCGGTCGCCGATCATCACGGTGTCGGCGAGGGGGATGAGTTTGTAGATGAACTCGTCCATCTTCTCGGTCTGGCGGGCCTTGGACTGTTCGACGCGCAGGCCGTTGGTGGCGCGGAAGAGGGCGAACGCTTGGTCGGCGTTGTCCATGATCGCGGAGGAGCCGCGGGTGAGTTGGGCGGCGGACTTCTTGCCGTCGTCCTTGCCGAAGTGGTGGAAGAGGACCAGGCCGGTGCGGGTCTGGACGGCAATCTCCTTGAAGGCGGACATCACGCGGGTCATGGCGGGGGCCTCGTTCTCCTCGGCCTGGTGGAACTTCGAGAGGGTGTCGAAGACGAGGAGGGCGGGCTGTATCTCCTCGACGGCCTGGAGGATCAGGCGGCGGCCTGCGGCGTCGTCGACGAAGGCGTGGGGGAAGTGGAGGAGGTGGAGGCCGGGGATGGGCCGGTCGCTGCCCCAGAGCTTCTTGAGGCGGGCGGCGATCATCGGGGCGCCGTTCTCGCGGTCGAAGATCAGGACGGGGCCGGCGCGGCGGACGGGCAGGTGGAGGAAGTTGCGGTGCTGGGTCACGGCCAGGGCCAGGTCGAAGCCGAGCCAGGTCTTGCCGACCCCGGCCTGGGCGGCGACCACGGTGAGGTCGCCGAGGGCCACGAACGGCTCGACGATCCACGGGATCGCGGGGGTTTCCTTCAACAGGGCGGTCAGGTCGAGGAAGGGCAGGCGGTGGTGGCCGGAGTGGAGCCCTTCGCGCACCAGGGCCTCGAGTTGGGGGTGGAGGAGGTCGACGGCGGCCTGGTCGCCGGCCACGGTGGCGGCGTGGAGGCGGCGCAGCAGGTCTTGGAGCTTGGCCTTCCGGGCGGCCGTCTGGTGGAGGAGCAGGTACTCCTGCGGGTTGCCACCCTGGTGGCGGGCCATGAGGGAGGAGAGGAAGGTGGGGGCGACCTGGACGCCGACTTCGGCCAGGTGGCCGTGGACGGTGACGGCATCGACGGGGCGGTGGGCGCGGACGAGGTGTTGCACGGCGGCGGCCACGTCGCGGAGGTTGCCTTGGGGGAGGGCATCCACGTCGAGACGGGCGGCGAGGGCGGCGGCGCGTTGGGTCTGGTCGTAGAGGGCGGCGCCGAGGAGAGCTTGGAGCGCCTCGGTCACCGCTTCCCCCCGGAACCGGCCACGCGAAGAGGGGGAGGTGCGTGGCGGCGATCGAACATCGCCGAGTGGCGGGCACCCGTGCGGGGCGAGGCCACATCCGGTTCCGGGGAGGTCGCGGTGGAGGATCGCACGGGTGCTATGGGTGGTTCTACCCATTGATGTTTCCGGTGTCAAACAAAAACTTTGTGTGGCGCATAGATGTTGTTCACAGGTAGGATGTCGGCGTGGCCCGCTATACGCCGCTCTACACCCGGGAGGAGCAGAACACGCTGCGCGGTTCGGCCTACGGGAGCAGCAAGCCGCCGCCGGACGTTCAATGGTGGCGGGACGCTTTGGTGGACGAGTGGCGGTTGAAGCACCTCTACCCGAGCGAGGCGGTGGTGCTGGCGTTGTTGGCGTGCGGGTTCGAGGAGAGTGAGGTCAGATGGATCACGCGGAAGACGAAGGAGCAGTTGTCGGGACTCTTGTCGAAGGCGCGGGCGCGGGTGAAGAAGCAGGAGGAGGCGCGGCCGGCGCCGCAGGTGGCGCGGGAGAAGTGGGCGAGGAGGAGGGCGCTCTGGTCGCGCCCGCCGGAGCCCAGCAACTCCACCGAGTCCTCGACCCCGAAGGATACAACCTCGCCCGCGAGCGAGCCCGACGCACCATTGAGCGGCTAGCGGAGGGGGCGCGGAAGACCTGCCTCAAGCGGGTCGCGGACCGAGCGAAGCACGTCCCGGTCGAGGACGCGGGGGACGTGCAGGCGTTGGCGGCGGCGTACGCGAAGATCGAGCACGGGCAGTCGTTGGCGCGGGGTACGGGGCCGGGCGGGGGCGTCGTGGTACCGATCCAGTTCAACGTCAACATCGACGAGGTTCCGTGAAGATCGAACTGCAACCGAAACAGCTGGCGTTCTTCAAGTCGAAGGCGCGGGAGGCCCTTTTCGGCGGGGCAGCCGGGGGCGGGAAGAGCGAAGCGTTGCTCGCTTTCAGCATCGCCCGGCGCGTCAAGTACCCCGGCACCACGGGCCTCATCTTGCGTTCGACGCTCCCCGAGTTGGAGGGCGGGCACGGCCTCATCGCCCGGAGCAAGGACTACTTGCACGGCATCGCGGAGTGGCGGGAGAAGAAGAAGCGGTGGGAGTTCCCGAACGGGTCGGTCATCGAGTTCGGGTACTGCGACCGGGACGACGACGTGCGGCGGTACGACGGGTCGGAGTACGCGGACATCTGCTTCGACGAGTTGCAGCAGTTCACGGAATGGATGTACACGTACATCCGGTCGCGGTGCCGCGTCTCCACGAACGTCTCGAGCTGCATCCCGCTGATCCGGGCGTCAGGGATGCCGCGGGGGATCGGGGTGGGGTGGGTCAAGCGAGTCTTCATCGCGCCGGCGCCGCAGGGCGGGGAGTGGCCGGTGGACCTGGGCGACGCGGGGTGCATCACGCGGGCGTTCTTCCCCTCTCGACTCGAGGACAACCAGTACCTCAACTCGACGCCCGAGTACCGGCAGAACCTCATGCTGCTCCCCGACCATCTCCGCAAGGCCCTCCTCGAAGGGTCCTGGGACGTGTTCGAGGGGTGCTACTTCTCGATGTTCGACCCGAAGCGGCACGTCCTCGAGCGGGAGGTGGGTGAGAACTGGCCGCGGATGATCGCCATCGACTACGGGTACGCCGCGCCGTTTTGTGCGCTCTGGGGCGCCATCGACCCGCAGGGGCGGGTCCACGTCTACCGGGAACTCTACCGGGCGGGGTTGCGCGACGAGGAGCAGGCCCGGTTGGTGAAGCACCTCTCCGAGAAGGAGAACGTCACCATCTGCAAGGCGGACCCGTCGTGCTGGAACCGCCGCGGGGACTCGGGATTGTCGGTGGCGGACGTGTGGGCGCAACACGGGCTGTACGCGCTCAAGGCGTCTAACGAGCGGGTGCCAGGGTGGAGCCGGTTGCGGTCGATGCTGGAAATGGACATCGACGGTGTCCCGTTGCTCACCGTCTCGCCGAAGTGTGCGAACCTCATCCGCACGCTGCCCGAGATGGCGACGGCCGCCAACAACCCGGAGGACATCGACACCCGGCAGGAGGATCACGCCTGCCTGACGTTCGAGACGCCCGTGAAGGTGCCAGAAGGCCACAAGCCGCTGGGCCTCTTGCGGCCCGGCGATCTCGTCTGGACGAGGATGGGCTACCGGACCGTCGGGGCGGCGGGCCAGACCAACGAGGCGGCCGAGGTCCGTCGGTATGTGTTGGCCGACGGTCGATCGTTGGAATGTACCGCGGACCATCCGATCTACCTGGCCGACGGTCAATGCCGCGCCGCCGGAGATGTTCGCGTGGGCGATCACCTCCTTGACTTTAGATCGTCGCTTCTGATACGATGGGATACGTGGAAGTTGAAGTGGTTTCACCGACGATCCAGATTTTCAGGGGCGAGCGGTACTACAAGTGCGGACCGTATTTTCAGCGACGGGGGCGGCGTCTGCATCGCGTCGTTCACGAGGCCCTGGTGGGCCGCGTTCTCCCCGGCCACCATGTCCATCATCGGGACGGCGACCGAACCAACAATCTGCCCGACAACTTGGAGTTACTCCCTGCGGGTGTCCACCTCTCCCAGCGAGACTGGACGCCCGCTCGACGCGCTGCCGCTCGGCGCAGCCTCCTCGAGAATGCCCTTCCCGCCGCCGCCCGCTGGCACCGCTCGGCGGCCGGTCGTCGATGGCATGAGAAGAATGGCAAGCAGGCTTGGGCAACTCGCCGAGCGGAGAAGCCATCCATCAAGTATTGCGTCGTTTGTGGCCGCGAGTTTGAGACGTATGTTCCTGCGCGGGCGAAGTATTGTCACCTCAACTGCAAGATGGTTGATCTCTGGCGGCGCCGAGGTCGTCCGCGTCGAACCCCTCGGTACGAGGTCGGTCTGGAATATCACCGTCCAGGGGGATCACGAGTTCCTCGCCAACGGCATCCTCGTCCATAACTGCGATTCCGCCAGGTACCTAGTCGCCGACTACCGCCCCCCCTTCGTCCCCCAGCGGAAAAAAATGATTGACGCACTATCTATGTCTGCGTTATTGTGTAAGAGCAACCGCCCCACGGTGATGGATATGGTGCGGTCGAGGAGCGTCGAACGTGGCTAGGAACTGGATCGCCAAGGCCATCAAACATCCGGGGGCGCTGCGGAAGTCGATGGGCTTGAAGAAGAACGAGTCGATGTCGATGGAGATGGCCGAACACGCCGCCAAGTCGGGCGGCAAGAAGACCCGCAAGCGGGCGATGCTGGCGCAGACGCTCATGCGTATGGGCCGGCGGGGCGCCAAGTGATCGGCCCCATGCCCTACTTCTCGGCCGCCGCCGCCCCGCTCCCTCCCCGCAAGAAGCTCAAGAAGAAGGTTCCCTCGAAGAAAGGCAGGGCGGCGGCGCTTTCGTACTTCGGCAAACGTAAGCGCGCTTGATCGACTTCGTCGCCCTCCTCCTCGGCCTCGCGGTCGGCGCGGCCGGTGGCTTCGGATGGGGGTGGCTCGTCGGGCGCGACCTCGTCGCCACGCCGCAGGGGCCGGCGCGGGTCGTGCCGTTCGGCGGCGGGAAGCCGTCCACCACCGTCGGGCCGCACGGGCGACGCATCCCCGTGGCGGACCTCGAGCAGCAGACGCGGGCGTACGTCGACGAGATGAACGAGCACGCGGCGCGGGTGACCTCGTGAAGCCCGGCCAGATCGCTTCCGTCTACGATCTCGCCAAGGGCGGCTTCAAGGACGACGGCATCATCGCCTTCGCGGAGCAGGCGCTCGAGGAGGCCCGCGTCGAGAAGTGGGCGGCGGCCGGCGAGCAGCATTGTGACTGGAACCGCCGGGCGGCGATGTACTTCGGCAAGGACAAGAAGGACGACAACCCGTACGTCCAGCGGCCCCGCGAGAACCGAACGTGGCGGTCGCTCGAGAACCAGCGGTACGTCCTCATGGACCACGTCCCCGTCCCCGAGTTCCTGCCGCGCAACCCCGAGCGGGACCAGGCGGCGGCGACGCAGCTCTCGCAGTTGGGCCGGTTCGTCTACGACGTGTCGAACTACCGGCACGCCTACGCGGGCTTCGTTCACAACATGATCGTGTACGGGACCGGCGTGCTCAAGACTTTCTGGGCGCCCAACGACTTCGGCGGCCTCGGCATGGTCCGGTTCGCCGCGCAGGACCCGCGCACCCTCTTCGTCGCCCCAGGCAGTCGCACCCTCGACGAAGCACCGTACGTCATCGCGGGCGGGATGGAGGACATCGACGGCGTCATCGCCCGCTACCCGGAGCACGAGGCGCAGATCCGGTCGGCGAAGATGATCATGACGGAGCAGCAGCGGAAGGGATCCAAGTGGAGCCGCGCCTTCCAGATGTTCGGGGGCCGGTACGTCACGCAGGGGGCCACCGCCGACGAGTCGCCCGACCGGCAGGTGGAGGTCTTGGAGCTCTACACGCGCATCCCCTCGGTGCCCGGCCTGGACCTGCAAGCCAAGGGGAAGGTCGACCACCGCTACCGGGTCATCGTCGTCGTCGCGGGGCAGGTCGTCGTCGCCAACGACTGGCTGCCCTTCGAGCACGGGCGCTTGCCGTTCGTCTCCTGCCAGTCGCGCTTCTACCACGACCGTGTTTGGGGCATCTCC
>Ga0316626_10001003_pt1 | contig 12122 bp, 13 predicted proteins | sample OWC_Aug_T1_C1_D5_FD_207656 | JGI IMG/M metagenome (GOLD analysis project Ga0316626, IMG submission 207656) | Wetland soil microbial communities from Old Woman Creek delta, Ohio, United States - OWC_Aug_T1_C1_D5_A | ecosystem: Environmental > Terrestrial > Soil > Wetlands | place: USA: Ohio...
CGCCTGGGCCGACGAGCGCGCCGGCTGGCCCGATGTCGACATCTACTTTTCCAAGTCGACCGATGGTGGCCAGCTCTTTCTCCCCGAGGTGCGCGCCAACAGCGTGCACGAGAACGAGCAGTCCCGTCCTGCACTGCGCGTCACACCCGGCGGCACGGTCTACATCGGCTGGATCAGCCACTTCAATGTCGGCCAGCCCACAGTGCAGATCACGCGATCGGTGGGCGGTCTTCCGTTCGAGGCCGCCCGCCAGGTGAACGGCGGGATAGTCGGCACATCGTGCGAGTGCTGCAACATCGATATCGTTTCAATCGGCGAGCAGCAGGTCTTCGTCGCCTTCATGGCGAACTTGAGCTACGTCCGTGATCTCTTCGTCAGCCGGTCCGGCGACGGCGGATGGACGTTCTCCGATCCGGTGCAGCTCAATGAGGGCCACTGGTACGTGCCGGCCTGTCCCAGCTCCGGGCCGCGCCTCGAGGTCGACGGCACGGGGGATCTCCATGCGGTGTGGATGGACGGCCATGACGGCGGTATGACCGACGACATCTACTACACTCGTTCCACTGACGGCGGCATCACCTACCAGCCACCCACCCGGATGAGCGAGATCGGCGATCCGGTCTTCGGGTTCCAGCGGCTCGCCATCACTCCGGACGGCGTCGTCCATGCGGTCTGGGAGCGATTCAACGATGTCGAGTCCGCCGTCAATCTAGACTATGCGCAGTCGACCGATGGGGGCCAGACCTTCTCGACCCCTTGCCTGGTCGCCGGTGGAGCGCCGGTCTCCCAATCGTATCCCGCGCTCGCGGCGGCGCCAAGCGGCGCACTCGCCGTGGCCTGGAACGACGCGCGACTGGGAACGGAGGATGTGCACGTCTCGACGGCGGGCGCCACCGCGGCGGCCGGCATCGAGCTTGCGCCGCGCGTGTCCTGGCAAGCGGCGCCGAACCCATTCCGCGACTGCGTGTGGATCGCACCCCACGGCCGTGGCAGCACCGCCGCCGATCCTCCCACCGCGTGCGCGGTGTTCGACATCGGCGGCCGGCATGTGCGCGCGATGGTCGCGTCCGACGCCGGCGCCAGGTGGGATGGCCGCGACGATCAGGGACGCGTGGTCGCTCCCGGCACTTACTTCATCCGCCTGCCCGGCGATCGCAGCCTCCGCGTGACGAAGATGCGCTAGCTTGCTAGCTGCGATAGTCCCCGTCCAACGCGGCGACCAAAGGCGACCGGCCCCCGCCTCCGCACGTGGATGTATGCTAGACTCTCGCCGAGGAGAGCATGACCATGGTGATTGAGCCCGGCACCGGAGCGAAGCCGGCGGAACCCGCAAGCAGGAGCGGCGCCGGATCCACCCCGGTCGCAGACCGCATCCGAGAGCGCATTCGGAGGGCGCGCGGCCGCTTCCATGCGAACGACAACATCGCTGCCTACGTCGAGGAAGGAGAACTCGAAGAGCTCCGCCTCGAGGTCGCGGGCAAGATCGAGGAGGTGCTGCGCGCTCTGGTGATCGACACCGAGAGCGACCACAACACGCAGGATACGGCCCGGCGCGTTGCCAAGATGTACCTCATGGAGGTGTTTGCCGGCCGCTACGTGGCGCAGCCTCCGGTGACCGAGTTCCCCAACGTGAAGCGACTGAATGAGCTCATGATCGTTGGGCCGGTGACAGTGCGGAGCGCCTGCTCGCACCACCTCTGCCCGATCATCGGACGGGTCTGGATCGGCGTGATGCCGAACGAGTTCTCCGCGCTGATCGGTCTCTCGAAGTACGCCCGCCTGGTGGAGTGGGTGATGACGCGGCCGCAGATCCAGGAGGAGGCGATCACCCAGCTCGCCGAGCTGCTCCAGGACAAGATGCAGCCCGATGGTCTCGCCATCGTGATGGAGGCGGATCACTACTGCATGCAGTGGCGCGGCGTCAAGGACATGGACTCGAAGATGACCAACAGCATCATGCGCGGCTCCTTCCTCAAGAACCCTGACCTGCGCCGGGAGTTCCTCTCCCTGCTCAAGGATCAGAAGTAACAGGACGGGACAACATGCTGGTACGCCTTCTGTATGCGAGCCGCGCCAGCGGCGAGATCGACGACGCGCTCATCGCCTCGATCCTCGAGCGCTCTCAGAAGTACAACATCGAGCACGGGATCACGGGCATTCTGTGCACCGATGTCAGGAGCAAGGTGTTCCTCCAGGTGCTCGAGGGCAGCCGCGCCGCGGTGAACACGCTGTACGGGAGCATTGTCCGCGATCAGCGCCACCGCGACATCACGCTGCTCGACTACGCCGAGATCACCGAGCGCCGCTTCGCGAGCTGGCGCATGGGCAACGTGAACCTGAACCGGGTAAACCTGAGCAGCATCCTGCGCTTCTCGGAGAACGCAATCCTCGATCCGTTCTCGATGAGCGGGCGGAGCGCCCTCGCCCTGCTCGAGGAGCTGACGAGCACCGCCGCCATCGTGAGCCGCGACGGCGCCTAGCCCCAAGCCCCTGGCCCGCGTGGCCCATGTGCCCCGGCGGCGAGGAGCGCGAGGACAAAGCAACTCACGACCCGGCCAGGCACCTTCCTGCTCGTGACTACGGCCCGCTCCACGGTGCGGCCTCGACCAGCTCCTTCAGGCGGGCGAGATCGGCCTCGATCTTCTTCTGCGCCTCGCGTGTGACGAGCGGCTCCATCAGCTTGGCCAGCGGATGCTCGTAGCGCGAGATGCAGGCGTAGGAGAGGAAGGTGCCGCCGCCGCTCTCGACCAGATCGTAGCGCGCATCCACCTTGAATCCCTCCGATTTGATCTCGACCACCATCCGCGAGGGCGGCTCGAGGTCGGTGACTGTCGTCTCCATCTCGTAACGTCCGTTCCCCACGACGACCGCCTCCCGCGACCGTGCGCCCACCTTGAGACCTTCATCGGTGAGCGGTGTGGATTCGACCAGGCCACCGATCCATTGCTTCAGGCGATCGGGCTCGGTGATCCACGGAAAGACCTGCGCCGGCGGGCGCTCGATCTGGATGGTTGCGGTGTTGCGCCCGGCCTCCTCGCGCTTGCCCATGGCGAGCAGCACGACGACCCCGATCACGATGAGGGCGGCCACGAATCCGAGCAGCCCGAGCAGTACCTTCTTCATCTCGCCTCCATGACCTGCCGCGAGCGCAAGCAGCTCGCATCTAGACCGGAACGCCCTCGGCGACGATCATCTCGGTCGCCGCGCTCGCCTGGCGGATGGCTTTCGCCTCCGCATACTCTGGCGAACTCCACCAGGCCTTGGCCCGCTCGAAGCTCGGGAACTCGAGGACAACGAAGCGGCGCGGAGTCCAGCTTCCCTCGAGCGTCTCCGCGTGCCCGCCGCGCACGAGATACCGGCCGCCGTAGGCGGCGACCGTCGCGTGCGCGGCAGCCTTGTACTTCTCGTACGCGACCGGATCGCGCACCTCGATATCCACGATGACGTAGGCCGGCATCAATCTCCTCCCTGATCTGCCTCTTCTTGCCGTGCTCGCGCGCACTCGGCCGCGAGCAGCGCGAAGAGCTCATCCATGTGCTTGCGCCGCGTGCGGAAGTTGACCGGATTGATCCGGAAGTACGTATGCCCCTTGAGCGCGGTGGTCGAGATCCAGAAGCGCCCGCTCGCCTCCACCCGGCGCGCGACCACGGCGTGGATCCGGGCGAGCCGCGCCTCGCCGGCGCCCGTTGCATCCACACCGCCTGGCCGGTAGCGGATGCAGACCGCCGACATCCGCGGCCACGCCGCCGACGCGAAGTCCGGATGCGCCTCGGCCAGCGCGTGGAGATGCCGAGCCTGCTCGACGTTCGCGTCCACGCAGCGGCCGATCTCGCGCGCTCCATAGCGCTTGAACCCCATCCATACCTTGAGGCCACGGAAGCGGCGCGACTGCTCGAACCCGTGCACGTAGTAGTTGTAGCGCTCGCCGCCGGGATCGAGCCGGTCGCGGAGATACGACGGCTGCATGCCGAAGGACCGCGTGAGCGCGCTCGCGTCGCGGACCAGGATGGCGCCGGCGTCAACGGGAGCGAAGAACCACTTGTGCGGGTCGATGGTGATCGAGTCGGCAAGCGAGATCCCGGCAAGCACGTCCCGGTGACGTTCGGAAACCAGCATGCCGCCGCCGTAGGCCGCATCGACGTGGAGCCACATGCCCTCGCGATCGGCGATCGTTCGGAGCGTGCGAAGATCATCCACCGCCCCGGTGTTGGTGGTGCCGCCCATGCCGACGATGCAGAGCGGGCGGACGCCGGCGGCGCGATCGGCCGCGATCGCCGCCTCGAGCGCGGCGAGGTCGAGCCGGAGGAGCTCGTCGGTCGGGAGGACCCGCAGCCCATTGCGACCGATGCCGATCGCGTCCGCCGCCTTGTCCACCGAGACGTGACGCTCCTCGGATGCATACGCCGCGTAGCGCGCCGTCACCCCGTCGTGCTGCGCGCGATCGCGCGAGACGTGGTCGCGCGCCAGCTTGAGCCCGATGAAGGTGGCCATGGTGCCGCCGCTCGTCAGGTTGCCGCCCGCGCGCTCGTCGTAGCCGGCGAGATCGGCGAGCCAGCGCACGCTGCGCCGCTCGAGCGCGACCGCCGCCGGCCCGATCGTGTAGGCGCCGAGGTTCTGGTTGAGGGCCGAGGCGATGAAGTCGGCGAGGATGCCGGCCGGGGTCGGGCTCGAGGTGATGAGCCCGAAGTAGCCGGGGTGGCTCAACTGGGTCGAGTATGGGAGGAGCTTCTCTTCGAGCTCGCGGACGACCTGGGCGAGCGGGGCGGGGTCCGCGGGGAGCGGCGCTCTGAACAGCTCGTCGAGGAACCGGGGCTCGACGGCCGGGGAGAGGGGCCGCTCCTCCGCTGTCTCGAGGTAATCGGCGAGGCGGTCGACGAGGTAGTGCCCCATCGCCCGGAACTCCTCCATCGCCTCCTTCACCTCGTCCATGACCGTCCCTTTCCCGCTCCCTCACGCGAGCTTCTGCGCGATGACATGGAAGAGGTGCCAGTGCTTCGGCTCGCGGAGCGCCGTCTCCCCGTCGCGCTCTTCCTCTTCGCACACTTCGAGCGTGAAGGGCGCAAAGAGGGCGCGCACGCTCGCGGCCGTATGGAAGGTCATTTCCGGGCGGGTCGCCCACGTGTCGTTGACCCCGAAGAAGTGCCCCACGAACCAGCCGCCGGGGACGAGCGCCTCGACGATCTTTCGCCACACGAAGGGAAAGGCCGCGGGCCGGGCGAACGGGAGGCTCAGACTCGCGAGCACGAGGTCGGCCGACGGCAGGTCCATGGTCTCGAAGTGCACGGCCGCGGCCGCAATGCGGGCCCTTGCCGCCGGCGGCACGCGGGCCTCGAGCCGCGCGATGGCCTCCTGCTCTTGGTCAAGGGCGAGCACCGTGTAGCCGCGGCCGAGGAGCTCGAGCGCATCGGTGCCCTCGCCGCAGCCGAGATCCACGGCCAGCTTCCCGGCGCCGCCTGCGCCCTCCGGATCGGCCAGGGCGAGCGCGCGGAGGAGGAGCGGGCGCGGAGCGCGGCCGGCGATGGCGTCGTAGTACTCGCGCCAGGTCGGGCTCTCGTCGCCGGTGGGCCGGCGCCGCTCGTTCACGCCGGCCTCCGCCCCGCCACGGGCAGGTGCGCAAGCTCGCTCGAGAGGATGTCGAGCGGATGGACCTGGCCCCCGCGAGCCACGTACTCGCAGTAGTGAAAGACCTCGTCCGCGCGGAGATCGATGTGCCGCATCTCCGCAAGCGTGAACCAGTCGGCCCCGAGCGACTCCGAGTCGGCCGCCTGCTTCGGCGCCGTGGCCGCCCGTGGGTGGGCGGCGAGGATCACCCGCACGCGCGCCGTGCCCCCGGCGAGGGGGGTGTGCTCGACGCGGAGCACGCCATCGACCGCGATCGGGATGCCGGACTCCTCGATGCACTCGCGCTCCGCGGCGGCCAGGAGGGTCTCCCCGGGCTCGACGCGGCCCGCCGGCAGGTACCACGGCTCGCCCGGCTTCGCCTCCTGGACCAGCAGGAAGTGGTCGCCGTGGCGGACGACGACGAGCACGAAGAACCAGGTTGGAATCGGGTCGCGTGGCATGGCTATGGCGAAAGCGAGGACCTCGGGGCCGACGGACTCGTGGATGGTGCCAGAGAAGGGGGCCCAACAGCAAGAGCCGCGATGTCCTATCGCGGCTCTCGAAGGGCCCACGACCCGCGGCGGTGCGAGTCGGGGCAGCGCGCATCGTCGCGGGACGCGCGCGTGTTACTGCAGTTTCCCGCCGAACGACTGGACAAAAGACGACAGGTAGGGCCAGATCATCTGTCCGGCCGCCTGCACTATCTTGATGATGGGACCGAGATGGCCCGTGAGGAGCATCACGGCGGCGATCCCGATCACGTAAGGCAAGATTCGCAACATGGCTAGCGACCTCCGAGTTGGAGATTCCGGGACCTGTGCTGAGGTCACTGCACAGCTATCTTACCACGCCGCGCGGCTAATGTCCGGAAAAGAGTCGGTGATGAAGCGGCGACGATCGGGAAAACTCGTCGGCGCCGCGCGAAATGGCCCACCGCGCGGCGTGAATCTGGTGGCTGAGCGCCACGCTCGTGCGCGGATGGGCGAATTGACCCGGGCGGCGCATGCTAGGATCGCTGCCGTGGAGCGCCGTCCCCATACCAGTCGTCCCTATGCCATCGGTATCGCCGCCATCCTCGGCGCCGCCCTCTCCTGGTCGACCGCTGGGCTCCTGTTCAAGCTGATCGACCTCCCGCCGCTCAAGATCTCCCTCTACCGTTCGCTCTTCTCGTGCCTCTTCCTCGCGCTGGTGGCCGGGCGCGGCTGGCACGCGGTGCGCGTGGGTCCCGGCACGATCGGGGTCATCCTGAGCTACGCTTTCACGGTCGATCTCTTCGTCATCGCCAACAAGTCGACGACCGCCGCCAACGCGATCCTCCTCCAGTCGACGGCGCCGATCTGGGTGATCCTCTTCGGCGCGCTCCTCGAGCGGCGCTGGCCGCGGGCGGCCGATGTCTTCGCCGTGAGCGGCGCGCTCGTCGGACTTCTCCTCGTCCTGGCCGAGCGCGTGGGCCCGACGGGCGGCCGCGGCAACGCGGTGGCGCTCGCGAGCGGGCTCTGCTTCGGCCTCATGATGATCGCCATGCGCCGCGCCCGGGCGACCCCGCTTCTCCACACGCTCGCCCTCGGGAATCTCGCCGCCGTGTTGCTCGCGCTGCCATGGGTGTGGCCTGATTTCGCGCTGACCGGCGAGCAGCTCTTCTACCTCGTGCTCCTCGGCGCCGGCCAGCTCGGCGTGGGCTACGTGCTCCTGACGGTCGCGATCCGCCGCCTCCCCGCGCTCGAGGTGGCGCTCTTCGCGCTTCTCGAGCCCGTGCTGAATCCGGTCTGGGTGTTCCTGGCGCGGGGGGAGAGGCCGGGCGTCATGGCCATGACGGGGGGCGCGATCGTCGTCCTCGTGATCGCGTTCCACGCGCTCGCGACCGCGCGCCGCTACGCCGGCGCGGATCGCTGAGCAGCGGGCGGCCGCTCGCCCCACAGTCGCGCTGCGATCAAGAGCGCACAGATCGTCTTCGCGTCCTGGATCTCGCCGCTCTCGATCTTGGCGACTGCCGCCGCGAGCGGCAGGCGCTCGATGCTCATCACCTCGTCGGCTTCGTGCCGCGTCTCGCTGGGAACGAGGTCGTGCGCGGCGAAGAGGTGGATCACCTCGTCGGTGAACCCCGGCGTCGTGTAGATGGCGCCGAGGCGCGTCAGGTGGCCGGGGGCGTACCCGATCTCCTCCTCGGTCTCGCGGAGCGCGCAGGCTTCCGGCGCCTCGCCCGGGTCGAGCTTCCCGGCCGGCACCTCGAGGATGTACCCGCCGGCGGCATGCCGGTACTGGCGGATCAAGAGCACCTCGCCGGCGCTCACGAAGGGCACGACGGCGGCCGCGCCCGGATGATGGATGATCTCGAGCGCGACGCGGTTCCCGTTCGGGAGGTCCACCTCCTCGACGACGAGATGGACCACGCGTCCCTTGTAGATCTCGCGCACCGCGCGCGTGGACATCCGGCGCCTACTCCCAGGCGTCCTTAACCAGCGCGGAGAGGATCACCGAGACGATGCTCACGATGAGCGCACCGAGGAATGCCGCACCGAACCCGTCGACGTTGAATCCGACGTGGAACCAGTTGACCGCGATCCACGAGGCGATCGAGAGCGAGATGGCGTTCACCACCAGCACGAAGAGGCCGAGCGTCAGGATGATCGCCGGACAGGTGAGGAGTACGAGGAGCGGGCGCACGATCGCGTTCACGAAGCCGAGGATCACGGCCGTCGCCGCATAGACGCCGACTCCGTTCGACTCGACGCGGATCCCAGGCACGATCCAGGCGGCGACGAACAGCGAGAGACCGACGATGACCCAGCGAATCAGCAGTTTCTTCATGGCTACACGTGATTCCGGAGCATGAGCTCCTTGGGATGAGGGTTCAGGTACACCTGATCGCTCAGGTAGGACACGTCGAACTTGCGCACGTGGTGCTTGACCAGGGTGATGGGCACGATGAGGGGCACGAGCCCCTGCCGGTAGTCGGCGATCACGCCCTGGAGCTCCGCCTTCTCGTCCGGGCTCAGGTGCTCCTTGAAGTAGCCGGCGATGTGCTGGAGCACGTTCGTGTGCTTGCGGCTCGTCGCCTTGACCTGGAGCCCGGCGGCAAGGAGCTCGCCGTAGCGCGTGGCGAGCTCGGATGGCCGGAGCGCCTTGGCGCCGGCCACGAGCCGCCCCATCTCGGCGTAGTGCTCGGGGCTATGCGCGAGGAGGACGAGCTTGTGGGCGGTATGGAAGGCGACGAGGCGCCCGCGCGTCAAGCCGTCGGCGAGGAGATGCCGCCAGCGCCAGTGGCAGAATACGCGCTCGATGAAGTTCTCGCGGAGGACGGGGTCCGAGAGGCGTCCCTCCTCTTCGGCCGGCACGAGCGGGAAGCGCTCCATGAAGGCGCGCGCAAACATGCCGATCCCCTGGCGCACCGCCATGCCCGATTCCGCTCCATAGACGCGCACCCGCTCCATGCCGCAGCTCGGCGAGTCCTTCTTGAAGATGTAGCCGTCCAGGTTCTCGGCGGCGAGCTCCCGCACGCGCGACGCCGCGAACTTGAGCATGGAGTGCGTGTGGTCGATCTTGGTGCGTACGGTGAGGAGGCGCGGAGACGCGGGATCTCCGACGAGCCGGAGCGACTCGCGCGGCACGCCCATGCCGACCTCGAGCTCGGGACAGACCGGCACGTACTCGAAGTAAGCGTTGAGCGTGCGCGAGATGAAGCGGTCTTCCTTGTGTCCGCCGTCGAAGCGGACCTCCTCGCCGAGGAGGCAGCTCGAGATGCCGATGCGGATCGGACCGGTCGGGTCGGGGAGACGGTTCGTGGCGGCTTTGGTCACCATGGCGGAAAGCTAGCAAGTCCGCGACGATTCCGCCACCGGGCGGGACGAGGATCCTCCACCTTCCATGGCCGCAACGAGCTCTTTCGCGCCCGATCCCCACTTGGAGACGACCTTGAGAGCGTCAGTGAAGGGCACGTCCAGGGGATGCACCCGCTCCCGGGCGAGAATATAGACTGCGCCTGCAAACGGGGTGGGGATCGATGGGACGAACACCGTGTACCGCCCGTCCGCGAACTCCTCGATGATGAAGCCCGGCACGAGGGCCTCTTCGATCTCGACCAGCGCGGGCTTCCAGGCGGTATCGGCGCTGTCCCCTGCCATCTGCTGGGTGAGGCTCCGGAGCAGCGCGTAGCCCGGAATTCTCTCGAAGAGGGCTTTCTCGATCCGCTCCCGGGCGACCCGTCCGGGCCCGGTACGGACGGCAACGCCGATCAGGAAGCAGATCAGGAAGACGAGGAGAAGGGACAGGACCGTCTCGGCGGGGAAGGAGTCCGGAAGGAGGAGTGTGAACGGCCGCACCAGCCCGACGACCGACTTCATCGCCTTGAGCAGCAGCAGGACGGCGAGATAGACGGGAATCAGGATGAGGAGTCCGCCCGCCACGGCACTCCCCACGAACGCCAGTGCCTGTTTCATTGGTTCGACCTTTCTCCACCCTGGTGGCGCGCGCAGCGACAGAGGAGCTCCGCCATGTGAATCGCCTCGCGGCGGGCTCCGTCCCGGATCTGGTGACGGCACGAGGTGCCGTTGGCAACGACGATCGTCTCCGCCGCCGCCGCCCGCGCCCGGGGCAGGAGCACGCGCTCGCCGATCGCCATCGACACATCATAGTGGTCGCGCTCGTAGCCAAAGGCGCCGGCCATGCCGCAGCAGCCCGAATCGAGGAGCTCGCAATCGAGCCCGTCTACCCGGCGGAGAAGCCTCATGAGGGCGTCGCTCCCGGCGAGCGCGAGCTGGTGGCAATGGGGATGCACGATCGCGCTGCCGGCAAGCCGTCCCGGCGCGAAGTCACTCTCGTTGAGGATCTCCTCGAGGAGGCGGGCCTGGCCGGCGAGCGCGCGCGAGCGTGGCCCCGGCACGAGATCCGGCAGCTCGTCCCGGAAGGTCAGGAGGCAGCTCGGCTCGCAGCCGACGACGACCGTGCCGCGATCGATCTCGGGACCGAGCACATCGAGCAAGTGCCGCCCCGCCTCCCGCGCCCGATCGAGGAAGCCGAGCGAGTAGAACGGCCGCCCGCAGCAGACCCTGGTCGCCGGGAGCGCGACCTCGAAGCCGGCAGCGGCGAGCACGGCGGCGGCAGACGCCAGGACCTGCGGCTCCTGGTAGTTATTGAACGTGTCGTCGAGGAGGATGACGCGCTGCCGGTTGCCGGGTGCCGGCGCGGCCCGCCGCGACGCGTCGCGCTGGAAGCGGACGCGGAAGCTCTCCGGCGCAAGATGCGGCAGGCTCCGCTCGGGATGGATCCGCCCCGCGGCGCGGAGGAGCCGCCCACCCACCCCGCTCCTGGCAAACGCGTTCACGAGACCCGGCGCAACCGCCCCCATCGCCGACAGCCGTCCGATCGCGGCATACATCCGGTGATGGAGCGCCGCCCCGCGCTGGAGCCGCTGCGCCGCGAGCACCTCGGCCTTGAGTCGCGCCATGTCCACCCCGGTCGGACACTCGCGCTTGCACGCCTTGCATGAGAGGCAGAGATCGAGCGCCTCGCGAAGGCGCGGATCGCCGATCCCGGTGCCGCCCTCCCCGAGGAGCTCGCCGAGCATCGCCTCGCGCAGCGCGTTCGCCCGCCCGCGCGTCGAGTGGAGCTCCTCGAGCGTCACCATGTACGAGGGGCACATGGTGCCGGCGTCGAGCTTCCGGCACTTGCCGACCCCGATGCAGTTCTCGACCGCCCGCCCGAATCCCTCCTGCTTCGACCAGTCGAAGAAGGTGGCGGGCTCTTGCAGACGATAGTCCGGGTGAAAGCGCAGGTTCGTATCGAGCGGGAGCGGATCGACGATCTTCCCGGGGTTCAACCGCCGCTCCGGATCGAAGAGGGCCTTCACCCGCCCGAACGCCTGGACGAGTTCGGGGCCGAACATGCGACCGAGGAGCTCGCTCCGCGCGATGCCGTCCCCGTGTTCGCCCGAGAGCGAGCCGCCGTGGGCGAGAACGAGATCGCCTACTTCCTCGGTCAGGCGGCGGAGCCCCGCGGGGCCGCCCGCGGCCTTGAGATCGAGGAGCACGCGGATGTGGAGGCATCCCTCCCCGGCGTGCCCGTAGAAGCTGCCCTCTGTTCCATGCCGGCGGAGGATCTCGCGGAACTCCCGCACGTAGGTCCCGAGATGCGCCGGCGGCACCGCCGTGTCCTCGACGCCGGCGGTGGGCTTCGCCTCGCCGCGGACGTTCCAGAGAAGACCGAGCGCCGATTCGCGAAGCGCCCACGCCTCCTCCTGCTCCTCATGGTCGATGAGGATGGCGGTCGCGCGGAGCCCGGGGAACCGCTCGCGGCCGATCGCCCGGGCGCGTTCCGCCACCTCGGCCGCGCTCTCCCCCACCGCCTCGACGAGGATGGTGCCACCCGCTGCCGCGTCGAAGAGACGGAGCGCGCGGTGGAAACGCGGGCGAGTCTCGGCGCGCGTGATGAGGGTGCGATCCACGAGCTCGAGCGCGGCGGGCGCGTGGCGGGCGACGAGCTCCGGCACCTGGTCGAGCGCCTCGGGCACGTCGTCGAAGAAGAGA
>Ga0316626_10001005_pt1 | contig 12111 bp, 7 predicted proteins | sample OWC_Aug_T1_C1_D5_FD_207656 | JGI IMG/M metagenome (GOLD analysis project Ga0316626, IMG submission 207656) | Wetland soil microbial communities from Old Woman Creek delta, Ohio, United States - OWC_Aug_T1_C1_D5_A | ecosystem: Environmental > Terrestrial > Soil > Wetlands | place: USA: Ohio...
CCTGACGGTCCGGGCTCGCCGGGAGGGGTCCTGGGTGCGGGTGGACCTGGAGGACGAGGGTCCCGGCATCCCACCCGAGGTGCGCCGACGGGTCTTTCAGCCCTTCTTCACCACCAAGCCGAGCGGCACCGGCCTGGGCCTGGCGGTGGTGAAGCGCATCGTCGAGGCCCACCGCGGCGAGGTTGCCTTCGAGAACCTGCCCGGCAAGGGCACCCGATTCACCATCCGCCTGCCGCTGGAGGCGGCGGCTGCCGGCCCGCCCGCAGTCGGCGGTTGAAAACCGGGGGCGCTTCCGGTTGGATGGAAGGCCGATGCCGCAGACGAAAGAACTGGCCCCGCCGGTGGACTTCGCCGCCCCGGCCAAGGTGCTGGTGGTGGACGACCAGAAGAACATGCGCACCACCACCGCCATGGTGCTGCGCGCCGCCGGCCACCAGGTGGCCGAGGCCGAGGACGGTTCGGCGGCCGTCCAGCGCCTCGGCGGCGAGAGCTTCGACGTGGTGCTCACCGACCTGCGCATGGGCGCGGTGGACGGCCTGGAGGTGCTCCGCAGCGCCCTCGAGACCTCCCCCAGCACCCAGGTCATCGTGATGACCGCCTTCGGCACCATCGAGTCCGCGGTGGAGGCCATCCGCCGGGGCGCCTACGACTACCTCCCCAAGCCGTTCAAGGAGAGCGAGCTGCTGCTGCGGGTGGAGAAGGCGGTGGAGCGGCGGCGCCTGCTCGGGGAGGTGAGCCTCCTCGCCGGCGACTTCCGCGCCCGCTACGGGCAGGAGCACATCGTGGGCCGCTCCCAGGCGCTGCGGGAGGTGCTGGACCGGGTGGTGCGGCTGGCCGGGAGCGACGCCACCGTGCTCCTCAGCGGGGAGTCGGGGACCGGCAAGGAGCTCGTCGCCCGGGCGCTGCACGCCGGCAGCCGCCGCGCCAGCCATCCCTTCGTCCCGGTGAACTGCGCCGCCATCACCGAGACCCTGCTGGAGTCGGAGCTGTTCGGCCACGCCAAGGGCTCCTTCACCGGCGCGGTGCGAGCCCGCCGCGGGCTGTTCGAGGAGGCGAACGGGGGCACGCTCTTCATCGACGAGGTGTCGGAGACCTCGGTCGCCTTCCAGGCGAAGCTCCTGCGCGCGCTCGAGGACGGCGAGATCCGGCGGGTCGGGGAGTCGGCCTCCGTCCGCGTCGACGTGCGGCTCATCGCCGCCACCAACCAGGACCTGAGGCGGGCCGTCGCCGAGAAGCGCTTCCGCGAGGACCTGTTCTACCGGCTCAACGTGGTGCCGATCCGCCTGCCGCCGCTGCGCGAGCGCCGGGAGGACATCCCGCTGCTGGCCGCCCACTTCCTGGAGCAGCACCTCCGCCGCACCGGAGAGCGCAAGAGCCTCTCCCGGGAGGCGCTCGGCCGGCTGCTCGAGCACTCCTGGCCCGGCAACGTGCGCGAGCTCGAGAACATGATCCAGCAGGCGGCCGCGCTCTCCGACGGGCCCGAGATCCGGGCCGCGGACATCCGCTTCGAGGGCCTCGGCCTCACGCCGGAGGTCCAGACCCTGGCCGCGGCGGTGCAGGCCGCCGAGCGACGCAGCATCGAGGCGGCGCTGGCGCGCTGCCAGGGCGACCTGCGCCGGGTGGCGAAGGAGCTGGCCGTCTCGCCGACCACCCTGTGGCGCCGCATGAAGCGCCTCGGGATCTCCGGCGGAGGGGACGGGGAGCAGCCCCCGGCCTAGAAGCCGACGGCGGCCGCCCGCGCCAGGCTGGCGATGGGCTCGGGGCCGACGCCCAGCACCACCACCAGCAGGGCCGCCACCCCGATCGCGATGGCGATGGCCGGCGACGGCTCCAGCTCCTCGGCCTCGCCCTCGGCGGGCCGCATGTACATGTAGACCACCACCCGCAGGTAGTAGTAGGCGCCCAGGGTGCTGGTGAGGACGCCCACCACCGCCAGCATGTACTCCTGGGCGGCGATGGCGGCCTGGAAGACGAAGAGCTTGGCGACGAATCCGGCGGTGGGGGGAACGCCGGCGAGCGAGACCAGGAACACCGTCATGGCGAGGGCCATGCCCGGGCGGCGGCGCGCCAGCCCGGAGAAGCGCGCCAGGTCCCAGGTGCCGGCGGGCTCCTCGTCGGGGGTGCGGGCCCGCTTCTCCAGCGCCGCCACCACCGTGAAGGCCCCGATGACCGTGGCGGTGTAGGAGGCCAGGTAGAACAGGATCCCGGAGAGGGCGCCCTCGCGCGCCTCCGGCCGGGCCGCCGCCACCACCCCGACCAGCAGGTAGCCGGCGTGGGCGATGGAGGAATAGGCCAGCATGCGCTTGACGCTGCGCTGCGGGAGCGCCAGCAGGTTGCCGAAGAGCATGGTGAGCACGGCCAGGATCGTGATCACCTCGACGAAGCCGCCGCCGGCCGCGGCCCGGGCCCCCACGATGGAGGCCAGGAAGGCGCGCGCCAGCACCGCGAAGGCGGCGGCCTTCACCCCGGCCGCCATGAAGGCCGTCACCGGGGTGGGGGCGCCCTCGTACACGTCCGGCGTCCAGGCGTGGAACGGGACCGCCGCCACCTTGAAGGCCAGCCCGGCGCCGACCAGCGCCAGCCCGGTGACGAGGAGCGGGCCCGAGCTGCCCCGCTTGATGGCGGAGAACAGGGTCGACCCGGTGGCCCCGTACACCAGCGCCGTGCCGTAGAGCAGCAGGGCGGAGGAGAAGGCGCCCAGCAGGAAGTACTTGAAGGCGGCCTCGGCCGGGCGGCGGCCGCGGCGCGGGTAGGCGGCCAGGGCGTAGGTGGAGAGGCTCATCACCTCGATGGCCACGAAGGCCACCAGGAGGTCGGTGGCCATTCCCAGCAGCGCCATCCCGCTCGAGCCGAAGAGGGCCAGCGCGTAGTACTCCCCGCGCTCGACGCCGCGGGCGTGGAGCCAGCCGGCGCCGACCAGGGCCGAGAGGGCCAGGCCGGCGCAGACCGTGGCGGTGATGAAGGAGGAGAAGCCGTCCGAGGCGGCCTGGCCGCCGAAGAGGTTGCGGGTGGGGGCGGCCAGCGCGGCGGCCGCCGCGACCGCCGCCACCACCACCGTCAGCGCCGCCTGGTAGCCGCGACGGCTCGAGGTCAGGAAGACCTCGGAGAGCAGCAGGACGAGCCCCCCGCACACCAGGACGACGACGGGGAGCAGCGCGGCGAGGTCGAGGCTTGAGAACACGGGCATGTCAGTGGCCCCCCTGTGCGCCGGCGGGGGCGAGCGGCGCGGCGTTCGCCGGCGGGACGGCGGCCGGCTCGGCCGGCCGCGCCAGGGCGATGGCCTTGGGCTCGGTTCCGACCTGGGGCTTCCGCCCCGGCTGCTCGCGCTGCAACCGCTGCTCGGCCGCCTGGAAGCGGACCAGCATCCGCTCCACCGGCGCGCGGATCGGGTTCAGGAACGGCTGGGGGGCGAGCCCCATCACCACGATGAGGACGACCATCGGGGCGAGCACGAACCACTCGCGCACGCTCAGGTCTTGCAGGTGGCGGTTCTCCTCGTTGCCGATCTTGCCGTAGAAGACCTTCTCCACCAGCCACAGCATGTAGACCGCGCCCAGGATGACGCCGGTGGCGCCCACCGCCGAGTACCAGGAGGCCCCCTGGAGCCGGGCCAGCCAGGTCCCGGACAGGATCAGGAACTCGCCCACGAACCCATTGGTGCCGGGGAGGCCGACCGAGGAGAGGGTCACCACCACGAAGGCGGCGGAGAGCCAGGGGACCTGCTTGGCGATGCCCCCGTACTCGGAGATGAGCCGGGTGTGGCGCCTCTCGTAGAGCATGCCCACCAGGAGGAACAGGCTGCCGGTGGACACGCCGTGGTTCAGCATCTGGTAGACCGAGCCGGTCAAGCCCTCGGCGCTGAGCGCGGCCAGCCCCAGCATCACGAAGCCCATGTGCGAGACGGAGGAGTAGGCCACCAGCCGCTTCATGTCCTTCTGCACCATCGACATGAAGGCGCCGTAGACGATGCCCACCACCGCCAGCGCCGCCAGGGCGGGGCGGAAGGCCAGGGCCGCCTCCGGGAAGAGCGGCAGGGCGTAGCGGAAGAAGCCGAAGGTGCCCATCTTGAGGAGCACGCCGGCCAGGATCACCGAGCCCGCGGTCGGCGCCTCGGTGTGCGCGTCCGGCAACCAGGTGTGGACCGGGAACATGGGCACCTTGACCGCGAAGGCCAGGGCGAAGGCCAGGAAGAGCCACCGCTGCGCCTCGGCGGTCACCTGCAGGGCCTGGCGGGCGGTCACGTAGTCGAAGGAGCGCCCGTCGTGGAAGTAGACGTAGAGGATGGCGACCAGCATCAGCACGCTGGCCACGAAGGTGTAGACGAAGAACTTGATGGTGGCGTAGAGCCGGTTGGCCGAGCCCCACACCCCGATGAGCAGATACATCGGGATGAGGACCGCCTCCCAGAACACGTAGAAGAGGACCAGGTCCAGGGCCGCGAAGGTCCCGATCATGGCCGTCTCGAGGATCAGGACGGCGATCATGAACTCCTTCACCCGCTCCTGCACGGCGCTCCAGGCCGACAGGACCACGATGGGCGTCAGCGCGGTGGTCAGCATGACCAGCAGCAGCGCCACCCCGTCCAGGCCGACGTGGTAGGAGATGCCGAGCGAGGGGATCCAGGGCCGGTTGAGCTCGAACTGGAACTCGGGCGCGCCGCGGGACAGGTCGAAGCCGAACCACAGGCCCAGCGAGAGGGCGAAGGTCAGGAGCGACACCACCAGCGCCAGGGCCTTGTGCTGCCGGCCCTCGTCGCGCGGGAAGAAGAGCGCCAGGATGGCCCCGGCGGTCGGAAGGAAGATGACGGCGCTGAGCAGGCTCTTCATCGGCTAGTGCCCTCCCGAGCCGAGGACGGTCCAGAGGATGGCGGCCGCGGCGATGGCGATCACCGCGGCGTAGCGCTGCACGTCGCCGTTCTGGAAGGCCCGGAAGAGGCTTCCGAAGGCGGCCACGGTGCGGGCCGAGCCGTTCACCAGCAGGCCGTCGATGATGAAGGCGTCCACCACCCGCCACAGGCCGAAGGCGAGGAGCTTCACCGGCTTGATCACCACCGCCTCGTACAGCTCGTCCACGCGGAACTTGTCGTAGGCGAAGCGGTACAGCCCGCCGAACCGGGTGGTGAACCGCTCCGGGAGGCCCTTCAGGCCGCCGGCGTACATGGCCCAGCCCAGGCCGCCCATCACCAGCGCCACCAGCCAGGCGACCGCGAAGGGCCACAGGTGGGGGGGGCCCTCGTGGATGCCGAGGGCCTTGTCGGCCTGGGCGAACACCGGGTGGGTGAAGTGGCCGAACAGCTCGCCCCAGGACCCGAAGACCGGGAAGTTGGGCAGGCCCAGCACCAGCGCCACCACCGACAGGATCGCCAGGACCCACAGCGGACCGGTCATCACCGGCGACGACTCGTGGGCGTGCTCGGCGGCGTGGGTGCGGGGCTTGCCGGCGAAGGTGAGGGCGAAGAGCCGCATCATGTAGAAGGCGGTGCCGGCCGCAGCCAGCGTGCCGAGCCAGTAGGCCACCTTGCCCACCGCCGGCCACGCGGCGTTGTGGCTGAAGAAGGCGCCCGCCAGGATGGCGTCCTTCGAGAAGAAGCCCGACAGCGGCACGATGCCGGTGATGGCCAGGGTGCCGACGAGGAAGGTCCGCGCGGTGCCCGGCATCTTCTTCCACAGGCCGCCCATGTTGCGGATGTCGGTGTCGTCGCCCATGCCGTGCATCACCGAGCCGGCGCCGAGGAAGAGCAGGGCCTTGAAGAAGGCGTGGGTGACGAGGTGCATGACGCCGGCGAAATAGACGCCGGCCCCGACGCCGATGAACATGAAGCCGAGCTGGCTCACGGTGGAGTAGGCCAGCACCTTCTTGATGTCGTTCTGGGTGAAGGCGATGAGCGCGGCGAACAGCGCGGTGGCGCCGCCCACGAAGGTCACCACCGCCATCGAGGCTGGCGCCAGGGCGAAGAGGAAGGAGGTCCGCGCCACCAGGTACACGCCGGCGGTCACCATGGTGGCGGCGTGGATCAGGGCCGAGACCGGGGTCGGGCCGGCCATGGCGTCGGGGAGCCAGACGTAGAGGGGCAGCTGGGCGCTCTTGCCGGTGCACCCCACGAACAGGCCCAGGGTGGCGAAGGTGAGGGCCGCCCCCACCGTCCAGCCGGCGAACACCCCGTTCTGCAGCACCAGGGTGGTGGACAGGTCGCGCGACGCCAGGGCGAGGCGCCCGTAGTCGGCGGTGCCGAAGATGGAGAGAAGGGCGAACAGGCCGATGAGGAACCCGAAGTCGCCGATGCGGTTGGTGACGAAGGCCTTGCGGCCGCAGAAGGCCTTCTGCTCGTCGGTGTACCAGAAGCCGATGAGCAGGTAGCTGCACAGGCCCACGCCCTCCCAGCCGACGAAGGTCAGGATCAGGCTGTCGCCCAGCACCAGCGTCAGCATCGCCGCCACGAAGAGGTTCAGGTAGGTGAAGAAGCGGGCGTACCCGGCCTCGTCCTCGTGGCCCATGTAGGACGCCGAGTAGACGTGGATGAGGAAGCCGACGCCGGTCACCACCAGGATCAGCGTCCCGGAGAGGCGGTCCACCAGCAGGCCCCAGGTCGCCGCGATCATCGGCGTCTGGTCCGTGAGCGGGATGCGGAACCAGGTCTGCCCGGCGAAGTGCAGCACCCGCCCCTGCATGACCCAGTAGAAGGCCATGAGCGAGAGCAGGAACGAGCCGCCCATCACGCCGACGGCGAGGAGCACCACGTTGCCCTTGCCGAGCTTGCGCCCGAGGAAGCCGTTGACGATGGCGCCCGCCAGGGGCAGCAGGATGATGGCCCAAAGATAGGACTGGGCCGCCTCCGGACTCTGAAGGATCGAGGCCATAGGAAGGCGCAAGGATTACCCTTTCGCTTCGGATCAGGCAACGGTCTTGTGCAGCGGGGCCGGCTCCGGCCGGGAAGCGGGTAAAGGCCCGCCGCGGCGCTATGATGGCCCCCCATGGCGCCCTCCCGACCCGGCACCGATATCGCCTCCGAGGCCCGGAAGCTCCCCCGGGTCGACCGGCTGATCGGGGCCGCCGAGGAGCACGGCTGGATCGCCCGCTTGGGGCACGGGCTGGTGGCGGAGGCGGCGCGCCAGGTGCTCGAGTCGGCCCGCCGCGAGGTGCTCGCGGGCTCGCCCTGTCCTCCGCCCGAGGTGGTCGAGTCCCGCTTCCTCTCCCGCCTCGCCGGTGCGGCGCGCGGGTCGCTGCGGCGGGTGGTGAACGCCACCGGGGTGGTGGTGCACACCAACCTCGGGCGGGCCCCGCTCTCCGCGGAGGCCCTCGAGGCCATGCGGCTGGCGGGAATGGGGTACACCAATCTGGAATTCGACCTCGAGGCGGGCGAGCGCGGCGACCGATACGGCCACGCCGCCGGGCCGCTCGTCCGGCTCACCGGGGCCGAGGCGGCGCTGGTGGTGAACAACAACGCCTCGGCGGTGCTGCTCGCCCTGGCGGCGCTGATGGGCTCGCGGCCGGGGGCCGCGGTGCTCCCCTCCCCTCACCCGCCCGAGGTGGTGATCTCGCGCGGGCAGCTGGTGGAGATCGGCGGCGGCTTCCGCATCCCGGACGTGCTGCGCCGCTCCGGCGCGGCCCTGGTCGAGGTGGGGACGACCAACCGCACCTACCTGCGCGACTACGAGGCGGCGGTGGGCGAGCGGACGCGCCTCCTCCTCTCGGTGCACCGCTCCAACTTCCGGCTCTCCGGCTTCACCGAGGACGTGGCGCTGGCCGACCTGGTGGCGCTGGGCCGGCGGGTCGGCGTGTGGGTGGTGGACGACCTCGGATCGGGAGCCCTCCTGCCCACCCGGCGCTACGGGCTCGGCGAGGAGCCGACGGTCCAGGACCGGGTCCGCGCCGGCGCCGACCTGGTGTGCTTCTCGGGCGACAAGCTCCTCGGGGGCCCGCAGGCGGGCATCCTGGTCGGGCGCAAGGAGGCGGTCGACCTGTGCCGGCGCCACCCGCTGATGCGGGCGCTGCGGGTGGACAAGGTCACGCTGGCCGGGCTCGCGGCGACGCTGGCCCACTACGAGCGCGGCGAGGCGGAGCGCGAGGTCCCGGTGTGGCGGGCCATCGCGCTGCGTCCCGAGGCGCTCCGGGCCCGGGCCGGCGGCTGGCTCGAGGCGCTCGGGCCGGCCGCGGCGGGGGCCGAGGTGCAGGAGAGCGCCTCCGCCGTCGGCGGGGGCTCGCTGCCGGAGGTGACGCTGCCGACCTGGGTGCTGGCGCTGCCGCCGGGCGACGCCGATCGCCAGGCGGCGCGGCTGCGCGGCGCCGAGGTCCCGGTGGTGGGGCGCATCGAGGAGGGCCGCGTTCTGCTCGACCCGCGCACCGTCCTCCCCGGGGAGGACGAACTCCTCCTCGCCGGCGTGCGGCACGCCCTCGCCCCGGAGCCGGCCTGAGGCCGCCCGCTACGGGTTGAAGCGGTAGCCGAGTCCGCGCACCGTCTCGATGTGGCGCGGGTGGTCGGCCGGGTCGCCGATGTGCGTGCGCAGCCGCGCCACGAAGTTGTCCACCGTGCGGGCCGTACCGAAGTAGCGGACGCCCCATACCGCGTGCATGAGCTGATCGCGCGAGAAGATGCGCCCGGGGTGGGTGACGAAGAAGGCCAGGAGCTCCCACTCGCGGGCCGTGAGCGGCACCTCCCGGCCGCCGACCGTCAGGCGGCGCGCCACCAGGTCGACCTCGGCCTCGCCGAAGCGGCGCACCCCCCGGGCCGGGCCGGTCTCGCCGCGGGCGCGGCGCCGCCGCAGGGCCGCGTCGATGCGGGCCAGGAGCTCCTTCAGCGCGAAGGGCTTCACGATGTAGTCGTCCGCGCCGAGGTGCAGGCCCGCCACCTTGTCGCTCTCGTGGCCCTTGGCGGAGAGGATCAGGATGGGCACGTCCGGGTCCTTCTCCCGCAGCTCGCGGATGAGCTCCAGGCCTCCCATCCGCGGCAGCATGACGTCCACCAGGAGCAGGTCCGGCATCTCGCTGCGCGCCAGGGCCAGGCCGGTCTCGCCGTCGTTGGCCGAGCGGACCAGGTAGCCCTCCATGCCGAGGTTGAGCTGCAGGCCGCGCAGGATGGAGGGGTCGTCCTCCACCACCAGGATCTTTTCGCTCACGCTGGCTCCTCCACGGCCGGCAGCGCGATGGTGAAGGTCGCGCCCTTCCCCAGGTCGCTCGCCACGGTGACCCGCCCCCCGTGCGCGGTCACGACGTGCTTCACGATGGAGAGGCCCAGGCCGCTCCCCTCGATGGTGCGGTCCAGCGGATCCTTGGCCCGGTAGAACTTCTGGAAGAGGTGCTTCTGGTCGGCGTGGGGGATGCCCGGACCATTGTCCGCGACGCTGATGAGGACGGTGGGCCCGCTGGCGCGGGCCTCCACGGTGATCCGCTTGTCGCTCCCGGTGAACTTGTGGGCGTGGGTGAGCAGGTTGAGGAGCGCCTCGACCATGGCGGTCCGGTCGGCGAGCACGCGCGGCAGGTCGGGGGCGAGGCGGCGCTCCACCTGCGCCTGCCCGCTGAGCCGCTGAGGCTCGAAGGCCGCCAGCGCCGCGTCCACGATGGACTCCACCCGCTCCGCCCGCAGGTCGAAGCGCCTCCGGCCCGACTCCATCCGGGCCCAGTCGAGCAGCTGGTTGATGAGCGCCGAGAGGCGCGCCGTCTCGTCGGCGATGATGCCGAGGGCCTCGGCCTGCCGGCCGGGGTCGGCCAGCCGCCCCATCTGCAGCGTCTCCGCGAACATGCGGATGCTGGTGAGCGGCGTGCGCAGGTCGTGGGAGACCTTGTTCACGAACTCGGTCTGCAGCCGGGACACGTAGGCCTCGCGGTAGAGCACCACCAGGGTGGCCACCACCCCGATGATGGTGGTGCCGACCAGCGCCAGGATGAGGGTGCCGAAGAGGATGTCCCGCGTCGCCGACCCGAAGACCAGGATCAGGATGCCCACCGTGAGCATCAGCGCCGCCGGCACGATGACGAAGCCGATGATGAGGGGGTAGACGCGGCGCAGCTTCACGCGCCGATTCTATCCCCGCCGGGGCGGGACCGGGTGCCGGCCGGCGGCCGGGAGGGACCTACCCGTGGAACGGGCGGCCGGACTTGCCGAGCTCGAGCAGCATGGGAGCCGGCTCGAACCGCTGGCCGAAGCGCCCCTGCAGCCGCTGCATGGTCTCGAGCAGCCTGCGGGTACCGATGGCGTCGGCGTACCGGAAGGGCCCGCCCCGGAAGGGCGGGAATCCCAGGCCGAAGACGGCGCCGATGTCGCCGTCGCGGGCGCTGCGCAGGATGCCCTCCCCCAGGCAACGGATGGCCTCGTTCACCATCTGCAGGGCGACGCGCTCGGCCATCTCCTCGGGCGCCATCCGCTTGCGGGTGCGGCCGGCGGGAAGGAGCTTGTAGACGCTCGCGTCCACCTCCTTCTTGCCCTTGCCGTAGGTGTAGAAGCCGAGCTTGTTCTTCCGGCCCAGGCGCCCGGCCGCCACCACCTTCTCCAGGGCCTCCGGGATGGACATCCGGTCGCCGAAGGCGGCGTGGAGGATCTTCCCCACCTTGGCGCCCACGTCGATGCCCACCTCGTCGAGCAGCGTGATGGGGCCCACCGGGAAGCCGAACCCGGTGAGGGCGTGGTCGATGTCCTCCACGTTCGCGCCCTCGAGGAGCAGCTGCGCCGCCTCGTTCATGTAGGGGGCCAGGATGCGGCTGGTGTAGAAGCCGGGGCCGTCGCCGACGACGACCACCACCTTGCCCTGCTTCTTGCCGAGCGCCACCGCGGTGGCGGTGACCTCGTGGCCGGTCTGCGGGGTGACGATCACCTCCAGCAGCGGCATCTTGTTCACCGGCGAGAAGTAGTGCATGCCCAGCACCGACTCGGGCCGCTTCGAGGCCCGGGCGATGTCGCCGATGGGGATGCTGGAGGTGTTGGAGGCGAAGATGCCCCGGGGGTTCATCGACTCGAAGACCCGCACCATCTCCTGCTTGAGGGCCAGGTCCTCGAAGACCGCCTCGACCACCACGTCCACGTCCTCGAAGCCCTCCCAGCCGGTCCCGGCGGTGACCAGCCGCAGCCGGTCGGCCCGCTCCAGCCGGTCGATGGAGCGCTTCTTCACCCGCTCGTCCAAGATGGTGCGCACCCCGGCGAAGGCCCGGGCCACGCCGGCGTCGTCCTTCTCGCGCACCCGCACCTGGATGCCGGCGTTGACGGTGACGTAGGCGATGCCGGCCCCCATCAGGCCGCCGCCCAGGACGCCCACCCGGGACACCGGGCGCGCCCGGACGGTCGGGTCGGGCGTGCCGTTGTCCTTCTTGAGGGCGTTCTGCGCGAAGAAGATCTCCATCAGCCGGCGGGCCACGTCCGAGACCGCCAGCTCCCCGAAGAGCCGCGCCTCGCGCTCCAGCCCGGCGTCGAAGCCCTTCTCGTACCCGTGGCGGACCGCCTCCAGGGCCCTCTCCGGCGCCGGGTAGTGCCCCTTGGTCTTGGCGAGCAGCTGCCTGCGCGCCTGGCGGAAGAGGAGCTCGCGGCCGAGGAAGTTCTCCTCCAGGGCCGCCTGCTGCAGGGCGGCCAGGCCGTGCTCGCGGATGGACTTCACGCCGGCCGGCTTGCGGCGCCGCAGCGCGCCGCTCGCCAGCTCCGCCGCCCGCTGCCGGGCGACGTGCAGCAGGGTGGGGGCGGGGACCACCTCGTCGACCAGGCCGATCTTGAGGGCCTTGGCCGGCTTCACGTTCTTGCCGGTCAGGATCAGGTCGAGGGCGGTGGCGATGCCCACCAGCCGCGGCAGCCGCTGCGTCCCGCCGGCGCCGGGGATGAGGCCGAGCTGCACCTCGGGCTGGCCGAGCTGGGTGCGGGGGTCGGCGCTGGCGATGCGGTAGTGGCAGGCGAGCGCCCACTCCAGCCCTCCCCCCAGGCAGGGTCCGTGGATGGCCGCCACCACCGGCTTGGGGTAACGCTCCAGGCGGTTGAAGCCCGCCTGGCCGCCGCGCGCCAGCGCCTCGGCCTCGGCCGCTCCCCTCACCGACTGCAGCATCTCGATCTTGGCGCCGACGATGAAGGAGTCCTTCTTGCCGCTGGCCAGGACCACCGCCTTGACCGCCGCGTCCTTGCCCAGGGCGGTGAGGATCTCG
>Ga0316626_10001008_pt1 | contig 12097 bp, 14 predicted proteins | sample OWC_Aug_T1_C1_D5_FD_207656 | JGI IMG/M metagenome (GOLD analysis project Ga0316626, IMG submission 207656) | Wetland soil microbial communities from Old Woman Creek delta, Ohio, United States - OWC_Aug_T1_C1_D5_A | ecosystem: Environmental > Terrestrial > Soil > Wetlands | place: USA: Ohio...
CAATCCGAATGGGGCGAGCGCAGGATAATACGGAGTACGCATGGAGATACTATCCCACGCAAGGGTGTCGAGCATATACAATGAGTCACCAAGTTTTACAGAACCCACAGGAAAGAACGCTGTCAACATCAATGTGTCATCTACGACATTGACTTTTTTCTTTATGTTCTTTTTGATAAGGGAACCTAAATATCTTCCTCTTGCTATTTTTTGATTGAATGCATCGGAGGCGTCCATCCAAGACTGAGCGCCGGGTCCGGCCCAATTCTGTGAAAGCATATTCATCTGGCGCATGCGTATGTAACGACGGGCGGCATCGGTGGTGTCGAGTACGGTATCGGCGCGAATAACGTTACGGTACATCAGGCCCTTGTAAAGAATCACGGAAAGTCCACTATCACCAGGAGGTGGAGGTGGCAGTTTTATCTTGAATGGCAATTTGGCCGTATTGGCTGCATGACTCGTTGCAATGGTCAGCATTCTTCCAGAATCGGATTCTATACTATGTACGGAATCAAAGTATGTAGCGAAGTAACACCAGTATGCAACGGAGTCTCCCCATGATGTAAGAATAACGTTGACGCTATCAATGTTATGAACAGTATCAGTATGTACTCCTACCGCTGGTGTCCCAAATTTAGGAGACGCGTACCATTGTGTATCCGCATCTGGCATAGTGCCAAAATTTATAACAAGGTCATTCAATGGTTCGATGATAAACGCGTCCGGCATCGTATCGAGAAACGTAAATGTATCCAGGTCATTTTTGTGTACCGTAAAATAATCAAGGTCTCCGTTGGGTATGCGATAAAAAAACATAGAATCATTCAACTCTACATCATTCGCTTTTGTTCTGGTAATGTAAAATTTCACGCTGTCCGGAATAGTATCACTACCTGATAAATTTGCATAGTACCAAAATAAACTATTCGTTGGTTTGGGGAAATTGTACAGAAGGATGTTCTCACTGTCAGCGTGAACAATATCAGATATGTATGAACAGTACTTCATCGAACGAGATGTATCAATAAGTGTACTATCCGTAACCAGTCGTATCATATACCGATAGTCGCCGTCTAAGGGTCCGGTGCTATCGAATGGAACCATTTGTATTGACCCTGGGGCCGGAATGGTTAGGGTGCGCGCAGTTTTACCGTTCCATATAATCGGACGCTGCCTACCATTAGACAGCACCACATTGTTTTTCCATGAAACCCAACTCCATGTAGCACCGGTATAACAGTAATTAAATATCAGGGAATCGATGGTTAGTCGCTTGTTTCCGGAATGGTACAGTCTGCCCCAATTACGAGCTGGAATGCCTGCTCCAACACTTATGGGTGCATAACCGATAGCAAACAGCTCCTTCCTGCCGTCACGGTAATTATGTGCGTACATCGATAGTAAACCATCGGTCTGGTACGTCGCCCCAGGAGAAAAGGCACCGACGTCCTCATAGCCCTTGCGTTTCATCAGTGAACCGGGTTTTTCTCCGACATCAAAATTAGTGCAGATGGTACCCTGGTTCGGTTTGATTTGAAAGATACCGTCCTTACTGTTCATACCGAGAGAGAAATCCCGTATGCTCATCGACGGTTGCTGGGCAAACGAAATAGTGCACAGTAACACGCACAGTGTTATCGTGCAAAATATGAGGTTACTTATTTTCATTGACCACCGTTGGTACCGTTAGGTTTATATTGTACAACTGCAGGTCGGAGATGGCCTCTTCCCTGTAAAACTGTACCTCTGGCCACATTTTGATGGATGCCGCCGTACGTACCGTGGCCAGGTTCACGATGAGGGGGCGAAACTGAAGCGGGATATCCCGGACCCATGTTTGCGTGGCCTGGTACATGCTGTCCGGCCTACCGATACCTTCCACGATAAACGTGTCATTAGCAATCCATGGAGGTGGAAACAGTTTTAAAGTACGGTAGAACCAGTCATAGCGAGAGGGACGGGCCGAGAACTTGGTCTGGTTGCGCAGTACAATTCCCGCAGGGTACACGGAGTCCCACTCTTCGGAGTTAAGAAATCTTAACGAGATAACAGAATCGGCCCCCTTATTAAAGGTTACGGCGGTTACCTTTAATATGAGAGAATCTATGGTATACCAATCCTGTCCGCGAACGGCAACCACGGTATCTACCAGCTGTATAGCTCTGGTGGCTACAGCCACTTTCATGGCCTCTTCTCGAATGTAGCGCTGAATGATACTATCATGTACTCCGGACGTGTTGGTATAAAATCCTAAATTACCTTTGATGGTAGACAACATTTCGCTGACGGAATCGAGGTACTCGTCAGCGTACACAGGTCTCAGCGGTAATGACAATATTGTCAAAAAAGTGAGAAATTTGACGATATTTAGCAAAACTTTCATAAATTGTACCACTTTCCGGAATCGGTGGCCCCGCGACCGGTATCGCCCTCACCGAGTATATATTCGGGCTCGATGGCGTTGGGTTGATACATAAGGAAACCCTCGGACTCTATCTGAGCTTCGGATTCTGCGTACAACTCCCGGGCCTTCATGTAGACCGTCGAAGATTTATCGTACGCGTTCTCGTTCATAACCGCGCGCCAGAGTATCATGGCCTGGTACTCTTCTGGCACATCATCGTAATCGAGCGGCACCCTTACAACAGTGAACACGGTATAATCAGCATCGGGAATGGGCCATACCTCCAGGTGCTGTTCCTTATCCTGCACGGTAGCGTACAGCGGACGTCCTGTCTCGGTGCTACCTCGCGCAACACTGTTGAACTCGTGTGGATTCAGGATAACAATCTCCTGCCTCTGGTCGGTGTGCCACATGCTTACGATACCACGAAAGGAACTGATACCCGTCAGTATGTCCGAGCCGATGGTATAGCTGGACGTTCCAGAAAGAAGCGTCACCTCTTCCGTGTCCTTATTCCAGGGCGTGAACCGAAGCCGGCCAATATCACTAATGGCCAAGTTCAGGGCATCTTCGGCCCGAACCATTCCTGGCTGGCCGGTGAGGCCGAGATTGTTCATAATAAGCCTGGTGATTAATTCTCTGTTCATTGTACCGGGTCATCTCCATTGCGCTCCAGCGGATGACCAATTTTATCGAAGTCAACCGGTTTGATGTTCTGATTTTTCAATGCCCTTAATTTATACTTTCCGTACGCGGTAATTTCGGGAGTAAGTTTGCCGGCATCTTCTATGGCAGCCAACTGAGCCTTGACATCCTCGTACGGTTTGGGTCGGTACAAATTAGTACGGTGCTTACCGAGCTTTTCTGTACCGTGCACAGCTGGTGCCCCGCCGTCCCAATAGTGGGGAACAGGCTTGCCATCCTCTACCCACTCTAATTTACCTGTTTTCACTCTTACCCAGCTCATGGTAGTTCTTTCTGAAATCTGAGGGTGAGAATAAATCTCACCCTCAGTGCCTATCAAACGGAGGTTATATGGTCACGTTAATGGATGTGTAACCGGTCATCAATCCCACGATGGAGGTGGCGCGTTCCACCCACACACCGGACCATCCGGACCAAGTGAGCCAGCGCTGGAATCCGTAGTAGTTACCCGAGTCGGGCTTGTCAATGACTCCGATTTCTACTCCGAAAGCGTCGCCGCCATTACCCCATTTGGTAATACCAAAAGCGTTCTTACCAAAAATGAGAGCAATGCAGCACACGCCGTCACCAACATCGGCAGCTCCGGTGGTATCCTCACGGTAGATACCGTCCTCATGTACAATCAGGTTCATATCCAGAACTGGAATGACGGAATACTTACCGATGATTTCCGGCTTGGAGTACTTGATGATTGTCTGGTAGGTGGTATCGTTGTAGAGGTCCTGCTTCTGTTCGGGAGAGATGATGCCGTAGAACATACCTCCCTCGAACTTCTCAGTTTTCAGTTTCTCGTGCATCGCAGCCACGCGTGTCAGTGCAGCCAGGGTCATGGTATCACCGGCAGCAATCGTCGTTGGCATGGCAATGTGATATTTACTGGTTGTATCGGGAGCCTGCTGCATGGTTTCGGTGGTTACGTTGTTGTCGGAATCGTCCGAGTCAACGGTATGAAAAGCCTGGTCGTAATTGCGACCCTCCGGGGCCGTAAAACAAATAACACCGAAAGCAGAGGTGCTTGAACCCCAGGCGTTATCAGCGCCGGTTCCAATGGCACCAGTAGCATCAACGACCGTCGTGGTTGTTGAGGTTGCCTCCGCAGTTCCACTACCCTCATAAGTAGAATCATTGTCAACGCGGTGACGCAAACAGTGGGTAGCATAATGAACGCCGGCAATGTACTCGGTGGAACGAATCATGTGGTCGGCGATGTAATCACGGAAGGTGGACCTCTCGATGATGCTCGTCAAGTCCTGCTTGCTGGTGAACTGAAAGCTCGAACCAATAGGCGAGGGCGTGACGACCAGAGCATCAGCAGTGAAGGCGATGGGAGTGTCGGTCGTGGTAGCTTCACCGTTAGCTAATGCGGATGTGATGCGAGGAGCACGCAACAGTCTATCGACCTGCAGCGTTCCCACGCCTTTTTCCACCGTTGACTTGGACGCGAACCGGCGGAAGAGGGACTGACCCTTCATAACAGGAATCAAGTCCTTCTGCAGCTTGGTCGCGATAGCCTTCGTCAGGGTGGTAGTGTTTGTAATGGCCATTTAAGATTTCTCCATAGGCGGGACTACCCGCCAGATTTTAATTCCTTAATTCTCTTCCCGAGAATTATAGTCTGTTCAGCGTCGGAAAGTTTATTGAAGCTCGCGTTCGGATTACCGTCGGCATCGAAATAGTGACCGTGCTCCTTGAGCGCGGAACCTCCACTCGGCTTGCCACTCGGTTTCATGAACTTAAACTTCCCCTGAAACTGCTGTCTTTTCCTGTCGGAGGCGGAGCGATTGCTGTAGTACTGTTCCAGGTACTGGTCACGCAACTTAGGGTCGCTGGACACCAGGAAAAATTGCGCCTGAGAGTAATTGATTCCCGGGAATTTCTCGCGGACTTTGTCCAGTTGGGTTTTGGGGAAAGCCCTATTGGAGCCCATTTCCTTCTGAAATTCCCTGTACTCACCCTCTGTCATGTTCGATTTAAGCGACGAGGCCGTGCCCCCGAGCTGTTTGATTTGGTCGTGAGCTTCCATGATGGCCCGACTTAGCAGGTTCATGTTGTACTTGTTCACCTCATCGAACATGCGTGCAATACGTTTCGCCATGCTCAGCTCCGGGTCGTTGGAATCAACAAACCCGGCATTGACAGCGTTATCAATAATTTCCGACATGGACCAAAAAGGACTTTGGCCGACAGGTGCTCCTGTTTGCGGTTGACTGACTGGTGGTTGTTCGACCGGCTCGGGTTTTGTCTCCGTTAAATCCGGAGATGTTTCCTTCATCTTCTTGATGAGGTCAATCATCTCCTCGGGAGAATTAACACTTTCGAGCTCGGGCATGTCGAATTGTTTCTTCCACTCATTGAAGTCAGATGTTTCCTCAACCGGTTCCTCGGCACTACCATCCGATTCTGGGGATGGTTCCGGCTTTTGTTCCTGTTCACTGCCGTCCGGTTCAGGCTGTCCCTCATCGGTATCATCCTTGGGGATAGGCTGGTCCTCGCCGTCCGTCTCAATCTGTGTAGGATTCGGCAAGGGCGCGTCGATGTCCGGCAGTACGCGCGGCTTAGGCATCTTCTACCTCTTTACTTTTTAGCACGTCGACGATAGACCTGATGTCATCGGCTATCTCGACAATGGTTACAATTTGTCCGTTGAGAAAATGTACATCTTCGTCAGCAGTAATCCGTATCTCCATGCTCTCCAGGAGCGAGGACTTCTTGGTGTTTAAGTAGTCCAGGAGGGTCTGGTATATTTCCAGGGGATTCCTACTGCCGGTCAATACATCTCTCATGTTATTCATCTTTATTATCCATCAGTATCGTTCGTCTGGCCGTTGCCTTTTCCTGTGGTTCTACCAGACCGGCATTAACTGCGGCCTGCTGTTTCTCGACCTCAAGGGCGGCCTCGATGGGCATCAAATCTGTAGACTTCTTTTCTATACCGGATGCCGCGAGGGGACCCATGCCGGGTTTCCAGTTTATGAATTTAGCAAAGTCCTTCACAGGCATCCTGTGAAATACAGTGATGTCACCCACCTTGCCAAAGTTCACAGTAACATAACAGTTTTCATCCCCGCTGTTATCGTGGTACGAGTAGAACGCTCTTTTATCGTACACGGCCTTCCCGATTTTTTCCATCCGGCCTTCCCATTTTGTTTGCTTATTGATGGAACGAAAAGGGTAGGCGGTTTGGCTTATCTGAAAGGTATCACCCTTATTGACCTTGTGCACGAAATCGGAATTTCGTTTCTTACTGGCCACTTCAAGTGATTGCTGTGCCGTGTACACTTTTTCCGTATCCAGGTCCATCTCGTCCAGGGCGGCTATCTGCTTATGCGTGTCGGGCTGGTACACCTTCATGATGTCCCTCTCCCAATCGCGTCGACCACCTGTTTTGATGACGTTTAAATCTTCACATTTGTGCCACATTTGACTCTCCTACATTAGGGGGTTGAGATTGTTCTGTTGGTATCGGTCCCTGCGGTAGCGTTCCCCCGCTGGTCATGATATCCTTGGCGTTTCGTTCCATTTGAACCAGCATATCCATGAGTTCTTTTTCTGTAATAAGACGGGCATCAATATCCTTGACACGCGCCTTGACAAATACATCTTCATGCAGCTTGCGTAATTTCATCTGCCCTGCCGGTGAGGAGTACAGCGGACTGGTGGTGCTCACGGAGAGCAACATCAATGCCTGTTGCAGTTCTTCGTCAGGTGAGTATACACCCGAGAGTGCCGGTATCTCCAGTGTGACAGGAAGAATCCACGAGGGGTCATCAATCTGATTAATGGAAATCATCATCTTGGCAATGGTGATGAAATCGTTGGCTGCGGACTTAAAGACATTGCGCATGCGTCGAGCGGCACCCATGACGCGCAGACGCGTCTTGGTGGCTTTCTCATTGACGCCGGTGTTTTCCTGTATACCCTGGTCCACATCGGGAGCGTTAAGAATCTGACGCGCCTTGGCGGCGTACATCTGAGAGAGGGCCATGAGTGCGGTCAGGTCCATAGTCATCGGTTTGATGACGTTGATGTCCCTGGGCGAATTACAGTACGTGATAGCTCCGGGACCGCGCTTGGTTTTTTCTTTTATCTGGAAAGAGGTGGGCACGTACATCTCCTGGAAGATTCCATAAGAGAGAAGGTCCAGCATGGCATTGTTCACATCATGGTACGCGCGTTGAGAATCACGCCCCAGGTCTACGGAAGAATCACCTTCCATGCAACCGAGACGCTTGAACGCAACTTTAGGATAGAATGGAAACCGTATTCCTTTCATGGGTGACGGCTCGTCACTGAAAATAGCCTGGTTGGCCACCGTTGTCATGACGCGAATTTCTTCCATACCGGTGTTGTTGTCGTAATGACAGAACCATAGTTCCACTACCAGATATTTTCCGTCCTTATAACCTACCGCTGCCGTGGGCAGGTTTTTGTCTTTGCGTAACTCTTCGTGCATCCTGTCGCGGTCACCCTCAGCCGACTGTGCCTGCTTCGCTTTGCTGATTTCCTTCTTGCTGGCACCAAGGTCGCGACCGAGCTTGAGAACCTGGTCCCAGGTCATCCATTTCATGTGACCGATGAACTTGACTTCCTCGAATGTAGACTGCGGGTCATAAAATATTTCATCGTAATCAACATGGTCAACACGGACGCGCGTGACAGCCTGCCGTTTCCAGATGGTCATATCCCTGGGAGGTAACTTGAATTTCTTGAGAAAATACAGATACGTTTCCGGATTAAGGGGGTCGAATGTTTTTCGTACCGGAATGTATTCCGTTCTCTCCTCAAGTGTCACTTTAACCCATGCAATATCCTGAATCTCGGAAGCATAGAACTGGTCCGTCCAGACATCATACAGGTACCCGGAATCGCGCATCTGCCGAAAGAGCTGCTCTTCCTTTTCACGGATGAGCTGCTGCATTTGCAACCCTTCTTCCGGAGTATTGGATTGCCATTTGGGGTCGAGCCTCATCCTGATGGGCATGGGGTCGGCCTCAACACGGTCCAACACGGATGAGTGCCGGGTCTCCGAAGCGGTACGCAGTTCATGAATGAACAGGGCCGAGCGCTTGACATCCAGGTTGTTTTTGCGCTCTTCCAGTTTCGGGTCTATACCATCCCAGAATCTACGGTTCTCCAGGATATGGTCCCTGCGGTCATCCTGATGAGCCTTCCCCGCACGATAGCAAGCCAGGTAGAACTCCAGGGGGTCGTCATCGTAACTGACATTGTCTATCTGATTTTCATACTTGATGGGGTCGGGCATTTATCACCTATTGGGTAAAAAATAACAACAGGGAATGTACGTAATCGGTATCGTTCGTTTCACCGGTCAGGTCCATACTGTCATGGAAAATAGATTGAACAAAAAGACCATTGTACAGTGAGTCATCGGGCCAATTACGCAGTATCAAACTGTCTCCGGCAGTAGGGCTGGCACCAGGAATTAGGGTGTCGGTGTACAACAGGTAGGTACCGGCACGGTCACTTTCCTGCATGGCCATAGTGTACACCTTCACAAAGACGGAGTCACCGGTAAGGTCCACGGCGGAAGTGTTACTGGTATCGCGACCGGTAATTTTATATATCAATGTCCAGGTATCAAAGTCGACAACGGAGGCCATTGATAAATCTATGGTGTCACTGTACGTGGTATCCCACAAACCGATGTATCCACCATTGGCGGTATCGGACTTGTCTATTTCAATACTCTGCCAGGTGGCACCGGTACCACCATCAACAGACGGACGCCAGGCGTTCCATGCACCTATGGCAAGATTCCAGGTCAGAAAAGCGCCCACTATAAACGTTAATGTCAAAAGTTTCTTCATTTCTACCTTCCTTACTTCACCTTCTGGTTGATGGCGGCCTCAACCCGATATTTGTGTTTGTATTCAAACCGTTCAAGACTGTCGGCATCGTAACCGCTGCCGGGATTACCTTCCACGGTAGGATTGTTACATGAATCGGAGATAATTAACTCGAACCAGCAATCAGCAAAAAACAATGTTTCATTAATATAGGCATAGTACTTATAGGTATTCGCCCCGGCGGCACCGAGGAGAAAACTATCAGATTTGACAATGCGATTGAACATGGTATCGGAATGATTCATGGAGGTCATGAGCCTAATGTACGCTGAGTCCAGACCATAATTTGTATCCAGGGCGTTAATTTTGAAATACGCCTGGATGACAGAGTACTCTCCCACGGATACTCCGCGTGTATAGAACGTGTTCCGCGGTTGCGCGGAGTTGGTGTCCACCAGACTGTAGATAATATTAGTACCGGGGTCATCATTGGTAATGCCCGAATAGGTGGCGTCATCCGTGGAGGTGAATGCCAGCTTCTTGTACTCCCGGGGACCGTTCCAATTAAGGGTCGCACCCATAACCAGTAGGGCCACGGTGACAACTCCCACCGCGGAGAAAAAAACTTTACTGTGATTCATTTATTTTCCCTTCTTGTGTTTCTTCCCCTTCTCGATTTTGGTCATCGTCCCGTAGATGTAAGCATTCTTGTCCTCTCCCGTCAGACCCTTCCGGTTGGCTGTTTTCTCCAACTTTCTGTGCAGTTTCTTCGGCATGCATTTCCTCCAGTAATTCCGGTCTGGCAAATACCATTCCATTTCTCATTTTCACGTACGATATTTCGGGATGCTCTACCAGCGCCCAGCACACGGAGTAGCGGAACTCCGGATTGCGGTACAGTTCCGAGAAGAACTCCCGGTAGAAAGCATCATTAACTCCAATCAAGTGGACCTGTCTACTCATCAAGGTATCCTATCACGTCGAAGATATCCAGGTACACGTACTTGTCACCGCGGAACTCGTGTATGAATGCGAGGGCCGGATAGGCCACGCGGCAACCTGGTTTCAACTGTGTCTCCTTAACCTGGTCACCAACCGACACTACCGTGCCGGTGTGCCAATCTTTGTTGTTGGCATTATCGGGAATGAAAATTCCACTCTCGGTCTTGACTTCCTTGTCATCCGGTTTGACGAGCACACGTGTGTTCAGGGCGTGCAACATAAAATCTCCTAACTGGCGTAAGTTTCGATACCCGCAAAATTGCGCTGGCTGACGGTGAAAACGTTCCTTGCCATGACACCGTACCGCACGCAATCCAGGTACTCTTTGTTGACCGTTTGTGTTTTCTCCCTGAGCAACTGGTCATCCGTTCTGGTTCTTTCCCGAAACTGCCAACGCATAAACTCCCGGTGCGTGTTGGGACAATCATGCGAAACATAGAGACGAGGGCGGCCTGTCAGAGGGTCGGGTGAGAGCAATTCCCTAACACGCATCACTCCGGCCTCGAAGGCTTTATCCGACTGTTGGGAGGTGGGCTCCACCGGGATTGGGTCGGGATGGGAAGCCAGTTGTTCGAGAACGGATTCCTCTCCAAAAACATTAAGACCCTTACCGCCCATCGCCTCGTCGCCAAGCCATAACGCGATACGTGCGTTCCTCGGGAGGTGCGTCAACGACCGTCGTATGGCCATTTTTAAATCGGCAATACCGCCCGCTGTCGGTGCGGAATTGCCTTCCAGTTCAACTATGATTTCATCGTCGGGATTTATGGCCAGGACCATCCACACGGAATCAATGCGCAGGTGCGGATTGATTACGAAAATGCGCGTCCAGTGCGGAGGTAGCTCCGGAAATTCTTTGTAATGCACATTGGGCGCGTACGTGGGGTACACCATGCCGGCCAGGCCCACCATACGACCGTACAGCTTGGCCTCGCGGAGGGGGTCATTCTCGAGCAGTTTCTCCAGCTTGGTGATACCCTCGTGAGAGATGGTGGGATTGTCGTACGTGGAAAAGTACCAGACACCGATTTCCGGGTCCTTGCCGAATTTATCTACAATTTTATCAATCTCCCAGGTCAGGCCGCCGCCCTTGTCCGGGGCCATAGTGAGCATGCCGATACCGTTGTAATCGATGGTACGAGCCACGAGCTCGTTGTAAATGGACAGCGGGGTGTGCTCGTCGGACCAGAAGGCGTGAATTTTGTTACCGGCAAACACGGAGATGTCCTGCTCGTGCGAAAAGAAGCGCATCATGGAACCGTTGGCGTACTTGAGCGTACGTGACTTCTCGGACCAGGCCCTGTCAAAATCCTGATGGAGAAGGTCTGACCGTGGTATCATTTCCCGGAGGCGATTAACAATGACACCCTTAACGTTATCTTCCCAGGCCGGGGCCAGAATCCAGATGGTTACCGGTACCTTGAGGCGCTGGGAAAGAGTGGGGTGCGTGCCGGTGCAAAGGTCGTGACATTTCTTGATGGCAATCTCCGTCTTACCTGCGCGTACTCCTCCGACAACAAGTTCGGTGGTCGCAGTGGACATGTAGAACCCGAGCTGGTCGTTATTGGGCGGCTGATGAGGCTCGAAGTACCGGAGGCGCTCCTGCACCTGCCGGCGTTTCAATTCCTCATTCAGCTTCTGGAGTATCGCTTCCTCGTTTGGCACGTATCGCTTCCTGTAATTTGTTGGATTCTGCGAGCAGCTCTTCGTCGGTCATGGCCACGAAGGTTTTTTCGTGGGTGTGATGAACTTCAGTACGGTCTATGAAATGGCCGACGTACTTGAGGACGTCCCGGGCCGCGGACAGGTCGGGAGCCCCGGAGGCCCAGCTGGTGTTGCCGGTCAGGTACATTTTGTAGATGTCGATGGCTTTGTCGATGAGACCAAGAATGCGCACACTGTGGTTCTGAAACTCGGGGGAGTTCATGAGGTATTCGTTGTATTCGTTGCGCCATTTGTTGACGGTCGCCTTGGAGACACCAAAGGTTTTGGCTACGTCGACAGAGGCAGCGCCACCCATAAGGGCGGTACCGGCCATCACCTTGATGGGGGTGAGACCTACCTTTTGAGAGCCACCGTGCTGACCGGGCCTACCGGGACCGCGAATGCCTTTTTTGTTGTTTCCTCTTTTTGCCATTATCTTTTCTTTGCTTTAAAAGGGAACCAATTTCCGAGA
>Ga0316626_10001009_pt1 | contig 12093 bp, 10 predicted proteins | sample OWC_Aug_T1_C1_D5_FD_207656 | JGI IMG/M metagenome (GOLD analysis project Ga0316626, IMG submission 207656) | Wetland soil microbial communities from Old Woman Creek delta, Ohio, United States - OWC_Aug_T1_C1_D5_A | ecosystem: Environmental > Terrestrial > Soil > Wetlands | place: USA: Ohio...
GTAGGTGAGGCCCGAGACCTGGACGATCGCCTTCTCCCCGTCGCCCGCGCCTACCGCCTTTAGCGCATTCTTACGGGCAAAAGCAAGAAGCTGCTCCCCGCGCGCGCGGAACGTGCAGAGGCTGTTCGGAAAGGGCGAGATCGAGTGAATATCGAACCGGGTGAGCGGGCCCGTGGCCGCGTCGGCGCGGATGCCCGTCGAGTTGGTGACCGCGAAGTCGGCCCCGGTCTCCGCCCGGAAAGCATCGGTGATCCAGTTCCCGATGTTCGACTCGCGCGAGGAGTCGCGCACGAGCGGCACCGCGACCTCGGCCACCACCCTGCCGTACTCGGCCTGGATGCGGGCGTCGAGCTCGGTCGCGAGCGCGGTGACCGCCGCCGGTGCGCGCTCGGCGGCGGCCGCGGGCAGGTCGAGGAGCGCAAAGCGGTGGTCGACGACCCGATCGCCAGCCACCTTGAGATCGAGGCGGCCGAGGCGCTCGAGACGTGAGCCGGTCTCGACGATGAGGACTCCGGAGTCGAGGATTGGCTCATCGGTGCGGCGGTGATCATGGCCGGTCACGATGATGTCGATGCCGGGCACGGCGCGGGCGATGGCCCGGCTCGGCTCGAGCCCCATGTGCGTGACGGCGACGATGATATCGCTCTGCGCGTCGAGGGCGGCGACTTCGTCGCGCGCCGCCTCGATCGCGGGCACCACGGTGAGACCCGCCAGCGGCTCGGAGGCCACCACCGTCACGAGTTCGTCGAGGATGAGCCCGATCAAGGCCACCCTCACCCCGGCCCGCTCGAGGATCACGTGACCGGCCGGAGCGAATCGCTCGCCGCTCGCGCTCGCCACCAGATTGGCGCAGAGGATCGGGAACTCGGCGAGCCCGATCAGCCCGACGACCGCATCGCGCCCGAGGTCGAACTCGTGATTGCCAAGCGCCATGGCGTCGTAACCCACGGCATTCATGAAGGCCATGGCACCGCCGCCGGGCACGCCGCGATACTCGATCGAGGTGAGCGGCGTGCCCGCCATCAGGTCCCCGGCGTCGATGAGGATCGCGGGACCCGCGTCACGAATCGCCGCTACCGTGCCGGCGAGGGCCGCGAACCCGCCGACCAGCGGCTTTCCCGGGAGCCATTCGGCCGGGCGCGCCGCGTAGGCCCCGTGGATATCGTTCGTGTGAAGGAGGGTGATCCAGACCCCGGCCACGCTGTCGGCCGGCGACTCGCCGCCCGCAGCCGGTGCGCGCCCCGTCGGGGCACCGCCCGCGCAGCCGCCGGCGACGAGCAACAACACGAGAAGAAGGGCTCGGGGGAAAGCGAGGTGCGCGCGCGCGGTGCGCGGCAGCCGCTGCCGGCAGGGGCGGCCGGTCGGGCTTTCTGCGCTCGAAACCGGGCGGGGCACGTTTCCTCCGGGGTCGATCGAGATGCCGCGGCGGGAGGCTTCTCAAGCGCTCACCACCTCCGCACCACTCCGGGGGCACCATACGGCACACGTGGCAAGCGGGCAAGTCAAAAGGCCGTCACGAAATCGCCAAGGCGCAGCCGGTCCGGCGTTCACGGCCGCAGGCGACCGCGTGGCGACCGCCGCGCAATCGCCTGGCAATCGCCTGGCAATCGCGCAGAAGCCGCTCAGGAGCCGCGCGGCAATCACTCAGATGAGCCGCGCATACTCGGCCAGGTCGAGATCCCAGACACGCACCCCGCAGAACCGCTTTCCCTCCGGGCAGATCGGATGCACGGCAGCGGCCAGCCGCACGTTGCAGGGCGGGAGGAGGTGGCGGCCGATCTCGGGCTCGACCGCCGCGATCTGGCGCGCTTCGTCCACTGACGCTTGCCAGATCTCCTCCTGCGCGTCGTAGCAGAGGCGCATCTCGAGCTTGTGGCGCAGTCCGGACAGATCCGCCGATTCCGTGAAGCGAATGGCGACCGCGTTCGGCAGCAGATAGGCCGCGAACTCGTCGCTGGCGCCGAGAGCGCGCACATCGGCGATCCCCTCCCAGGCGGCGGCCAGGCTCGCGGCGTACAGCTGTTCCACTTCGCCGCCGGCGGCGCGGACGAGGACCGGCACGATCGCATCCGGCTCCGCCCCGAGGTAGGCCGGCAGGCAGGGGCGGCTCGCCGGTGTGGCGCGGTGCCGCTGGTCCTGGGAGTCGGCGGCATGGCTCAGCTTCTTCATGAAGGTGTACGCGGGATGAACGAGGCAGCGCGCGAGCTTCGAGATGGTGGTCAGGTTGAGCGGTTCGCCGAGATAACGGTTCTCGGCCGGATCGAGCACGAGCGCGATCGCCGCCGCATCGTCGAGCTGCGCCCGCGGGAGCCCGAGCACCTCGCGCACCGAGCGCGCGAGGAGAGCCTCGTTGTCCGGCTTCCGCGCGATCAAGCGGGAGGTGAAGCCGCCGAGCTCGCCGTCGAACTCCGCGATGTACGCACGGTGGTCGGCTGAGCCGGGGCGATGGTGCTCGGTATAGAAGCGGTGCTCGATCGTCTCTTCGAGCGGAATGGGCTCCTCGAGCACAGCGGCATAGGCCGGATCGACGCGAAGAAGCTCCTCGACCATGCGGGCGACGACCCTCTGCTGCTCGTAGGGGGCGTCGTATTGCCGGGCCAGGCGCTGGTAGCGGAGGAGCGTGACGGCCGAGATCGTGTGATAGAGGCGCGAGAGCGTCGCCACCGGCAGGACATACCGCGCCACCTCGAGCGCCCGTTTCTCGATCGCCGATTCCCAGCGTGCGGGGCGTCCCGCGCGGGCGGGGAAGATGCGGAAGAACTCGGCGGCGACGAGCGGGAGCAACCGATCGGCGAGTCGCCGGTAGTCGGCGACCTGGCGGCGCGCCACCTCGAGGTAGCGCTCCCGGGCCGGCGCCGGGAGGGGCGGCACGTAGAAGGAGTCAGGCTTCACCTCGACGTAGCGCTGGCTCACCTGCTCCGAGTTGTAGAACGGATGCGCGTGCAGGAAGGACCAGATGAACTGGCGCGAGACGTTCGTGAGCGCGTACTGGAGATGGACATGCTGGAAGGTGGTGTGGTGCCCGGCCTGGTAGATGTCGCGGGCGAGCACATCGCGGCGGCGGAGCCGCTCGGCCCGCGCCGCGGGATCGGCGAGCCCCTCCCCCGTCACCTCCTCCGGCGTCACGATGCCTCGCGCCGAGTAGCAGGTGCGAGCAGCCGCGATCGCATTGTCGAGCGGGCGTGCGAACACGTTGACGAGCCGCACCTCGGGTTCAGTGGGACGCAGGGCCAGAGCGGGCATGGGTTCGATCTCTGTTGCCATCGGGGTTCGGTCGGACCCGACCAGAGTCCGACTGGGGTCAGAAGCGGCCTCGCGCCCGTTCCTTGGCCGGGAGAACCTCCAGGCAGGTTGTCCACCACCCTGTGCGGATCGTGGTGACGAACTCGGCCGGGAGCCCTTCCTCCTCCATCTCGCTCGCGAGTGCGGACCAATCATACTCGACCGGCCGGAACTCGACACTGATCTCGGCGCGGCCGGCGGCGAGGAGCGCATACCACACGCGCTTGGTGCCGTCGTTCTCGGGGCGGCCCACGGCGCCGACGTTGACGGCGAGCCGCCCGCTCGGCAACCGCCGCTGCCACTTGATCCCGGTGTGCGTGACGAGAAGCGCGTCGCAGGCATAGCGATCACAGAGCCGCTCGAGGAGCGCGTCCGGTGTTGCCGTCTCCCACAGGAACTCGTTCACGCGGCGCGGCGATCCGTGGCACAGGTGGACGGCGAACGATCCGAGCTTGAGGCGCCGATAGGCCGGAAGCCCGGCCAGGAACGCGCGGTGTTCCGGCGCGGTGTTCCGGTGCGTGTAGTCGTAAGAGATCTGCGCAAAGAAGTTGTCGCGGGGATCCGCATAGCCGCACCCGCAGTCGTCGCGGCCGGTGCCGATCGCCTCGTCGTAGTTCCCCTGGACCACGCGCACGCCAGCCCCTGACAAGAGCGGGAAGACCCGATCGGGATGCGGGCCGAACCCGCCCACATCGCCGAGGCAGTAGATGGCTTCGGCCTCCGCCGCGTGCGCGTCGGCGAGGGCGGCGGCGAGCGCACGATGATTGGAGTAGATGCCGCCGAGCACGGCGATCCGCCGGAGTCCTACCGGCTCCATCGCCTCACGCGCCGACATCGCGGCGGGATCGAGCGCGAGCCCTGGATGTACGAGCTCAGGCATTGGCGCAGCTCATGCCGGTCACATAGCAGGTGTGACAGGCCGGATGGCCGAGCGGCACCGGGCGGAGCGCATCGGCCAGGCGCCCGGCGACGCGCGCTGCTGGATCGCCGGCCAGGATCGGACAGGCATAGATGCCGCCAGCGGCGACCACGCGCGCCGTGTGGCACTGGAGGAGAGCACGGTCGAATCCGGCGAGCATCTCGGGGGTGAGCACAGGGTGGGAGGCGCTGCCCGCCAGACGTCCGATCTTGAACAGCGGCATGATCTTGACGCGCGGGCGCGTGATGCCGAGCCCGAGCAGGAAGTCGCGGAAGCGCGTGTAGAGGAGGGGCGGCACCGCGCGCTGAGCGGGCGCCGGCGCTTTCCCTGGCGCCAGCTCCATCGCCTCGGTGGCGGTCAGGATCGGGATCAGCCCGCGCCGATCGAGCAGCACGGCGGCGCGCGCCACCCGTTCGAGCACGCCGGGGCCGCGGATCGCGTCGTTCCGCGCGGCGTCCACGTCGTCGAGGCTCAAGCGGATCTCGAGGCTGTAGCGGCTCGCGGCGGCGAGCGCCGCCAGCCGATCGGCCACCGCCTCGTCGATGAGGGTGCCGTTCGTGAGCACGGTCGCCGGCGCCACCGCGAGCGCGGCAGCGAGCATCACCATGAGATCGCGATGCAGGAAGGGCTCGCCTCCGGTGAAGTAGACCGCCTTCACGCCGAGAACGACGGCGGCGGCGAGCGCCGCCTCGACCTCGGCCACGGTGAGGCTCGCCAGGCTCAGGTTGTCAGGCCCCGAGTTGACGAGGCAGTGCGTGCAGGCGAGGTTGCAGCGAAGCCCGGTGACCTGGAACCAGAGGTCGTGGAGTTCGCCGAAGGGGGCTTCCGGCACAGCTGGCACAGCCGGCACAGCCTGCGCATCCGGCATGGCCTGGGCCACCGGGATGGCCTGCGCGTCCGGCACGGCGGGCGCGGGGCCGCCCCGGAACTGCAACACCTGCGCCATGCGCGCTTCGTCAGGCCGGCTTGGCCGTGGCCGCCCTGGCCGTGGCCGGCGCGGCCGCCGCCGGGTCCCCCGCCGCTGGGTGTTCGGCCGCAGCCCGGCTGCCGGCGCCAGCGCCGCCGAAGGCGAGGGCAACGTCCGCCTCGTCTTCGCGCTCGACGGCGAGGCCGCTCGCATCGAGCACGTCCTCGGCCTGGCGGCGCCCTGTGCGCAGGAGGAAGGTCGGCGTTCGGCCGTAGCTTTTTGCGCCGATCATGAAGAAGTTCGGCTCTGGATTCCGGAGCTCGTCGATGCCAGTGGCCGGCGTCGAGAGGCAGTCCGGGGTGCCAGCCGCGAGGAGCACCGAGGCGAGCTTCATCGGCGCGGCGCTCGCGTAACACTCGTGCACTTCGAGCTCCCGATACAGCTCGCGATCGGGACGGAACCCGGTGGCCGCGATGATGCGCTCGACCTCGATCTCGAAGCTCTCATCCGGCGTGCAGAGGATCACGGCGAGGGCGGTCCGCCGCCGCTCGATCGCGTCGACCTCCGACTCGTCGCGGACCGTGAGCCACGGTTCGCCCGCAGAGAGGAGCCGGTTGGCCTCCGCTTCGAGGGCGCGCCTCGCGGGCAGCGGATCGTCGGGCGAGCACGGGAATGGCCGCCGCGTGCGCCGGACCCAGACGACCGATGTGTTGGCCGACTCTGCGGCGAGGTTGCCGAGCTCGATCACCATGGTGGCAGCCGTGTGCCCGCCGCCGACCACGAGCGTCCGCCGGCCCAGATAGTCCTCGCGCTGGGCGCCCGCAACGTCCACCACACCGTACGCGATGCGATCGGCAGCAGCCGCCTCTCCGGGCGCAGCGATGCCGCCGCTGCCCGCCGGCTGCGGCTGCCCGTAAACGCCGGTCGTATCGAGGACCACGTCGGCATGATGGACGGCGAGGCGTCCCTCGTCATCGCGCACCAGGATGCGGAAAGGATGGGCGGCGCGCGACGGCGAGGCGATCGCTTCGTGCTTCCCGATACCCTCGCGGCCCACGGAGAGCACCTCATGATGCAGGTGCAGAATGGACTTGAGCGCTGGCAGGTCGGCGAGCGGACGCAGGTAGCGCTCAACGAACTCCTGCCCGGTGGGGCACTCGTCGGCGGGCGGCAGCACGAAGCCCGGATCGACTGCGACGAGAGCCCGCAGCCCGCGTGCCGAAACATTCATCCGCCACGGGCTGAACATGCGCACGTGACCCCAGGCGCGCACGTGGGCGCCCGGCAGCCCGCGCTCGAAGAGGACGACCGACCCGCCGGCCTCGACGGCGGCAAGCGCAGCCTCGAGACCGATGGGTCCGGCGCCGAGGATGGCGATGCGGGGCTCGTGCATGGACGTCCTCCCCTGTATCACCGCAGCCGCTCGCGGCTCCGGCTGTCAGTTCGCCCTGGTCAGGGCGATCTCTCGCAATCGGTTCGCCAGATCGCGGAAGCTCGGCGGCGGCTCGTCACGCGGGTCTCCGGCGACCGCGACGGAGATCGTCCTTCCCCCGCCCGTAACGGTCACGACCTCGTCGAGCGCATCGACCACGGAGCCCGCGATCCCGTAGCGTGGTTTGAGCTCCTCCATCCGCGCCGCCGCAGCGAGCTGGGCCACCTCCCGACGCTCGGCCGCCGCGAGCTGGCCGCGCCGCGCGGGATGCCCCGCTTCGAGCACGGTGAACTCACCCCCACCCGCCAGGCGAAGCTCGAGATCGAACCCCGCGATTCCGCCCGTCAGGCGATAGCGGATCTCCTCGATCGACGTGTCCGCCGCTGGCACCGCCGACCCCGCCCCCTCCTGCCGAGGCGCTCCGCACGCCGTGAAGAGAACCGAGCCGATGAACACGAGGCCCATCCGGGAAATCCAGCCCCGCTCGGCGTGCATATGTACATTGTGCCTCATCCCGATGGCCCCTGTCGAGGACCGATCGCCGGGCCGCCAGGACAGGACACGGCCCGGAGGCTCCTCTTCGCCGCGTGGCGACCGCATCTCATGTTGGCAGGCCGCTCCCGCCGCCGGTCAGGCCTGGCGATCCGGCGGCGTGTCGTGGATGTAGGCGTTCATCCACCGGATCTCCTCGTTCTTCTCGTCGATCTCGACATGCAGGAGATCGCGAAGGGAGATCATGCCGACAACGCGCCCGCCCTCGACGATCGGCAGGTGACGGCAGCCACGCGCCTGCATCATCTGCATGCAATCGGCGCTCGATGCATCGGGGTCCGCCGTGATCACCTCGCGGGTCATCACCTGATCCACCTGGACTCGGGCCGGATCGGCGCCGCGGGCGACGACACGCTCCATCAAATCGCGCTCGGAGAAGATGCCGAGCGGGCCCGCCCCGCCCGGCTCGAGCACGAGGACCGCGCCCACGCGCTTTTCGCTCATGTAGCGGGCAACATCGAGGACGCTCGTCTCCGGCCGCACGCTGAAGACGGGCCGGTTCGAAAGCAAGGCGCGAATGCTCGTCATGGCCGACCTCCCCCCCGGTGCGGGGCCGGCACTCACCGTGAGTTCTTGACCCGCAGCCGGTTTGCCAACAGGCGTACGCGCGGCGCGTCGGGAGCTTCGGGCGCGAGCTCGAGGTAATGCTCGAGATCCGGGACCGCCGCGGCGAAGTCATTGAGGTGGGCGCGCAGGACACCGCGATCGCGGTATTCCTCTGCGGAGTTGGGATTGACGAGGATCAGGCGCTCGCTCGCCCCGAGCGCCCGCCGGTAGTCGTTCCGTCGCCAGTAGAGGGTCTTCAGATTCGACAGGAGGCGGGCAATGAGCGCGCGCGGCGGACACGGATCGAGGAACTCGCGACGGAAGCGCACCTTGCCGCTGAACATCGTGTCGAGCCGTGGCTGGCAGTGTCGCTCGCGGACGATCTCGCCGCCGCGGAAGCAATCGATGACGAGCCGTTCCTCGGCCGCCTGGTAGGACACGAGGAAATGCCCGGGGAAGCTCACGCCGACCAGGGGCAGGCCCAGGCGGCGGGCAACCTCCAGGTAGACGATCGAAAGCGTGATCGGGATGCCGAGACGCCGATCGATGACCTGGTCGAGGAAGCTGTTGGCCGGGTCGAGGTACTCGTCGGTGTTGCCGCGGAAACCGAGCCGCTTGAAGAGAACGCGATTCAGGATGCCGACGATCAGGTAGGGATCCAGCTCGTCGCCGAGCTCGACGCGCGCCTCCTCGGCGAACTCGTCGAGGCGGCGGAGATAGTGCGCCACGTCGAGCTCCGGGCGTTCTTCGGCGGCGATCAACAGCGCCACCTGGTCGAGCGCGATCGACCGGCGCCCGACGTGCACGCTGCGCGCGAAGGCACGCCTCCAATCGGCTGGATTGGCCATGCACTGAGCTTGGCAGATCGTGCGAGGCGCGGTCAACCCCCGGCCGGCGGCGCGCCCGGCCGGCGACTCACGCCGGATCGGCCGCGGTTGTCACCGCCGTTGCCCCCGCCGCAGCCGCTGTTGCCGCCGTTGCCGCCGCTGTTGCCACCGCCCCCGGCGCCGCCGTCGCCGCGCCCTCCGGGCCACGTTCCGCGCGCGGCTCGACCTCGAGCGAGGCGGCGATCTCGAACGAGCGTTCGAGCAGATCCTTCTTCTGGCGCCCTCCCCACAGCTCGATATCGACCGGCTCGGCGGCGGCCAGGGTGATCTCGACCCGACGCTTGCCGCCGCGGAGCGCCAGGCTCCTGACGCGCTGCCGGTGCGATCGATCGAGGCCGTCGACGAAGCGAACGATGCCGCCGAGGCGGCAGACGCGCTCCCGGTCGGAACGCGAAAGCCGGGAGAAGTTCGCGTGCTTCTTCCGCGGCAGCGCCCGGCGGTGATAGCGGGCGATATTGGCGATCAGCTCGATCTCCCGCGGCGAGAAACCCGGCAGATGGGCGTGCCGGATCAGGTGATAGGAGTGGATGTGGTGGCGCTCGTAGGCGATGTGGTGCCCGGTGTTACGCAGATAGGCCGCCGCCTCGACCAGCCGCCGTTCACCCTCGCCGTAGCCATGCCGCTCGGCGAGCAGGTCGAAGAGGGCCACCGCGAGCGCACCGACATGCTCGGCAGGACCGCGATCCACGTTGCAGGCGGCCCCGAACGCGCGCACGCTCTCGCGCCAGTCGGCGGAGCCGACCACGGCCGGCGAGCCGAAGATCTGCCGAGTCATCCGCATGATGAGGCCCTCGCGGATCCCGTGCTCGTTCACGACCAGCGCGTTGAGCTCGAGGCTGCGCAGCACCTCGTTCACGACGGCGCAGCCGGCGACGATGATGTCGGCGCGGTCGGGCGACAGGCCCGGCGTGGCCCGCCGGGCGTTGATGTCGAGCGTGCGAAAGAGATCCAGCACATGCTTCACGTAGGAGCGGTTGGTCGAGTAGCCGTGCACACGGCTCAGGTGATCCCCGCGCTGATGAGCAATGACCCGGGCGAGCGATGAGATGGTGCCGCCCGAGCCGATGAGCACGGTGCCGGCGAGATCCGCGCCGGCGAGGACTCGGGAGAGCTCGGCCCGGATGTGGCGGCGAAGCGCCTTCCAGTCCCGGGCGTTCACCGGATCGGAGTGCACGAACTGCTCGGTCAGGCGTACGGCGCCGAGCGGCAGGGAGAAGACCTCCTGCACCACCGGCCCCACGGTGAAGAGGAGCTCGAGCGAACCGCCGCCGATGTCGAGACAGACCACCCGCTCGTTCGGCAGATGGAAATTGTGCTGCACGCTCAGGTAGGCAAGCTCGGCCTCGGCCAGGCCGTCCACCACCTCGGGCAAGAGTCCGAGCTCGTCCTTGAGGCGGGCGATGAACTGGTGGCCGTTGGCGGCCTCGCGCACGGCGCTCGTGGCCACGGCGGCGATGCGGACGGCGCCGCGCCCCTCGGCGATCGACTTGAGCTGGGCCACCGCCTCGAAGGTGCGCTGCATGGCCTCTGCGGACAGCGCGCCGCTCGCGCCCAGGCCTTCGCCGAGGCGAGTGGTCATCTTCTCGTCATCCACCAGGCGATAGTCGTCGGTACCAAGCGCATCGACAACCATGAGCCGCACCGAATTGGTCCCGATGTCGATGGCGGCGAGTCGGACCGGCCCGGCCGGGCCGTCCCAGGCGCCGCTCGCAGCGCCGCCTCCGGCGCCCCGTTCTTGCTGTGCAAGTTCGTCGTTCATGGCTTCTCTCCCGCCCGTCCGCCTGTCAGCCGGCGGCGCCGCCTTGCGCGGCGGCAGCACGGCCGTCGAGAAGGGCGCCGATCCCCCGCTTCAGCTCGTAAGCCACCGCCCGCTCGGAGCGGTTGCCATCGACCACCCGGAATCCGTAGCGCTCCTGCATGCGGGCAAACTCGCGCTGGACCAGACGCTGGTACTTGATGAAGCTTTCGAACATGCTGGGCGCGAGTCCGAGATCCATCCCGCTCTCCCAGTAGTCGAGCGTCGGCGCCTTCTGGAAGGTGCGCTCGATCAGGACCTGCGGGCTCACGCGGAGATAGAAGACGGCATCCGGCACGATCGCGATCGAGTACAAGCTCTCGGCCCAGTCGTGCCGCGCGCCGCGCACCACATCGCGCGCCATCAACGTATAGATGTAGCGGTCACAGAGCACGACGAAGCCGGCACGCAGCGCCGGCACGATGACGTTCTCCATCTGGTCCATGAAGTCGGTGGCATAGAAGAGGCTCCGGGTCAGGTGGCCGAGGATGTTGCCGGCCTTGGCCTTCGAGAGCTCGGCGCTCACGAGCGTCGAGCGGCGGAGCCCGAAGTCGACGACCGCATGCCCCTCCCCTTCGAGCCACTCGCGGAGCACCCGGATCTGGGTCGAGCGGCCGGAGCCGTCGGCGCCCTCGATGACGATGAGCTGGCCCTGGAGCTCGCCGGGATCGAGTCCCGGCGGCGGGCTGCCGTAGCAGCGAGTCGCCATCTCACACTCCTCCGCCCGACCCGAGCCCGGCCGCCGGCCGGCCCCCGGCCTCCCGGGCGCCCGCCGGCGGCGCTAGCACGCGCGGCCGCACCGGCGGGCCTCCGCGGCGCGTCGACCAGCGGTATGCGGCGAGGTTGATCCGCTCGGCGATGATCCGGCGGACCTCCTCCTGCTGCGACTCGATCGGCCGATCGGCCTCGACCACCGAGAAGTCGAACTCGGCCGCCAGCTTCTCGTACTCCTCGTAGAGCCGCCCCTGGAAGAGGCGGAAGCTCTCGGTCAGGTCGGGGGACAGCCCGAGGTCCATCCCCGCCTCGAAGTACTTGAGGTCCGGGCGATTGCTCAAGATGCGATCGAGCGCCACCGCGAGCGGCACCTTGAAGTAGAAGGTGATGGCCGGGCGCACCGCAAACGAATAGAGATTCCGCACCCAGCCCGGAGCGCAGCCGCGCACCACGTCCCGCACGTAAGCCGTGTACACGTAGCGGTCGGCAAGCACGATGTAGCCCGCCTGCAGGAGCGGCAGGATCTGCCGTTCGAAGCGATCGGCGAGATCGGTGGCATGGATGAGCGAGAAGGTGGTCGGCGTGAGGAGAAAGCGCTTCTTGCCCTTTGACGTCGCCCTCTTGACGATCACCGAGGAGTTCCACTCGGTGAAGAACACCTTGACGCCCTCGGCCTCGAGCCACTTCTTGACCAGGTAGATCTGCGTTGACTTGCCCGAGCCGTCGAGCCCCTCGACGGCGATGAGCTTGCCGAGCATGGAAGGAGCATTCTCGGTCACGAACATCCGGCGGATCCCCTCCTGTGGCTGGGCGCCCGCTGCAATCCCGTTGGACGCCCGTTGCACGCCTCAGGCTATCGCCCTTCGCGGCACGCGGTCAACGTCTTTCCCGCCGGCCACTTCCGTCTTTGCAGAGCTTTGCAGCCGCCATGGTATCCTCACGTGCGGTTTGTCACGCGGACGTCGCGCTGCCGGCGCGACGATCGCCTTCAGGGGAGGGGAAGATGCAGCTCTACATCATGCGCCACGCCATCGCCGCCTTGCGCGAGAAGTGGAACGG
>Ga0316626_10001015_pt1 | contig 12073 bp, 9 predicted proteins | sample OWC_Aug_T1_C1_D5_FD_207656 | JGI IMG/M metagenome (GOLD analysis project Ga0316626, IMG submission 207656) | Wetland soil microbial communities from Old Woman Creek delta, Ohio, United States - OWC_Aug_T1_C1_D5_A | ecosystem: Environmental > Terrestrial > Soil > Wetlands | place: USA: Ohio...
GCGCCGAAGCCGCAGCAGATCGCGTCGAGGAACGACAGGCTGAACACCTCGACGTCGCGCCGGCCGAGCCGCGAGCGTCTCATGGCCAGTCCCGTGCCGGGCTGAGGAACGAGCCGTTGGTGCGGCGCGCGAGCGCCCAGTAGGCGCCCGGCGCGAGCGGGTCGCCCTCCATCGGCAGCAGGATCACGTTGACCGGGACGGTGGCCGGCAGCTTGTCGATCGCCCGCTCGAACAGCTTGAGGCGTCCCTCGCCGTCGATGGTCTTGCGCAAGGTCGGCGGCGCGGCTCCCTGGGTCGGCAAGCCGTCGGTCACCAGGAGGATGTTGTCGGGCCGCGGCGACAGCGCCATCGCCGCCGTGAAGGCATTCTCGAGACTGGTGCCGTCCTGCGGCACGACCCGGCGCAGCTCGCGCATCGTCTCGCTGAGCGCCTTCGCGTCGTCCGTCGCGAGCCATTGGCCGTCGCTGCCCGGCACCAGCGCGCGCGTCCTGGTGTTGAACGCATACGCCTGGAACTTCGCCTTGGCCGGCAGCTGTGCCGTGAGCCAGTCCACCGTCGCGACCGTGCGGCGCCACTTCACCGCCGCGATGCGGCGCGACTCGGCCATGTTGCGCAGCCGGATCACGTTCACGACGGACTCGTCCATCATGCTCGCGGAAACGTCGACCAGGATCAGGATGCGCTCGCCGCCCACCTTCAGCCCGGTGAGGTACTGGCGATCACCGCTGCCGACGAACCCCTTGATGCGCGAGCCGGGCTGCCCCGGGCTCGGCGTCCCGGCGCTCAAGCGGCGCGTGCCCTCCTCGAGCGACTTGAGGTCCTGCTTGAGGCGCTCGATGGTCTCGCGTTTCGACAGCGTGTCCTGCTCCGCCTCGGCGAGCTGCTGGCGCAGGCGCTCGGCCTCCTCGATGATGCGCGCCGCGAGTCCCTCGGCCGGCACCGCCTCGTCCGTGCTCTCCAGCGAATTGCGCAGCACCACGAGGTTCTTGTAGCCCTCCAGCACCTCTTCCTCGAGGCGGTCCACCTCCGCCTGCAGGTCGTCGTTGCGCTGCTGGCGCTGCACGCCCGCCTGGGCGCTCAGGATCGTGTAGAACAGCACGATCGCACCGAACCCGCAGGCGATGACGTCGAGGAACGAGAGGCTGAAGATCTCGGTCTTACGCCGCGCCATCGCCGTCCACCACGCGCACGAGTTCGAGCTCGACGCCCGGGTTGCCGAGGCGCAGCCGGTCGCCCACGCGCAAAGCGACGCGGCCACCGATACGCTCGCCGTTGAGGAACGTGCCGTAAGTGCTCTGGTCCTCGAGCCACGCGCCATCGTCGTCGCGGTCGAGCACGCAATGGAGCCGCGACACGCCGGGGCCCGCGGCAACCGCGAGGCTTCGCCGCCCCGGCGACGGCGCAGCGCCGACGTGCAACGGCTCGCGCAGCAATGGCCACGCACGGCCGAGGTGCATCACGTGCGTCGGCCGGTCCTGCGGTGCCACGCGCTGCGCAGGCTCGACGGCCCGCGCGCTCCCGCGCGCCAGCGGCACAGGCAGGCGCTGCACCAGCGCCAGTTGCGCGGGATCGCGCCGCAGCACGCGCTCGAAGGCCAGCGCCCCGAGCGCAGCCGCACCGCGTGGCAGCGGCAGCACCGTGCAGTCCCGCAGCTCGGCGAGGCGGCCCGCAAACCCCGGCAGGCGCGCCCAGCGGTGCGACACGCGCAGGTACAGCGGGCCATCCGCGGGGCGCGCCCGCTGCAACACCTGCGCCACGGCGTCATAGATGCCGTGCGCCGCGGCAGCGAAGTCGGCGCGCACGAAGTCCACGGCACGGGTATCGCCCGCTGCCGGCAGCTCGATGGTCAGCGCATCGCCAGGTTCCAGCGCCGCAAGCCAGCCTGGCAATCCGTCCCACAGCCGCTGCTCGCTCGCGGCTTCGTGCAGCGGATCGAAGCGCGTCTTGCGGACGAACGCGGCCGCGATCATCTCGACCCACGCCTGCTGCAGCGCGAGCCAGCCGTGCTGCGGCAGCAGCTCGTAGCGTGTCCGACGCAGTTCGCCGGCGTGTTCGAACACACTCACCACGGCGCGGTGCAGGGTGAGTTCGACGTGCACGACCATTGCGGGCACCGGCTCGAGCGCGGACGCCGCGAGCGCAGCATCCACCAGGCCGACCGCGGGTAGCCCGGCCTCACGCGCGACCCCGAGCAGCACGGCGAGCTGCTCGCGCGTGTACCACGCCGGTACGGCAAACAGCGCGTCGCCGCCAGTGTCACCTGCCTCGCGGGCAAGGTGCGCGAGCTGCGCGTAGGCGACATCTGCATACGTGGCAGCTGCGGGCATCGCTCTCGGCAGGGCCGCCGTGCCGAGCTCCTGCCAGTAGCGGGTCTCCGCGTAGAGCGGCTGCAGCCGCGCGCGCCGCGCCGCGTCCACACCGGTCTGCGGCTCCCGCCCGTCGAGCATCGCGCATCCCGGCTGCTCGGCGACCACGTGTCCGTCGCGGGCGAGGATCAGGCCGGCATCGTTGATCTCGAGGGCGAGCGTCATCGGCGGTCAGCGCACCTGCATGTGACGGATGAGGTACTGGTCGAGATAGGTCTCGCTGTCGAGCACCAGCCGTTCCTGGGCCAGCTGCAACTGGTGCAGCAGGAACATGAGCACGATGCTGATGAGCAGTGCGATCAGCGTGGAATTGAACGCCACGCCGAGACCCTCGGTCACGCCGGACACGTCGCCTGTGACTGCCTTGTGAGCCTCGCCCAGCGCGTCGCCGATGCCGCGCACGGTGCCGATGAAGCCAATCGCCGGGATCGCCCAGGCGACGTAGCGCAGCATCGACAGCTCGGAGTCGAGCCGGTCCGCCTCTGCCTCGCACACGCCGCGTGCGGCCTCGGAGACGTCCTGCACGTTGCGCGTGGCCCCGAAGCGGTACAGCGCGACGAGCAGGGCCCGCGGCAGCAGGCAGGCGCCTTCGGCTGGCTGCAACGCCTCGAGCGGACGCGCGTACTCGCGCACGTCCTCCGGGAGGATGCGCATCCCTTCCGGCACGTGCACGAGGTCGCGCTCGAGCAGCTCGCGCTCGCCCCGGGACTGCCACGCCTTGTAGCCGATAATGGCAAACGCCCAGAGCGCCAGGATCACGCACGACTCCTGCTCCCAGTCCTTGAGCACGACGTACACCGAGCGCTGGGCGACGTAGTTCGGATCCTTCTGCATCGCTGCGCGCTGCTCGGCCAGCACGGTCTCCGCCCTGGGCCGCACGATCGTGACGTAAACGGCGTGCACGCTGATGGCGACGATGATGAAGGCGAACAGGCTGTAGAGCAGCTCGTTCGGGGCGCGGGACTTGAATCGGGCCATACCGCGGCTCTCCGGCTCAGATGTCAATGGGGAAGGACACGTCGAAATCAGCGCGCACCTTCTCGGTGGGCTCGAAGCGCGCGGGCGATGGACCCTTCGGCGCGGAAGGATTCTCCTGCCCGGCATCCACGTCGGCCGCCGGTGTACCGTCCTCACCGGCGCGCGCAGCGGCCGGCCCGCCCGGGTCGGCCTGCGCCGGCGCGTCCGGCTTCCCGTCGGCGGGCGCCGGCGGCGTCTCCTGCGCGCGCAGCACGGTCATGAGAGACAGCACGCCGGCGAACAGCAGGATCGCGAGCCGCAGGCTGCGGCTACTGCGCGTAACGCGCGATGCGGAAGCCGAGATCATTGCGTTTGACGTCCCCGTAATCGCGAAAGGCGAGCCGCAGCTCGGTCACCGCGGAATGGCGCCAGCTCGAGCCGCGGATGACGCGCAGCGCGCCAGCGCCGCCTGCCGCCGGATCCACCGCGATCGCGCCGGAGCCTGGCTGGACAGTGTAGAGGTCGTGGGTCCACTCGGCGACGTTGCCACCGAGGTCGAAGAAGCCGAGCGGGTTCGGCGCGAAGCTGCCGACCGGGGCCGTCGCCGCATGGCCGTCGTCGAAGTCCGGGAGGATCTGCGCCACCAGCGGCTGCGCCGTGACATCGGCGAAGTTACCCGCGCCCGGCGGGACCGGCAGCGCGTCGCCCCACGGATATTTGCGCAGCCCGCCACCGCCGGTGCTGCGTGCGGCCCACTCCCACTCGGCCTCGGTCGGCAGCCGATAGCCGTTGGTCAGCGGCGCCGCGGGAACGAGCTTGCCGCCCTGCGACACGTACGCGGGCTCGAGCCCGTCCCGGGCACTCAACCAGTTGCTGTACGCGGCGGCGTCCTGCCAGCTCACGTTGACGACCGGCTGGCGGTCGAGGTCGAGCGTCTGCTGCAGGATGTAGCCAGAGCGGTGCGCGGGCCGGAACTGGCGGAACTCGGCGTTCGTCACCTCGCGCAACGCGAGGTAGAAACGGCGCTCGAGCTTCACCGGTCGCTGCGCCTCGTTGGCGCGCCGGCCCGCCTCGCGACGCGGGCTGCCCATGGTGAATTCGCCGGCCGGTACGAGCTTCAGCTCCGGTCCGCCCTGGGGGCGCAGCATCGGCGCCAGCGGGACGACGGCCACCGCTTCCGCCGCGGGCGCCGTGCCGACCGGCGGCGCTTCACCGCTCGGCGCGCCACTGGTCGCGGGTGCGCGGGCCACGCCCTCGAGCAGCGTGACTTCGATGCTCTGCGGCAATCCGGGACGCGGCGTCACGACCACACGGTAATTCGCATAGCCGGGCTTGCGGATCTCCAGCGTGTGCGCGGTCGCGGGCAACTCGAGCGTCTGCTTCGCCGCGCCGCGCGCCACGCCGTCCACGTAGAGCTGCGCATCGGCCGGCGTGGCGTTCACGATCACCTGGCCCAGGATCGGCTTGAGCGACAGTTCGACGGCAGCCTGCCCGCCGGAGGCGACGCTGACCTCGCGCGTGGCCGGCTCGTAGCCTTCACGCATCACCGTCACCGCCTGGCCGATGTCCGGCCGTAGGTCGATCTCGAGCGGCGTGCGGCCGCGATACGCACCTCCCACCGTCACGCTGGCACCCGCCGGGGTGCTGCGCACGGCCAGCCGGCCGTCCGGCACGCCGAGCCGCACGGGTCCGAGCGTCAGCGGCTCATTGGCCTGCACCTGCACGTCGCTCACCCAGGGCTTGAACCCGGCCTGGCGCAGTTCGACGCGGTGCGAACCCGCCATCAGCTCGACCTGGAGCGGCGTGCGGCCGCGCACCTCGCCTGCGACACGCACCTCGGCGCCCGGCGGCTCCGACTGGATCGATACCGTCGCCCACGCCGGCGTGAGCTGCGGCTCGAGTTTCTGCAGCCGGCCCCGGCCCTCGACCTGCACCTCGGCCGTGAAGTCCAGGTGGCGCTCGGTGTCGATCACGACGGTGTGCTTGCCGGCGGGCAACTCGAACACGCCCGGCGCCTGCCCGGCGTCGCGGCCGTCGATGCGGACGGCGCCGGGCACCGGCAGCGTGATCTCGAGCCGGCCCGGCAGGGGCGCAAGCGCATAGGACAGCCGCTGGTTGCGGTCGTCGGTCAGCACCACCGGCACGCGCAGCGGCACGTAGCCCTCGAGCTCGGCGACGAGTTCGTACGGCCCGGGGCGCAACAGGTGACTCGTGCCGAAGCGCAGACCGGGCCAGCCGCCCTCGAACGTCACGCGATCCGGCGCAGGCTCGATCTCGACCTGCACCGGCACGGCCGTGAACACCAGCGCGGCGACCGCGGCGAGCAGGGCCAGGGCCGCGCCAATCGCAATGCGACGCCACGGCACGGATCGTTCGCGCGTGGCCGGCGCGGACTCGCGGGCACGGAATGCGACCGGCTCGATGCGCTCGTCCTCGCCAGCGCCGATCCCGCCCGCAATGGCTGTGACGTCTGCTGCCGGCGGCGCGGTCGCGTTGTCTGCTCCGCCCGCGACCACCTCCAGCACGCGACGGCCGTCCACCTGGCGCAACTTGAGCCGCCCGGCGCCCACGTCGAGCACGTCGCCGGCGCGCAGCCACACCGAGCCCGCGACTGGCGTGCCGTTGTGCAGCACGCCCGCGGCCTCGCCCTCGGGCTGCACGAACAACTGGCCCTCGTGCAGCCCGATCCAGGCAAGCGGACCGGGGCCGGCGGGCAGCGTCACGCCCGCCCCGGCGCCGCCGAGCGACAGCGGGAAGTCGCCGGCCGCGAGCAGGCGCTCGCCGAGCGGTTCGCGCACGACCAGTTCGACGCTCAAATCGGCTCCTCGCAACGGATCACGACGGTTGGCGCCTCGTGCCCCGGCAACAGGGTGATCTCGCGGCGCACGTCGCGGAAACCTGCGCGCACGCCGACCACCGTATAGCGTCCGGGCAGCAGCTCGACGTCCTTGCGCTCGAAACTGCCCAGGCGGCCGATGCGATTGATGGTCACGTCCGTCAGGTTGTCGGAGGCGAGCGCGACGCGCAGCGGCGTCTCGGCCGCAGCGATGAGCTGCTCGACGCTCCGGACCTGGCCGGCAAGCACCGGGCCCGGCGTCGTCACGGCACGCGCGTGCTGCAGCGTCGCGCGTGCGGCACCGCGGACCTCGGCCGAGAACAGCCGCTCGGGCCGATCGATGACGGCTGCCAGTTCGGCATCGAGCATGGCACGCGGCTCGGATCGTTCCACCCCCTGGCGGGCGGCGAGCAGGTTGCGGTCGAGATCGAGCGCCTTGCGGTATTCGGCCAGCGCCTGTGACCAGCGCTCGGCGCGCTCCGCCTGTTGCGCCGCCTCGAGGTGCGCGTCGATCGAGCGCCCGGCGACTCCGCGCTCGACTTGCGCGAGGCCTTCGGCGACCTCCGGCGCGCCGGGGCGCAACCGCCCGGCACGCTCGAAAGCGGCGCGCGCTGCCGCATAGTCACGACGCGCCAGGCTGCTGAGTCCCTGCGACATCGCCGCGGCGAACGCGTCACCCGCGGCCGCCGCTTCCAGGCGGGCCAGCGCCTGGCGGGCAGCCTGTGCGTCGCGATCGAGTTCGAGTGCCTTGCGATACGCCGTCGTGGCGCCGGCCGTCTTTCCCTGCTCCTCCAGCAAGGCCGCCTCGGCAAGCAGTCGGCGCACTTCGTGCAAGGTTCCGGCTCGTTCCAGGCCGCGCCGGGCGACGGCGTTCCCCGGGTCGATCGCGAGCGCGAGCTCGAACTGCTTGCGAGCCACCGTGGCGTCGCCCGTGTCGAGCGCGCTGGCTGCGGCCTCGAGCGCGGCGCGCAGCTGCACGGCTGCCTGCTGCCCGGTTGCGACGAGGTCGGCGTCGGCAGCCCGCAACTGCACAAGGGCCGCCGAGTAGTCGCGCCGTCCGAACGCAGCGTCCGCCTCGGCGAGCACGCGCTTGCCGCGCGCGAACGCCTCGCCGCCCCACTCGCCGGCCGCCCGCGCCTCCAGTGCCTCGAGTCGCGACGTCACGGCCGGCCGCAGTTCCTCGAACTCGCGCTTCGCCTCCGCGAGCCGCTGCAGGTCCGGCGCCGCGTCCGGCGAAGCGGCTGCGGCTGGCGGCGGGACGGAAGCGGATGCCGGCGCGGCGGTCGACGCGCGCTCGACCCGCTGCGGCAGCACGAAGAAGACGAAGGCCGCCGCCAGCAACAGGAACGCGAAGCTCGCGGCAATCAGGCCGCGACGGAACCCCTGCGAGCGCAACTGCTCGGGCGTGGGGCCGACGGACGGCGTCGTGCGTGTCCACTGCGGGTCGATGGTCGGCTCGCTGGACGGCGGCGGTCGCAGTTCGACGCCCGCGGCAGCCGCCGCGCCCGGCGCAACCGGCGGGGTCGCAGTCGCCATCGCCCGCAACGCGGCTGCCAGGTCTGCTGCGTGCGCCGGGCGCGCCCGCGGATCCTTGGCAAGACAGCTCAGGACGAGCTGCTCGAGCGGCGGCGGAACGCCTGCGCGCGCCGGCAAGGCGGCGGGCGCCGCGGTGTGCACGCGCTCGGCGCCTGCGTCCGGATAGAACGGCGGATAACCGCCGAGCAGTTCATACGCGAGCGCGCCGAACGCATAGATGTCGTCGGCGGGCTCGGGCGGCAGGCCATCGAGCTGCTGCGGGCTCATCGAGAACGGCGACCCGCCGCGCGGCGCATCCGCATCGCCCGCCGCGGCGGCGAGCCCGAAATCCGCAAGCATGGGCGCCCCATCGTCGCCGACCAGCACGTTGGCAGGCTTCAGGTCGCGATGCACCAGCCCGCGCTGATGCAGCGCAGACAATCCATCGGCGACGCCCGCCAGCACGGGCAGCAATTGCCGCCACGGGCGCCCGCGCCACCCGGCGAGATCGCCGCGGGCCACGCCTGCAAAGACCGCGAACGCCGGGTCGCCGTCGTCCACGCCTTCGCAGGCCTGCAGGTTCGGGTGAACGAACTGCTGCTGCAGCCGCGCCGCGGCGACGAACCGATCGCGCGCCGCAGGCTCCGCGGCGCTGAGGATCTTCAGCACCCGATCGGTACCGGCCTCGCGGTCGCGCGCCTGCCACACCTGCGTCGCGCGGCCCTCGCCGAGCTTGCGCAGCAGCACGTATCGCCCAGCGAGAATCTGCCCGCCCTGGAGCATCGCGCCCGGCCCCGCCCCGGCTCAGGGCCGGCCCGGCGGCACGGCGGCGCTCGAGGCGGCCGGCAGCCCCGTCTCGTTCTCGTAGAGCTCGCGCAGCAACTGCCGCCACTCCGCGTACTGCTCCTCCGCCGAGCCCTTGAGCTGCAGCGTCCGGCCCTCGATGTCCACCACCATGGGCTGCACCTCGGCCTGGAACGAATCGCCGAGCTGCTTGAGCGATTCGGCGTGGATCTTGATCTCGGAGCGCTTGTCGAGGCCGCTCTTGAAAGCGTAGAAGCCGCCGATCACCGCCGCGGTCGCGGCCGCCGAGCCCGCGCTGCTGCTGGTCTCCTGCCCGGCCATGATGCCGCCGACGATGGCGACCGCGCCGAGCACCTGCCGGGCAAGCGCCTCGCGCTTCGCCTGCGCCTCGGCTTCGAGTTCCTCGTGCGTGTACTTGCGCCACTGCGTGTACGGCTCGGCGATGCCGCCGCCGAAGTTCGCGTAGTACTCGTTCAGTGTGTCCACCAGCGCGTAGTCCCGCTCGCGCACGCGCTGCATGCGCTGCACCACCGGGTCGTCGTCGGCCGGCAGCCGCGCCACCCCGTAGAGACCCTTGCGGTCCTGCACGAGGTAACCACCGAACGCGTACGGCGCGAGATCCGCGGCGAAGCGCAGGTCGGCCACGCGACGCAGCTCGACGCGCTGCTCGCGCGTCAGGGCACGGCGGGCCGCGAGCAGGTCGTTGGCGAGCGTGTTGTACACGTTCTCGAACGGGTCGCGCGGCTTCGCGACCACGTCCTTGTACGCACGGGTGTCCGCCTTGCCCTCGTAGGTCTTGTCGAGCCAGGTGCGGCCGGCGGCGTCGGTCACCACCACTGCGAGGCTGAGCTCGCTGCCGGTCGACTCGAGGATGCGGCCATCGACGAACACTTCCATGCCGGTTCCGCCGCGCGGCAGCACCCGCACCTGGCCCCACTGGCCGGTGTCCTCGAGCGTGTCGCGGATCAGCACCGGGATGTAACGCGACTCCGCCTTGCGCACCTCGGGGAAAATGCGCCGCTTCTCCAGTTCCTTCTCGTCCTCCGGCACGTTCGGGTCGAACAGCCGCACACCGACGTCGAGCAGCTCGTCCTCCGCGACCTCGGTCGTCGCACGCTCGGCGGCAATGCGCTGCATCGGGCGCTGCTCGTGCACGACGCAGCCGGCGAGCAGCACGCCGGCGAGCAGTGCAGCGCACAATCGCGCGACGCCGCGGGTCGTTGACAGGGAATCGTTCACTGCGTGCTCTTCTTGTACTGGCGGTACTCTTCCCAGAGGCGCTCGCGCAGCTCCGGGTCTGTTTCCTTCATGGCGGCCTCGCGCAGCTGCCGCGCGACGATGTCGTCGTCCCGGCCGTCGGGGATGTCGGCCGGCACGGTGTTCGGTCCCGCGCCGCCGGCAGACCCGCCGCCGACGCCGCCACCGCCACCCTGTTCGCCAGGCTGATCGCCCCCGGGTTCGCCGCGGCTGCCGCCGGGCGCGCCCGCGCTGGCCGCCGGCCCGTCGCCGCTCGCCGCCTCGCCATCACCGGCCGGGTTGCCATCGCCATCCTGGCCGGACTCGCCCGCGGCAGCGCCGCCGGTGGCGGACCCGCTGCCACGCGAGGCGCGCTCCTGCGACACCGCCTCCTGCTCCTTGCGCATGCGCTCGTCGAACACGGCGAACGTCTCGTCGAAACGGCGATCGATCTGCGCGCGGCGGTCCTCTGCGGTCACCGGTCCCGACCCGGCGCTGCCCGCCGGAGCACCAGACGGCGCCGAAGCACCGCCCGTGCCACCCGACTCACCCGGCGCGCCGGCCGGTTGGCCGCCGGGCTCGGCACTCGCGCCTCTGCCTGCGCCCCGTGGCGATCCAGCCGCTCCGGGCGGCTGACCTGAAGACTGGCCCGCGGCCGGGGTCGAGCCTGTGCTGGGCGCCTGCCCGCCCTGGCTCGAGGAATCAGCCGGTGGCTGGGGCCAGCGCTGGGGCGCGGGTTCACCGGGAGATTGGCCGGACGTTGCGCCCGCCGGCTCGGACGGCGAGCCCGCTGCCCCGCCAGACGAGGGCTGGCCGCTGGACGAGGGCTGGCCGCTGGACGAGGGCTGGCCACCCGCCGACGGCTGCCCGCCGGACGACGGTTGCCCGCTGGACGACGACGGGCTGCCGGAGGATCCGGACGGCGACGGCGTACCCGGCGGCTGCGACGACGGCGGCTGCGATGAAGGGGGCGTCACCGTCGTGGTCGCACAGCCGCCCGTGGCCAGCGCGGCAAGCGTGACCAGCCCAAGCCATCCGACGGCATACCGCCTCATCCGCTCGATTCTCCACTCACGGTGTGTCCGGGGCCCAGGCCCCGGTCACGGCCATCCATTGTCTTCGATCCACCCCGGAGGGCTGTGGTTCAACGGGAGCCAGCACCCGCGGCCGTCGCGGCGGCCTGGCCGCCGCCGGCGAGGTCGGCGCCAACCAGGAAAGAACGCAGCTGGTCGGCCAGGCGATTACACGCCGTGCGCTGTACCGGCGTGATGATCGGGATCGGGGCGACCGCGCCGATCAGCACCGAGGTGCCGGAGACGTCCGTGCTGACGGAGCCCAGTTCGGTGCCGGTCCGCAGGTCCCACACCGAGGCGACGTAGCCAGACTGCTTCTCCCACCAGCCCAGGCCGATGCACCCTGCGCCACCGGGACCGATGGCGCAGGCGACGCTGCCGCCGCTGTCGGTCTTGCGGGTGCTGCCGTCGAGCCATACCACGTAGCGCACGCCGATGTGCCCGAGGCGCTCGACGACCCCGGGCCGGTCGAGCAGGGCCTTCATCCCCGCCGCATTCGCCGGCGCAGTGCTCGGCTCGAACCACGGGAACAGCGCGTCGCTGAACTGCTGCTCACCGAAGATCTTGAACGGCACGACGTCCTGGGCCTTGGCGGTCTTCGCCTTCTGGCCGTCCTCGGGATGCACGAGCTCGCCGCCGAGGTTCTCCTGCAGGCAGTCGAGGAATTTCTCCTCGGTCCCGAGGCCTTCGAGCTGCGGCTTCTTGAGCACCACGATCGACTCGTCGGCCCGGATCGCCGCGGCGACCTGGCGTGTTTCGTCCACCTTCGTCGTCATGCAGCCAGCCGCCACCAACGTGACGCTGGCGAGACCGAGCGCTGGCCGCCACCGGACGGCCACCGGCCGATGCCTGTCGCTGCAATGGATGTTCATGGCGGGTACCGTCTCGATTTACGGCCCGAGTATACGCCAAGGATTCCGGCTCAAGCCCCGGGCCGGACCGTGACGCTCAGCAGAAAAAATCGCCTTGCCGTGGAGCGCCGGGGGTGCGCAGGAACTGGCTGCAGTCGAGCGCCGGCCCGCGACCGTCGTTGAGGCCGTTGCGACGGCAGGCGGCGGCAAAACGTGCCGAGAGCATGGCCGCGTAGGCCCCCTCGCCCCGCATGCGATGGCCGAAGCGCGGGTCGTTCAGCCGGCCGCCGCGCAGGTCACGCAGCAGGTTGAGCACCCGGTCGGCACGCTGCGGATAGTGCTCGCGCAGCCACTGCTCGAACAGCGCCCCGAGGTCGTGCGGCAATCGCAGTGGCATGAACGCCGCGTTCGAGGCACCGGCACCGGCCGCGGCGT
>Ga0316626_10001016_pt1 | contig 12072 bp, 12 predicted proteins | sample OWC_Aug_T1_C1_D5_FD_207656 | JGI IMG/M metagenome (GOLD analysis project Ga0316626, IMG submission 207656) | Wetland soil microbial communities from Old Woman Creek delta, Ohio, United States - OWC_Aug_T1_C1_D5_A | ecosystem: Environmental > Terrestrial > Soil > Wetlands | place: USA: Ohio...
CAGGGCATGTCATGTTTCAGATATAGCCCAGGGGTCAAAGGGTCTGAGCACCTCCTATGGTCATGCGCGGCATGTTTTTATGGAGAATATCAGCTGCGGCAAGTGCCATTTCGGCAACCTGCACAGATTCAGGCCGAATGAAAAGGCATGCGCGGAATGCCACGCAGACCGGATGATCCACGGCATGGGCATGGAAGGGCTGTCCTGCCTGAACTGCCATAACTATGGAGAAAAGTCTCTGAAGATGATCACGAACGACCGGTGCCTGAGATGCCACAAGGACCTGGCAGGGAATAATGTCATGTCGTCACTGAAATGCTTTGACTGTCACCACCCGCACGGAAAGATCAAGCCCTCAAGCCAGGACTGCCTGAAGAGTTGCCACGGAAACGAAGCAAAGGTCGGACAGCATAACCTGCATATGACAAAGGCGGGGCTTCAGTGTCTTGACTGCCACAAGGCCCATCGATGGACAGTCGGCAACGAGCAGGCAAAGATCCTCTGTTCGCGCTGCCACAAATTGAAAAATCCCGCAACGTTTATTTACTGACAGGGTACAAGGATGCAAGGGGCCCAGGGTGCAAGGCTTAAGATCCAGAGATATTAGCAGGGCCTGATTTGAACGTAGCTACTCGCTGAAGAATAACTCCATGATATTCTTGGCTGATTCAACCTTGACCACTCGAATCTTCGGCCCCCAGAACCCTCTCCTCTATTGTATACGCTACGCTTACCCTTAGGTCCTTCCTGAGCGAGTGATAGACAGAGCAGTATTTTTCCTGTGAGAGGGCAATAGCGCGGTCGAGTTTCTTCGGCGTGATGTTCTCTCCTGCTATACGGATCACCATTTCGACGCTCGTGTAATACTGCGGCGGGGTGGGGTTCCGTTCTCCCGCAATGTCTATCCTGAACTTCGTAATCTTTGCCTTCATCTTGGTGACGAAAGAAACGACATCTATGGCGAGGCACCCCGCAATGCTCAGAAGAAGGCTTTCTGTCGGGATGCATCCCCACTGCGCCTCTGCATCGAAATCGAGCTCAAAACCCCGCGGTGTTCTACCCAGGAAGATGAGGTCCTTGTCCCATGTCAAGGTCGCCTTGTTCACCGGGTTGATCTTGCCCTTGTAGCCTTCGAGGTTCTCTTCAAGTTCGCTTTTTTCTTCTCTGCTCATCGGTCTCCTCCGGGTATAGGATGTAAAAGTTTATCACAAATACCTGAGCGGGGTGAGAGTTTCCTGTTGCCCAAAAAAGGTGTATAGGGCTATACTTTATACCAAATCCTGCGTTCTTGCCGTAATTTCCGGAGAATTTCGAATGCCTTTTTTGGGTGAGGTTTTTTCAAGCGAAATCATTAAAAAGACTGTGCTCGACCCCAAGGGTGAGGACCTTGGACGGGTACGGGATCTTGTTGTCGTTAAAGGGGACCCGCTTCCGAAGGTGACCGCGCTCATCATCGAACGCAGGAAGAAGTCGTTATACCTCCCCTGGCAGGACCTCAATATCTTTAACAAGAAGATTATTTCCTCGCGGGTCTATGCAGAAAGCCTGCAGCCCTATGAGACAAAAGAAGACGACCTCCTTATCCTGCGGGACATACTCGACAAGCAGATTGTTGACGCAAACGGCGCCAAGGTCGTGAGAGTGAACGACATCAAGCTCGAGGGATACAACAACGATGCCGTGCTCATTGCTGTTGACGTCGGCATGAGGGGTATCCTGAGAAGGCTCGGCGTGGAAAGGGGAGGAGAGGATATTGCAAAACTTTTCAAGAAGAGCCTTCCCCATACGCTGATCAGCTGGGATTATCTCCAGCCCCTTGAGCCCAAACTCACCGAGATATCCCTGACAATCCCGCGGCAGATGCTGTCAGAGCTGCATCCCGCAGATATCGCCGATATCATCAGCAGCGTTTCACAGAAAGAGGGCGCGAGCTTCTTCAACAATCTCGACATTGAGACCGCGGCAGACGCCTTGTCAGAGCTGAAACCGGAGATGCAGGCGGACATCATCAGCGCCATGGACACCGAAAAGGCGGCAGATATCATAGAGGAAATGGAGCCGGACGAGGCAGCCGACGTCCTGAGCGACCTGCCCACAGAACGCGCAAAAGAGATCCTCGAACATATTGAAAAGGAAGAGGCTGAGGACATTCAGGAACTGCTCGGTCATGAAGAGGACACGGCAGGCGGTATCATGACCACGGAGTTCCTCAGCTATCTTCCTGACTTGACGGTCGAGCAGGCCGCCGTACGGTTCAAGGCAGAGGCCAGGGAGACCGAAAACGTCTATTATATTTATGTTGTCGACAAGGAGGAGAAGCTGCAGGGTGTTGTATCCCTGAGGGAACTGCTCATAGCGGAGAACGACTGCCATCTCGCAGACATCATGGAGACGAATCTCAAGACGGTTGCGCCGGGTGAGGATGAAATGGCTGCTGCAGAGATCATCTCAAAGTACAACCTCCTCGCGCTGCCGGTCGTTGATGAGAACGGGTACATGCACGGCATCATTACCGTTGACGATATCATAGACATCCTGCTGCCGCCCGAGGCGAAGAGGAAGAGGAGGAGGGTATGAAGTACGGGAAAAACCTTCTCTTTTTTCTCAGTGTCATGGGCCCGGGCATCATCACGGCCAATATCGACAATGACGCAAGCGGGATAACCACCTATTCCGTTGCAGGAGCGCGCTTCGGCTATGCGCTGCTGTGGACACTTATCCCGACCACGATAGCGCTTGTCGTTATCCAGGAGATGATAGCCCGCATGGGCGTCATAACCGGCAAGGGGCTTTCTGATCTCATCCGCGAACACTTTGGGGTCAAGACTGCATTTTTCATGATGCTCGGTCTTTTTGTCGCAAATTTCGGCAATACTGTCGCAAATCTTGCAGGGTGGGCTGCAAGCATGGAGACCCTCGGGTTCAGCAAATTCGTGATGGTGCCGGTCGGCGCGCTCTCCATATGGATTCTCGTTACCAAAGGGAGCTATCGTTCTGTAGAAAAGGTCCTTCTTTTCGCATGTCTGCTCTATTTCGGATATGTTATTTCGGGCTTTATGGCAAAGCCGGACTGGGCGCCGGTCCTAAAAAGCACGTTTTTGCCTCAGATGAGATGGGATTCGGAATATGTCATGCTGAGCATTGCGATTATCGGTACGACGATAACACCGTGGATGCAGTTCTACCTCCAGTCATCCATTGCGGAAAAGGGCATAAAGAAGGAGCAGTACAAGGCGTCGCGCCTCGACGTGATCATCGGATGCTCGATCACAGACATCATCAGTTTTTTCATTATTGTCACCTGCGGGGCAGTACTGTTTCCGCAGGGTATACGGATCGACGAGGCGTCAGAGGCAGCGCTTGCGCTGAAGCCCCTTGCAGGAGAATATGCATATCTTGTGTTCTCCGTGAGCCTTGCCAATGCGTCCCTTCTCGGCGCGATCATTGTCCCGCTTGCAACTGCCTATTATGTTTGCGAGGCAATGGGATGGGAGGCCGGCATCAACAAAACATTCAAGGAAGCTCCCCAGTTCATGTGGATCTATACCCTGACCATAGCTCTGGCGTCACTGGTCATCATGATTCCCGGAGCGCCCCTCGTGTTTCTCATGGTGCTGTCGGCGGTTATCAACGGGCTTTTGCTGCCCTTTGTGCTGGTGTATGCCCTGCTTCTCGTGAACAACAAAAAGCTGATGGGAGAGTATACGAATTCAAAGACCTTCAACCTTATCTCCTGGGCAACGGTCATCACGATAATTGTCCTGACATCGTTTCTTGTGGTGACGACCTTCGCGCCGCTGAGGGGATAGCGGATTCAGCATAGAAGCGCTTCTTTGGTTTATAATAAGCCTTCACCGGTGAATACATGGTAAAGACGATAGAGTGGAGAGACAACAAGGTTTTCATGCTCGACCAGAGCAGACTGCCGGTCGATGTTGCCTACGTCGAGTGCAGGGACTATCAGAAGGTTGCCGAGGGCATCAGAAAGCTCTGGATCCGCGGTGCGCCTGCCATCGGCATCGCGGCCGCCATGGGCGTCGCGCTTGCCGCTCAGGAGATAACGGCAGAGGACTTTGCCGACTTCATGCGTAAGCTTGATCCGGTCTTTAGCACGTTCGTCGCGACCCGGCCCACTGCGGTCAATATACAGTGGGCGGTCGACAGGCTCCAACGCCTGCTCAGGGCACGGAAAGACGAGCCGGTTTCCGCGCTTAAGGGCCTGCTGATTGAAGAGTCTCAGAAGATCCTTGCTGAAGACATTGAAGTGAATAAGGCAATCGGCGGCTGGGGCGCGCAGTTCATCAGCGACGGAGATACCATCCTGACCCATTGCAATGCCGGCTCACTTGCGACCGGCGGTTACGGCACTGCCACGGCGCCGATGCTGATCGCGAAAGAGCAGGGCAAGAAATTCCAGGTCATTGCCGATGAGACCCGGCCGGTGCTCCAGGGCGCCCGGCTCACGTCATGGGAACTCATGCAGGAGGGCATCCCGGTAACGCTCATAACGGACAGCGCTGCCGGTGCCCTGATGAAGAAAAGGGAGATCAATCTCGCGATTGTCGGTACAGACAGGACGGTGCTGAACGGAGACGTGGCGAACAAGATAGGGACATACACGGTCGCCGTGCTGTGCAGGGAGCACGGAATTCCTTTCTATGTGGCAGCGCCGCTGAGCAGCATAGATTTCTCGATACCTTCTGGCGACCTTATCCCGATCGAGGAGCGCCCAGGCGAGGAGGTTACCCATATATGCGGCACCTGCAGGATAGCCCCTGAGGGGGTGAAGGTGCGGAACCTGGCGTTTGACGTCACTCCGGCAGCATATGTGACGGCAATCATAACCGAGAAGGGCGCCTTCAGGCCAGGAGACATTAAAAAGCTCGCAGATCGTGATGCTGACCTTGATGCTATCAGGATCACTGCTGGGCGATAAGGACATTGACTTGACACCAAGAGATACGCAGCCCTATCATCAGAACATGAATCTTCAGGAAGTGTTCGACTCCTATGAGGAAAGGCTCCGCCGTGTGGAACTCAGGATAAAAGAGCTCTTCAGAAACAAGGTCCCTTTCATCCCCCTTATCGGCGATTACATAATTTCGAGCGGCGGAAAGAGGCTTCGCCCCCTGTTCCACCTCATATCTGCCGATCTGTCGGGGTATGACGGCGACGCCAGCATCGACATCGCAAGCATTATTGAGTCGATCCACACGGCATCTCTGCTTCATGACGACGTTGTTGACATGGCGGAGGTGAGGAGGGGAAAGTCCTCTGCGAATGCGCTCTGGGGAAACCAGGTTGTGGTGCTGGTAGGAGACTTCCTGTATTCCAACGCGCTTCGCGAGGCGGTCCTGCTGAAGAGCCAGAAGATCATGGAAGCCCTCTCTGCCGCGACGACGCGCATGACAGAAGGGGAATTGCTCCAGCTGAACAAGGTGGGAGATCCGGACATTTCCGAGGCGGAATATCTTGACATCATTTCCGCGAAGACGGGCGCCCTCATCTCTGCTGCGTGCAGAATAGGCGCTGTCCTCGGCGGCCTGCCTGCGGAAAAGGAGCAGGCACTTGCCGACTTCGGCATGAAGACCGGCGTCGTGTTCCAGATGGCGGACGACATCCTTGACTATATGGCAGAAGAACATGAGCTTGGCAAGAAGCTCTGCAAGGACCTTGAGGAAGGGAAGATAACGCTTCCGCTTCTTCTGCTCCTCTCTGAGGCGGATGAAAACGACAAGGCAGAGGTAAAAAGGATCATCAAGGATTTTTCGGACGCCGGGCTTCAGCGGATATCATATCTGCTGAAGAAGTACCGTTCGATCGACGCCTCCCTCGAAAAAGCCCGGGGCATGATAGATGGGGCGAGAGCTGACCTTGCGCTGTTCCCGGACGGGCGCGCAAAAGATGCACTCCTTGCCATGGCGGACTATTCCCTGTTCCGAGAGAAATAATGCATCCGATCGTTGAGCTCGCAAAAAAGAGCATCGAGGAGTTTGTCCGGAGCGGGACGAAGATCTCACCGCCGAAAGAACTTCCTCCGGAGCTCACGGCCAGGGCGGGAGTCTTTGTGAGCATCAAAACGCAGGGCAACCTGAGGGGCTGCATCGGGACGTTCCAGCCCTGTACCGGCTCTGTTGCCGAGGAGGTCATCCAGAATGCGATCGCCGCTGCCACACAGGACCCGCGGTTTACGGCAGTGACTGAAGACGAACTCGACGATATCTCCTATTCCGTTGATGTCCTTTCCTCTCCGGAAAAAATAGCGTCGATACGCGATCTTGACCCGAAGAAATACGGGGTGATCGTTGCCCAGGGAATGAAGAGAGGACTGCTCTTGCCTGACCTTGAAGGGGTTGATACTGCTGAGGAGCAGCTCAGGATCGCAAAGACAAAGGCGGGCATCTGGTCGGATGACCAGATGGAGATCTTCAGATTTATGGTGACGCGATATCGGTGAATGACCATGGGATGGTGGATCGCAGGGGAAGTAGTGCGTGAGGCAGGGTAGCATGCAGGTTGTGGGAAGATATCTGGCGGTCGCCGCACTGCTTGCAGTAGTATGTTTTGAGGGTTACTATATCATGGTGCTCAGGGACACGATACAGAGACAGGCTGAGGATCTCAGAAAGATATCGGGGCAGCTGCAGCTTCTCAAGAGTGAACGGAACAGCCTGAACGAAGAGATCTCCTCGGTGAGAGACCGGGCAGGAGAGGGGGACCATGGAGATACCGTCAAGCGGTAATATCAAAGACACGTCTCTCATAAAAATTCTGGTGTACCTGAACAGGAACCGGAAGACCGGCACCCTTTCCCTCATGACTCCGTCATTCACCAAGAATATATATTTTGACGGAGGGGATGTTATATTTGCCTCCTCCACCTATGAGGACGACCGGCTCGGAGAAATGCTCCTGAAGGCCGGAAAGATCTCGGTAGAACAGTACGACTCGTCGGTCGAGGTCCTCAAGGCATCAAAGGACAAACGGCAGGGAGCGATCCTTGTCGAACTCGGTTATCTGACCCCGAAAGACCTCTTCTGGGGAGTCAAGTACCAGGTGAGGGAGATCATACACAGCATGTTTCTCATAGAGGACGGTGACTATGCGTTTCACGAGGGGGAGCTTCCCACCCAGGAGGTCATTACCCTCAAGAACAGCATCGGCAACCTGATCTATGCCGGGGTGAACAAGATCGTGAACTGGACCCGTATCAGGAGCGAGATGCCGCATACCGATTCCGTGCTCAGGCTGAGCGAAGATCCCCTGAGCCTGTTCCAGGACATTGAGCTGAGCCAGCAGGACAAAAAGATTCTGTCCCTGGTTGACGGGACGAGGACCATCAAGCAGGTTGTTGACGGCTCGTGGATGGGGTCATTTGAGGCACTGAAAGTGCTGTATGTGCTCTGGTCGATCGGCATGGTCGAGGAGGCGGAGCGCGGCAGGAGTGCGGCCCAGCAGGGGAAAGATCAGGGCAAGGATGAAGGGACCATATCTCTGAACGACATCCTCACTCCGCATTCGGCGGAAGAGGAGATATTGCTCAAGAAGGTTGATGATGTCTATGCGCGTCTCGGCAGTATGACCATGATGGAACTGCTTGCGGTGGATGAGAAGGCTGATGGCGAAACGATCAAGAAAAGTTATTACCGGCTTGCCAAGGAATTCCACCCTGACCGGTATTTCAGCTCTGATGACCATTCGATCAAAACAAAGCTCACGACGATTTTCGACGCCCTTACCACGGCCTATTCCACACTGAGGGACGAAGGGAGCCGCAACAAGTATGTTGCATCGCTCCGTGCGCCGAAGCAGGAAGAGGAAGCTGATTCCGAAGCGCGGGCAGCGGAGCAACACCGCGAAGGCATTGCTGAATTCAAGAAAGGGAACTACTGGGGCGCGATCGAAAGGTTTAAATGGGCGGCAAAACTTGCCCCGAAAAATGCCGCGTACCTGAGCTATCTTTCCCTCGCCTATGCAAAAGTCCCCGGGCGCGTCAAGGAGGCGGAAGAGGCACTGCTTTCAGCGCTGAAAATCGAACCGTTCAATGCGGAATTCCATTCCCACCTCGGGCTTGTCTATATGAAGGCAGGGCTCAAGAAGAGGGCGCATACGTGCTTCCAGAAGGCACTCAAGATTGATCCCGCGCATGAGAAGGCCCAGAAAGGTCTGGAGCAGACGCAATAACGGCCGGCGGCATTGCCGGCAACAATGGTCCTAAGGTCGCCTGAACGTGCCGCTTTTGCCCCCGGTCTTTTCCATGAGCATAATGTCCGAGATGACCATTTCCCTGTCAACGGCCTTGCACATGTCATAGATCGTCAACGCCGCGGCAGAGACCGCAGTCAGCGCTTCCATCTCGACCCCGGTCTGTCCTGTGACCTTCACGCGGGATTCTATGGCGACCCTGCTTTTTCCCTTATCAAGAGTTATATCCACACGTACGGAAGATATGAACAGTGGATGACAGAGAGGGACAATCGCGGCTGTCTTTTTTGCCGCCATAATGCCTGCCACCCGTGCAACGCCGAGTACGTCGCCCTTGGCCATGCCGTTTTCCCGGATGAGCTTCATGGTTGCACGCTGCATATACACGAATCCCCGGGCCACCGCTTCTCGCTGTGTCTCGGCCTTCCCGGATACATCGACCATCCGTGCCTTTCCACCGTCATCAACATGAGAGAGCTTTTTCATCCGCCGATCCGGGACATGGGCCTTTTGACGGCACGGGGCAGCAATTCCGGGGAGCAGGGCGGATGAGCCGAACCGTCCAGCAGGTGCCCTTTGGGCTTGACCTCAATAGAAAGCTTCAGTAACCGTTCAATCTCCTCATCCGGACTCCCGGCCCTGATAGCGGAACGGATATCGATCTCGGTCTCCGAGAAAAGGCAGGGCCGAAGCTTTCCGTCGGCGGTCAGTCTCAATCGGTTGCAGTCCCCGCAGTAGTGGTGGGTGAGGGCGCTGATAAAGCCGACGACGCCTTTTGCTCCCTCGATGCGATAGTATTTTGAAGGCCCGTTCTTTCTCACCCGCACCGGTGACAGAGAGCCCAGTGTCTCGATGACGCGCTGTATCTCGCCGGTCGTCACGTACTTCTCGGAATCCCAGAAATTTGCGGAGCCGACCGGCATGCATTCGATGAACCGCACGTGGCGTTCGGTATCGATGGTGATCCCGGCAAAGTCGAGGATCTCGTCTTCATTCATCCCCCGCATCGGCACCATGTTGATCTTGAGAGGCCTGAGGCCCGCCTGTTCCGCCGCCTGGATCCCCCGTAATACCGCATCAAGATCACCACCACGCGTTATCTCCCTGTAACGCTCCGGCCTGAATGAATCGATGCTGATGTTCACCCTGTCGAGGCCTGCGTCGGCAAGTGTCTTCGCATGCTGCCCGAGCAGTATCCCGTTCGTCGTGAGACTGAGATCCTCAATCCCGGGAATAGCCCTGAGCGATGAGACGAGGAATGCAAGATTTTTCCTGACCAGGGGTTCACCGCCGGTCAGCCTGATCTTTCTGACCCCGAGGCGGGCCGCAACCGCCGCGATCCGGATGATCTCCTCGTAGTTCAGGATATCGGCATGCCGCGCAGGCGCAACGCCATCTGACGGCATGCAGTAGATGCACCGCAGATTACACTTATCGGTGATCGAGATACGCAGGTAGTCGATCACCCGCGCAAAGCTGTCCTGCAGGGAACTCATTTCTTTTTTGGGGACTTCTTGTCCAGTTCGGCGACCTTTTTCTTTGCTAGCTCAGCATCCTTTGAGCCGGGATACTTCTCTGTCAGCTTATTGAGTATGATCCTGCCGGTTTTGACATCACCGATCTCAATGAACGCAAAACCCTGTTTGAGCATGCCGCCGCTTGTCTTGGTGCTGGCCGGGTATTTCTTGATCAGGGTTTCGTAGGAAAGGATGGCACTCTCAAAGTCCTTCTCCGCATAGAAAGACTCCGCTATCCAGAACTGCGCATTCGCAGCAAGGTCAGACTTCGGATGTTCCTTGAGAAAGGCCTCAAACTTCGTCCTTGCCTCTTTAAACTTCTTTTCTTTGAAGAGCTGATAGGCGGCATCGTAGGCTGCCGTCATGCTGTCTGCGGGAGGTCCGGCCTTTGCATCCTGCGGTCCGCCTTCGGTTGTTAATGTTTCCGCGGGCTGCACGGACGTTCCTGCTGCGTCAGACGGCTCTCCTTTCGGTTTTGCCTGGCCCTCGAGAACCGCAAGCCTGTCCTTCAGAGACTTAACCTGTGTTTCCAGAGCTGCGACCTGGGCCTTCAGCAGGTCACGTTCAGAAGAAGTTTCCTTGAATGTCTTTTCCGTGGAATATCTGTTTTCATCGAATCTGCCCCGCAGTTCCTGGAGGCCCCGCCCATTCTCGTTTACCTTTGCCAGGATGTCTGTCTGGCTTTCACGGATAGCCAACAGCGAGTCTTCTTTTACCACTCCGGTGGTCTTTTCCTTGACCGTATCGACCTCCTTCTTGGTTTCGGAGGAGGACCGCTGAAGCTCGTGGACATCGCCTCTCAGACGGGCGAAGTCGTTGCTCGACACGCAGCCGGAAAGAAACAGGGCGAGGATGAAAAGACCTGCTCTCTTCACGCTTACCTGTCCACCTTCGTGAGAATTGAGAAATGTGCGCGCCTGTTCTTTGCCCAGCAGACATCTGTCTGTTCGGTGCAGACGGGCCGTTCCTCGCCGTAGCTGATCACGTCTATCCTGCCGGAGGCCACACCAAGGCTCACGAGATAGTCCTTGACCGCCTTCGCCCTGCGGTCGCCGAGTGCGAGGTTGTATTCGTTCGTGCCGCGCTCGTCGCAATGGCCTTCAATGGAAAGGCGGGCAGTGGTATTTTTCGACATCCATGCGGAGACAGACTGAAGGACTGACTTGTACGTGTCCGCGACATCGTATTTGTCGTAGTCGAACAGAATGTCAGCGAACATGCTCTCTTTGCTCTCCGCGTACTGCGCGCCCTTGTCCTTTACGTCAACAGACTCGACCTTGGAGTCGATCTTCTTTTCGGTGACCTGTTCCATGTCCTTCTTTTCCGTGGTCTGCGGCTGTACCTGCTGCGTTGTATCGGGCTGGGTGACGGCCCGCTTCTGGCAGGCAGCAAGTCCGAACGCGAACAACAGTGCGAAGGTCAATACGACTGCATGTCTCCCTGATTTCATCTCTTCCTCCTTTGATTGTTGGTTGTCAGTTTGGCGACCACCGCGGGCCGTATGAACGGAGTCCCGGGGGGCTGATCTTCGTCTGGGTCTCGCCGTTTGCCCGCATGATATAGATCCCCCGCGTCCTGTCCCTGTCCGAAGAAAACGTGATATATCTTCCGTCAGGAGAGAACGACGGGTCCTCATTATTGCCGATATCCGTCAGCTGCGCAAGGTCTGTGCCGTCGGGCTTTATCATGCATATCTGGTTTTTCCCCTTCCTGCAGGAAAATACGATCCTGTCGCCCGACGGTGACCAGCTGGGGGATGTGTTGTACGATCCCTCAAAGGTCACCCTTCTGACATCGCTTCCGTCAGTGCGCATGATGTAGATCTGGGGGCTGCCCCCGCGGTCAGACACAAATGCGATACGGGTGCCGTCAGGGGACACGGCAGGGGAGACCTCGATCCCCTGGGTGCGGGTCAGCTTCCTGGTTGCATTGTCCTTCAGGGACATGACGTAGATGTCAGGGGTCCCGTCCTGTGTCGACGAAAAGATGACAGCATCGCCCTTCGGGAAAAAATCACCCGCCATATTCGTGCCTTTCGAGGCAAATATTCTTTTTTCGGTCATTTTTCCAAAGTCTAACAGATAGACCCCCCATTGTCTACCCCGCTCCGACGAGTAGAGGATCCTTGAGCCGTCGGCCGACCACCGCGGAGCAAGGACGAGCGAGCCTTTCAGTCCGAGTTTCCGTACTCGCTGACCATCCCAGTCCATCATGAAGATGCCCTTCTCCCCATCGTCCTCTGCAACAAAGGCGATCCTGGTCCGGAACATGCCGGGAAGGTTGGTAAAGGCGAGGTAAATGTCGTTGGATATCGTATGGGCCAACTGGCGGATGAGGTCGCGCGTTGACT
>Ga0316626_10001018_pt1 | contig 12068 bp, 8 predicted proteins | sample OWC_Aug_T1_C1_D5_FD_207656 | JGI IMG/M metagenome (GOLD analysis project Ga0316626, IMG submission 207656) | Wetland soil microbial communities from Old Woman Creek delta, Ohio, United States - OWC_Aug_T1_C1_D5_A | ecosystem: Environmental > Terrestrial > Soil > Wetlands | place: USA: Ohio...
CCACCGGTTGAGCTCAGGTGAGAGCGAGCCGCAAGGCATAAGTGGTTGAGCCCTGTTGCCGAGAAAAGTCTCTAAGCATAACTCTTGAGCGCCCGTACCGCAAACCGACACTGGTAGATGGGTAGAATATACCAAGGCGAACGGGAGAACCCTCGTTAAGGAACTAGGCAACATTACCCCGTAACTTCGGGAGAAGGGGTGCCCTCCGTGGTGCAAGCCGTGGGGGGCCGCAGTGAAATGGCTCTGGCGACTGTTTAACAAAAACTCAGGTCTCTGCTAAGCCGCAAGGCGATGTATAGGGGCTGACGCGTGCCCAGTGCCGGAAGGTTAAGGAGAGAGGTTAGCCGCAAGGCGAAGCTTTGAACTGAAGCCCCGGTGAACGGCGGCCGTAACTATAACGGTCCTAAGGTAGCGAAATTCCTTGTCGGGTAAGTTCCGACCCGCACGAACCGCGTAACGGTCAGAGCACTGTCTCAACGAGGGACCCGGTGAAATTGAAATGGCTGTGAAGATGCGGCCTACCCGCAGCAGGACAAAAAGACCCCGTGGAGCTTTACTGCATCTTGGCATTGTGTTTGAGCATGATCTGTGTAGCATAGGTGGGAGGCTTTGAAGCTGGCGCGTAAGCGTCGGTGGAGCCGCCAGTGAAATACCACCCTGATCATACTTAGACCCTAACCTCAGGCCGTCATCCGGCTGAGGGACCGTGCCAGGTGGGCAGTTTGACTGGGGCGGTCGCCTCCTAAAAGGTAACGGAGGCGCCCAAAGGTTCCCTCAGGTGGAATGGAAACCCACCACAGAGTGTAAAGGCATAAGGGAGCTTGACTGTAAGGCCAACGCGCCGAACAGAGACGAAAGTCGGGCTTAGTGATCCCACGATACCGCGTGGAAGGGTCGTGGCTTACCGGATAAAAGCTACCCCGGGGATAACAGGCTGGTGAGATCCAAGAGTTCACATCGACGATCTCGCTCGGCACCTCGATGTCGGCTCATCGCATCCTGGGGCTGGACAAGGTCCCAAGGGTCGGGCTGTTCGCCCGTTAAAGCGGTACGCGAGCTGGGTTCAGACCGTCGTGAGACAGGTCGGTCTCTATCCGCTGTGGGCGTAAGGGATTTGAAGGGAGCTGCTCCTAGTACGAGAGGACCGGAGTGGACAGACCTCTGGTGTGCCAGTTGTTCCGCCAGGAGCATCGCTGGGTAGCTATGTCTGGCAGAGATAACCGCTGAAAGCATCTAAGTGGGAAACTCGCCCTAAGATTAGATCCCTGTTTTCCCGCAAGGGAGTAAGACCGCAGGTAGACTACCTGCTATATAGGCAGCGTGTGTAAGCGCAGCAATGCGTTCAGCTAAGCTGTACTAATGGTCGAGGGCTTCCTCCCGTGGTGCGGAGAACTTGATACTTTTCACCTCATCAATCGCTATTCAGGACAATCTTGTGGAATTGTCCCTTGGTGATTCGAGCGGCGTGGGTACACCCGGTCCCATCCCGAACCCGGAAGTTAAGCACGTCAGCGCCGATGGTACTTGGAGGGCGACCTCCCGGGAGAGTAGGTCATCGCCAAGGGGCTTTTTCTTTTAATGGACACGCGGCCGGCGGACGTCCGGATTCTGGCATGTCCGTTTGCATTCGGCCATTTTGGATGTATAATCATAGCCGCAATCCTGGAAAGGGCGATTGTGCCCTTCGGGAACGACTGAGGAGCGTGAAGCGCATCATCTGACGGGTGGTCGTTGCTGAACGTGAATGGTCTCCCTCGGCCAGGTTTGCATGGCCGAGTTTTCTTTTGGCCCAGGTCCATGCGGAAAGGAGGTGAAGGACATGGCATCAGTCAATCTCCGGAACGGCGAGTCGCAGGACTCCCTGCTCAAGCGCTTCCGAAAGAAGGTCGTGAAAAGCGGTGTCCTGAGCACTGTCCGCCGCAAACGCTGGTTCGTCTCCAAGAGCGAACAGCGCCGCATGGAACGCAAGAAGGCAATTCGGCGCATCAAACGGCGCCAGTTTAAGGAATTCGAATAGGGCGCCGGAGGCGTGTATGACGAAAGAGGAAGGCAAGATCAAGGTGGAAGGCGTAGTCATAGAAGCCCTTCCTGGGACCCAGTTCCGCGTCAAACTTGACAACGGCCATGAAGTGCTGGCTTACCTGGCCGGAAAGATGCGCAAGCACTACATCCGAATACTGCTGGGTGATCGCGTGGCCATTGAGATGTCACCGTACGACCTGACGCGGGGCCGGATCACGTTCCGGCAGCGCCGCAACCTGGCCGCACCTTCTCCGCGCTAGACGCCCCCCTGTGTAATCGAGGTAAGCCGCCGCTTGCGGCGGCTTTTGATTCAGCTAGGGCAGATCCCGCAGGGAGCCCAGGACCTTCATGTAGTTGGCCCGTTCAAATGCGGCCGGCTCGCGCACCGCCTTCTGGCTCATGCTGCCCTGCATCTGCTCGATGGAGGCATAGTCGTGTTCCTTCATCCATGTTTGCATGTCTGCCAGTATCTGCTCCGCATGGCGCGGGCCCTGTCGCAGCAGCGCCGAAGCCAGCATCACCACCTTTGCGCCCGCCATCATCGACTTCAGCGCGTCCGTGTGTGTGTGGACGCCTCCGGTCAGCGCGAAATCGGTCGATAGCTGACCGTGCAGTATAGCGATCCACCGGAGCGGAAGCCGCATCTCGGAGGAGACGCTCAGGTCCAGAGTATGAACAATGTCCAGTTCTTCCAGGTCGAAATCAGGCTGGTAGAAACGGTTGAACAGTACCAGGCCATCCGCGCCAGCCTCACTCAGCCGTCGCGCGAAGTGAGGCAGCGATGTGACAAACGGGCTCAGCTTCACGGCCAGCGGGACATGCAGCTGTGACTTCACGGATGACACCAGCTTGACTTGCATGTCTTCGATGGAACGAGAGTCCAGCTGTGGATCCGTGGCCACAAAGTACAGGTTCAGCTCAACCGCATCCGCCCCGGCTGCCTCCATCCGGCGGGCATACTCCGTCCAGCCGCCGCTCGACACGCCGTTCAGACTCCCGATCACCGGTATGGAGACGGATTTCTTGACCGATTCGAGATGGGTCAGGTACTTCTCGGGGCCCGCTGCGTAGAGCCCTCCGTCCGGCAGGTAGGACAGCGCTTCGGCGAAGGAATCCGATCCGCGCGTCAGATAGTGATCGAGCTCCAGACTCTCGTGAATGATCTGTTCCTCGAAAAGCGAATACAGCACGATCGCGGCAATGCCAGCGTCTTCGAGTCGCTTCGCATTGGCCAAAGTCTTTGAAAGGGGCGAGGCCGATGCGACAATGGGGTTCTTCAGTGAGAGGCCCAGGTAGCGCGTCGAAAGGTCGCTCATGAGGGCTCCTTCCCATTCCCGTTCCCATAGTGCATGGCCGCCATCTGCTCGTAAAGCCTCCAGCGACCCTGCGCATCCTTCTGGGCAGCCTGCATCAGTCTCTCGGCCCGTTCCTCGTCCATCTGTGTGAGCATTTTGTAGCGTGTCTCGTGATAGGCGTAGTCCGCAATAGGAATGCTCGGTTCCCTGGATTCGATCAGCAGGGGATTCTGTCCTTGTGAAGCCAGTCTTGGATCGTAGCGATACATCGGCCAGGCGCCGGAGAGTACCGCCAGTTTCTGCTGCTCCAGCCCTCTTGCCATGTCGTATCCGTGCTGGATGCAGTGGCTGTAGGCGATGATCAGAGAAGGCCCGTCGTACGATTCGGCCTCCAGGAAGGCCCGCAGGGTCTGCTGATCATTAGCTCCCATGGCAACGCGCGCAACGTACACGTACCCGTACGACATGGCAATGAGGCCCAGGTCCTTCTTGGGAAGGTCCTTGCCTGCCATGGCGAACTTCGCCACGGCGGCTCGAGGCGTGGCCTTGCTTGCCTGGCCTCCCGTATTCGAGTAGACCTCGGTGTCGAGAACCAGGATGTTCACATTGCGGCCGCTGGCCAGCACGTGGTCGAGACCCCCGTAGCCGATATCGTAGGCCCATCCATCACCGCCGATGATCCATACCGACTTCTTTACCAGAGTGTCGGCGAGGCTCAAAAGGTCCTTGGCGCGGTGGTCCTTCGATTTTGCCAGCTTCGCCTTCAGCGCTTCAACGCGGTCGCGTTGAGCGGCGATGCCCGCTTCATTGGACTGGTCCGCATCGAGCAGCGCCTGCACGGTCTCTGAGCCCGCCTGTTCGCGGAGCACCTCGAGCAGCTCGCGGGCCTGCTCGTTCTGTTTATCCAGCGTCAGGCGCATGCCCAGCCCGAACTCGGCATTGTCCTCGAACAGCGAGTTCGACCAGGCCGGCCCGCGCCCATCAGCATCGACGGCCCATGGTGTCGTCGGCAGGTTGCCGCCGTAGATGGAGGAGCAGCCCGTCGCGTTCGCGACCACGGCGCGATTGCCAAATAGCTGCGAAACCAGCTTGACGTACGGCGTTTCTCCGCAGCCCGAGCACGCGCCACTGAACTCGAACAGCGGCCTCAGCAGCTGCGCGTTCTTGATCGTGGACGGGTTGATCAGCTTTCGGTCCAGGTCCGGGATGCGCATGAAGAAATCCCAGTTGGCGGCCTCCTGGTCCCGCAATGCGGGCTGCGGCGCCATGTTGAGCGCCTTGCGGCCAACCTGACTCTTGTCCTTTGCAGGGCAGACCTCCACGCACAGGGTGCAGCCGGTGCAGTCCTCCGGCGCAACTTGCACCGTGTACGCCATGCCCGAAGAGAACTCCTTGAACTTGGATGGCATGTGCTTGAATGTGCTGGGGGCACCCGTGAGCAGCTTCTCCTCATACACCTTGTGCCGGATGACCGCGTGCGGGCAAACCATCACGCACTTGCCGCACTGGATGCAGAGATCCGGCTCCCAAACCGGGATATCGAGGGCAAGGTTGCGCTTCTCCCATTGTGTGGTTCCAGTCGGGAAGGTGCCGTCGACCGGCAGGGCCGAGACGGGCACTTCGTCGCCGCCGAACGCGATCATCGGACCGAGAACATTGCGCACGAAGGCGGGCGCAGCCTCGGGGACCGGCTCACGTCGTCGCTGCTCAGAGAGAGCCTTCCCGGGGACGACGACCTCATGCAGGTTCGCCAGTGTTCGGTCCACCGCCTCGAAGTTCTTCTTCACAACCGCTTCGCCGCGCTTGCCGTAGGTCTTCTCGATGGCGTGCTTGATCTCCTGGATGGCGGTCTCGCGCGGCAGAATGCCGCTGATGGCAAAGAACGCTGTTTGCATGATGGTGTTCACGCGCTGGCCCATGCCGGTCTGTTCTGCCACGTCGTAACCGTTGATCACGTAAAACCGGAGCTTCTTCTCAATGATCTCGTCTTGAACCTCGCGGGGCAGGTGATCCCACACCTCGGCTGGTCCATGCAAGCTGTTGAGCAGGAACACCGCGCCTGGCGCTGCGTACTTGAGGATGTCATAGCGCTCAAGGAAGTTGAACTGGTGACATGCCACGAAGTTGGCCTGACTGGACTCTATGAGGTAGGGTGCCTGAATGGGTTTGCTCCCGAAGCGCAGGTGGGAAACCGTCATCTGCCCTGACTTCTTCGAGTCATAGACGAAGTAGCCCTGGGCAAAATTCGTGGTCTCTTCACCAATGATCTTGATCGAGTTCTTGTTCGCGCCGACTGTGCCATCCGAGCCGAGGCCGAAGAACACGCATCGAACCGTTTCGGCATCCTCAATGGAGAACCCGGCCTCGACCTCGAGGCTCGTGTGGCTGACGTCATCGTTGATACCGACCGTGAAGTGGTTCTTTGGTCTGGGTTTGTCAAGCTCGTCCAGCGAAGCTTTCACCATGGCCGGCGTGAACTCCTTGGAGGACAGCCCGTAGCGCCCGCCGATGATCGTCCGAATGCTCAGTTTCTTGATGCCGAGCTTGTCGTTCTCTGCAAGGGCGGTCAAGACATCCTGGTAGAGCGGCTCACCTGCGCCGCCGGGCTCCTTGGTGCGGTCGAGCACTGCGATCCGCTGCACCGTTTCCGGTACTGCCTTGATGAACTGTTCGACCGAGAATGGCCGGTACAGGCGGACGCGCAGCGCACCCACCTTCTGGCCACTCCGTGCCAGGTGCTTCACGGTCGCTTCGGCGGTCTCTCCGCCGGAGCCCATGATGACGATCAATCGTTCTGCCTGGGCGTGCCCGCTGTACTCGAAGGTGTGATACTGCCGTCCAGAAACCTCGGCGAACCGATCCATGGCTGCTCGCACCAGGTCCGGCGCCGCCGCGTAGTAGGGATTGACCGTCTCCCGGGCTTGGAAATACACATCGGGGTTTTGTGCGCTGCCGCGCAGTACCGGATGCTCGGGGGATAGTCCGCGCCCTCGATGGGCTCGCACGAGCTCTCCATCAATGAGCAACGTGAGTTCCTCATTTGTGAGCTGGAAGATCTTGGCCACCTCATGCGAGGTGCGAAAGCCGTCAAAGAAATGCAGAAATGGCACGCGCGTCCTGAGTGTGGCCATCTGGGCGATGGCGGCGAAATCATGCGCCTCCTGGACCGATCCCGAGGAAAGCAGGGCCCAGCCGGTTTGCCGGACCGCCATCACGTCCGAGTGGTCCCCGAAGATCGAAAGCGCTTGTGCCGCGATCGACCGTGCCGCCACATGAAAGACCGTGCTGGTCAGCTCACCGGCGATCTTGTACATGTTCGGGATCATTAACAGCAGCCCTTGGGAGGCGGTGAATGTGGTTGTGAGCGCGCCGGTCTGCAACGCGCCGTGCACGGCGCCTGCCGCGCCCGCCTCGGACTGCATCTCGATGACCAGCGGCACAGTCCCCCAGAGATTGGGTTTCTTCTTGGCCGACCATTCGTCCGCGAACTCGCCCATCGTCGATGAGGGCGTGATGGGATAGATGGCGATAACTTCATTCAGACGGTGGGCAACTGAGGCAGCCGCCTCGTTCCCATCGATCGTGACAACCGGTTGTTTCATCACTGCTCCTATGAAAATGGAAACGCAGGCCCAATCACTCGGGACTCATGAAGGAGTCTAGCCCCCCTAAACGCTGGATGTCAGTAATTTTTGGCCTGAAAAGCGGCGCGCGTTGTCACATACTGGACAAAAATGGGGGGATTATGGTTCCCAAAACGGACCCCTACGCGGCGGATGATCCATGGGCCGCCGCCTGTTTCGCTGCTGGATACACGTTGCGGGAATCAGTCAGGCAGCACTTGGCCTTCCGGTCCATCGGATGTAACATCGGATTGGACTAAGACACCGCGGGAGGGATGACCAATGCAAACGTCCATGGTGATTCGATGTGGGCGATTTCCATGCAAGGATGTTCGGCGGGAGTGTTTCATTGTTCCGGGCGTACGGGTTGCACCCCAGCGCATCTCTGCCGTCATGATCGCCGAGGCGGCACCGGCCGCGCCCCATGATTACTTCTATGCTGGCGGCGACTCGCTGTTCGAGCGCACAACGGTCCAGGCTTTTCAGGACGCCGGCGCCGACGTGAGCACCGTCCGTGATGTGCTCAACCTTGGTTTCTACCTGACCACCGCGGTCAAATGCGGTAAGACCGGCTATGGCGTGTCCACGGCGACGATCCAGGAATGTGCCTCACTCCTTGACCGTGAGCTGGCCCTCTTCCCAAGGCTGAAGGTAGTCATGCTGATGGGTGATGTGGCCATCAAGGCCATCAACTACATCGCGCGGCAGGCCGGTGAGGGACGCGTGATCCCGGCGGTCTCCACATACAAGCTGCGGGGCGAGAAGTTCCACTTCCGCGGGATGCGCGTGTTCCCCTCGTATCTGCAGGCCGGGCCCAGCTTCTTTATCGAGAAGAGCAAACGCAAGATGATCGCGCAGGACATTGCGGACGCATTGCAGCTGGTTGCCTGAGCAGCGTCCGGAGCGATCGTGTCCCGTGGCGGGCGAGTTGCGTGGCAACAATCCTGCGGCGACGTGGTGGAGCTAGGCGTGGGTGTCCAGCCGCGGGTGGGCGAGCAGCAGCGCTGCCAGCGACTTGGCATCCGGCAGTCCGCCTGAGTGTGCCATGGCGAGAGCCTCCTTCAATGGGAGGCGCTCGACCTGCAGGAATTCATCTGGATCCGCCTCGAGCGGAGCTGGCCTCAGACGGCGCGCCAGGAAGACGACCATGAATTCCGTGGAGTAGCCGGGAGCAAGAAAGAACTCGCCGACCTTCTCAAGCGTATCAGCGGCGAAGCCCGTTTCCTCGCGTAGTTCCCGCGCCGCGCATAGTTCCGGAGGCTCGCTCCCGTCCAACGTTCCGGCGGGCAGTTCGAGCAGGTCACGTCCGGCCGCGTGCCGATACTGGCGAACCAATACCAAGTTGCCGTCGTCATCTATCGGCACGATCACAACCGACCCGCCGTGTTCAATAATGTCAAATCTCGTCTCGCGTCCATCAGGCGCGAGCAGGCGGTCCCGACGAATCGTGAAGGCACGCCCCTTGAGGAGGATTTCGGAGCCGAGCAGTTGGAAGTTCATGTGCAACCTCGTAGATCATCCGATGTCCTGAAGACTAACAGAGGACTGGTCGGGTAAACGCACGCGGCGTGGGAGGGGCGGGATACGGGAATCAAAAAAAGCCCAGGCAGTGCGCCCGGGCTTTGGATTTCATCCTCCTCACGGTATCTGCAACTGCTGCCCGGCGGTGAGGTCGGCACTAACCGAAATCCCATTGGTTTGTGCAATGGCCGCGGGATCCACGTCTCCAAAGATACACGCGACGCTGTAGACCGTCTCGTCGCCGGATGCCACGACATGTGTCGCCGGGTGCGTCCGCAAGGCGCGCGGGGGCGGGAATGGATTCCCGGTTTGCGGGATCTTGAGCACCGTGCCAGCTCCGAGCAGCACCTCTCCGGAAATGCCGTTAAGAGAAAGCAATTCCTGCGGGTTGACATCGAACCGGCGCGCGATGCAGTACGGGAACTCGCCCGGCTGCAGCGTGTAGGTTGACGGCCGTACGCCCGGCGGAAGCATGGTGGCGGTGGGGCCGCCCGGTGTCAGAGTAAACGGGAGCGCCGTACCGCCGATCGCATTCGTTGGCGTTGCGGGTGTGCCCGTCACGATGTTGGGTGTTGGTGAAGCCACTATCGTCCCAGGCGTTCCCGTGGTCGGACCGGCTGTCCGCGCCGCCGCCGTTTGTGTACCGAAGGCGGCGATGGTCTGGATCGACAATCCGCCGGCATTCGGGGTGGTGAAGAAACCCGTGGGGATGATGGTAGGTGTGGTCTGAGGCGACTTGGAAAGCGAGATCCGGCACGATGAAACCAACATCGCGCTCACCAGGAATACACTGAGCACCACGATGCGATTCTTATTGCTGCGCATGGACTCTCCTCTTTTCATCGTGCTCAGGTAAAGATGGTAGCACATGCGCGCGCAAGCGTCAAGCCGCGCTGTCGAAGCGCTGCGGAAACGCCCAGGCAGAGCCTCGGGTCGGGCACCTGCTTCAAAGTTCACGGAGGATGCCTCAACTCGCACAGTTCAACTCGCGAAGCAAGCTCGAGAGATCTGCCTCGGCCGTTGGATCTGCCCCGGCGCTGGTCGGCGTGCGCCGCCAGATTTCGCAGAGACCTGTGCGGACACGCGGTTGGTCGGTGAAGGCCTGCCTGGCGAGCTGCGTCGCCTCAGCCCATTTGCCAACGCGCGCGTAGGCTTCGATGAAAGGCAGCCACTCGATCGAATCCTCCGGCCGAAACCCCTCGCGGCATCCGCGCCTAGCCGCTCCACTGCCGTCCACGCACCAGTCTGGCGGGCCAGCTCGGCCCTGGTGTAGTAGTAGCACCATGTATGCTCCGGCTCGGAGAAGAAGGGCGGCTCCGCATTGCGCTCCGGCGAGGCGAGTATGAGCCCAGGGTTCGACAATCGGATGGCCTCCACGAAGCCTGCCGGCTCGCGCCCGTATGTCCTCTCGTCTCCCCGCGCCGGGTCCAAGACGCGGAGGCAGCCGTTCGCGGGCATGTGGATCACGACGACCTGCGAGGTGCTGCCCCGGAACGTGACGGTGCGGTAGGGTATGCTGACAGGTAGATTGAGATCCAGGCTGGGCAAGGTCGGACCGCCCAGTCGTTTTTCGGTGTACAGCAGGGCGTATGGAAGGTCGCCGGAGTTGAAATCCGGCGCGTACATCCAGTTGATGGGTGCCGTGAAGGAGAGGTCGGTCTCGTAGTCAATCGGCATCTGATGAGTCAGCAACAGGGTGCCCGGCTGCAGTCCCGGCATCCGCCACGCCATCTGCCAGAAGATCTCTGCCTGTTTTTGCCAGTCGCGACGAAAGATGTTCGCGTTGAAGAACTGCTGCCCTGTCCCCAGCGCCACCAGCACTGCAAGTGCAAGATCTCTCCCTCTGGCTGTGCGGAATGCGAGGTGCAGGATTCCCACGATAAAAAGGCAGCCTCCCAGCATCATGGAGACCATGAACCGGTCATAGGAAGACTGCAGCCGCAGTGGCAGGCCCGCTGCGAGCGATGGGACGCGCCCCGCCAGGATGCCTGCCAGGCCGATGCCGATAAGGGCCCATGCGAAGTTCCGTGGTGTGCGCTCGACGTCCCCGCCGGGAAGCATCTGCCGCCACAGCGCGACGAATACGACGAGGATCAGGCCGATGGTGAGGAAGGTGGTGGGCGACAGTCCTGACCGGCCCAGCAGGATCAGGATCTGGGCCCATACATAGAAGCCCACTTTCCAAAGGCTGTCCCCCAGGTCGAGCAGGATTCCTAGGAGGCTCGGTGCTTGTGCCACCGTCACCTCATAGGAAACGTAGGGCCCGTATCTGTAGTAGTAGAGCAGCCAGGCGAGATTGATCATCCACAGCAGCCCGTAAGGGAGCCAGAGCCGGAAGGTCCTCAAGAGCCGTGGGCGCAAAGGTTCCTCGGGAAGGATCGCGAGGATCAGTGCGAGGCGTACAACCTCCATGCCGAGGTAGTACTCGGTGGAAAACAGCCCGCAGACCTGCAGCAGGAGGGCGACAAGCGTCGGCACGAACGGCCGGTCACGCCGGATCGCTGTTGCGGTGAAGCCGAGCGATAGCAGATAGAAAATGAACGGGATGAGTTCCTGGTTGATGTGGGTGAAGGCGATCCAGTGTTGGCTGTATCCAGGGAACACGAGCATCAGCAGGCCCGTACTGACGGCCGCGCGCGGTCTCTCCGGCCAGGCACGCCTCATCATCCACCAGCAGGAGAGGCCGATGAGAACCCGGATAACCAGCGCGAAGACCTGCCAGTAGATCGGACTCGGTGGGATAACGGACGTTGTGAGGAGGAAGATGGGCCCCAGGAATGGTCGGAAGGTCAGAAAGGCAGGAATGAATTCGGCGGGGCCGAGGAACTTGGCGATCCATGCGAAAGGCCAGTCGTCCCAATAGAATCCAGTAAATGGGAGAAGCAGACCGTACGCAAGGATGCTTATGATGGAAAAGAAGACGGGGACGGAGATCTTCGAGCCGACGAACCGCTGCATCTGAAGGATTATAACTGTGCGAAAAAGGAAAGCCGGAACCGCCGCGATCTTCGGGTTCCGGCGTGACGGCCTTCGGAGGCCCGCTTCGCTTGGAGCGACCTCTTACACCTTCTGCTTCACAGGAACTGAGAATACCTCGACCGGATTGAGCTTGCCCTTCAACTGAACACTTCCGTGTGAAACGACCGTGAACGCTGCCCCCAGGCCGAGCTTGGTGGCTCCGTCGATCAGAATCGGCTCACCGACCTCCTTGGTGTGTCCCTCCAGGCGCGCCGCAACGGTCACCGTGTCGCCAACGCACGTGTACGTTGCCCGACGCATCGTGCCGGTGTAGCCGGCGATCATCGAGCCGGATGCAATCCCGATCCCGATGCGGAAAGGCGCTTTTCCGTCACGCTCGCGATCACGGTCCAGGATGTCGATCAGCTCCACCATTTCGAGTGCTGCACGAACGGCCCGCTCGCGGTGGTCCTCTTGCACGAGCGGAGCGCCGAAAATGGCCATTAGCCCGTCGCCTATCATTTGGTTGACGACCCCGCCGTTGCTGCTGATCGCTTCGAACATGAGTGTGTAGTACGTGTTGAGCATCTCGATGGTCTCTTCAGGGGTCTGAGCTTCCACAAGCGTCGAGAATGCCCGGATGTCACAG
>Ga0316626_10001019_pt1 | contig 12065 bp, 4 predicted proteins | sample OWC_Aug_T1_C1_D5_FD_207656 | JGI IMG/M metagenome (GOLD analysis project Ga0316626, IMG submission 207656) | Wetland soil microbial communities from Old Woman Creek delta, Ohio, United States - OWC_Aug_T1_C1_D5_A | ecosystem: Environmental > Terrestrial > Soil > Wetlands | place: USA: Ohio...
GAGCTTGTTCCCTTCCTCATTTGTTATTGAACGGACCGAGATTACCATGGTTTGGTAATGGCGCTCCTAAAATCTAGCTTTTTCGGCAAGAATTCATATACTACCTGGCTAGATTCGGCACTAGATGCCTCGGACTTCAGTCCGAGGTCGGTCAACATGGGAAAGCGTGGAAGCCCCGCACTTCAGTGCGGGGTTGAATAGGGGAAAGCGTAGGGGCCCCGGACTTCGGAGCTCGCCGGAAGGTTGGAAAGGGCGAGGTTCGGGCACGGACGACCTGCGGTCGTCCTCGCCTCGACCGGCTTCGCCGGTCTTCGGAGAGGAGGACCGCAAGCGAGCGAAGCTCGCTTAGGCCGTGAACGACCCGCAGTCGATCTGCGGGTCGTTTAGGCGCAGAAGACCTCCGCTGAGGTCTTCTCGCGCGAGGACGACCAAAAGGTCGTCCGGGCCGATGGTCCTCCGAATCAGTCCGGGGGATTTTTGCGAAGAGGTATATACCGTAAAAACAATACAGTACAGCGGTGGTTCTAGCTGGGCCGGGGCGAGGCGGGGGGGCGCAAGCGCGCCGGCCCATCGACGACCGCGCCTGCTTCTGACGGTCCGGCGGTCGTGGTGGTGGAGGAGGAGAACGGGAACCATCTTCCGCGGCCGGTGTTCTCATTTTTGCGCGCCTACACCAGGTTCCTGCGGCGGAGGGCCGAGTTCGTCGTGCTGGCGCTCGTCGTGTCAACCGTCGTGTTCACACCCGTCCTGCAGGAGATGAGGTTCCAGACCGACCTGGACAAGTTCCTCCCCGACGACCCGGTCATCCAGGCGGGCCGGCGGGTGGAGGGCTACTTCGGGGTCACGCCCGAGCCGCAGTACTTCCTCGTGACCGGGACCAACGTGATCTCCCCGCCGGCGTTGCGCGAGGAGCTCAACATCACCCTTCAGGCGGTGTACGTCGCCGGGGTGGTCCAGACCGTCTCGCTGGCGGGCATGCTCGACGAGGCGGCGCGCTGGAGCTTCGACGGCTCCAACTGGACCCGCAACGAGAGCCGGGGGCTCCTCAACATGACCGATGGGGAGGTCTCGGCCATCCGCGACCTCGCGATGACCGTCCTGGACCCAAAATTGAACCTGAGCGCCGCGGGAAGGCTCCTGCCGCCGTCCATCGACCTGGGCGACCTGCGCCTCCTCGTGTCATCGCTCCTGCCCAAGGATTTCCGCTACGGCGACACCGGGGCGCGCTCCACCGTCATAGTGGCCAGCCTCAACGGCTCCTGGCCGTCCGAGAAGCGCAAGGACTCATCGGTGCTGATACTGGACCGCGTGGGAGAGCTGCGGCTTCGGGAGATAAAGGTCCAGATGACCTCGACCTCGCTTCTCACCCGCGAAGTGGACCGGGCCACGGTGAACGACAATCTGCCGATAGCGCTGGCGATAGTGGTGGCCGTGTGCGTGATTCTGGGCCTGGCCTTCCGCCACTGGTCCTATGTCGTGCTGCCGGTCGCCTGCATGGCCATGGCGGGCGTGTGGACATTCGGGGCGGCCATGCTCTTGGGAATCCAGCTCATAGCCATCGACATCGCCGTCATCCCCCTCATCGTGGGATTGGGGGTGGACTATTTCATCCACGTCTCCAACCGCTACCAGGAGGAGCTGGAGACGGAGGGGCGTCCGGGGCGGGCCATGTCCAGCGCGTTGATGGCGATCTTCTCCTCGATGTCTCTCGCCGTGCTCACCACGCTGGCCGCATTCCTGACGAACGTGTTCACCGGCATCCAGCCGATAAGGGAGTTCGGGCTGCTTTGCGCGCTGGGGGTGGGCTCCTGCGCGCTCTTGGCGGCCACGTTCTACCCGGCGGCGCGCATACTGCTCGACCGGCGCAGGAAGGACGCAAGGGTCAGGACGCTGCGCAGCACGCGGGTTTTCACCTCCGGGATGGCCATCGGCGCCGGGGCCATCCAGAGGTTCCCCATCGGCGTGATAATCGTCGTGATGGTGGTGACCTTCGGCGCCATGATAGGCGCCACGCACCTGCGCACCGAGTTCGGCGTCGAGGACTTCGTCCAGCCGGACTGGCCGGCCATGCGGACGGTGGACAGCCTACGAGAAGGCTTCCCGGCCGCGAGCATGTACCAGTCGTTCATCCTCCTCGAGGGCGACGTGGCGACGCCCGGCGCCCTCCGGGCGATATTCAACATCACCGAGCGCGCCGGCCAGTCGAGGTACGTCGTCAGGACGAGCATCGGCGGCACCGACATGCCCAAGATCCAGAGCGCCGCCACCGTGGTGCGACGGGCGCTGGAGCTGGACCCGGCTCTTGCCGCCCGGTTCAATGTCTCCGACGGGGGCCCGCTACCCGGCTGCACGCGGGCCGACGTGGCGGGGCTCTACGACCACCTTGGGCGCAACGAGGGCCTCGGGGGGATCTTCGGCCAGGTGGTGCACCGGGGGCAGCGCTACGACGCCGCCTGCGTCAGGGTGTACAATTTCGTGAAGGACACCGCGGAGGGACGGCAGATGTACCGGGAACTTTCGGACGCAGCGGGTTCGTCGGGCGTCGCCACCGGCGGGACGGTACTGACCATCCGCACGCTGGACGCCTTCCGGGAGAGCCAGGTTTCGTCCACGGTGGTGTCCGTCGTCTTTGCCGCGGTATTTCTCGTTGCGGTCTATCGCAGGATCGCGCTCGGCCTGCTGTCCATCCTCCCGGTGGCCCTGTCGGCCGTGTGGGTTTTGGGGACAATGTACGTCCTGGGCATCTCGCTCAACGCCCTCACCCTGACCGTGACGGCCCTGACCATCGGGCTGGGGATAGACTACACCATCTACATCACGCAAAGGTTCAGGCAGGAGCTGGAGCGCAAGCCGCCCGGCCCGGCGATGCGGGACACCGTGATGAACATGGGCGCGCCCATCTTCCTTTGCGCCCTCACCACATTGGCCGGGTTCGGCGTGCTGGCGCTGTCGCCCATGCCGCTCACCCAGCAGTTCGGCATCGTGAGCGCCGCCACGATCGCCTTCTCCTTCCTGCTGGGCGTCTTCGTTTTCCCCATTTTCCTGGTGGCGATGGAGGGCTGGAAGAGGAAAAGGGCCAAGGCGCAAGGCACAAGGGGCAAGGAGGGCGAAGAGGCGGAATGAGGGACCCAGGGCAGGGTGCCGGATGCCCCCTTCAGCCTCATATAATATAACATAATTTATAAATACTCTGTTATATTACAAACCTTCAATGATGGACGGGGGCGTCTTCTGAAGCGGATTGCCGGGGTCATGGTGGCGGTCCTGTCAATGGTCGCAGGGCTTCCTCTCCTGGCGGTTCACGCCTCGGTCTACCAGGCCAGCGCCGAGTCCGTGGCACCGCAGTGGATAAACGCCGGCTCGCGGCCCGTGGCGGTGATAGGCCTCAACCTTTCCCAGAACTCCGGGGAGAGGTTGCTTTCCATCGAGATCAATTTCACCGACGTGGGCGCCGACGGCCGGTTCAACTCGTCCGACCTTGCGCCGCTGGCCGCGGACGGTTCGAGCGGCGTTGCCCTGTACATCGACAACAAGACCGGGTCAAGCCTGGGCGAGTTCGAAAGCGACGACCTTTGGGTCCCGCTCTCCTCGGTCCCGCAGTGGACGTACGGCGCCGGGGAGCTGTCCACGCTGCTTTCCACCGGGGGCACTTCCATCCCGGCCAACGACCTGGGCAACAATACCGGGTCCGATTTCTTCGTGGTCATCCGGACGAGCGGGAGCCCTGCCGGGGGCGACGATTTTACGGTGTCGCTTGGGCCGGGGGATGTGCGGACCGACAACGGCCCGCTGGATTTTGCGCCGGTCCAGACCGCCCCCATCGTCTTTGACATCGCCTCCCCGCGCGCCGACGGCGGGCCCGATGCCGCCGTGGACGAGGGGGTGGAGACGGGATTCAGCGCCGCCGCCTCGACCGACAATGTCGGCATCGCGAACTACAGCTGGACATTCGGGGATTTCGGGCCCGGGTACCAGAGGTACGGGGTCTACGTCACATACACTTTCAATTCACCGGGCAGGTTCCTCGTGCTGCTCAACGCCATGGATTACGCCGGAAACTCCGACGAATCCATCCTTCTGGTCACGGTGCGCAACCTGAACCAGCCGCCGGTCATAATCTCGAGCCCGAACCGCACGGCAAAGCAGGGCACGCCCTACGTCTACCTGCTGCAGGCCTACGACAATGACGCCGACGCACTCCAGTTCTCCGTGGTCAATGGGCCCGAGGGCCTCAGCATCAACTCGTCCAACGGACTGGTGCTCTGGGTGCCCGGCCCACGCGATTCCGGGAGCGTACCGGTCAATCTGTCCGTGACGGACGGCAAGAGCCTGCCCGTCAGACAGAATTTCAGAATCGACGTGCAAAGCGTCAACAACCCGCCTGAGTTCGTCAGTTTCCCGGTGGGCATCGCCACCCAGGGCAAGGAATACTATTACAAGGCCGAGGCGCGTGACCCCGACAACAACCAGCTGACCTACTCGCTGGTAGCCGGGCCCAGGGGGATGACGGTCGGGCCGTACACCGGCGACGTCAAGTGGACCCCCCAGAAGGACCAGGTCGGCCTCAACCGGGTGGTGCTCTCCGCCTCCGACCGGAATTTCACCGTCTATCAGGATTTCAGCATCAACGTCACGAACGCCAACGACATCCCCGTGATCTCCTCCCAACCGTCGGTCACCGCGCTTCAGGGCATCCCATACACGTACCAGGTCCTGGCCTACGACCCGGACGGCGACGAGATATGGTTCCGCCTCAACACGGCCCCCATCGGCATGGTGATAGGCTCGAGATCGGGGCTGGTCAGCTGGACGCCCTCCTCCGACCAGGTCGGGTACAACCAGGTCATAGTGGAGGTGACCGACCTGAAAGGTGACGCGGCGCCCCAGTCCTTTTGGGTGAACGTGGTCAACGTCAACGACCCTCCCCGCATCGAGAGCGGTCCGCCCGCCACGGCCCGCCAGGGCGCCCCGTTCACGTATTATGTTCAGGTCTTCGACCCGGACGGGGACCCGGTGGAGCTCTCATTGCTCTCGAAGCCGCCGGGCATGACCATCAACTCCTCGTCGAGGCTCATCGCATGGGTGCCCGGACAGGAATCCGTGGGCCGCGTTTCCGTGACCGTCCTAGCCTCCGACGGCCTCGGTGGCATAGGGTACCAGGAGTTCGACCTCACCGTGCTGGATACCAACGATGCCCCGGTCAAGCTGGGGGACATACCGGATGTAGCGTTCCAGAACCAGGTCTACGCCGCCCAGGTCCGGGCCTACGACCCTGACGGGGACGCGCTCACATATGCCCTCGTGAGCCCGCCCGATGTCATCCTCGACAGGTACAACGGGACGCTGGTGTGGCTGCCCACCATAGCCCAGAATGTCCAAATAGACATCCGCATCACGGACGAGAACGGGACCTCCATCGACGCCTTATTCAACGTCACGGTGAGGCCCTCCCCCGAGCCGCCCGTGGTGGCGCCCATCGGGCTGCTCCACGCGAGGGTAGGAGAGCCTTTCCGCTACACCGTCGACGCCTCCGATCCGAACGACGACCGGCTCAGGTTCTCCGTCACGACGGGGCTTTTCAGCATCAACTCCACGAGCGGCCTCATCTCTTTTTCGCCCGGCGAGGGCGACGTCGGGGCGCACGAGTTCACGGTGGACGTCCGGGACGCCACGGGGCTCAATACGACCGTGAGCGGGGTGCTGGTCGTGGACGCGGAGGCAGGCGGCCTCTCGCTCCCCAAGATTGCCGGTTTCGGCCTGGCCGGTATCGGCGGGGCGGACCCGCGGCTCATATTGGCCATAACGCTGCTGATGGGGTGCATCCTGTTCTACGAGTACGCGCGGCTGCGGCGCCGCGAGGCCCGGGAGCGGCCGGCCGAGGAAGCGCTCCTGGCCGAGGAGGCCAAGAGGCTTGCATCGAGGGGCGTAACGGAAGAGGAGAGGGCGGCCCTGTTCGATTTACAAAAACGGGAAAGGGACGCGGAGGCGCTCGCCGAGAGGGAGGCGCCTCACCGCGCCGGTGCCGCGGAGGAGGCCGGCAACAAGGAGATGCTCGAGAGGAAGGCCCGCGAATGGGACGCGGCGCTGCGGGAGCAGCGGGCGGCCCGGGAGCTTCGGGAAAGGGAGGAGGCGGAAAAAAGATCGCGGGAGCTTTCCGAGAAGAGGGCGAGGGAAAGGAGCCAGGCGGAGGAGATGGAGAAAAAAGCGCTGGAACTGAAGGAGCGGGAGGAGGCCGAGCGGCGCGCCGTGCTCCAGAGCATCCAGAACGAGAGAAAGGTGCTGTCCAAGGAGGAGCAGGAGAGGCTCGAGCGCGAAATCGAGCTCGAACTGGCCGAATCAGGGCTCGGCGGGCTGGACGACGATGACCTGGACGCGCCGCCGGATTCCCCGCCCCCGGACGAGGGGGAGAACGGGGCGGCCGCCCCCCGGAAGAAGGTGGCGCCCAAGAGGACGCCCAAGAGGGACTGAGGACGGATGGAGAATGCGGTGTGCTGGGATAATCATTAAAACCGGAGAGGAAGATTAGCCGTGACCTCCAATGAAGAGGTCGATGGCGGGGGAAGTGGTAGGATAACGCTGGTGCCAGTGAAGAGGAGGGTTCGCGCCGAGCCGTCGGAGGCCGGAAAGGGCCGGGGACGGCCAGCGCGAGCACCGCCGGATCGCGCCGCCGGCAACGCCGGCAAGGGCGCGGTCGTTTTGCGCGCCGGCTACTTCGACGCCGACAAGTTCGAGCGCTCCAAGCGCATCGGCTGGTTCAACTTCGATCTCATCAGGAAGGAGAAGGTTCTGGTGGTCGGGGCGGGGGCGCTGGGCAACGAGGTCATCAAGAACCTGGTGCTGTCGGGCTACCGCCAAATATCGCTCGTGGACATGGACCGCGTGGTCTACTCCAACCTCAACCGGTGCGTCTTCTTCTCGGAGGAGGATTCGCGCAAGAAGCGCTTCAAGGCCGAGGTGGTGGCCCGCAAGGCGACCCTCCTCGACCCGGAGGTGAAGATAGCGCCCTTCACCCGGCGCATCGAGGAGCTCCCGGAGGGCTTCATACGGGGCTTCGGCCTCGTTTTCGGCTGCCTCGACAACATCGCCGCAAGGCTCCACCTCAATGCCCACACCTATCCGCGCGGCATCCCCTACATAGATGGCGCGACGCTGGGCACGATCGGCAAGGTACAGGTGGTGCTTCCGCCCGAGACGCCCTGCCTGGAGTGCGGGATGAACCGCACGCACATGAAGATACTCGAGAAGCGGTTCAGCTGCACCGGCCGGGATGTCACGTTCTTCGACCCCAAGATGGCCGCCGAGATAACCACCACGAGCGTCATCGCCGCCGTGTCCGTCCGTGAGGCCCTGAAGCTCACCAACGGCCAGCGGGGCCTCTGCGTCCGGAACATGTTCTATTACGACGCCACCCGCAACGTGAGCGACGTTTTGCAAATCGACCGGAACCCGAACTGCCCCCACCACGGCGGCGCGGAGGCCTCCGCATGAAGGGCAAGTTCGACGCGCTCAAGTACGCCAAGTCCGTGCAGAAGCAGATCACCGCGGACCCGCGCAAGAAGAAGCTGCAAGACGATATCGCCCGGCTCCAGGACCGGCTGGCCGGGGAGAGGAAGAGGGGCGCCGATATCTCGGGGCTCTCCGGCCTGCTCTCCGAGGCCTCCTCGGCCACGGAGAAGGGCGACTTCACCCACGCCGATGAGCTGATAACAAGGGCAACGCAGGGAGTGAAGGGGCTCGGCGAATCCTCGGTGGAGGCCATCATCGCCCGGGCGCGCCAGGCGTCCGAGGACGTCAGCATGCTCGGGCTGGACAACACCCGGGCGGATGAGCTCATAGGCCAGGCCGAGGAGGCCATCCGCACCAAGGACCACAAGGCCGCCAAGAAGCTGGTAGCGGCCTCGTTGAAGGAGACGGACAAGGCGCTCGAGGGCCCCTTGCTGGACTACCTGCCGTACGCCGAGGGCCTCATCGCCGAGTGCGAGCGGGCCGGCATGGACGTGGCCGCCCTGAACAAGGAGCTCTCCGGCGTCCGGGCGCTCAAGGAGAAAAGGGAGCTGTCCTCCGCACTGCAGACCGTCACCAATCTCATAGAGGGAACCGAAACGGCGCGCCAGACCTACTTCCGCGATTTTTTGGCGCGGGCATCGGCGGCGATAGAGGAAACGGCCGTTGCCGGGCCGGACCGGCCGCGGCTCGAAAGCTCGCTCGCGAATGCGCGCCAGCTCATCGACGCCAAGGACTTCGAGGCGGCCGCCGGTGCGCTGAGGGACATCGAGGCCGAGCTTCGGGCCGTCAAGGGCCCGGCGCCCGAGGGCGAGGGCGCGCCACCAACGCCGGAAGCAGTCGAGGTTGCTGGCCTGCTGGAACAGTTGCGGGCGGCCCTCTCCGCCGGCAAGAAGATGGGCCTCGACGTGAAGAGGCACGCCGCAAGGCTCGACGAGCTGCAGGGGCTCGCAAGAGCGGGCCAGTTCGGGGACGCCAGCTCCGGCGCCCAGCAGGAGCTCGAGAGTGTGCGGGAGCGCCAGCGGCAGCTGTCGGAGGGAGCCATCGCCTCGCTGGAGGAGGAGGTGTCCCGGCTGCGCAAGGCCGGCGCCTCCGTCGAGGGGCCGGACAAGGTCCTGCACGATGCCCGCGAGGCCCTAGGGGCCGGCAAGGACGCGGAGGCGTTCGCGCTCGCCCACCGCACGGCCGACGAGATCGACACACTGCGGGAGGCCGTGGAAGGCTACGGCGCCGCCATGCAGAGGTGCGGGGCTCTCTTGGCCGACGGCCGCGAGAGGAAGATAGACTGCACGATGGCGCAGCCCCTGGTGGACGAGGCACGGGCGGCCGCAGACCGCGGCGAGTTTTTGGCCGCCCGGGACAAGATGATGAGGGCCCTGGAGGTCCTTGACGAGGCGATGCGGGCAGCGGGCGGCGGGGACCTTTCGCGCTCGCTGGGGCTCGTCGATCGGTCCGACAGCGAGGGAACCAACCTGGAGGACGTCGAGAGGCTCGCCATCGAGGGGCTGTCCTCCGCCGACGAGGGCGATTTCCAGAAGGCGGGGGAGTCCGCCCAGGCCATAGAGCGGCTCGTGGGCGCCCAGACGCATGCCGGGACCATGGCCCGGGACGCGCTCGAGAAGGCGGGCGAGACGCTGGCCGAGGCCATGATGGAGATGCTGGACGTTTCCGAGGAGGCGGGGAAGCTCTCGCTGGCGGACGCCTCTTTCGAGCGGGGCGAGTACGAGGACGCCCGCTACATGGCGGAGGACGTCGCCCCGGCGCTCCGCCAGAGGTGCCGCGCCTCCCTGGACGAGGCGATAGCGACCGCCTCCTCCATGGTCGACGAGTATGGCAAGTCCGGGGCCGAGATACCGCGATCCCGGGAGTACCTGCGGCGGGCGCGGGAGCTCGCTGAATGCGGTCGTTTCGGACTGGGGCACTCCTATGCCATCCAGTCCGTCCAGGAGGCCCGCGCCGTCGGGGAGCGCTTCCGCGAGGCGCAGGACGCGCGCGCCATCATGGAAGCGATGCTGGAGAACGCCCGCGCGCTGGATGTGCCGCACGACGAGCTGGAGGATGCCCGGGCCAGCGTTGTTGCGGCGATAGAGTCCGGTGACTACGGGGGGGCCGTGGCCGCCTCCGCGACCGGGATAGAGAAGGGCGAATCCCGGTTCGCCGAGAAGGCCCGCGCTCAGGAGGACCGGCTGTCCCGGTTGCTGTTCTCTATCCAGTCGCTGCCCGTCGACCGCACGGAGGGGGAGAAGGCCCTCGGGACGGCCCGGGACCACCTCAAGAGAGAGGAGAACGCCGAGGCTCTCGAGGCGATGCGGGGGCCGCTGGAGGCACTATCGGGGGCAAAGCAGGTCTATGACGAGGCCACCGCCGGACTGGAAGCTGCCGGAAAGCGGCTGGACGAGGCCGACAAGTTCGGCATCCCGGTCGGCGACGCGCGAAAGGCGCTCGAGGCGGCCGGCAAGACCTACCGGGGCGGCGACTTCGGAGGCAGCCTCAGATCCTCGAAGGCGGTGCTCGAGCAGGCCGAGCACCTGATATCCGAGCGTGCGGCGCAGGAGGTGGGGCGGCTTCGGGACCTGCTCGAGGAAACGGAGCGTGCCGGCACGGTGGTCGAAGACCTGCGCGAGCGCGTCGGCGCCCAGTCGGGCGCCATCTCCTCCGGGTCGTTTTAGGGCCTTTTCAAGGAAGCGACGACCAACGGCGCCGAGATCTCACGGCGAAAAGCAAAGCACGCCGAGGCCCTAAACGCCCTGGCGGCGATCCAATCGGCCATCGAGGGCGTCAAGGCGATGGGGGCCGACGTCAGCCCGACGGAGGACCTCCTGGGCATGGCGCGGTTTGCCTCGGACAGGGGCTCCTACGACGAGGTCCTGGACTACTCCCGGCGCGCCGGCGTCGAGCTCACCGCCGCCGCGGAATCCTCGCTTCGGGGACAGCAGGAGGGACTGGCCCGCCGAATCGAGGAGCTGGGCCGCGAGGGCGTGGAGCTATCCGCGTGCGCCAAGGCGCTCGCGGAAGGCGCGGCGCTCATCTCCGGAGGGGATTTCAAGGCCGCCCTGGCCGAACTCAAGCGCATCGGGACCGACCTCGAGGTCCGCCGGGACCAGTACCGCAACACCCAGAAGGTGCTGTCGACGGCCGAATTGCGCCTTTCCGATGCGGGCGAGATGGGCGTGAGCACGGCCGAAGCGGCCAAGCTCCTGGCCGAGGCGAAAAAAGCCTCCGCCGCCGGCGACTACCCGAAGGCGGTGGAGCTTGCCGAGCAGAGCCGGGACACCGTGGCCCGCAACATCGAGAGCCACCAGCAGACCATCGGCGCCATCGAGCTCTCCCGGTCCCATGTCCGGGAGGCGGAGGCGATGGGCGCCGACGTGGCGCGCGCCAAGGAGCTCCTGGAACGGGCGGCGTCGGCCTACGCCGGCCTGGACTACGACGGGGCGATGGGCCTCGTGGCCGAATCCGAGACGGAGACCTTGCGCTCCCAGGAGACATTGGTCGCGGACACGACCGCCCTGGCCCGCTCGACGCTGGACGAGGCGGCCAAGATCGGGGCCGACATGGATGGCGCCAAGGAGCTCCTCGGTCGGGCGGAAGCAGCCCGGGAGGGCCGGGACTACGAGTCAGCCTTCGCCCTGGCCAGGGAATCCTACGATAATGCGCAGCAGAGCCGGGCCCGCCACAGCGCCGCGCTGGGGGCGCTCAGCGAGGTCCAGAAGATGGTGCAGAACGCCCACTCCGAAGGCGTCAGGGTGGAGCCGCTGCTGCGGGAGCTGGAGCGGGCCCGGGACTCGCTTCAAAGGTTCGATTACGGGTCCTGCACCGGGACGGCCGAGCGCGTCCGCCGGGAGGCCGAGGAGCTCATCGGCGCCGCCTCGGAGGCCCGCCGCGAGCTGGAAAGGTGCGAATGCGCCCTCCGCTCCGCTTCCGAGATACGGGCGGATACCGGAGAGGGGGGCAGATTGCTCGAGGTGGCGAAAGGGCAGTACCGGGCGGGGGACTACCGCGCCGCCGCCGAGGGCGCCGGCGCCTGCTTCGCCCGGCTGAGCGACGCCCAGCGCTCGGTGGTTTGGGGCGAGCTGGGGCAGCTTTTGCTCGAGCTGGACGCGGGCGAGGAGGAGGGGTCCGACGTCTTGGCCGCGGGGGCGCTGGTCGACGAAGCGGGGGTGGCGCTGGAGAGCGGCGACTTCCCGAGCGCCCTCCTGCGCTGCCGCGCCGGGCGGGCGCGTCTTACCGAGGCCCGCCACTCCTTCGAGGGCATCTCCAACGTCATGCGCGCCAGCCAGCTGATAGTGGAGGAGGCGCGTTTCCTGGACGCCGACGTGACGGTGGCCGCCGATCTCTCGGCCGGCGCGCAGGAGGAGCTTAAGACGCGCAACTACCACGTCGCCCAGGAGCTGGCGCTGCAGGCCGCAGAGGAAGCGACCCGGAGCCAGCGGGCCCTCATCTCCCAGATAATCGCCACGGCGGAGAAGGCCGTCTCCGATGCGGAAGGCTGGGGCATCCGCTCCCGCGTTTCGAAGGACCGGTTGGCGCGATCGAGGGCGGCGGTGGAGTTCCAGGACTTC
>Ga0316626_10001020_pt1 | contig 12063 bp, 4 predicted proteins | sample OWC_Aug_T1_C1_D5_FD_207656 | JGI IMG/M metagenome (GOLD analysis project Ga0316626, IMG submission 207656) | Wetland soil microbial communities from Old Woman Creek delta, Ohio, United States - OWC_Aug_T1_C1_D5_A | ecosystem: Environmental > Terrestrial > Soil > Wetlands | place: USA: Ohio...
GCGAACCCAGCCCATCACCGACGTCCTCGGGGGGCTCATCGCGGTGAGGGCGACGTCGATATCGACGCGCGAGGTCGAGGGCCCCACCGCGCGCTCGCCCTGGCGGGTCTCGTACTGCCTGTGCTCGACTCTGTACCTGAGGGAGCCGCTCGACACCGCCAGGCCCGTGAGCGACATCGACCCGGAGGCGTCGGTCCTCCCGAGATGCCTGAGGGGCCCGTCCCACACCGTGAGCTGCGCGGACGGGACGGGCGCGCCCGTCACCGCGTCGCGCACTGTGACGGCCAGGTCCACAGTGGCCACGACGATGCGATGGAGGGCCAGCGTCACGACGTTCGCCTGGTACTCCTGCAGGGCGACCGTGATGTTCGCGGGCTCGTAGCCCTCGGCCGTCGCGGTGATGCGGACCTCGATGCCGGGCGGGAGGGTGAACAGGGTGAATCCCCCGTTCGAGTCCGCGACGGTCGACCTCGTGATGCCTGGGACAGCGAGGGTCGCCCTCGCGCCCTCCACGGGCGCGCCGGTCCAGGCGTCGACGACCGTCCCCCAGAGGGCGGTCGCGGTCGTCGTCCTGACGATGGCGAGCACGACGGAGGCCGAGCCGCCGTCGACGAGGTGGACGGTCTCCGAGGCGGCGGTGCAGCCCGCCAAGGTCCCCGTGACCGTCATGGGGCTGTCGATGCCATCGGAGATGATGACCGCGAGCCCCTGCGCGTCGGTGGCCCAGCGCCCCTGGTGGCCCTGGAGCGTGACGGTCGCGCCCTCGACCGGCGCGCCATCGGCGAGCTCGGTGACCATGACCCAGACCGTCTCAGGGCCGGCCCGGCCATCGGACGCGAGCGTCACGTTGGCCCATGCCACCCCCCTCGGAGGGACGAAGACCTGGAGGGTCTCTGCGATGTAGCCCCTGAGGGAGATGTTGATGTCCCTGACGCCCTCGAGGTCGTCGAGCTGGAGCCGGAAGGCCCCCACGATGTCCGTGGTCCACGCGCCGGCCATCCCGCCGACCCTCACGATGGCGCCGGGCAGCGGCAGCCCCCGTGCGTCGAGCGCGCGTCCCCTCAGGACCTCGACCTCGCCCTCGTAGAGGAGCGTGAGGTTGAGCCAGTTCGCCCGTCCAGGCCACACGACCGTCCTCGCCTCCAGGGTGTCGAAGCCCCTGGCATCGACCACGACGTGGTTTGGCCCGTCGAGGTCGGGGACCCCCTGGAACTCGAAACCCCCCGTCGCGTCCGTCTGGGAGACGTTCTCGTGCTGGCTGCCCGGGTCGAGCGTCACGATGGCGCCGGCCACGGCCTCGCCGTCCACCGTCCTGACGGTGCCGAGCAGCACGCCCGCATGGGCCGTCTGCTCCCTTACGAGGTACACGTTCTTCGCAATCCTGGCGCCGTCCGCGAGGTCGTAGTCGAACATGGCCGCCTGGTAGCCCTCGGCCTTGAGGTAGACGAGCCCCGCGCCATCCAGGTCGGGGCCGGTGAGCGTGAAGGCGCCGAGGGCGTCCGTCGCCGTCTCGAGGTCCGAGGCTGAGCACCAGACCCTGGCGCCCTCGAGCGGTGAACCGCGCTCGTCGAACACCACGCCCGAGATGGTCTCCACGGCTGCGCCAGCGCTGGCCGCGTGCGCCGGCCCGAGCAGGGGCGCTGCCAGCAGCAGCCCCAGCAGGAGGGCGCGGAGCATGGCGTGGGGGGGCGCGTCGCGCATCGGTGCACCTGTCCAAAGAGCTGTCTCTGGCGGCATTCCATTCCGCCAGCACTCTATATATAAAGCATTGTACCCTTTTGGACTAATATAGATTGTGCCAGCGTTCTCCACAGGGGGAGGCCAACTCCTGGACCCCCTAGGGGAGCCCTGCCAGCCAGGCGAGGGCCGCGGCCATCAGGCCGCCGTAGACCGAGCCCGCCGCGAGCTCGATAGGGGTGTGGCTGCCCAGGGCATGCCTGGCCCATGCGATGGGCACGACGAGGGCCAGCGCGGCGAGGGCCCACCAGCCGTAGAGGACGGCGAGGATGACGGCGCCCGAGGACCAGGCGGCCGTGTGCCCGCTCACCTTCAGCAGGACGGTCGCGGCGAGGAGGGCGATGGCGAGCGCGACGAGCATCGCGGCCAGGCGCAGCACCCCAGAGGGGGCGCCGAGCGCCCAGATGGCGAGCGTGCCGAGTGCGGCGCCCGCGGCCGCGGCGGCGAGGGGGCCGAGGCGCGCCGCCCTCTCCCGCACATGGACCGATTCCACGACGCCCCGACGCTTGAGGCGCACGACGTAGGCCAGCGGCGCCACGACAGTGGTGATGATGAGGACGGCTCCGTAGAGGAGTCCCGTCAATGGGTCCGCCACGTATCGAAGGCCGCAGAGCATGATGAAGGACGGGACTGTGATGTACGGCGATGTCGCGCCGGACAGCGCCCGTGCGGCCCGGTCGCGGTCAGGCACGGTGCGCTCCACTGTGCGGGGGGTGGCCCTGTCCACGACCGCTCACTTCTGCTTGGGGATGAGGCACATGAACACGAAAGGCGCCTCGCCCGGGTTGCTGAACTGGTGCATGTCGTCCGCGGGCATGTACACGACGTCCTCGGGGTGCATCGCCACCTCCTTTCCCTCGTGCCTGAGCACGCCCTCCCCCGACATGACGTAGATCTCATGCTCGTACGGGTGCTTGTGGTAGGGGGTGTGCCCTCCCTTGGACACGGTGAACCTCCTCATCTCGAAGTTCGGGACCCCGTGGTCCTTCCTGAGCAGCCACTGGACGGTCACGCCCTCGGCCCCGTCCATCTTGACGGGCTCGACCGGGGTCCTGGACACGCTCGACCTGTACATTCCGGCCATCTCCTCACGCCCTGCCGTGCCTCGGAGAACGCCGCGGCGCGGTATATCGTTTTCGGCCCATCGCCCGGTGCACCCGGTGCGCCCTGTGCGCCCCGGGCCGCCGGTCCCACCCCCGTTCCAGGCGCGCGGGCCTGGCTCTCGCGGCTTAGAACCAGGACGAAGCGTTTATCTGCCATGCCTGGCTGTCATCGCAAGGCAAGAGCAGCATGAGGCGTCTCGACGCTGAGTCCGCGAGGGCGGTCGCCCAGTGGTTCGCAAAGGACCCGGTGGCGGCCCCGGCCGCCTTCGACATCGAGGTCGGGGGCGCGACCGTCATAAGGACGAAGGACGAGAAGTGCTACGTCGTGCTGCCCAAGGACCCCAAGCGCGAGGTCAGGCTCGTCGGGGCGCGCGCGTCCTCGGACCTGCTCGACATCCTGGTCAAGCTCGGCCCGGATCGCAGGCTGATCATGCCCACGCCGCTGTTCACCCAGCTGGCCGATGTCGCAGACCCCCGCGCGCTGCAGGTCCTGCACATCTTCTCGACCACCAATGGGGTCGAGCCCGGGAGCGTCCCACCGCCCCGGCCGGACCTGGACGTGAGGCAGGTCCTGTTCTCGGACCTGGAGCTCTGGCACAGGATGCCCGGTGAGGCGCTCTTCCTGTCGGTCGACTACGGCACGCCCAAGGACATGCTCTCCAAGGGCGTCGCGGTCGGGGCGTTCAACGGGGGCGGGCTCGCCTCCCTCGCCACCGCCTCCTTCGGCCGCATCTACGCCATGGTGCGGGTCTACACCCAGCCGCGGTACCGGCGCCACGGACTCGCGAGGCACACCCTGGCGATGGTCGTCGACCTGGTGTCGACGAGGGGCCTGAGGCCCCTGCTCGTGGTCCCGCCCGCCGTCGGGCAGCAGATGGCAGGCCTCGCCGGAGGGCTCGGCATGAAGCACGTCGCCGAGGCCGCGATGGTGCCCCGCGCCCAGCTGACGATATAGGCCACGACGCCCCGCACGGCCGATGGGCGGCGCTCGCGAGGCCCTCGGGCGCCCATCCCGCTGCCGGCCCTCATCCGCCGTCGAGCTCGTACTCCAGCAGCGTGGGCCAGACCTCCAGGTCGCTGAGGAGCCGCGCGTCCCTCACCCGCTGGAGGACCGCCACCGGAGATTCGCTGCCCACCGCGTCCATGATGGCCCCCGAGAGCGCGGTCAGCAGCCCGACCACGATGCTGGCATCGTCGGACGCGACGAAGACCTCCAACAGCCTGTCCGCGCCATGGGCCGAGACGCGCGCTATCGCGCGCGCCCCGCCCTCGACGGCCGCGCCGGCGAGCCAGCTCTCGGAGCGCATCGTCTCCTGGGAGTCCAGCTCCCTCACCACCACCAGCCCGGCGTCCCTCGCCTTGCGCACCCCGATGGCGTGCACGCCGGCCCGCGCAGCCTCCACCGCGTACGTGAAGCCCCTGCGGCCGGACTGGGACAGGCCGCCGCTCGCGAGGGCGAGCAGCTCCTGGTCGGTGGGGGCGCCCGCGCTCTGGAGCCGGGGCGGGTGCACGTCCACGCGCATGGGCCTCGCTGGCACCTGCACGCGGTGGCCCTCTGGGTCCGTGTACGACACGAGGACGGACATGGGCGAGGACAGGCACAGCTCCGCGATGAACGAGACCTCGAGCTCGGCCGACTTGCCCGGGGGCAGGTTGCCCACCGACACACGGTCCTGCGAGACGAGGAGCCTAGGCCTCACGGAGGCGAGCGCGAGCGCGTCGTGGTCGTAGCTGAGGTCCGCCCTCACGTTGTGCATGAGCGCGTCGGTGTCGTTGCGGATGAACGCCTCCAGCACGACGTGGTGGCCCTTGAAGTCGACGCGCGCGTGCAAGTGCGCGGTCCAAGCGCCCTTGACGACCTCCGCGCGCGCCCCACCGCCAGATGCGGCGAGCAGGTCCTCGATCACCTCCAGCGCGCCGTCCCGGTCGGGGTGGGCGTGCATGTTGTCCAGGGCCGCGCTGATCTGGGGGCGGAGGTCCCCGTCCTCCTTCCCCCTTATGATGCCCACCACGCCCATGCCGTCCCTGGCCATGACGATGACCCTGCGACCCTCGACCTCGAGCGTGGCGTCGTTCGTGGCATCGCGCGCCGCCAGCACGTCCATCACGGCCTTCTGGACGGGGCCGATGACCTCGTCGACGCGCCCGGTGGACGCCATCGTGCGGCCGTCCTTGCCCAGGACCGCGACGCCCTCGAGGATGAATGGCCTCGCCACGAGGGCAGGCCGCGGCTCGGGCGGCGCGGACGTCTCCGCTGGCTCGGCGATGGCGGCGGCCGCGAGGTCCCTGAGCGACTTCTGGGGCCATTCCCCGTCCACCTCGGGCGTCCTCACGGGCCTTGGCTGCGGAGCGGCGGGTATCTCCTGGAACGTGCCCACCTCCGAGATCAGCTCGTCCAGCTCGTCCGTGAGCATCTCCTCGTCGAGCTCGATGGCGACGCTCTCATCGCTCAGCGCGGCCCTGCCCGCGGTCGGTGCCTCCGCCCCGGCCACAACGGCGGTCGCCGCGATTGCCTGGGGCACTGGCGCCGGGGCGGCCGGGACTGTCGTGGGCTCGAAGGTGGGCTGCTCGGCCTCAGCGACCACCCTCGCCCGCATCCGCGCCTCGGCGGCCGCGAGACGCCTGCGGCGCCTCGAGACCGAGATGCCGGCCCCCGCGATGGAGACCGCGCCCACCACGACGAGCGCCAGCAGGAGCCAAGGCCAAAGGTCCCCGTCCCCGCCAGGGACGGGCAGCGGGAGCACGGTCAGCGCCATGGTGGTCGTGTCGTTGGCCCCCGAGGGGTCCGTGACCACGAACTCGAGCTCGAGCCCCTCGCTCACCGTGAGCGCCTGGAACCGGAACAAGAGACGGTCCTGCGACAGCAGCCCGACTGCGGACGCGTTGTACCGGACCGACCACACCAGCACCAGGTTGGGATCGTCCGCGTCGACCTGGTAGGCGCCGGAGTCCGGGAGGAAGGGCGACAGGTCCACGGTGAACTCCTCGTGCACCTTCACCTCCATGGACGGGATGCTGAAGGTGATGCGCGGCGCCTGGTTCGGGGGCTCGCGGAACCGGACGTCCCACCCCTGGGACACGATTGCCTGGCCATCGGTGACGGCCAGGTCCACGTGGACGAGGATGGTGCCCGACTCGAACGGCGGCGTCCACGAGACCGTCCCCTCCACGCTCACCGCCATGCCCGCGGGGCCCGCGACGAGCACGTACCCGAGCCTGTCGCCGTCGGGGTCGGTCGCGAGCACCGTGTAGATGTAAGGCGCGGCGCGCTTGGCCGCGAGCGGGGGCGCGGAGGAGATGACGGGGGCGTGGTTGCCCGCCCCCCTCGCGGGGTTGACCCAGACCATCATGCGGCCGACCGCGTCGACGTAGCCGTCGTTCACGGCCACGTCGAACATGATGTCCATGCTCTCGTACCCGCCAGGTCCACCCTGCGGCGTCCAGAGCAGCATGGCGCCGTCCGCGCTCGGGACGAACGTCACACCCTCCGGGCCTATCGCGAGCCTGAACACGAGGCCCTGGTTGAACTCGTCCGCCACCTTGATCGGCACCTCGAGGGGCGCGAGGGCCATCGCGACCACGCGCGGGGGGAGCGTGATGACAGGTATGTCGTCGTAGACCACGACGACCGTGGTCCTGTTCGCGTTGTGCGCAGCGTCCTCCACCGTGAGCGTCACGTTGTATATGCCCAGCGCGTCGAACGTGAACTGGGGGGCGGGCCCCTCCATGGTCGATGTGTTCGATCCGTGCCCGACCACCCACCTGTAGGTCGTTATGCCGACGTTGTCGACGCATCGCGATGCGTCGAGCAGGTTGGAGGTCCTGTCGTAGACCGTCGTGTCCCGCACGCCGATGATGTCGGGGGGGGTGCGGTCCAGCACCGTGACGGAGAACTGCGCCTCCGCCGTGTTGTTCTCCCTGTCCTTGACGGTCAGGTCGACCCGGTACGTGCCCGGGGTCGGGAAGAGCGCGGTGACGGCAGCCCCCTCGAGGGTGACCGGCCCTCCGGGGACATGGAACTCCCAGATGAACGTGCCGCCAGGCGCGCTGTACCGCGGGTCGTTGTCGGTCGTGGCGGACGCGTCGAAGATGTGGGGCGTGTCCTCGTCCACGGTCACGTTGCCCTCGTAGACGATGACCGGGGGGGTTGTGTCGAGGACCTGCACCACAAGCCAATCGACTCCCACGTTGCCCGAGCCGTCGACGACGGTGAGCGTGAGGCTGAAGTCGCCTGGGACGGAGAAGACGTGGACCACGCGCGCCCCAGAGAGCGTGACGAGGGTGCCGTACTCGTCGTACGACCACCCGAAGGTGCCGGACGTGCCGAACGTGGGGTCGTTGTCCGACGAGGCCAAGCCGTCGAGCGCCACCAGGCTGTCCTCGGACACTATCTGGTCCGGCCCCGCGCGGGCCTGCGGGAGCTCCACGTCAAGAAGGTCGATGGTCACGTCCCTCGTCCTGTTGAATGTCAGCGTGCCCTCCCATCGCACGCCCCGGGACGCGTCCTCGACGACCAGCGCGTGGGGCGTGAGGTAAGTGCGCGCTCCCGAGTCCTCGAGCAGCTCGTGCAGCAGGAACGTGTCCCGGGCGTCGGTGGTGTTGACGACCTCGTCGCCCTGCGCCTCAGTGATGACGAACCTCGTCGGGCGGTCGATGGTGCCGCCCCAGGGCAGCCGGAGCTCGAACGTCGCGAACCATATCACGTGGAACCGGCCGGAGTCCGCCGTGAGGACCGACGTGCGGTTGAAGGTGGTGTTGATGAACCACGCCTCTGCGTTCGACGTGACCTCGACGGCGCGGCCAGTGCCCGCCGACCCTATTGAGACGGAGCAGTTGGACATCTCCGCGGTGGCGGAGACGCCCGTCGCCCGGAGGCCGCCCCCGGCGACGTCGAGCAGGCCGCACGACTCGACCAAGAGCTGCGACGAGTCCACGTCGAGGGCGATGCCCGAGCATCTTATGGACGAGCCCACGATCCTGAGGCCGGAGCCGTCCGTGACGGCGACCGCCCCGGCATCGACGTCGATGTCGGCCGCCTCCACCGTGACGAACCTGCTGCGGCTCACCCCGATGGTCGCACCCGACGCCAGCGTCCCCTCGAAGGCGCACCCGTACACGAGGCCCCCCTGAGGGCAGTCCGCGATCTGGAGGCCCGACCCGTTGAAGGCGCAGCCCTCCACGACGAACGACACCCCGCCGAGGCCCACCGAGGAGTTGGTGACCACGAGATGCCTCAGCTGGACCAGACCTCCGCCCCGGGGGGCGAGGTCAAGGCTCGCCCCGTCGAGCAGCACGCAGTCCTCGATCAGCGTGGACCCCTGATGGTGGTCCGCGACGGCGCCCGCCTCCCCGTAGTGCGCCATCGTGACGTTGCGCAGCGTGAGCGTGCCCGTGCGGGCCGGGTCGTTCCCCAGCGCGAGCGCCCCCACGAGGCCCCCCATCCCATCGAGGTAGCTCGAGCTCACGGAGAGCGACCCCTCGAAGGTGCCTGTGATGCCCACGCTCGTTACGAGGAAGTCGCACCCCGAGACGGTGGGGCGGAGCGCGCCGTCCATCATGATGTCGGCGCGACTGCTGCCCGCGAAGTCGCATCCCGCGACGGTGGCGAAGTCCCCCGTTATGAGGACGGCCACGGCGCAGTCGCCGAACGTGGTGCTGCCCACCCAGGCCGCGTCGCCCCTGACCGTGAGCGCGCCAACGGTCGTGGCCCTCGTCCCCCCCGAGATGTTGCAGTCCCTGACGTCGAGCTCCCCCGACGAGGAGATGTGGAAGGAGGACCCGGCGACCGCCGAGAACGACGAGGTCGTGAGCCTGAGCGCCGACACGGGCCCGGACGCCACGCCCGACTCCAGGTCCGAGCCTGAGATGAACGCGACTTTCGAGCGCGTGACGTTGAGCTCCCCCCCGTCGAGCAGCTCGATGCGGCCCCGTAGGACGGATGAGCAGTCCTCGAGGTCTGTCGGAGAGGCTATGGTCCAGTTCAGCCACGAGCCGGCGTCGGAACGCAGCGCCATCGCGCAGCCCATGAACGAGCCGTCCTCGACGCGCACCTCGGAGCCCCCCGTCGCCGACACTCCGACGGCGAGGCTGAGGAACGAGGTGGCGTTGACCACGATGTCGGAGCCGGCGCCAGTGGCGTTCACTCCCTCGGTGCAGTTGTCCAGCTCGAGCCCCCTGATGAGCACCGACGAGGTCCCGGCCCCGGATAGCCGGACGCCCGTACCGCCCGAGTTCACCTCGCACACGTCGATGACCGCGTCCGTCGTCCCGCCCTCGAGGACGAGGGCCGTGCCGGTCACGACATTTGCGAGCGCCGAGAAGACGCGGAGGTCGGACGTCGCGTTGAACAGGAAAGCCACGTCGGAGCCGACCACCGCGGCGTCCTGGAGCTCGAGCTGCGCGCACGACATGAACCACATGCCCGTGTCGCACGTGTCGATGGTGCAGCCCTTGACCGAGGCGTTGCTTGTGCCCTCCATGTACACCGGGTACGGGATGTCCGAGACCGTGACCGACTGCAGGAGCACGTCCTGGCACGAGAACAGCTCAATGCCCGACCTGAGCCCCCCCGAGATGGCGCAGAGGGCGATGCGCACCCCCGCCACCCGCCTTGCCATCAGGCAGTCGGTCGTCGAGTCGAGCAGGATGGAATCCTCCACTGTCAGCTCGATGAGGTCCTCCGCCCACAGGCCGTACTCGCCCCCCTCGAGGTCGCAGCCGGTGACGGTCACGTTCCGATGGACGCCGGAGCCGTCGACGGACACGACGCGCTGCGAGGCGGTCGCCTGCACCGACGAAAGGACCGCGTCAGCGCAGTCCAGGAGGTCGATGGCGTACGACGGCGGCCCCAGTATGTCAGCGGTGTCGATGGTCAGGGCGTCGACCGACCGCACCAGCACGCCGTAGCTGGCCCCCGCGACCGCGAGCGTGAGCCGCTCGAGCCGGACGTCCGATGCCCGGCTCGGTGATGCGTCGAGGGCGAGCGCGCCGTCCACCGCGGAGCGCACGCGCAGGACGAGCACCCGGAGCCCCGAGCAGTCCCCGAGCACCAGGACGGCGTCGTCGGGGCCGGAGATGTCGAGGTTCTCCAGGCGCACGCGCTGCGCGCCATCGGTGACGAGGACGCCCGCGGTCGCCCGGGGGGAGGCGCCCGAGAGCCTCACCGTCACGCCCGTCGCTCCCGAATCGTCGCCGGACAGACGGAGGCCCACGTCGCAGTCCTGTGCGGTGAGCCGCTCGACTAGGGCGCCGTCGCTTGAGCAGTTGATGCCGATGGTCGCGAGCGCCACGTCCGCGCCGAGCACGACGACGCCGGTCGCGTTGGCGGCCACGCGCAGCCCCTCACCGCAGCGCCGAGCCATCATGTCCGCGACGGTGACCTGGTCGCAGCCCTCGAGCACGATGCCAGCGTAGGTGCAGTCCAGGCAGCTCACGTTCGCGAGCGTGGACGACGACCCCCTCCACAGGATGCCCTCCGTGCAGTTGGAGACGGTCAGGTTCTCCACGCCGCTGCTCCCCCCGAGCGCCGTGAGCGCTCGATAGCAGTGCTCGAGGGACGACCTCTCCAGCACGCTGCCGCCCCCCTCCAGGACGAGGCCGGGGTGGCCGGCGTCCCAGCCCGCCCCGACGAGGCGCGAGCCGTCGAGGACGACCCGTCCGGACGCCCTCACGGTCCACATGAACCGCGGTCCCAGGTCGCCGTTCTCGACGCGGCACGTCACCGTGGTGCCCTGCAGCGAGCGCAGGCTCCCGTTCGCCCGGACCTCTATCGAGTACTGCCCGTCGGAGGTCGAGTTCATGACGAGGGTGCAGTTGCGCAGCTCCAGGGTGCCGTTCTCGTCGACCGTCAGGTCGCCGTCGAGGACGATGGTCTGGTTGACGTACAGCAGGTCGTCGAGCGGGTCCACCGTCCAGTCCCCGGCGAAGGTGGTGCTCCCGCCGTCGACGTGGGGCGGGTCCGGGCCCGCGGTCGCGATGGTGGCGCACGCGAGGATGGCGAGGGCCAGCCCCATGAGCGTGAGCGGCACACGCCAGCTGGCCATGGAAACCCTTCTGTCATGCTCGAATGATTGCGTATGCGGATAAAGGTTTCGACCCCGTTCGCCGATGCTGGTCGGCCCCGTGTACGGGCGGAAGGCGTGCGGCCACGGCGGCGGTGGTGGCGGCAGCGGTCCGACCCGGCTGCGCCCGACCGTTCCCCTCCAGGGAAAGGGTTATGACCCTCCCTCAACAATAATAGCGCGAGGGGTTCGCATGTCACTCGTGCTGGGGCTCGACATCGGGACATCGCGCGCGACGGGCGTTCTCGTGGACACCGCGGCAGGGCGCGTCCTCGCGCGGCACATCCTCCCGTACGCGCCGGGCTTCACAATATCGGACAGGTGGCCTGGCGGCGCGGAGCAGGACCCCAAGGTGTGGGCGGACGCGGCCATGCGAGTGTGCAGGGAGTGCATCCTCGCGTCGCAGAAGCGTCGCATGTACATCGAATCCGTCGCTGTGACGGGGCTGTTCGGAGGGCTCGGCGTGCCGGTCGACCGCGACTTCGAGCCCCTGAGGAGCGTGCCCATCTGGCTCGACCGCCGCGCGACGGCAGAGGCCGAGGCGCTGGCCCGTGACCTCCCGACCGACGCGCTACGTGCCGTGACGGGCATGGACGTCATCGACCCCTACTTCGGGTTCGTCAAGCTCGTCTGGTACATGGCCCGCGACACGGGACTCTACCTGCGCACCCACAGGCTCCTCACCCCGGTCGGCTACATCGCGCGCCTCCTCACGGGGGAGCACACGACCGACCTGTCCTCGATGGCCAACTTCGGGGGCCTGCTCGACGCGCGGACGTGGCAGGTCAACGCTGAGATGGCGGACATTCTGGGCAGGGTGGCCTCGGGCATCGCGGGTGTGAAGCTCGAGGTGAGGCCGGACCTCTTCGGGACGATAGTGCGCTCGGACGAGGTGGTGGGCGAGGCCACGGGCGTCGGCGCGGCGCTCTCGGGCATACCCGAGGGGGTGCCGGTGGTCGCGGGCGGCGTGGACACGGCGGTGGCCATGCTAGCGGTGGGTGCCGCGCACCCGGGGGACAACGCGCTCATCATGGGGACGAGCTGGACATGGGGCCTCCTGAGGGCGGGGGGCCCTGACGCGAGGGTGTTGCCGAGGATGGTCACGGTGCCCCACGTCGTTAGGCCGAACGACCTGGACTGCTCGTTCGGCGGGGGGGCCTACC
>Ga0316626_10001021_pt1 | contig 12056 bp, 12 predicted proteins | sample OWC_Aug_T1_C1_D5_FD_207656 | JGI IMG/M metagenome (GOLD analysis project Ga0316626, IMG submission 207656) | Wetland soil microbial communities from Old Woman Creek delta, Ohio, United States - OWC_Aug_T1_C1_D5_A | ecosystem: Environmental > Terrestrial > Soil > Wetlands | place: USA: Ohio...
GCTGTTTGCCAGCGCCCGTGAGCTGGGCGTGCTGTTTGCACTCGACGAGGCTTTGAGTGCCGCCACCGGTGGATCCGCGCTGTCTTCGTTCCTGGCGGACGTCGACCACGTCTACCTGACCGTTTGCCTCGATGTGCTGCCGGCCGCCGTGGCGCCCGGCGTCAGCTCGCCGGCGGCGCGCGGTGTCGGCCTCGAGGTACTCGAACCGCTGGTCGACGCGGTGTGTGCCAGCGGCAAGGTGCGGCTTGCTGACATTGCCGAAATGAACCCGCGCTTCGACATCGACGGTCGCACTGCCTCCGTCGCCGCACGCATCGCCGCCCGCATCGCCAACGGAGTCGCAGTTGCGCTGCGATAGCCTGTGGACCGGAGTCCACCTCGCAACGCTGGTGGATCCCGGAGTAACGAACGGTGTCGGCGAGATCCGCGATGCAGCGCTCGCGGTGCGCGACCGCCGCATCGCCTGGCTGGGCCGGCGCGCGGATTTGCCCGCCGGGCTGCAGGCGGACCGGATCCTCGACGGCGCGGGCGCATGGATTACGCCCGGCCTGATCGACTGCCACACGCACATCGTCCATGCAGGCAATCGCAGCGACGAGTTCGAGGCTCGCCTCAACGGAGCTAGCTACGCGGAGATCGCACAGCGGGGCGGCGGCATCCTGTCGACGGTGCGCGCGACGCGGGCAGCGTCCGAAGATGAACTGCTCGCCGCGAGCGTGCCGCGGGTGCGTGCGCTGCTGGCCGAGGGTGTGACCACGATCGAGATCAAGTCCGGATATGGCCTCGATCTCGACACTGAGCGCAAGATGCTGAGCGTCGCTCGTCGAATCGGCAGCGAACTGCCGGTCACGGTACGGACCACGTTCCTCGGCGCCCACGCGTTGCCGCCCGAGTTCGCGGGCCAGGCTGACGACTACATCGACGAGGTCTGCGGTCTCATGCTGCCGGCACTGGTGAGTGAGGGTCTGGTCGATGCGGTCGATGCATTCTGCGAGACGATTGGTTTCTCTGCAGGGCAGACGGAGCGAGTCTTCCGTGCCGCTCAGTCACTGGGCGTGCCGGTCAAGCTGCATGCCGAACAGCTGTCCGACCAGGGCGGCGCCACGCTGGTGGCGCGTTACGGCGGGCTCTCGGCCGATCATCTGGAGTGGTTGTCGGCCGAGGGCATCGCGGCCATGCAGCGCGCGGGCTCGGTGGCCGTGCTGTTGCCTGGCGCGTTCTACTGCCTGCGTGAAACGCGCCTGCCGCCGATCGATGCGCTGCGGGTGGCGGGTGTGCCGATGGCGGTCGCGACCGACTGCAATCCGGGTACTTCGCCGCTGACCTCGCTGCTGCTGGCGATGAACATGGCCTGCACGCTGTTCCGCCTGACGCCGGTCGAAGCGTTGGCCGGCGCGACCGTGTACGCGGCCCGCGCACTCGGCCTGCGCGACGTGGGCACCCTGGAAGTGGGTCAGCGTGCCGACTTCGTGCTGTGGGGCATCGAGCGGCCCGCGGATCTGGCGTATGCGATCGGACTCAATCCCTGCCGCGAGGTCGTTGTCGCCGGCGAGTTGACTCCACCCTCTGCCCGCGTCGAATGACCATAGTGCGGGAGATCGACACGCCGCGGCTGCGCCTGCGCCAGTGGCGAGATGCGGACCGGGAGCCGTTTGCGGCGATGAATGCTGACCCAGTGGTCATGGAGTATTTCCCTTCGACGCTGACGCGCGAGGCGAGCGACAGGAGCATCGACGAGTGGGATGCGCAGTTTGCGAAGCGCGGGTGGAGCAACTGGGCAGCCGAGTTGCGGGATACCGGTGATTTCATCGGTTTCGATGGTCTTGGGTGCCCGGTGCGCGTGCTGCCGTTTTCGCCGTGTGTCGAGATCGGCTGGCGGCTCGCTCGCTGGCGCTGGGGGAGGGGCTATGCAACCGAGGCTGCAGTCGAGGTCCTGCGCACCGGCTTCGAGCGGATCGGTCTGAGCGAAATCGTGTCGTTTACTACCGTGCTCAACGCGAGGTCGTGGGCGGTGATGGAACGGCTTGGCATGTGGCGCGACGAGGACTTCGACTACCCGGCGTTCCCCGAGGGCCATCGGCTGCGCCGGCACTGCCTGTATCGGCTGCGCCATGAGGAGTGGCGGTCGAGGTGATGCTGCAGTGTGCTGTGCATCAGTGAAAGTCGCGGCTCGCCGTAGTGAGCGCCCCCAGCAGCGGCGAGTGATCCTCCAGGCGTGAGGCGATCAGGTGCACGATCGGCGTCACGCCGGTAGTGACGCGCTCGACGTGGCCATACACCGTCAGCAGCGTTGAACCCAGCATCGCGCGCCGGTACTTCTCGCCAGTGGTGTTCCAGACGACGACGTTGACGGTGCCGGTCTCGTCCTCGATCGTGACGAAGGTGACGCCGCTCGCGGTGGACGGGCGCTGCCGGCAGGTGACGATGCCAGTCGTGCGGACGCGCTGCTTATCGCGCGCCTGGCCAATGCCGGCGGCGGTCAGATAGCCCTTCGCGTTGAAGCGCTCCCGAAGCAGTGCCAGCGGATGGCGGCGCAGCGTCAGCGACGTGTGGTGATAGTCGGCAACGATGTCCTGGCCTTCGGTCGGTGGCGGCAGGTCAACCGGAGTTTCGCGGCGTGTGCGCGCGGCGAGCGGTGCAGTGCGCGGGGCGTCGCCGTCGATGCCCAGCGTGGCCCACAGCGCGCGGCGGCGATGGCCGGTCAGCGTGGCCAGCGCGTCGGCCTTCGCCAATGCGCTGATCTCGCCGCGGGTGAGTTCCGCACGGCGGGCCAGGTCCTGCGCCTCGGTGAACGGCGCATCCCGCCGCGCCACCATGATGCGCTGGCCCGCCGCTTCAGGAAGGCCGGCGACGAGTTCGAGTCCGAGACGTACCGCGGGCTTTGCAGGATCCGCGCTTGACAGTTCCAGTGTGCAGTTCCAGTCGCTGACGGTGACGTCGATCGGCCGGATCTCGACGCCGTGGTTCATCGCATCGCGCACGATCTGCGCCGGTGCGTAAAAGCCCAGCGGCTGCGAGTCGAGCAGCGCGGCGCAGAACGCGGCGGGTTCGTGGCACTTGAGCCATGACGAGACGTAGACGAGCAGGCCGAAGCTCGCCGCGTGACTCTCCGGGAAGCCGTATTCGCCGAAGCCCTGGATCTGCTTGTAGATCTGTTCGGCGTACTCGCTGGTGTAGCCACGCGCCAGCATGCCGCTGATGAGTTTGTCGCGGAACGGGCCGATGCCGCCCTTGCGCTTCCACGCCGCCATTGCACGGCGCAGCTTGTCCGCCTCGCCCGGCGTGAAGCCGGCCGCGACCACCGCCAGTTGCATGACCTGCTCCTGGAAAATGGACACACCCATCGTGCGTTCGAGCACGGCCTTCACTGCCTCTGACGGATAGGTCACCGGTTCGAGCCCCTGCCGCCGCCGCAGGTACGGATGCACCATGCCGCCCTGGATCGGCCCGGGGCGCACGATCGCGGTCTCGATCACGAGGTCGTAGAAACAGCGCGGCGCCAGCCGCGGCAGCATGTTCATCTGCGCGCGCGATTCCACCTGGAACACGCCGAGCGAATCGCCCTGGCACAGCATGTCGTAGACCTTCGGGCACTCGGACGGGATGTCCTGCAGCCGCCAGCGCCGGCCAGACTTTGAACTCCCATAAAAGCGCTGGAGATGATCGAGTGCACACCGCACACAGGAAAGCATGCCGAGCGCCAGGACGTCGATCTTCAGCAGGCCGAGCGCGTCGAGATCGTCCTTGTCCCACTGGATCACCGTGCGCTCGTCCATCGCCGCGTTCTCGATCGGCACCAGGCGATCGAGCCGGTCGCGCGCGATGACGAAGCCGCCCGAGTGCTGCGACAGGTGCCGCGGAAAGCCGATCACCTCGACCGCGAGTTCGGCGAGCTGCGCGATCACCGGATTGGCGGGGTCGAAGCCGGCTTCTTCGAGCCGCTGCGGGATGATCCTGCGGCCGTCCCACCACGCCATCGTCTTGGCCAGGCGGTCGACCTGGTCGAGCGACAGACCGAGCGCCTTGCCGACATCGCGCAGCGCGCCCTTCGGCCGGTAGGTATGCAGCGCCGCGGTCAGTGCCGCGCGATGGCGGCCGTACTTGGCGTAGATGTACTGCATCACCTCTTCGCGGCGCTGGTGCTCGAAGTCGACATCGATGTCCGGCGGCTCGTTGCGCTCCTTGCTGATGAAGCGCTCGAACAGCACGCTCATGCGCGCCGGGTCGACTTCGGTGATGCCTAGGCAGTAGCAGACCGCCGAGTTGGCGGCCGAGCCGCGTCCCTGGCACAGGATGCCCTGCGTGCGCGCGTAGCGGACGATGTCGTAGACGGTCAGGAAGTACGGCTCGTAACGCAGCTCGGCGATGAGCTGCAGTTCATGCTCGACGATCACACGCACCTTCTCCGGCATGCCGTCGGGGTAGCGCGTCTTCGCCTCTTCGTAAGTGGCACGGCGCAGCCAGGTGACGGGGGTCTCGCCCGGCGGCACGATCTCCTCCGGGTACTCGTAGCGCAGCTCGTCGAGCGAGAACGTGCAGCGCTCCGCGATCGCCTGCGTCTGCAGCAGCAAGTCGGTCGGATAAATACGGGCGAGCCGGTACAGCGGCCGCAGATAGCGCTCGGCGTTCGGCGCGAGTTCGCGTCCGCACTGCGCCAGCGGCGTCTTCACGTGCACGGCAGTCAGCACGTCGTGCAGGCGCTTGCGGCGGCGCGCATGCATCTGCACGTCACCGGCGGCGACCAGCGGCAGGCCGGTCGAATCGCTGATCGACTGCAGCGTGGCCAGATGCGCCGCATCGTCGGTGCTGCGCGTCAACTCGCAGGCAATCCAGCTCGCACCGGGCCTGAGGCTCGCAAGCCAGCGCGCTTCGTGTTCAACGCGCACGGCATCGAGCGGCTCGCGCCAGTGGCGCAGCGGCAGCAGCAGCACGAGCACATCCTTCAGCCAGTCGGCGTGCGCCTCCAGGTCGTCTGCACTCAGGCGGTAACTGCCCTTGATCGCCTGTCGTCGCGCCAGCGTGACCAGCTGGCTCAGGTTGCCGTAGCCGGCCCGCGCCTGTGCCAGCAGCACCAGCTTGGCACCCGCGACGGCCTTGCGGCCAACACCCTCGGTCAACTGGATCTCGGTGCCGTGGATCAGGCGGAACGACCGTGCGAGTTCATCGTGCTCACGCGCCTCCTTCAAGGCCAGGTGCGCACGTACTGAGCCGGCGAACGAGCACTCGTCGGTGAGCGCCAGTCCGGTGTACTCGAGCGCCAATGCACGCTCGACCAGTTCCTCCGGATGCGAGGCGCCGCGCAGGAACGAGAAGTTCGACAGGCAGTGCAGCTCGGTGTAGGAGGGCGTCATCGCGTCTCACGCAAACAGCCCGTGCAGGAAACCGCGCGGGGCGGCGACCGCTGGATCAGTGGAGCTCGGCAGGTGGGCGGAACAAACCGCTTGACATGCTAAATAAGATATATACATAATCTGATATGTGGCGCATCGAGGAACATCGCCGCGTCGACCGCCAGCTGGCGGGAGCTCCGCTCGAGATTCTCAAGCGCTACGAGAAATGGAAGGACATCGCTGCCATTTCCGGACCGCCTGGTCTGCGTCTCATCAAAGGCTTTCACGACGAAGCGCTCTCGGGCCAGTGGAAGAGCTATCGCTCCTCCAGGCTCGGCATCCAGTGGCGGGTGGTCTACCGGGTTGTCGGGGAGGTCCTGCTGATTGAAGTGGTCAACGTCACGCCCCACGACTATCGGAGGCCCTAGATGAAGATGTACCGTCCGGCCCGCCGCCGTGTCGAAGTCTCGCCCGGAGAGTCGGTGCGAATCCTGCGCGAGTTGCAGGAGCTGACGCAGAGCCAGCTCGCGGAGCGCAGCGGGATTCCGCAGGCGACCATCTCCGCGATCGAAAACGGGCGCGTCAGCCTCGGTGTGGAGCGTGCCAAGGTTCTGGCGCGCGCTCTGCGCTGCCACCCGGCCGTACTCGTCTTTCCGAACTGGGACGTCGAACTCGAGAGCGCGGCCTGAACAGTGATGGCGGTTCATCACGCAAACAGCCCGTGCAGGAACCAGCCGTGTGGGGCGGCCAGTTCGCGAAAGACCCACAGCCACTGGCCGCGGCCGTTGTGGGCGACGAAGTAGTCGCGATGCACGGCATTTGCGCCGGCACCGAGGTCCCACCAGCCGCACTCGATGCGCTCGGGGCCGGTGACCAGCGTCAACGCCTCGTGATAGAGCGGCTGGTCATGCTGCACCGGCAGCGGTTGTGGCGTGGGCAGCAGCAGCAGTGGGCGTGGCTGGGGCTGCAGGGCGGGGGTCTTCGCCTCGCTGCCGTCGATCGACAGCGGCACCGCGCGCCAGGCCCGCTCGGGCCGGTGATCATCGACGGCCTGCAACTGGAATACCCGCTCCGAGCCCAGCCGGGCGTGCAAGGTTTCGGCGAGTTGCAGCCAGTCGCTGCCGAGGGAGGCATCGTGAGCCGGCAGCAGCAGGCTGGCATTGGAGGCGGTAAACGGATGCAGTTGATCGACCGTCAGCGCCAGCGTGATCGCCGGTGCCGGCAGCGTCACGCGTGCCAGCCGCTCGGTGAGCAGTGCCGCCAGCCGCTTCGCGTCGCGCTCCGGCGCGGCCAGTGCCAGGGCGACCACCGTGGGCGGCACCGGCAGGCTGCGGCGCTCGCTGTGCCTGGCGGAAAACCTGAGCTGCGTTGCGCCGGCGTTGCGACCGCGCAGGAAGCCTTCGAGCGAGGCGAGCAGCCGCCGCGCCGGGAACATCAGCTGCGCGGTTTCGCTGAAGTCGGCCGGCAGTTCCAGTTGTGCGTGGAAGTGCGCGGGCGGTTCGTACAGCGGTTGCGGGTCGGCGAGCAGGCCAAGCGCTCGGTCGAGATCCTCGAGCCGCTCGGCGCCGAAGCGTCGGGCGAACGCGTCGCGCGGCAGCCGCAGCAGGTCGCCGATCGTTGCCAGGCCGAGCGCGCATAGCGTCTCGTGCGTCGCCGCGTCCCATTCGAGACAACCGATCGGGAGACGTTGCAGTTCGGCCTCCCCCGCGAGCGGGGAAGGACCCGGAGAGAGGGCGCGTTGCCTTTGATCTGTGTGCACCCGAGCCGAAATGGCAAGCACGCGGGCGGTGCGCGGCGCGGCGGCGTAGGCACAGGCGGCGCGATAACCGAGTTCGGCGAGGCCGGTGGTGATCGCGCGATGCAACGGCGTGCGACCGCCGAACAGGCGCTCGCTGCTGCCAGTCTCCAGCAGCAGCCCATCGCATTGCAGCACCACGTGCGAGGAGAACTGATAAGCCCAGCCAGCCAGTTCCTCGAGCGCGGCCCGCTCGCGTTCAGGATGGCGCTCGAGCGCGATCAGCTCGCGCGCCAGCGCCTGCGCTGCGGCGAGCTTCATGCCGGGGGTGACACCGGCGGCCTGTGCGGTGGCATTGCAGTGGATCACGGCCAGGCGTTGCGGCGCGCCTTCGACGATCGCCAGCGGCAGCGTGCCGTCGATGGCGCGCTCGGCCAGCTGCAATGGCAGCGCAGGCAGGATGAGGGCGAGCCACAGGGCCACGGTGCTGCACGGGCGGGTGCCCGCTGGAGATCAGGAGCGCCGCATCAGGCCAGCAGTTCGTCCAGCGGGCGCTGTACGTCGAGCAACGCGGTGGCCGCCGGCACGGCGCGGGGCGGCGCCGTATCGGCATCGACACGGGCCTGCTCCCAATGCGCTGGCCGCAGTTGCAGCGTGATCGGATCGAGCAACGGGCGGCCACGCCGCTTCAGCAGGGTGACTTGCAGCTGCGCACCGGCGCTGGCCAGTTGCAGCCGCAACGTGGCGGGTGAGGGCGCCTGTGCCTGGCGTGTCGAGCGCAGCACGAAGGCCAGCGCCTGGTGGCTCTGTGCCAGCAGGTGCAGCCGGCGCAGCGCGCGGAAATCGCCCTCGCCGCCGGCATGCGGCAGCCAGCCGACCACCGCGCCGAGATGGCGTGCACGCAGCGATTGCTCGACGGCCCACAGGCTTTCGCGAGGCGTCGCCGGCTTCACGAAGATCGTGCGCGCCAGGTCCAGTCCGGCGGTAGCGAGCGCCGGCGCATACGGCACCGCCTGTGCTTCGAGCGAACGCGGCGTGGCGCGGGCCGCATCCACGGGCAGTACCCACACCGCGCTGCGGCGCGACTGCGCGAGTTGCGCCAGTGACGGCGCCAGCAGCGACAGTTCGCCGATGCCGGCATCGTCGGTCAGCAGTTCGATCAACTGTCCCTGCGGCCAGCCGCCACCCGGAAGTTCACGATCGAGCTCGGCAAAGCCGCTGGCGAGCGTCGGACCGCCGGCGTCCTCAGCCGGCAGCTCGTCTGCACGCCAGAGCGGCGCACCAGGGGCGGTTTGCAATAAGGAAAGCAACTCCGTGGCCGCACGCATGTGCGTCCTCCTCAGAAAGTGAACGGCGGGTGGGTGAAAAACGAGGCGGCGACTGAAGCGGGCTTCAGAGCGACGGTCGTATCACCCCGACGGCAATGCCCTCGATCGCAAACGGCTCGCGCCGCAGGTCGACGATGATCGGCTCGAAATCCGGGTTCTCGGCGATCAGTTCGGCGCGCGCGCCGCGCAGCTTCAGCCGCTTGACGGTGACATCGTCACCGAGACGCGCGACGACGATCTGCCCCGACTGCGCCTGCGCGCGCTTGTGCACGGCGAGCCAGTCGCCATCGAGGATGCCGGCGTCGCGCATGCTCATGCCGCGCACTTCGAGCAGGTAATCGGCGCGTGGCTTGAAGGTGTCCGGATCCACGGCAGGATGCGCGAGCACGTTTTCCTGCGCCAGCAGCGGGCTGCCCGCCGCGACCTTGCCGATCAGCGGCAGGCCGACTTCCTGGGCCGCGGCCATCAACTCGCGCACGCTGTCCTTCAGGCGAATGCCACGCGAGGTGCCGGCGACGAGTTCGATCAGCCCCTTTTTGGCCAGGGCCTGCAGGTGCTGCTCGGCCGCGTTGAGCGAGCGGAAGCCGAAGGCACGTGCGATCTCGTCGCGCGTGGGCGGGGCGCCGCTCTCGGTGAGCGCCTGGCGGATGAACTCGAGGATCTCCGACTGGCGCGGGGTGATGGGTAGCGAAGCATGCGGCGGCGATGCAGACGAAGGCGTGGCCATCAGGAACCTCTCGGGCGGTGCGTTACTGTCAATGTATACAGTACTGAACGGAATAGCAAGGGGGTGGCTCGGCTGCACCTGCCGGTACAGGAGAGAAGGGCGCACAGTGCCTGGTGAGGCGTGGACGGCGATACCTGGCGCGCAGTGGCCAGATGCGCCAGGAAGGCCTCCACCTCCGGCCCGCCCATCTCCTTCGGATGCCGCAGTGCATGGAAGTGCACGAAGCGCCGCACCCCGTGGACGTAGCTCTTTTCGGTCTTTAGGCTGTAGTGGTCGCAACGAACAATGACTAAATCGAGTTGGGCGTCAAACTCTACGAGTCAACATGAAGATTGAGCGTCTCGATCATTTGGTTCTGACCGTGCGAGACGTAGATGCAACGATTTCGTTCTATCAAACCGTTCTTGGCATGGCGTCCGTTACGTTTGGCTGGGGGCGGAGAGCACTTGCTTTCGGGCAATCGAAGATCAATCTGCATCCTGCAGATGCGCCTCTTGCCCCTCACGCGAACCATCCCGTTCCCGGCTCGGCCGACTTGTGCTTCGTTACCACGGAGTCGCCCCAGTCGGTCATGGATCATTTGCGCAAGTGCGGCATCAATATCGAAGAGGGGCCAGTTCCTCGCACTGGTGCTCTTGGCTCGATAACGTCCGTCTACTTTCGCGACCCCGATGGGAACCTCATAGAAGTGTCGTCCTATAACGAGTAGTCGGTATTCCACGCTTCAGGGGTGCCCTATGACGCCCAACCCTGCGGTCAACCGGACCTTGCGCATGAAGCCGCGCAAGGCCGGTTTCCTTGAGCGTTAGGCCTCAGATGCCCTCTCCAGCGCTCGCCTTCAGCACCACGGACACACCGCCAGCAGACGAGCTGCTCGCGGTCGACACCGGGCTCGAACAACACAACTACGCCGCAGCGCCGCTCACGGAAGTAAGCCAGTTGGCGGCCTTTGCGACGGACGAAGCGGGAACGGTCGTTGGTGGCGCGGTCGGAAGAACTTGGGGCAAGTGCTGCGAACTGCTGCAGCTCTGGGTTACCCCAGAGCTCCGCTCCCACGGGGTTGGCTCGCGGTTGCTGCAGGAGTTCGAGGCCCACGCTAGAACACGAGGCTGCAGCACGTTCTACCTCACAACTCTGAGCTACCAGGCGCCGGAGTTCTATCGCAGGCACGGGTACGCCGTCCTGGCTCAGATTGCCGGCTACCCTAACGGTATCGTCAAGTTCCTGATGCACAGAGCCGAGGCCTAACCCTTCGCTCAGCTCAAACGTTAGGACGCACACAGGCTGCACGACCGTCATCAATCCCCAAAGAATAAGCACGATGGCCAAGTACCTGATCTCGTTCCCAAGCGCGGCGATGGTCGTGCCCGACGGCGAGTGGGAGGCGGTGGGCCGCGACTCGCACGCCGTGATCGACGCGGCGAAGGCCGCCGGCGTCTACGTCTTCGGCGGCGGCATCAACGAAGACGTGCCACCCGTGCTTGTCTCGGCCGACGGCGCGGTCGCCGAGGGTGGATATCCGTGGGCGCCTCCGCTCAACGGCGGCTTCACCGTGCTCGAACTGCCCTCGCGCGAGGATGCCGTCGCGTGGGCCGCACGGATCGCGAAGGCCTGCCGCTGCGACCAGGAACTGCGCGTTTTCCAGTTCGATCCGCAGTCCTGAGGCCGGGTGGGTGCGCGGGCATTGCGCTGGGTGCCACTGTTGCGGCTGCCGTCGTGTATGTGTCAAGCATCTTTGGCGGGTTTGCTTACGTCTATGCTTCACCCAGCATTTGGTCGCGGTCGCTGCAGTCTCTGACTATTCATTCAAGCCGGCCGCTTCGCGGCGTCGGCTTAACTCAAGCGTTGGGCTCACGATTCAACCGACTGTAATCTCCAACGAATAGACACCCCCAGCGCATGTCGTTCCTTGCCTTTTTCTTCGCCGCCGTCATCCTTGCCATCACCCCGGGTCCAGGTATCGCCTACGTCGTCGCTCGCACGGTCGCTGGCGGCCGCTCAGAAGGCTTGGCCTCGTGCTTTGGCACCGGCATCGGCGGAATGCTCCACGTACTCGCGGCAGCTCTTGGTCTCTCGTTGATCGTCGCTCAGTCCGCCGTGGCCTTCAACATGGTCAAGTACCTTGGCGCCGCCTACCTGGTTTACCTGGGCATTCGCCTACTTGTGAGCAAGAAGCAGGACCTCTCGGTCAAGCCAGTCGCCTCTCAAGGTGTGCGCCGTGCCCTTTTCGAGGGAATCGTCGTCGAAGCCTTGAACGTCAAGACTGCGCTGTTCTTTCTGGCATTCCTGCCTCAGTTCGTTTCGCCAGGCGAACCCTTGGTTCCACAGCTGGTGCTGCTCGGAAGCATCTGCGTCGCGCTTAACACGCTCGTCGACGTCATGGCTGTGTTTGCCTCTGACCGCTTGCTCAAGTCAGACGCCGCCCGCACGGCGCGCGCTCGACTCCTCACCCGAGTTTCAGGGGTCACGATGCTCGGGTTGGGCGCCTATCTCGCGCTGGCAAGGCGTGAGGCCTAACCTTTCGTTCGGGCCGACGCTGCGCGCGGCGCCGCTCCAGAGTTCGGCCCCCCAAATTGCAGTGTCGGGCGAGATCGCCCAATGAACTGGGAGAGGTGCTGTGAAGAGCGGATCCTGCATCTGCGGGGCAGTGACCTTCACCGTCTCGTTTGAATTGAAGCCGCCCGACGCTTGTCGCTGCATACAGTGTCGGAAGTTCTCTGGGCATTACTCCGTGGGAACGGACGTACCACGGAGTGCTGTGGCGATCTTCGGTGCCGAGAACATCACCTGGTATTACTCATCCGTGAAAGTTCGTCGCGGATTTTGCTCTGTCTGCGGTTGCTCCATGTTCTTTGATCCGCCCGCAAAGGAGTGGATCGGAATCTCTATGGGAGCATTTGATGGAGCCACTGCGACGCACACAGAGTTGCACATAT
>Ga0316626_10001022_pt1 | contig 12054 bp, 11 predicted proteins | sample OWC_Aug_T1_C1_D5_FD_207656 | JGI IMG/M metagenome (GOLD analysis project Ga0316626, IMG submission 207656) | Wetland soil microbial communities from Old Woman Creek delta, Ohio, United States - OWC_Aug_T1_C1_D5_A | ecosystem: Environmental > Terrestrial > Soil > Wetlands | place: USA: Ohio...
TCACGGTGATCGACGGCACGGCGAAGGTGCGCACGATGTCGCGCTGCTGGCAGTTCCCGTTCACCACAAATTGACTCGTGATCATCCGGAAGGTGGCGAGGTCGCCGCGCTCGTGCGTGAACACCGGTAGCGCTCCATGGAAGTACGCGACGCGCTCGCCCTCGCAGGCGACCGCCAGATCCCCAGCGATATGCGCCACCCCTTTCGGAAAGATTGGTAAGATCAGCTGCGGCATCCCCACCTCCGGCTGCGGCTGCTGTGCCCGCGCCGCTCTCGGTGCCGGGATCTTTTCAGAATCCCCGCCCACGGCAAACCGCCCGCTGCACTAACTGCCCATAGCCCTTGAACCACAAGGGCTACCACCTCTGCCTACGGCTCACTTCGACTCGCCGAGATCAGGAGGTCTGAAGATGCGCGAGTACTTCGCGGCCGGTACGCGCCTCGTCTGGGTGATCCATCCGCGGACGCGCACGGTCCACGTCTACCGCTCACCTTGTGGTGTGCGCGTGCTCGCTGAAGAAGATGCGCTACGCGGCGACGACGTGCTGCCCGGATTCTCCACCCCGGTGAGACGTTGCTTCGAGTAACCGGCACCTGTCAGCGACCGCGAGGGTGGGGGAGTTGAGGAATGCCGGCGGCGAGAGAGCGCCGGCCTCTGCCGCCCGCCTCGGACGGCAGAAACCGGCGTATTTTCTCACTTGTCGGTGAGCAGGAGCATGTTCACCGTATCGCCAATGACGGTGTCCAGGCCCGGGATCGGTAATAGGAGTTTTCCCCGCGCATCGGTCTGAGTCCAGTCCTTGCACGAGAACGTTTCGTCAGCGGACACGCTCAGAGTAACGGTCGCGCCCCCTTGCACCGGGTTAGCGACGAACCCGGTCCCGAGGTTGGTGGTGAACGCAAACCCGGCGTCAATCACATCCTTTTCCTCGACCCCCGGAATGGACAGCGGGTTGTCGTAGTCAATTAATTCGCAGTTCGGGGGCTGTGTTCCCACGGGCAGGTTGATGCTCACCACCCGCGCGAGAATGAGCGTCGCCGAGCCAGGACCACCTGGTGTACCTACGTAGGTTTCCACCACCGGCGGATCTTCGTTGTCACCGCCGTTACTGTTCTGCGTGACCACGACGTCCTGCTTCGAGCCGCCGTCGCAGTCGAGGTTCCCGCCGCTGTCTTCGGCAAAGAGCTTGATGCACGCCGTTGAACCGTCCAGCGCGGCAAGACCGATGATGGCATCCTGCGCGAGCACCAGCGGTGCCGAACACGCCGCCTCCGGTTCCTGGCCCGCTGGCGCATCCGGGTCGGGCCGGCCAGCCACCAGGCGCAGCGGCTGCAGGAACCACGGGACGCCTTGCAGGGAGACGTCCGCGCCGCCGAGCGCGCTGCTGAGGAACTTACTGGGCGGGCGAGCGACCGTGAACTCCCGTTCGCCCAGGGTTTCATCCGGGGCGAGACACGCACAGCAGACACACGATTTGCCGGCCGGGCAGGAGCTGCCCGGCGCGGTGGTGTCGCACTGCTCATAAACGGTATCGACCACGCCGTTGCCGCACAGCTTGGGTACGGGGGTGGCCGTGGGGACGGGCGTAAACGCGATGTTCGAAACTTGCTCGACGTCATCCGTGCCACCGCAGCCCCACAGCAGCAACGAGCTTCCAACGAACAGCGCAACCACCAGCAACGCAAAGTGCTTCATAGGCTCTTCCTCTTGTCGTTCAAGCCGACTACGTAAGGATCCGTTTATCGCTCCAGACAACACCGCGTTCAGTTGAGCTGGTACGTCGCGCGGACGGCGATCTGGTCTCGGTCCCTGAAGAAGCCCAGGCTCTGGTATTCGCCGCCGATGTGGACGAAGTCCGCCTTGAACAGGAGCCAGTCGCTCCACCGGTAGGTGATCTGTGGGTGCAGCATATAGGTGCCCCGGATGTTCTGGATGTATGTGAGCTGCGGGCTCAGGCGTCCGTGCATATAGTCGGTCAGCAGGGTGACCTGGAAGAAATTCTCGACCTTTTTCTGCTGGACAAAGTCGTCGGGTACCGGGTCCTTGCCCAACACGTCAGTCCCCGGTTTTCGCTGGCCGTTCATGCGGAAATCCTTGCGCGGGGTCTCATCCAGATTCCAGGCGCCGACGTTGGCGGCCGACAGCGTGAAGCTGTTGGTCGGGTTGAGCGCCCGCAGGAAGAAGAAGCGGTCGAACCCAACCTCCCAGCGGGCGATGTCCGCCACGGGCACGGTGCCCGGATGGGTTGCCGCACCGGCGCCGGGGATGCCGATGCCATTCTTCCGATCTGCGTCGCTCTTGATGTTCAGGTTGTACTGCGGGATGAAGCCCGGCTCGTTCTCGAAGAACTCCGCTTCCAGGCGAAGAATTCCGTCCACCGGCTCGACGAAGAACGTCGTGGCAAGGCCATACACCATCGTCAGATCGTGCACGGTTTCAACGAGGAACAGGGGGCTGCATCCTCCCGGATAGCCACTGGTACACAAGACCGGGCTCTGCACGCGGGCGCCAGCCGATCCACCTTTGACTACCGCCGGGGAGGCATGCCGCGGCACCGGTGCGTTGGGGAAGTGCGTGTAGATCCACCCTTGGACGGTGTAGAACCGATTGACCACGGTCTGGAAGCGGAATCCATACCGACTGTTTCCGAATCCCTTCTTCGGAACGTGGTCGAACAGGATCATCTGAAACGTCTCATTGGGGAAGCCAGAGCTGAACTGGGGGTTCTTCCCGCGCGGCGAGTACGGGCTGACCGTCAGGATCGGCAGGAGGCCGACGTTGGTGTCAATGTCACCGGGCACCCAGTACGATTCGACGAAGCCGCTCGAAAAGGGCCCGAGCGTGTCGAACAGGTTCACGCTCGCACGAATCGTCCACAGGGGGATGCGTGCCTCGTCGAGATCCTCGAAGACTCCGGGTGCACCCAGGGTGACGTCGAAGGGGTTGTTCTGATCGAGCAGGGCGATCGTATCCGCCTCACCCCACGAGATGCTCTGCCGGCCGAGGCGCAGGAACACCGGGCCCTTGCTGTAACTGAGGTAGAGCTCGTTGACCCGTTGCTGCGACCCGTAGGTGTCGCGCGGCTCGCTGAGGTTGGCATCCGGGATGAGCTGATCCAGCGAGTCGACCAGGCACGGCGTGTTGTTACCGGACCCCGGAGGACAGTTCTTCGGGTCGTTCAGCGTCGGGCCTTCGAGGAACCAGGCTCCCGCGGGCTGACACACGGCCCCCGCGCCGCATTCGGCGTTGGAGGTGCAGGGCTGCGAGAGATTGTTCGAGCAGACCCCCCGGTTGAAACTGCCGAAGTTCGGATTGAGGCCGCGCTGGTTCCGGTTGAACTGGCTGGCGCCGTAGTCGTAGATGCCGTCGTAGAATCCCCAGCCGGCGACGCGGAAGCGGAAATCGTCGGGCGCCAGCCAATCCAGCGCCCCGCCCTTCATCCACGAGGTGTACGGTGTCAGCTTGGCGTCGAGCTCGGGGTTGAAGAAGTTCCGGTGCTGCACCAGTTGCCCCCCCTTCGTCGTCGGGAAGGTGTCGGTCTGCGACTTGTCGGTCCGGATCGAACCTTGGGTGTAGGCACGCAGGCGGAGATTGACGTTCTGCTCTTCGTCCAGGTAAATGGCGTGCGCACCGGCAGCCCACGACAGGACGACAACCAGACCGGCGACCGCAATCCCCCACCGGGTCCGCTGCCTTCTGACCATTTCCCCTCCTTCCGCCCCACGGCCCCCCGGGCCGAGTGCGTTCAGTTTTCCGCAACCAGTGCGGCACCTTGGGCTCGTGGCGCTTTTAGACTCCGGCTCGCGATGGTGTCAAGAGCAACGGCGCTTCGCGCCGAAGTCAAAAGGCAAGGGGCAAATCGCAAAAGGCAAAAGTCGAACGTGATACTTTCAGGCAGTCCGTCTCTTGGCAGTCGCGACCGCCTTCGAGAGAATGGCCCTGAGCTGGTTCGACTCGTCGACGATGCCCGAGAGGCGGTCCGGCGGAAGGACGCCGGCTCCCGCAAGGAGCCGAAGCCAGTAGTTGGATTCACGCAGCTCTGTTCTTCTTTCCATACGCCCTCTTCTCCGTGTCCCACTCTTGCCTTTTGCCCTTTGCCTTTTGACTTTTGCCTTTCACTTGGTGCCCCGGGCGCCGTGAACGGTCACGGTGCCGTCTTCTCTCACACGAACGGTGACGGCGCCCTGCAGATCGGTTCGCCAGACCGCCACCCCGCGCTGGGCGTACGCGGCGAGCACGTGCGGGTGCGGCAGGCCGAAGCGGTTCTCGTAGCCGGTGGAGATCACCGCCCAGCGCGGTGCGACCGTATCCAGGAAGCGTGCGGTGCTCGAGGTCCGGCCCCCGTGATGCGGCACCTTCAGGACGGTGCTGGGGAGCCAGTCCGACACCGTCGCCACCAGCCGCTGTTCACCATCCGCCTCGAGGTCGCCAGGCAATAGGAGGGTGGTGGGGCCATACTGCAGGCGCAACGTCACCGACCCATTGTTCGATCGGCCCATGGTGGTCTCGTCGGGCGACAAGACCCGCACGTCGACGCCATCGATCACGCGGTGAAAACCCTGGCGAACGGTCACCATCGGGATGCGTTCCGCCTGGAGTGTCGCCCAGAACGCCTCGAACTGGGATCCGCTGCCGCGCGCGCCGTTCCACCACAGCGCGCCGGGCGAGAAGGCGCGCGAGAGAAACGCCAGCCCTCCATAGTGGTCGAACTGTGGATGGGTGAGCACGAGGACGTCGACGTGGGCAATCTTGCGGCGCCAGAGGTACGGCGCGACGAGGCGCTCGCCGGCATCAAATCCACCGCCGATTCCGCCGCCATCGACGACCATCACGAAGGAGCCCGGGAACTCGATCACCGTGCTGTCGCCCTGGCCAACCGACAGGAAGGTGACGCGCAGTTCGGCCCGATGCCAACGCGCTGCGAACCAGTACGAAGCATCGGCGCATAGGCCGAGCGCGCAGAGCGCGACCAGCACGCGACGGGGGCCCCGAGCGAACGTCAGCAGAGCGCCGAGGAGGCCATAGAACAGCGCGAGCTCGAGCAGAGAGGGACTGACGACGCGGATCGCCGCGCCCGGCACTTCGGCCAGGCGAGCGACCAGTCCGTCGGCAAACTCGACGATGATGCCGACGCCCGCGAACAACAGGGAGGCGAGACGAGACGACAGTGGCACCACCAGTGCAGCGAGCAGCCCCATGCCGACCGGGAGCAGGCCGAGCAGCGGCACGACCAGCGGGTTGGCAACGAGCGAGACCAAGGAAACCTGATTGAAGTGCCACGCGGTCAGCGGCGCGGTGCCCACCGTGGCGCAGATGGTGACCGCGAGCGACAGGACCAACCACCGCAGCAACCGCCACCGGCGTCCTTGCCGGAGCCGAATCAGATGCCGCTCCTCCCAGGCGGCCCACCAGCCGGTCACTCGCTTCATGCCGAGCACGATGGCGAGGACGGAGACAAACGAGAGCTGAAAGGAGATGTCGAACACGGAACCCGGCCACAACAGACTCACGCCCAGGGCCGCGCCGGCCAAGCTCGCGATCCAGTTTCGCTGACGGTCGAACAGCACCCCACAGGAGAAGAGGAGCACCATGACCACCGCGCGGATCGTCGGCACGCTGAACCCGGCAATGCCCGCGTATGCGAGAACCGGAAGCGTCACGAAGAGCATGCCCAGCTTCGGCACGTTGGCCCGCAGCAGCAGCCACTCGCTGCGCGCCAGCAGCCACCGGCAGATTGTGTAGGCGCCTCCCGCAACCAAACCGACGTGGAGCCCAGAGATCGACAGCACATGGCTCACGCCGGTGCGTGCGTAACGGCGGTAGACGTCAGCTGGCAACGCCGCCATGTCGCCGATGACCAGGGCGCCCACGATCTGCCGTGCGGTGCCATCGAGCGCGTCGTCGAGAACCGTCGCGACGTCAGCTCGCCAGTCATCGAGCAGCATGAGGACATCCGAAGCGTCGGCTGGACGTCGCTCCCAGGAGCGGTCGCTGGTGGCAAAGGCGGTCACGTACACCGCGCGGAGTGCCAGATGCGCCTCGTAGTCGAACTCACCCGGATTGCCGAAGTTGCGCGGACGCCGGAGGCGCACGCGCGCCTGCAGATGGTCACCCCGCCGCCACCGCTGCTGCGCATCCCGCACGGTCACGAGTACGCGTCCCGCCGCGGGCTGCCAACCCTCGCCGTCCCGCCGCTCCTCGACCTCGACGAGCAATCGGGTCCGCGACGGCTGCCGCACAGGAGGCGCGATCACGCGACCCGCGAGTTCCACATCCGCGCCGGCAAGGCGCACGACGTGGTGGTCGGCGAAGCGCGGGCGGAGGAGTCGGTCGACCTGCACCGCCCCAACGGCAACTCCGAGCAAGCTGAACGCCAGCGCCACGCCGAGGGCCCGCCAGGTGAGCACGCACAGGAGGAACAGGCCGGCCGCCGCGACCGCACTCCACGCGGGCGCGACCGATGCGCCCAGCACCTGGCCGCACAGCAATCCCAGGGCACCCCACACGATCGGTTGCCGCGGGGGCCGCGATGGCTGGGCGATGGCGGAGAGCAACATGGCCTGTCCGATACCAGCAACTGCATACCTGCCAAGCATGTACACCAGTTAAGTAGATTATAATGATATTTATCTAGTTGCACAATATCGCACTGGTGGGCTATACACGGGGCGCCGGTCGGCTCCCGCGGACCGCCGATGTTGGCGCGTGAAGCGCCCAGTTGAAAGGAGGAACCGTATGAGAAGCGCAAGACTACGATCGTTTGCCGTGCTCCTGGCCGTTCTCGGATGGCTGGCGGCCGCTTCGGCCGCCGAGAACACGCCGATCAACTTGAATACCGCCTCGGCCGCGGAGCTCTCTTCGCTCAAGGGCATTGGCGATGCCAAGGCTCAGGCCATCATCGAGTACCGACAGAGCAACGGAGGTTTCAAGACGGTGGAGGACCTGAAGATGGTGAAGGGAATCGGAGACAAGTTGCTCGAGCAGTTGCGGCCGCAGGTGACCGTCGGCCCGATTGAAAAGGCCGAATCGTCTCGGAAGCCGTAGCAGTGCACAAACGGCGTCGTTCCGCGGGAGCCGGCCGACGCTGTTCGCCTGTGCAGGCGGCGTATCATTGATGCAGCAAGAGTGCTGGAAGCAGGGCACGTTGGACCGCGGACGGACGCGGGAACGCGGCGACGCGGCGCAGTGGAAACGGGAGAAAGTACCGATGCAGCGAACGGACTATCGACGCGACGAAGAGAGCGCGAACGGGCAAAGAGAAGGGAAAGAACAGCAGGGAGAGAAACGGACGACGGGCAATGTGCGGAGCTACCGGGAACTGCACGTCTATCAGAACGCGATCGAGGCGGCGATGCGGATCTTCGAAGCGACCAAGACCTTTCCGCCAGAGGAGCGATTCTCGATGACGGACCAGCTCCGACGGTCGGCCCGTTCGGTCTGCACACACATTGCCGAGGCGTGGCGAAAGCGGCGCGATCCGGCGCACTTCGCCAGCAAGTTGAGCGACTCGGAAGCCGGAGCAGAGGAAACGCGCGTCTGGCTGGAGTTAGCAGCGCACTGCGGATACTTGAGGAAGCCGCACGTCCAGGACCTGGATGATGCGTACGACAAGATCCTCGCTCAGCTCGTCCGGATGATCATGCAGTCCGATAAGTGGACCATCCGACCCCAGGCAGACGCGGCGACACGGGGACGCGACGACGCGGCGCCCAGGCAGACCGAGCAGCAGAGCGATCGCGGTCAGAGCCGGCAGAGTTACCGCAGGTAACCCGGCCGCGCATCCCCAACGATAGCTGCGAAGCTCGCCTCCCATAGGCGCGATTCCGCACCCCCGTCCGTCGCCGGTTCACCCCATCTTCGCGTCCGGCTCGCCACGTCCCCGCGTCGCCGCGTCAGCTCAAGCAGACTGGCGCCCATTGTGGCCCGCGGGCCTTGACATACCAACGCCCTCGGGCGAGTGATGAGGCCGTTTCATCGAACCGCTACTGCGGGCCAGCTGCTACCGCGACCCGGGAGGAAGATGCATGCCGTCCATCATCTATGAGAAGAAGGACCGGATCGCCTTCATCACGATCAACCGGCCGGAGCGCCGCAATGCCCTGAACTTCGACGCGTTCGGGCGGTTGGCGAAGGCGTGGTTGGATTTCAACGACGATCCGAACCTGTGGGTGGCCATCATCACCGGGGCGGGAGATCAGGCGTTCTGTACCGGCGGCGACCTGAAGGAGTTCATTCCGATGGTCACCGAGAACGTCAAAGACCTGCAGGCCTCCGGCGGGCAGGAAACCCTCGGGCAGGACTTCCCGGTCAATGCGTCGCTCGTTGCGGTCCTCCGTGACGTCGAGATCTTCAAGCCAATCATCGCGGCGGTGAACGGCTACTGCATGGCCGGCGGAATGGAGATGCTGCAGGGTACGGACATCCGGATCGCGTCAGAGCGGGCGAAATTCGCCATTGCCGAACCGCGGCGCGGGCTGTTTCCGGGCGGCGGCTCGACGGTGAAACTTCCGCGGCAGATCCCGCTCTGCTTCGCGATGCAGGTCCTGCTCACCGCCGAGCCCATCAGCGCGCAGAAGGCGTACGAGTTCGGCATCGTCAACGAGGTCGTGCCGCACGACCAGTTGCTGCCCGCGGCGATCAGGTATGCCGATCTGATCTGCCAGAACGGCCCTCTCGCGGTGCGAAAGGTCAAGGAGTCGGTCCTGAAGGGAGCGCAGATGCCGGTCAAGGACGCGCTCGATCAGGAGCTGATGTTTGCCGGAGAAGTGTTCTCGACGGAGGATGCCATGGAGGGAATCCGGGCGTTCCAGGAGAAGCGCAAGCCCAACTGGAAAGGACGCTAGCTCGCTTTGGATTTGACTGTCGACTCGGAGACCATATGAACAGCCTCCGTGGCAAATACGCAATCGTGGGGGTCGGGTGTTCGCGCTTCGGCAAACTGCAGGGCGTGAGCACGATGGGGTTCACCATCGAGGCGAGCAAACGCACGGTCGAGGATGCCGGCGTCGGTCGCGACGAGATCGACGGCGTGCTCGTGCTGATGCCCGCGGTGATGGGCGAGCAGCATGGCTGGGCAGCACGCGTCGCGGCCTATCTCGGAATCGAACCGACGTTCTCTGCCACCATGGATCTCGGTGGAGCGAGCGCGTGTGGCATGGCGCAAACGGCGATGGCTGCCATCGATGCCGGCTACTGCCGCATGGTGCTGTGCTGCTTCGCGACACAGAACTGGCCGCAGGGCGTGCCCATTACACTGTTCGGATCGCAGTTCCAGATTCCGTACGGTGACATCGGCGCGATCACCTTCATGGCGCATCTCAAGCGGCGGCAGCAGCACGAGCACGGGTACGGCGACGAGCATTACGGCACGATTGCGGTCACCTGGCGCCAGCACGCGATGCTCAACCCCGACGCCCAGATGCGGAAGCGGCCGATCACCTTGGAGGATTATTTCAACTCGCGGTGGGTCGCCGAGCCGCTGCGCTTGCTCGATTGCTGTCCCAACACCGACGGCGGCGGCGCCTTCATCGTCACGTCGACGGAACGCGCACGCGACCTGCCAAAACGCCCGGCTCGGATTCTGGGCGCGGGCCAGTCACATTCGGCGGAGATCATCCGGCCGGCCGGCCGCGACGACGCCCGCTGGGGCGGCACGAAGGCGGCCGAACTCGCGTACGGGATGGCGGGGATCACGCCCACGGACATCGACGTGGCCCAGCTCTACGACGCGTTTACGCCCCGCGTGATCCACGACCTCGTGGCCTACGGATTCTGCAAGCCGGACGAGGCCGGCGACTTCATCATGGGCGGGAACCTCGAGCTGACGGGGTCGCTGCCGTCGAACACGGCGGGCGGCTTGCTCTCGGAGGGACATCTCTCCGGGTTCGGCCACGTGCGCGAGGGCGTCCGCCAACTGCGCGGCGAGTGCGGTGAACGACAGGTGAAGGACGCCGAACTTTGCCTCGTCACCGGCTACGGCGGCGCCCCGCACGAGGCCCCGCCCACCGTCAGCTACAGCGCGTTGGTGCTGGCGCGATGAGAAGGGATCTAGGGATCCAGGGATCGAGGGATCAAGGGTGTCGGATTCCACCCGCTCCCCCCCGTTCCCTTGATGCAACGATACCGGTCCCTCGATCCCTGGATCCCTGGATCCCTCGATCCCTGGATCCCTCGATCCCTGGATCCCTCGATCCCTGGATCCCTCGATCCCTGGATCCCTCGATCCCTCGATCCCTGGAGGTAACCCATGTTCGCCATGGAGAAACCCCTTCCGAACCCCACCGAGGACAGCGCCCCGTACTGGGCGGCGGCGCAGCAAGGTGAGTTGCAAATGCAACGCTGCGCCGACTGCCAACACGTCCGCTTTCCGCCAGCGCTGCTGTGCCCGCGCTGCTGGTCCGAGCAGGCGGAGTGGACGCGCCTCAGCGGTCGGGGAAAGGTCTACACCTGGATCGTGGTGCACCAGTCACAGCACCCGTCTTTCAACGCCGACACGCCGTACAACGTCGCCATCATCGAGCTCGACGAGGGGCCCCGCCTGCACAGCAACATCGTCGACTGCCCGAATGATGAGATTCACATCGGCATGCCGGTGGAGGTGGTCTTCGACAAGGTCAGCGACGACACGACGCTGCCGCGGTTTCGGCCGGTGAGATAGGGGATCAAGGGATCAAGGGATCAAGGGATCGAGGGATCGAGGGATCAAGGGATCGAGGGATCGAGGGATCAAGGGATCGAGGGATCGAGGGATCGAGGGATCGAGGGATCGAGGGTTCAAGACACGAGAGGAAACGAACTATGAGCACAGCTGGAACGGCGGGTTCGTCGGGCTCGGAGAAGCAGGCGCGGAGCGAACGACTACAGGGTTTCGTCGGGCGGGAGATCGGACCGCCGGAGGTCGCCCGGGATGCGGTGAACGAGGCGATGATCCGGCAGTGGTGCGACGCGCTGGAAGACGCCAACCCCGTCTACACGGATCCTGCCGCGGCCAAAGGGTCGGTGCACGGCGGTGTCGTGGCCCCGCCGACGATGCTGCAGGCCTGGATCCTGTCGGGCCCGGAGATGGCGCGGCCGATGTCGGAGCAGCGCCAAGACCTGCAGAAGGAGCTTCACCTGCTGCTCGGCGAGTCCGGCTACCCGGCGGTCGTGGCCACGGACTGCGAGCAAGAGTACACCCGGTACCTGAAGCCGGGCGACCGCCTCTCGGCGACCACCGTGATCGAGTCCATCTCCCAGGAGAAGGCAACGGCGCTGGGGATCGGGTACTTCATCGATACGCGCACGACCTTTCGCGATCAGCAGGGCGAGACGGTGGGCTCGATGCGCTTCCGCGTGCTCAAGTTCAAGCCGCATCAACAACCGCAGCCCGCCCAGTCCAGCTCCGCCGCCCCGGCGAAGCCGACGCGGCTGCGCCCCCCGATCGGTCACGACAACAAATGGTGGTGGGAGGGAATCAACCGCGGCGAGTTGCTCATCCAACGCTGCAAGCGCTGCGGCGTACTGCGCCATCCGGCGCGCCCGATGTGCGGGAAGTGCCAGTCCACGGAGTGGGATACGGTGGTGTCCAAGGGCAAGGGCACCGTGTACAGCCACGTCGTGCTGCACCATCCGCAGGTCCCCGGCTACGAGTATCCGTTGATTGCCGCCCTCATCGAACTGGAGGAAGGAACGCGCATCGTCTCGAACCTCGTTGGCATGGATCCCGCCGAGGTGCGCATCGGCATGCCGGTGCAGCTCAGCATCGAGGCGGTGGATGAACAGATGAAGCTGCCGCTGTTTCGCCGCGCGAAGTAAGGGTGAGGCAAAACGACCGGGAGAGAAATTTCCCGCTGTGCGGGAACGATCATTCCGACGCAGGAGCAACCATGTCCAAGTTGAAAACCGTACCATTCAAAGACGTGAAGGTAGGCGACAAGCTGCCCGAGCTGCCGATCCCGCTGACGACGACGATGATCGTCGCCGGGGCGCTGGCCTCGCACGACTTCACCCCCGTGCATCACGACAAAGGCGCCGCTCAATCCCAGGGCATGCAGGATGTGTTCATGAACATCCTG
>Ga0316626_10001024_pt1 | contig 12039 bp, 5 predicted proteins | sample OWC_Aug_T1_C1_D5_FD_207656 | JGI IMG/M metagenome (GOLD analysis project Ga0316626, IMG submission 207656) | Wetland soil microbial communities from Old Woman Creek delta, Ohio, United States - OWC_Aug_T1_C1_D5_A | ecosystem: Environmental > Terrestrial > Soil > Wetlands | place: USA: Ohio...
CTCGAGGTTGACGTCGACCATAGAGCCTATCCGCGTCTGGGCGCCGTCGTAGGCCGGGGTCCGCTGGTACTTGGCAGTGACGTGGTACTGCTTGCCGAAGAGGTCTTGGAAGTTGAGCACCACGCTCTCGTTCATCTCGTCGAGGAGCGCCTGCATGCGCGCGTCCCCATCGGCGATGATGGTGCCCGCCACTCCCGGGGCCGTGGGGATGCCCTTGATACGGAAGGCCCACTGACGGCCGCTGGAGACCACGGGGAGGCCGCGGATTGTCACCGCGACGAGCTCGGGCTCGGTGAGCTGGCTCGTGCCGGCGTAGAGCGTCAGGCGATACTGCAGGGTCGGGCTCTTGCGCGCGACCGCGAAGCTGGCGGACGTGGCGCCCAAGGTGGAGACGTAGCCCAGCTCCTCGAAGGTGCGCCCCCCGTCGTCGGAGACCTCCACGAGTATGCGCTCCCCCGCCCGCAGGGGAAGCATCATCAGGGTCAGCGAGGTCCAGCGCTTCAGGTGGCCCGGCATCTGCAAGTCCATCTGACTCGACGTCATGGTGCCCTCGGCCACGTAGGTAGCGGCTTCGCAGTAGATACCCTGCGTGCCGGCGCTGTTGGTGGCCAGGGCGATGAAGGTCTTGCCCGCTCCCGTGACCAGGCCCTTGTAGGGCACGCTCACAGCGGAACCGTAGGCCAGGTGGTGCGACCATCCCCCCTCGGGCACGTAATGGCGGATGATGCCGCCGTAGCGCGAATCGCCGAAGAGGACATACTCGCTGGTGGCCGCGCCGGCTTTGATCTCCCGCGTGCCGCCCGTGGCGGCGGGGAAGAAGGCGAGCACACCGTACTGCCCCTGCCCGAACCAGTAGGCGGCCGCATCCCCATCGGCCAGGGTGCCGCATATCCACATGCGGGCATGAGCCGAGAACAGGCTGGTGATCTTGAAGCCCGGCGGGAGCTGGCCGATGATCTCCCGGGGTCCGACCCCGTTGTACTCGTAGACCTTGTTGGAGCCGTCCGTCCAGTACAGGGCGCCGTCGTGCGTGCAGGCGATGGTGCCGCCGTTCCACTCGCACACGTACTCTGAGAGGCTGTGACAGTAGACGTGGGTGGGAGTCACGATGTAGAGCTCGCCGTTGATCCACACCACGGCGGTCGCCGTATCGTAGGCGTTCTCGTCCCAGCCCCCCAGGGTGTAGCTGCACACGGCATAAACGGAGAACTGCCGCTCGATGGGATTGCCGTCCCAGGCGCTCGGTGAGCCATCCGCGTAGTCCCGGCTCATGCTCCCCGAGAGGTTGCCGTACACGGCGGTCGAGTACCAGCGGACCAGCTTGTCCGTGCTCCCGCAGAGAGGCCCAGCCCAATACTTGCCGTAGTCGACCTCGAGGTCGCTGGGGAAGGGGAACTCCACCCAGGCTTCGGCGTCCTCATCGAATATCTCCACGTACTCGGTCTCACCCACCAGCCGCCCGGGCTTGCCGTTCGCATCCGTGAACAGGGCCAGGCGCACCAGGGCGCTGCCGCCGGTGCCCGACCCCTTGCCATCCAGGTAGGCCATGAGTTTGCTGACGGCGGAGTCGTAGCTCAGCTCGATCTGCGTGAGGTAGAGCGTGTTGGTATCCAGCTCGGTCTCGGTGTCGTAGATGGTCTCGTTCCCGTTGTTGACTGTCCCGGCTGCTGGCACCACCCGCGACCAGACGCCGGCGGTCGTGCGTTTGAGGACCCGCGAACCGGCGGCGTTGGAGTCGATGACGTACAGCTCCCCGTTGCCCGCCTGGTAGGCATCCGTCACCGGAGCCACGGCGTCGGTGATGGTCTCGCCGGCATCCCAGGACCCGGCGTAGGAGTACATCTTGGTCTCTCCTGCAGGGAAGGCACGCACCGTAGAGCCGTCCGGAGACACGACCAGCGGACAGGTGGTCGGGTTGGTGGTGGTGGCCTTGCTTCGGGTGATCTCCTTGAGCAGGCCCAGCTTGCCTTCCTCGGAGTTATCGATGCCGTGACCCTCTTGGTAACGGCGAACGGCTGTGGTTTTCAGCTCGTCGAACTCGTGGGTGAAATACTGATCCTCGCCCAGGAGCCAGGACCGCTGGTGATACGGCCAGGAAGGCTCGTAGTCCAGCTCTCCCGTAGCCGTCTCGGCCGCCGCCCGAGGGAGCACGGCCGTTGCCGGGCCCAGCTCCTTATAGGTGCTGCGGTCGATGTTGTAGCCTTCCGCTCCAAGCCTGATATCGAATATCTGCTCGGTCACGGTTAGCTCCGATAGTTACGCGCGTCACCCAGCCAAATGCTTCGGGTACTGGGGAACTGTCGCCGCAGGTATACCTCGGCGGCCGCCTGTATGTTCCTCCCGATGACCTGCATCCGGCCTCGAGTGTCAGACGCTACGGCCACGTCCTGCTTGATCCAGTCGGCCGCGTACAGCTCGTCCTGCTCCAGGAGCGTCCCCGTGGCATAGTCCACGAGGAACTGCTCGTGCCCATCATTCAGTCCCGTGGGAACCGAGGAATCGCCATAGGCCATGGCCGGATAGGCTTGCGTGACCAGCAGCCGCAGGGCGCGAGCGCTAGGACCGGAGCCGTACAGCTTGAGCGCCGGCGGCCACCTACCCTCCTGCTCCCAGGCCACAATCGTCCGGTACAGCCCGGCGGTGGTGGTCTCCATCTCCACGCGCAGAATGTCGATGTACTCACCCTCGCCCGCCGGCGGCGAGGGCAGAGTGAAGGACTCGTTATCGTCGGCGGTGAGCAGGGTATCGTCGAGGAGATAGACCTCGCGGGGGAACTGCCCGGAGATTAGGTGCAATCCCTTGTTGAGGGCCCGGAGAATCTGCGTGTTCGTATAGCGGGGCATACCGACCATGAGCGCGCCGCTGGCATGGGTGGTAGCCGTGGTGCCCATCTCGCCCCGTCTGACCTCGAGGCTGGGCCCCGCGTCCTTGACGTAGACGATCTCCAGGTCGACCTCGACGAAGTGACCCTCTTTGAGCCCCGAAGGCCAGTCGTCTACGTCCAGCTCGGTCTCGTTCGCGTCGAGCGTTTCCGTCAGCTTCAGGTGCCCCAGTCCCCAGTCCTTGCAGGACCGACGCACAGCCAGCACGAGGTCCGCTGGTGAACTCATGTAGACCTCCTACAGTGGTGGGGGGGGCCGAGGAGAGGCCCCCCCCCAGCTCAGTTAGCCTACGTGAGTGACGTCCAAGTCACGCTCGGTCCACGGTACCCACTCAAGCGCTACCTCGCACTCGCCCGTGGTGGGGGCGGTGCTCGCGTAGACGTAGGTGGCGTACACGGCGATATCCTCGTCCGTGTAGTACGGCACCAGGGCTGCGCCCTTGGCCATGTTCACGGGCAAGGTGGCCGCTGCCGTGGAGATATCGAGGTCGTCGACCAGGAGGTCGTCGTCATCGTGCGTCCCCACGGTGAGGAAGTCGTTGCCGGAGGCGTTGAAGTTGGTGGTCTTGCGCACAAGGACGTTGGTGATGACGCTCTTGGCAGGAATCCAGGCGATGAGCTTCCGGGTAGCAGCCGCTACCGACGTAGCTCCGTCCGCGTAGGTGATGGTCACGAAGTCCGTGAACTGCACCAGACGGTTCTGGACCAGGGATTCCTGGCTGTCTATCTGATGGTTGCCCATTGTCACTCCTTCCTATCTCGTGGTTTCCCCGCTAGGAAGTGAAGGTGACGCCGGTGCGCAGGAAATGGGCCTTGTCGGCGTACTGGAGCGAGAGACCCCACTCCATGAGCAGCCGGCGCCCTTCCCAGTCTTGCAGATCGACGGCGATGGGCTTGCGCATGCGGATGAGTCCGCGTCCGGCCAGAGGATGCTTCTTCATCCGGTCGGCGTTGAGGATCATGTACTCGTCGCCCTTGGCGTCCGGGTTCCACAGCATCGGGGCACGGATGCCCAGACCGCTGATGATAACCGGCACTTCCAGGCCGTAGGTCCGGTCGCTCTGCTCGTAGGTGACCTGGCTGGCTTTCCAGTCGCAGGCTTCCGTGGCCATGTCGGCGGGACCGAAGATGCAGATGTTGGAGTTGGGCTTGACGAAGCCCTGTTTGGCGAGCCAGTTGAGGTCGGCGTTGATCTGTTTGTAGCTCCAGCGGTAGGAGCCGCTCGAGATGTAGTTGGACCCGGCTGCAGCGGCGATGATCCCCCGGATGCCCAAGAGCGACCCGTACTGATCGGAAGCGGGGCTCACGCCCGGCCCGTACAGCATGAGGTCCTCCAGCTCGAACTTGAGATTGACGAGAACCTCGGACTCCTGGCGGTCCAGCTCGTTCCCGTAGGGAGCCCGGGGCACGCCGGCGGAGGCGGTTCCGGTCTCTTTGACCGTGTGGCTGATGATCCCGGTGTAGTTGTACTTCCGGACGGTCCCTTTGTACTCGGCGTCGTCAGCCTCAGAACCCTCGGGTTTCAGACGGATGAAGCGAACGGTCGAGGCGGTCGGCCAGGTGGCCAGCCCGAAGGAACCCACGTTGCGGACGACCTCGATGGTGTCGGCGACCGTGTTGGGATCGTCGACGATCTGCACCCATTCGGTGATGTTGTTGTGGTAGGAGTGGAGCAGGTCGCCCTTCTGCACCCTAGCGGCGTGGCCGGTGGCCAGGCTCCAGGTGGTCTCGGTCGTGTTGTCGATCTCCTCGGCCAGCGTGATTGTCCGCACGGAGGCGATATCTTCCGTGTGGTAGTAGGTACGCTCGGTGAGGTCCTCGCCGGTGGGAATCCAGTCCAGGAGCATCAGGCGGTTCATGGGAATCGCCATAGCCTCCCAGATGTGGAGGTAGTCATCGACGTACTGGTACGCGGAGCGGTCCAGTGTCGATGGATATGCGTGGGGGTCGAGTGCCATAGCGCTATCTCCTTGTCGAACAAGAACTACATGAGTCCCGTCCAGTGGAGACTAAGCGTTATAGCTAGTCCGGCTGTTGACCACGGGAGAGAGCGCTCCCCACCCCGACAGTAGAAGCGCCCTCATCCGCGTGGTCGTTGCCCCTGGGAACGAAGCTGTCTACGTTGTACTACGAAATCAGCGCCAAGTCAACGGGAGAAAGGCATGGGGATGCTACCCGGCGTGATGCCTCGGCGCTCGAGACGCTCTCCCGCTTTGACCAGACGCCGCATCATTTCTGGGTCCCCAGAGCGTTTGGCGTAGTTCAGGCGCGCGTCTTGGAGCGCGGCCACGTCCGGGTCGTCCGCCGTGGGCGGGCCCGTCTGCTGCTCGGGCGCCGGCCTGATCCCCCAGGCTGCGACCGCTTGCTGCTGGAGCTGCGCCTGCGCGCTCTGCATAGCCTGACCCATCTGCGCGTCGTGCTGCTGCTGCAGGCGCACCACCGTCTTGCGGTAGGTTTCCGGGTCTATCTCGATCTCGTTGTCCTCGGCCAGGGTGTCGAGCAGAGCGACCCCGTAAGGGTGACTCGTCTGCAACACCAGGCGCTCGGTCTTTAGCTCGGCCTCGAGGCGAAGCATGCGCTCGTGCTCGAGCCGGGCCTCCATCTGCTGCTCTGGAGGGAGAGAGGCGATACGCGCCTCTTCCGCCTGCCGGTGGGCGATAGCCCGCTCCCGGCGCTGCTCCTCCTCCATGGCCGCCAGGCGGGTCCTGATCTCTTCCAGCTCGGGAGTGACCACCGGAGGCGGCGGTGCAACGGGCGTTGCAGTTACCGCCGGCTGCCCCTCGAACTGCTGGACCTCCGGCGCCGGTGGCGCTTCATAGCCTTGAGGCACCGCCGGTTCCGAGAGGTCGGGCCGGGGCTGCGCTACCTGGCCCACCACGGGCACGGGCATAGCCGCCGTGGTCGGACTGACCTGCTGGCCCCCCACGCCTGGCAGTCCCCCGAAGTTCTGGTGGCCTTCCGACACCACGCCGGGCGGCGCTTTCGATTCACTCTGCACCTGACGCATCAGGGCGATGATCTGCTCCTGCGTCGGCGGCGTCACCGTGTTCGCCGGTACCTGCGGCGGCGCCTTCTGGATCGGTGCCTTTGCCTTCCCTGCCATCCTATCCTCCTATCCGTTTGAGACCTGGCAGTTTGGAGCCGCCGAACTCGGTGTAGGCGATGGGTGTCATCGCTGCCCCCCACCGTAGGCTCATCTCCACGGCTGCCTGCCGTTGACGCATGCGGGCCTCGGCCATATCGAGCCGGGCCTGTACCGCGCCCCAGCCCTCGTACTTGCCCACCAGTTTCTCCATGTCCTCGTCCATAAGGGGCGCCCCTCCTCTAGGCACCCAGTAGGCGTTGTAGACCTTCTGCAGGGTGGGCGCTTCTGCCTTGATCGTCTCCCGCACGGTAATGAGTTTCTCCAGCTCGTCGGGTCCCCCCAGGTCGGCGAAGCTGGCGTACTCCTCCGGCGTCGGATCGCGCTTATAGGTGAGCCGGTAGGCCATGCGGTAGCGGTCCAGCTCCTCGGCCGCCTGTATGAGCGCCTCGTAGGTGCCGGAGCCTACCCGGCCCAGGTTGGCGTCCACCAGGCGCTCGAGGTCGGCCCCGTAGCCGTACACCCGGCGCATGAGTTTGTCCACCGCGTCGAACTGCTGCTCGGCGTTGTGCCGGGCCATCGTCACCTGATAGTAGTGCTCGGGCGAGAGGAAGGTTCGCTCCAGCTCCTCGTAGTCGGCTACCGTGGGTACCCGGTCGTTGAGGATGGCGAACACCGTATCGTAGGCCCGCCGGTTCTCGGCCTTCTGTAGCTCGGCCTTGAGCTTCCCGGAGCCCTCGCCCCAGGAGACCAGCTTGTAGGCGTCCTCCCAGGTGTAGGTCTTGCCCAGCGCCTCGCCCAGGTGGTTCATCACGTCGAGCTGGGCCCATGCCTGCTCGGTGTAGCGTAGGTGCGTTTCCCACTCGCCCGGGGTCCAGCCGGCGTCGATCATGGCGCCCAGTTGCGCGGCGCTCATCGTCCAACCGCCGTCCCAGGTGATGTAGTCCCCGTTCTCGTCCAGGTACACACCGGGCGGCAGGGTGTCGCCCTCGATGCCGTAGTCGTCCCGCATGCGCTGGACTTCCTCGGCGGTGAGGACCTTCTTGGTACCGGACTGTCCGTAGTACCAGCGGCCCACCGCGTCGAAGGCCAGTTTCATCGACCAGAACTCGGTCTCGCTCATGTAGGCGGGCTTGCCGGCGTAGAGCTTCTGGTAGCCCTCCGTGCCCCGGAGGTACTGGATGAGCTGGTCAGGCGTCATCCCGTCGATGACCGCCTCTTTCAGCCACTCCTCGTCGGGCCGGTAGTGCATGATGCGGGTAAAGACGTCGAGCAGGTTCTCGCGCGTGGTGGCGGCCTCCGGTCCCTCGAGCCACTGAGGCTGGTGGCGGGCCCAGTCGAGGACCATCTGCGTCGTCGCTCCCCGCCCGATAGCGCCGAACAGTACCGTGTCGATGTAGTCCGGGTCGCTGGCGATAAGGTCGTCGACCGCGCCGTATCCCCAGGCTTGATAGAGCGCCGTCAGATACGTCTGCCGCATGGCGTTCATCTCTACGCCGGTGTCATAGGCGGGGGTGGACTTCACCCAGTCCTGCCACTGGACGCGGGAGTAGCCCTGCCGGAACATGCTATCCAGTTGCGTGCGTTCGTCCGCCGTCAGCGCCCGGCCCACCATCTGCTCCCAGTCGTCCTCCCAGAGGATGCGCTCGGTCTCCGCCTGCGAGCCGTTCCACCAGGCGTCGGTGGTGCGAATCTCCTCCTTGACCAAGAGTATGCCGTCGTCGGACTCGAGCCAGTGGTTGTTGATCCACTTGTTGAGCAGGGTGTCGGGGAGAGGCGCGATACAGCCCATGACGTCCCGCCAGATGTAACGGGCCCGGGCCGCCAGGAACTCCCGCGACACAGGCGTAGCGCTGCTCGACCCATAGCGCCGTCCCCCCCCGCCGTCATCCCCCCCACCTGACTGTATGGACTGCAGGTACTTGAAGGTGGCATCTACGGGGTAGCCCTGCAGCTTGACAAGTTCTTGGCTGGTCGGGTTGCGCTGGGCGTAGCTCCGGAACAGGCTGGTGATATCGCTGGGCGTGGCCTGCGCCGTGCGGTAGGCCATGATCTTCTCGGGGTCGCCGGTGTTCACCACCATGCCCCCGATGCCGGTATACATGGACACCGTGGAGCCGCCGTACTTGCTGTAGCCCGACGTGGCCTTGGCCAGCAGCGTAGCGATCTGCGGATTGGCCAGGCTGGTGCCGAGCGCGGCCGACGCCTTCTGCTGTGCATCGGCGTAGCTCGTGATCTTGACCGTGGTGGTCGGCGGCTTGTAGGTCGTCGTCTTGGCGTACTCGCTGGCATAGCCCGCCGCGTACTTCGACCAGTCGACCGTGGTGGTCGCCGGTTTGGTGGTGCTCGTCGTGCTGGACGACCACCAATCGTCTTTGGGCAGAACCATAGCTACCACCGCCTCTCGAAGTTGAAGAAGTTGTAGCCGAACTGGTCAAACTCCCGGGCGAACATGGGGTCCTCCATCTGCCACATCTCGACCATGTAGATGAGCTGGTCGCGCGCCTCCCTGACCGCTTTCGCGGGGGTGTTGAAGTTGAAGTTGACCGCCGTGGAAACCACCTTGCCCGTCTTGGAGCGGGTCACGTAGACCCCCATCCGCAGGTTGGTATCGCGCTCGGCGAGCGCCCCGAATAGCTCCTGCCAGGCCGGGCTCTTGAGTTTGCCGGAGTCGCGTAGGCGCTCCCAGTCCTGCTTCTGGTAGTAGTCCCAGAACCGTGAGAAGGAGGGGGAGTCGTCGCAGAGCTGGGTGACGAAGCTGTAGTAGCCCTGGCGGATGGTCGCCATATCGTCGTCGTCCCAGTCGGCCCCGATCTGCTTCATCTTCTTGTAGACCTCGTTGCGCACCGAGGCCCACTGGTCGCGCACCGCCGGGAAGCCCTCATCCCACTGGCCGAGCCCGTGGTCCTCCCAGTCCGGTTTCCAGAACCGTTCCGGGGCGGCGTTCACCCACTGCACCAGCTCGGTATGCTGTATCTCCTCGAGGGTCTTGGCCGGCGGCGTCAGGGTGATGCCCTCCTCGCGGGCAATCTGCTCGTAGTTGCCCATGATGGTCTTGTAGAGCGGATCGACCTCGCGGTTCTTCCAGTTGCTACCCAGGGCGTTCTCCAGCTCGTGCTCCCGGGCGGCCATGAGGTTCGTCGCCCGCTCCCGCTTGCGCTCCTCGGTAAGGACGTTGCTCATAACCTCGTGGAAGCCCTTGGGCGGGAGCTGGTAGTAGGGCGTAGATTTCAGGTCCTCTACCTCGCGGGTGAACTTGTCCTTGAGCAGCTCGTACTCCGGGGTCCGCTTGTAGGTATCCAGGTCGAGCCCGGCCGCTTTCGCCTGCGCGGCCACGTCCGTCTCGAAGGCGGCCCGTTTGGTCTGGTACTGCTCGAACGATACCCGGTCCATCTGCTTCTTCACCAAGTCCTCGGCGAACACGTTGGGCAGAAGGACCGTGGCGCGGGGCACACCCTCGCTGATCTCGTTCTCCCGCATCCACTGAAACGCCTGCCAGGAGTCGGCCGCGATACCCTCGGCGGCCATCTTGCCGGCGGAGGCGGCGTTCATCGACTTGTTGTAGGCGCTCACGAAGAAGGAGAGCACCCCCGGCTCCTCCATGGCGATGCGCTCCATGGCTTCGCTGTCCCGGCGCTGCAGAGCATCGAAGTAGTCGTAGAAGGGCGCGTACTCGGGCGCTGACTGCCGGACCTTGCCCCGGGCCGCTGCGCCCTCGAGGTCCGAAGCCCCCGACACCTTCTCCTGGTAGGCGGTGGGCGTCTCGTAGGTGCGCACGTAATCGTCGAAGGCTTTGTTCATCTCCTCGAGCTCGCGGTCCCGCAGCCACATGGTACCGGGGAGAAACAGGTTCATGGTGGCTGCCACGAGGTTCTCTTTGCCTTGGAACTCGGTGGCCGCCTGGTAAATCTCCTCGGCTACCATCTGCTGCCGCCCGTTCAGCTCCGCCTCGGCGCTCATGGTGGTCAGGTCCACGCCGAGCTTCTTGGCCACGTCCTCCCGGCTGTACTGCTTGCCCGACCAGTCTATGTCAAAGACCATGCTGATAGCCCGGATGAACTCGATGGTGTAGCGGTCGCGCGCATCCTGGTCCCGACCGAAGAGGCCCCACAAGGTCGTACCTCGCCAGTCACCCCCGGTAAGTTTTCCGTTCACGATGAAGTTCTTGATACCGCCGGTGCCCAGCGACTTGACGAGTCCGGTACCCGCGTACCAGGCCCGCTCGAAGCGGCTGTTGAGCGGAAGGTGCTGGCCGGCGCGCTCCAAGCCGGGAAACTGGGGGATCCATCCGAAGGTGTCGGGGAAGGTCTCGTAGAGCCACTCCGCCGGCATGGTGATGAAGGGTCCGAAGCCGGGGAACTGCTCGCGCATAAACTTGAGAAAGCCGGTGTCCTCTCCGCCCGTGCTGGTAGGCGAGGCGCCGCCCGTGAAGAAGAACATGGTCCGTGGGTTTACATACCACTTTACATTCGGGATGACGTCTAGGGGCACTTCCAGGAGCGAAGCCGCCCAGGCCAGAGGCTTGAGAGCTACCTCTCCGGCGCCACCCAACTCGTCGACCCAGGTGGAGAACCGGCTGAACGCCTGGCCTACCGTGGTCATAAGGTCGTCGGGCGTGGGCACGATCATCTCGTCGGGCATGTCCTGTAGCCGCATGAGCGCCAGGCCCAGCGGCGGTTTCTGTACGGCCTGCTTGCCCCAGTACATCATAAAGTCGCGGGTGGCCGGCATGAAGGGCACGATATCGCGGAGCGCGCTCTCGAACCCGGTCCTGGTGGCGTTGTAGGTCATGGACTCTACCTTGGCGCGGGCGAACTTCTCCGCCTCCCGCCATATCACCTGCGGGTCGGGAATCTTGCCCTGCGTGCCCTTGCCTCCTCGCTCCAGGGCGGCGTAGGCCATCTCCTCGAGCATCTGGTAGCGCTTGTCCAACTCGCGGGCGTAGACCGTGTGACGGGTGTTGCGGAACACGCCATCGAAGAGGTTGTAGACGTGGTTGACCGGGTTGGTGGTCACGACTTCTTTGGCCTTGCCCAGCTTGGTCGTCGACTTCTCCCCGAAGGTAGCGTAGACGCGGGGCTTGGGCGCGCTGATGACCGGCCGCATCTCCATGGGGAGCTTCTCTAGCTCCTTGGTGCTGATGCGCCGGGTGCCCATGAGCATGTCCATCACGACGTCGTTGGGCGCCACCACCCGGCCGTACTTGATCGACTCCCCGGTCTTGAGAGCTATGGGCGCGGGCTCGGCGGGTATCGTCGTGAGTTTCTGGACCTCTTCAGCGGATAGATAGTGCTCTTTCGTGCGCTTGGTCCCAGCCCCTCTCCTACCGAGGTCGCGTTCATACTGAATACCCACACCCTTTTTGCGGGCTTCTTCTACGGTCCACTCCGACAGGTGTTTTACTACGTCAGTACCCTGGTAGTCAGGGTGAATCGCCATATCGAGGGCCGCCATATCACGCAGGTCCCGGCCCTGGTAGACCGTATCACTGAGGCTGGTCCCAACATACCCTCTATCTAGCCTAGTGACTCCTACCACTTTGCCGTCAGGACCGCGCACCACATATACAGTCTGAGGTTCAAAGGCTGCCGTGGGATAGGTGAAGTTTTCTTCAAGAGCCTTGGCGTTGTCTACCGCCTCTAGTGCCTGCGTCCGGGCCGAGGGCCGCGCCCCCCTCTTCACGTCCGGCCACGTTTCTATCTCGGCACGCAGCGCATCGAAATCAGATGCCTTAGCGGCACCACCGGAATACCCCGCTGGTAGGGGTGTCACGCCTCTCGTTCTGGGTGCGCCGGCCCCCATGCGCTCCCAGTTCTGGTGCGCGGCCAGCTCCTCGGGGCTGAGCTGCCCCAAGGGCCGGTCGACCGTGCGCACCGGATAGTGGGTAAGCTCGGTGAACCACTCCTCTTGGGCGTCGACCCAAGCCTTCATGTTGTCCTCGGTGGCCGCGCCGGAAGCGCGCTCGAGATGAGCCTTGCCGGTATCGGTGCGAATCCAGCGCTCGAGCCCCGGTCGACCCTCCGCCAGCCAGGCTTTCATGGGCGGCTGCTTGGCCATGACCCCGAAGAAGTGCTGG
>Ga0316626_10001025_pt1 | contig 12039 bp, 4 predicted proteins | sample OWC_Aug_T1_C1_D5_FD_207656 | JGI IMG/M metagenome (GOLD analysis project Ga0316626, IMG submission 207656) | Wetland soil microbial communities from Old Woman Creek delta, Ohio, United States - OWC_Aug_T1_C1_D5_A | ecosystem: Environmental > Terrestrial > Soil > Wetlands | place: USA: Ohio...
CGATGGAGTATGTCGACGGCGAGGATCTCGGCCGGCGCCTCCAGCCGGGCGGGATGCCGCTCGCTGACCTCCTCGCGATCGGGGAGGCAGTCACCCGCGCGCTCGCCGCCGCGCACGAGAAGGGGATCGTGCACCGCGATCTCAAGCCGGCGAACGTGATGATGACCCGGGATGGGCGGATCAAGGTGCTCGACTTCGGGATCGCCAAGCTCCTCGCGCCAGCGGAGAGCGCGGAGGGCGAGAACGCAGACACCGATGCCACGCGCGCGCCGCGGGCGGCGGCCACCACCGGTGCCGGCGCCATCCTCGGCACGGTGCCCTACATGGCGCCCGAGCAGCTCCGGGCCGCCGCCGTGGATGCGCGCGCCGATCTCTTCGCACTGGGCATCGTGCTCTACGAGCTCGCGACCGGACGGCCGCCGTTCGCGGGGACGAGCCCGGCGGAGGTGAGCGCGGCGATCCTGCGTGACACCCCGCCGCCGCTGGCGGCGCTCCGACCCGATCTGCCACCGGACCTGGCGCACATCGTGAATCGGTGCCTGGAGAAGGAACCCGGCGCTCGCTATCAGACCGCGCGCGAGGTCGGCACGGCTCTCGAGTCGCTGCGGGTCGCAGTCGAGTCGGGGGCGCGGGCCAGTACGCAAGCTGCACCCTTGGCCGCGAACGCCCCTTCGATTGCGGTGCTGCCCTTTCTCAACCTGAGTCCTGACTCGGAGAACGAGTACTTCGCCGACGGTCTCAGCGAGGAGCTCTTGAACGTGCTGGCCAAGATCCGCGGCTTGCGCGTGGCCAGCCGCACCTCGGCCTTCAGCTTCAAGGGCCAGGCCGTCGATCTCGCCACCGTGGCCGACAAGCTCAAGGTGGCCACGATCCTTGAGGGCAGCGTGCGCAAGGCGGGCAAGCGGGTGCGCATCACGACCCAGCTCATCCACGTGGCCACCGACTCGCATCTGTGGTCGGAGACGTACGACCGCGAGCTCGATGACATCTTCGCCGTGCAGGACGACATCGCGCAATCGGTGGTGATGGAGCTCCGCGCGGCGTTGCTGGGCGAGAGCCCCCACGCGCTGACGACCGGAGGGGCGCCCGTCACCGCAGAGGCCGCTGTGAAGGCCGAGGTCGCGGCCGCCGCCAGGGGGCGAGGCGCGAATGCCGAGGCCTACCGTCTCTATCTCGAGGGGCGATTCTTCGTGGATCGCCACAATCGCGAAGACATGGCGCGCGGTATCGCCTGTCTCGAGCGCGCGCTGGAGCTCGAACCAGGCTATGCCCTGGCCTGGGCCCTGCTATCGCGGGCCCGCACCATCGAGGCGGGCTGGGCCTGGGTGCCGGCCGCGGAGGGGTATGACCGGGCGCGGGCGGCGGCGGAGAAGGCGCTTGCTCTGGAGCCGGATCTTCCCGAGGCGCACGTGGCGCTCGGCGGCGTGCGCATGGTTCACGCGTGGGATTGGGCAGGGGCGGCGGCGTCCTTGGATCGCGCTCTCGAGCTGGCCCCGGGGAACGCCGATGTGGTGCGTGCGGCGGCGATCCTGGCCGGAGTCCGCGGCCGCCTCGAGGAAGCGATCGCGCTCGATCGCCGGGCGGTCGAGCTCGATCCAGTGAGCGTGCCCCCGCTGCGGAACCTGGCGTATCACTGCCTGGCGGCCGGCCATCTCGATGAGGCGGAGGAGGCGATCGTGAAGCTCCTCGAGCGGAATCCGCAGAGCAACTACGCGCACTATCTCCTCGGCTTCGTCCATCTGGCCCGTGGTCGCGCTGCAGAGGCGCTCGCAGCGTTCCGGCGCGAGCCCGGCGAAGCGGCCCGCATCCAGGGGATGGCCCTGGCGCATCATGCGGCGGGACGCGCGGCAGAATCGGATGCTGCACTCGGCGAGGTCATCGCCAGATGGGGTGGGGACAGCGCGTACCAGATCGCCCAGGCCTTCGCCTACCGTGGCGATCCGGATCGGGCCTTCGTCTGGCTCGAGCGCGCCTACGCGGATCGCGACCCAGGTCTCACCGACATGAAATCGGATCGCCTGCTCGGGAACCTGCACTCCGACCCGCGGTGGCCGCCGTTTCTCGAGAAGATGAGGCTTGCCGACTGAGCGCGACTGAGCGCGACCGCGCCCCTCGACTCACCCGGCGTTCGTTCGTTGCCAAGCGCCGGGCCGGGTGCTACAGTCCACGGGTCAGCAGTTCGCCTGGCACCCACTCTCGACGCACTCGCCGGTTCGGTCCCGGAATCGGCTCCGGCCATGGGATGCGGTGAGGGGGCAGGGGAGACCGCACCGGCTTCAGGAGGAAGCCATGCGTGCCTTTTCTCTCGTTGCCCTTGCGGGGTGCATCCTCTGCACCCATCCCGATCTCGCCCTGACCGAGCCCTTGTGGCTCGACGACACTCTCATCTCCCAGACGGCCCCGGGGCTGAACCGGGTCGTCATCGATGCCCGGCCCGATGGCAGCGCCCTCTACAGCCATGTGAGCGGCGACGAAGCCGGCGAGAGAGTCGGCTGGTACCGCTCGACCGATGGCGGCGACAGCTGGGCCAGCTTCTGGACGGCTACCTGGGGCATCAGCAATGCCGTCATCGGCGGCGCCTACGGATTCGATGTTCTGGTCAATGTCTGGCAAGCAGGCGGCAACCTCTGGCGCCGGACCGTCGATGCGACCACCGGTGTCCAGATCGGAGCTTCGATCATCACGCCGACATCTCTCACCGCGCGCGAAATCGTGGTCGAGTCGAATGCCGAGACCATCCCGCCGGGGAACGAGTACTTCATCGCTTGCGGGACGTTCTTTGATCCCAGCCGCAATCAGGTCACCATCGTGGCCTTTCGCTCGGGCGATGACGGTGCCACCTGGGGCGATTTCAATGTTCTCGATGCCGGCCCGATTGGCGATCCGGCCGCCATCGGTGACATGCATCTCGTCTTCTCGCGGGCCGGGTTTCCTTACTTTCACGTTGTCTATCGCAAGTTTGGCCGCCTGTGCCATGTGCGCACGGCGAACGCCGGCGTGAGCTGGGAAACGCCGACCGAGCTCGTGCTGAACGTGGCCACGACGACCGAGGTGAGCGTGGCCGCCTTCGGCATCTTCGCGGTGGCGGTCGCCGAATCGCCGGCCGGGCAGGTGGTCTACTGCAACTCAACCGACGCCGGGGCGACCTGGTCGGCCGCCAGCCTCATCGACGGTGGGGAGGTCGGCGGGCGCTGGCCGTTCGTGGCATTCCGCGGCGGGTATCAGGTGCTCTATCGCCAGCCGGATGGCCGGCTGGCGACCCGGTGGACCGCCACTCCGGAGAATCCGCTGTCATGGACCGCCGAGGAGTACACGAGCCTCGGTACGACAGCCTACTCGCCGTGGGCAGTCGGCTACGGCGCGGGCGAGGTCGGGGCCGTGTACGTTCGCTATGACGACGGGGACCGCCCGTACTTCATCTCGCGCACCGGTACGCCGGCCGCGGTCGATGGTGGCGCGCCGGCGCCCCCTCGCGTTGCACTCGATGTCTTCCCCACGCCGTCCTCAGGTCCCTTCCACCTCGTGTGGACCACGGGCGTTCCCCCGGCAGGTGGCGAGATCCTGGACGTCGCCGGTCGCCGCGTGGCGCTGCTCCCCGCGTGGTCCGCGGATGGTCGCGGTTACTTCGCCACCTGGAACGGACGCGATGCTCGCGGGCGCTCGCTGCCGTCCGGGATCTACTTCGCACACGTGGCGACCCCTGGCGGCGGGCAGACTGCACGCCTCGTCCTCATGCATTGACCGATGGCAGGTGAACGGCAGCCGGCGGCGGCGAGAGGCTCTCCAGACTTCTCGCCGCTCGCCGCCCTGTACGCGCAGGCTCGACCGGGATACCCGGCGGAGCTCTTCGCCTGGCTCGCGTCGCTCGTGGATCGGCGGCGGCTGGCCTGGGACTGCGCCACCGGAAACGGGCAGGCGGCGCTGGGCCTGGCCCGGCATTTCGATCAGGTCGTGGCGACGGACCTGAGCCTCGCGCAGCTCCGCCACGCGCCACCGCATCCCGGGATCGCCTACGTGGCCTCCACGGCCGAGGAGGCCGCCCTCCCCGACAAAGCTGTTGATCTCATCACCGTCGCCGCGGCCGTTCACTGGTTCGATCTCGAGCGCTACGCCGCAGAGGTGCGGCGCGTCCTCAGGCCGCGCGGCGTCTTCGCGGCCTGGACCTACCATGTCGGCCGCGTCGATCCGCCTCTCGATGCGATCTTCGCTCGCTTCTATCGCGACGTCATCGCTCCGTACTTCCCGCCGGCGGTGCGACTCGTCGACGAGCGGTACACGACGCTGGATCTCCCGGGTGAGGACATCGCGGTGGGGAGGACCTTCGCGGTCAGCGCGGTGTGGACCCTGGACCAGATGCTCGCCTTCATCGGCAGCTGGAGTGCGACTCGGCAGTACATCCAGGAGCGCGGCGAAGATCCGGCGGCTCTCATCGCCGGCGAGCTCGAGCAGATCTGGGGCGCCCGCCGCCGGGCCCTTACCGTGCGCTGGCCGCTGGACATCCGTATCACGCAGCTCGACGCATGAGCACGGGCGCGTGGGGCGGTCGCTTCATCGCAGAAGAACCAGCGGCCGAGTCTCTGCGCGCCCTTCCGCGGCGAGCTTCACGTAGTAGATCCCGGAGGCGGCGGCACGGCCGCTTGATTGCCGGCCGTCCCATCGCGCGACATGCTGCCCGGCTGGCAGGACAGCTGCCACCAGCTCGTGCACGAGGCGGCCCTCGACGTCGTAGATACGCAGTGACGCGCGCGTCTGCTGCGACAGCGTGAAGCAGATGACCGCATCCTGGCGCACGGGATTGGGCACGGCGGGACTGAGCCCGAAGTGGAGCTTGGGGGCCGCCTCCCGCCTGGCCAGACCTTCGACGAACTCCTCGTTGCCGACGGCGATCAGCAGCCGGTTCGCTGTCGGGGATGGGACCGTCACCAGCGAATAGGTCGCCTGGGTCCCCAGATCCAGGAAGCGTCCTGCCTCCTGATCCACGAGGCGAATGACCTTTCCTGGTGGAACCGGGCCGCCCGTCCACTCGAGCCGAGTTTCGGTGCCAGGTGGGGCCTCGAGAAGAAGCTCCCACACCATCTCGACACGCTCCGGCATCGGGCGCACATCCCGGCGCATGGCGCGCAGCCCCGCCGGCAGTTGCTCGTTGTGCGCCACCAGCCGCAGGCGATCGTCCGGTGGTGGTGGCGGGGCCAGCCCATCGAATCGATCGAGCCCCGCGGCCGCTCTGTCGGCAAAGCCCAGCTCCACCCGGCTCGTGCCCCGCTCTCCGTTGCTCGCCACCAGCGCGCCCAGCCAGTCGGGTTCTGCCGGCGCAGCCAGATCCGGCTGGCCCTTGCCCGCTGGCCGCGCGCTCGCCTCGGCGGGGCCAATCTTCAAGACCAGGTTCTCGGAGTTCAATTGGTTGGCCAGGAAGTACCCGGTCCACGGCCGCAACCGATCTGATTGTTCGTAGTCGCTGGACGTCGCAACGTACTCGTGCAGCGGCCCCACCCAGGGGGGTGTGTAGCCCGCCGCTTCGGCAAAAGGCACCTCCACGTCGCCGCGCGCGACGACCACGCTCTCGAGATCGACGTCGAACGCCCAAGGGCTTCCAATCTGATTCCAGCCCGGACGAAGCGTGATCGGGGGCGGCCCGTCCGCAGGAAGTCGACTGAGGCCGGAGAAATCGATCGACTTCGCGTCCTTCGTGATCAACCAGAAGGCGTTTCCGGGGGCAATCGGGTCGGTCGGGGTGGTCGCCGTGTACTCCTTGTACGTCGCCGAGCGGGGATCGTAGCGCGCCAGCCGCCATGACGGGGCAGACTGACTGCCCAGGTCGTCAGTGAAGACGGCGTCCACCGCGCTGGGATCGACGGCCGCCGCGAAGCTCACCATGCGGTAGCTCTTCTTCTGGGTGTGGAGCTCCGTACCCGGGGCGAAGTCGGTCAGCTGCACGCGGACATCGTGCGGATTGCCGCTGCTCGGCTCCATCATTGTCACCGGACCGACCGCTGTCGTGAAGAAGTACTCCAGCCCGCGTGGCCCGACCGCGTTCCACGGGATCGTCCCGCTGTACGTCGTGTCGCTTTGCGCCATGGTCGCGCACCGGTAGGCGGCGGCGCCACCAGGCCGGAACTGCAAGACGCACGACCCGGGGGCGAGGGGAGAATGCACCTCGGCCAGGATCTGCGCCGGGCTGCCCGCCGCGATGGGCTCGGGCGACTCGTTGCACGTGATCGTGGTTGCACCCAGCAGCAGTGTCGTCAATCCCCCGACGACGCCGAACCCGCTGCCCAGGCTCCCCTCCGCGGTCGCGAAGCCACCGGCACCGTACACGCCAAGGGAGGACGAACCCGCCGCGCCTCCCGCCCAGACCACCCCCGATGGTCCCAGCGCGTACGACTGGGCCCGCCCCGGTGCGGCCGGGAAGAGCGAGGCGATCGCCAGGCCCTGGATGACCAACGACACCTGGATGGCCGACCTGGGGAGGCGGCGGCCGGCGCGGGCGGCCGGTCGCCCGCGAGAGCCTGGGGCTGGACGTTGCAGGCGCTTCATCATCGAACTTCCCCGGCATCATGGCCGTTGCCTGCCGGCGGAGCGCCGACAGTGTTCCGGGCGGTCGGCCCCAGCGCTGCGACCGCGCTCTCCAGTCGGGCGAGCCGTGCCAGGAGCATCTCGTTCGTCCGATTCAGCTCCTTGACCGCTTCGAGCAGGATCGGCGTGAGCTTGGCGTAATCCACGGACTTGTAGCCATCGGCGTCCGTGCGCACCAGCTCGGGGAAGATCTCCTCGACTTCCTGGGCGACCACCCCGATCTGCCTGCCGTCTCTGAAGTGGATGTCCGGGTACTCCTCCGTTCGCCAGGTGTAGGTCACGCCCCTGAGCCTCGAGACCTTGTCCAGGGTTCCGGACAGCTCCTCGATGTCTCGCTTGTACCGGATGTCCGAGCACTGGGAAATGCTTCCAGTGGCGCAGATGTTCCCGTCCACCTCCAGCTTCTCACGCGGTACTCGGGTTCCGATTCCGACATTGCCTTGGTCGATGTTCAAGCAGGTGTTGAGATTCGCCACGTTGTAGTTGATGAACAGATCTTTGCCGAACGGAGCGATCTCCGGATGGAGGCCATCGGCGCGAATCTTGACGCCATAGGTTCCATTGATGACTCTGATGGCATCTACGTTGCTGTCGCTGATCGCCCGAATGTCTAGAGTGACATTGGAGGCGGGCGCGGTTCCGAGGCCGAGGCTATTGCCGACGAAGTTGTTGTTCATGTTGTTGAAGGTCAGCTGACCGGCATAGGTGCCACTGAGCCGTGCTGACGGCACTGCCCCCGATGCGAGGTTGCTGGCATTGAGCCCGGTGATCGAAGGCCCTATGTTGGGCTCGAGCTTGGCTGCGGTGACCGCCCCATCGGCGAGCATCGCGGTCGAGATCGATGCCTCCTGGCCTTCCTCGACGACGAACGTCCGGTCGAGCGCCAGCGAATCCGCGTACGCGATGAGGCCCCTCCCCGTTGCCACGTTGAGGTTGACATTGCCCGTGCCCCCCCCGACCAGTCCGTTGCCCGCGGTGATGCTCGAAACGCCAGCGGAGCCAGGAGTGGCGGCAATCGTGACTTCCTGGCCGCTCCGCGTGAACTGGACGTTGTCGCCCTCGATCAGCCTGATGTCGTCGCGGAGAGTGCCGCCGGCCACCGTGATGCTCCTCACCACCTGATTGTCCTGGATCATCGCGGTCGAGATCGCGTCCTCCTGACCCTCATCGACGACGCGTGCGCTGACATAAGGCATGTTCAGAGCCAACGAGTCCTGGATCACGGCAATCCCCGGGCCGGGCAGCACGTCGAGGGTGATGCTGTCCCTGCTGCCACCACCGACCAGGCCGTCGCCCGCGTAGACGCTGTCGACGCCAGCGGAGCCGGGGGTGGCGGCGATTGTGATGCCCTGGTCGCTCGGCGTCAGGGTGACATTGGTGCCGCCAACCAGGCTGATCTCGTCCCGGAGGGTGTCGCCGTTCACGATGATGCCCTTCACGACCTGCCGGTTCGCGACATGCACCGCGCTGATCTGGCCCGGGCTCAGGTTCGTGCCCATGCTATAGGGCGCCGCGGTCAGCTCGATCCGCGGCGTGAGCTCCACGCCGCCGGCGACGGTGATCCCGAGGAAGAGCGGCCGGTCGAAAGAAACGGTGCCGAGGTCGGGGTTTCCGCCCGCGAGGGTCGCCGTGAAGATGCCCTTCGAGACAGTGACCTGCTGGGCGGCTCCCGACCAGATGGTGTTGGCAGCAGGCGCGGGTCCGTCGTAGAGCTTGAAGGCCAGCGGGTACGCGCCGTCCGGGACGATCTGCCCCGACGTGTTGGTGAGCACGCCCTGATAGGTCAGCTTGGCCGGCGGCGCGGCCCAAGCGGTCACCGCAGTTAAGACAGCCAGCATCCCGAGTGAGAGAGCCACGTGACGCTTCATCTTCAGCCCCCCGATCTGGACCTTGGGAAGTTGGAATGCGACCTTCGTCCGAGCCTTGCTTCCGCCTCGGAGCCAGGCTCGACCCATCGATTGACGAATGGGAAGTCCGCACGCCGGAGAGGGAGAGGACCGGGATCGACATCGGCTGTCGAACCGGTGACGGCGGGACTGGAGTGCGGGACAATGGCAGGGGAAGCGCTGGAGGCGTTGCCTGAGCACGCGTCCCGCGACGACGGGCGGGACGGCCGGCCACGATCGAGCTCGGCGTCCCGGCAGGTTCCACTCCACGTGGAGGTCGGCCCCTGCATGGTATTGACACTCCCGATACCGAGAGCAACACCGTGCTGCCCTCGCCGGCCGAGGGCCACTGGGCAACCTCCGGGACACAGGCGGCCCAAGTGCCCTGAAACGCACCAATACGTAATGGGGAGACTACACCAGTCGTGTGGACAGGTCAAGCGCACGCCCTTGCTGAGTGGGCTCGAGAGCGACAAGTCCGTCTCTGATGATCGGTGCGGCGGTGCTATTGACGAAGCGCTGGCCGCTGGGCACGCGCGTCACGTTGCTCTAACGAATGAGGGCGAGCTTCCGTGCGGCGCTCCCCGCCGGCGCATCGAGCCGGCAGAAGTAGATCCCGGCCGCCTGCTCGCGGCCGCTCGCATCGCGTCCGTCCCAGGCCACGCGGTGCTCTCCTGCCGCGGCCATCTGCTCGACGAGCGTCCGCACGAGCCGGCCGTCGACCGTGAAGATCTGGAGCCGCACGCGGCTCGCCGCCGGGAGCGCGTAGGTGATCACGGTCGGTGGCCGGAACGGATTCGGCACGTTCTGGCGGAGCGCAAGCGCAGGGGCCGCGGCTGCCGGCGAGTCCACGATTCCCACCTCGACCGGCGTCGTCACGTTCGAGGTGTGCCGGGGATCGTGTGCGAACTGGCCCCAGGCGATCGCCTCCGCCGCGTACGCGTTCCCGGTCGCGAAGACATGCACTTCCCCGTCGTGCGTGCGCACGACGAGGTCGGTCCGCCCGTCGCGGTCCACGTCCGTGATGACCGGTGTGGCCTCGACCTCGCCCGAGAAGAGGAGCGGCCAGCCGGGTTCCTCGCTGCAGGCGGCGAGCGCGGGATCGGCCTCGAACAGGAAGAGCCCGAAGGTGGTCGAGCCGGCGCCGATCTCTATGCCCGGATCACCGTCGAGATTGGCCACGATCGGTTGTGCGTTCACGTTTTGCTGGCTCACGTTCGTCATGTTGAGCCCGGGCAGCGGAATCGCATCGCGGCAGGCGAGCGCGTAGCCTGCTGCGCCGTCGTGGTCGAAAACGAGCACGGTAGCCCCGCCAAGGAGCGGCCCGGAGGGCGGCGGCCAGGTGATCCCCGAGGTTCCGACCAGGATCTCGAGATCGCCGTCGCCATCCAGATCGGCGAGGCTCGGCGGATGGATGTAGTTCCCCGGGCTGAACGTGTTCCCGGGGATCGCGAGATCACCGGACCAGCTCCGCTCGATCGCGCCGGTCTCGGCATTGACGATGTAGAGCGCGTTGGCCGGCGAGCCGGTGGTCGAGTTGCCCTGGACGACGACCGCCTCGAGCCCGCCGTCGCGATCGACATCGCCGATCGCGGGTGTGGAGAGGGGACGGTTGGGTCCCACATCGCAGGACCAGAGGAGCGTTCCGTTCCCGTTCCATGCGTACACATTGCCGCGGAAGGTGGCGTGGATGACCTCGACCGTGAGTGGATTCGCGTCGATGTCGGCGAGCGCCGGCGTCGTGTAGTTGATGATGGCCCCGTCCGGAAGCGGGGCGAGCGCGCCGCTCGGGAAGGCGGCGTTCACCGGTGCGCCGTCGTGGCGCCACGCATAGACCGTGTCGGCATCCGAGCCGATCGCGACGTCGAAGTTGCCGTCGCCGTCCAGGTCGCCGATTGCGGGCGAGGAGTACTTGGCGACGCATCGACGCCCGAAGCGGAGCGCGCCGCTCAGCGCATCGACGACCCACAGCGAGTCGTCCCACGCCGCCATTGCGATCTCGAACGATCCGTCGTGATCGAGATCGGCGGCGGCCGGAGCGCCGAAGAAGACCCCGGTTGCGCCCTGCGTCATCGAGCCGAGCGAGCGCACCGGCCGGAAGATGGTGCCGTCCGCGTGCGCCGGGACGAGCGGGGCGCCGTCGGCATGCCAGCCGTAGAGGGCGTTTCCGAGGACGAAGATCTCGAGATCATCGTCGCCGTCCACGTCGAGCGCGAGAGGTGAGGCCGGCGTGCCGGCATCGACCGCGCGGGGCCAGCCCGCAAGTTCCGGGATCCAGGTCGCCTGGGTGGCGAGGTTCGACCAGGCGCTCTCGTTGCCCGAGGAGTCGCGGGCGGCGACGGCGAAGACCCAGGTCGTGTCGGGCGCGAGCCCCACCTCCTGCACGCTCTGCGTCGAATCGAGGCCGGCACCCGCGATCAGCGCGAACGGTCCGGCGCCGAGCCGGCGATAGATGTTGTAGCCGGCGAGATCGGGAGCGCAAGCGCTCGCCGGCGCTGTCCACTGGAGGCGGGCGCTGCCGCCGTGCACCGCCTCGGCGGCGAGGGCGGCCGGCGGGCAGGGCCGGCGGAGGTCGAGCGACGAGGGCGGCGACCACGTGCGCCGCGTGCCGTCCGGGAACAGGTTCTCGAGCGCGACCGTGAAACGCGCGGTCATCGTGTCGGTGTTGGCCAGGATGAACACGTCGAGCAGCACGCCGCTTTCGGAGTTTCCCTGGATGGTGCCGAAAGTGACGACTGAGTCGATGACGGTGGCCTGGCCGGCGCTTCGCCGGAGGATCGCCCGCGCACCGGTTGCCACCCCGCTCCCCGCGTTTCGCGCCACGGGGAGGATCGAACCGTCGCCGGCGATGATCGCCGCGTCTTGCCGCGCATAGGCGAGGACGGGGGCTGCCACCGGGAACGCGAAGCTCGAGCGTCCGACCGCCGCGCCGAAGGTGTCCGCGGCGCGGAGCTCGAGGCGCGGTGAATGGCGATCCGGGCAATCGGCGGTCGTCGCGGCCAGGAAGCGCGCAGTCGCGCTGGCGCCCGGGGCGAGGTTGCCGTACGCGGCGGTGGCCACCGGGAGCGCGATCCACGCTGCCTCGCGCGCGGTGAAGACGAGGCTGTCCACGTCGCCGGCATCCTGCGCCGTGAAGTCGAAGCGGATCGAATCGGCACCGACCGCGCTCCACACGTCGCCCGGCTCGAGGCCGCCGGCCGCCAGGAGCTCGTGCGCGCCGGGGACGCGCGCGCCGCCCGTGAAGCGCGTGCCGGGCGGGGCGGGCGCCGGTGCGCTGCGCGTGACCACGTGCCAGCGGTCGGCTTCCCGCCACACGAAGACACCGTGCGCCGTCGAGCCGGAGAGCGCCGCCGGGCGGCCGTGCGGACTCAGGCCGTTCCACTCGTCGGCGGGGAAACGGAGGATGCAGCTCGCGGCGGCGCCCGGATGGCCGTCGAACGCGCCGGCGAAGACAGCTGCCGGCTCGCACTGCCCATCGATCGCGATGTCGATCGTGACTGCGCCGATCACGGCCAGCTCGCCGATCGTGCCGAGCGCAGCCGCCGTGCCGCGGTTCTCGGCCGTCACGTCGAGCTTGAGC
>Ga0316626_10001027_pt1 | contig 12032 bp, 10 predicted proteins | sample OWC_Aug_T1_C1_D5_FD_207656 | JGI IMG/M metagenome (GOLD analysis project Ga0316626, IMG submission 207656) | Wetland soil microbial communities from Old Woman Creek delta, Ohio, United States - OWC_Aug_T1_C1_D5_A | ecosystem: Environmental > Terrestrial > Soil > Wetlands | place: USA: Ohio...
CGTCGGAAGCAGGGAAAACCCGAATGCCGAGAGCCTTCCTTCGGTTCCGATCCCCGTCACTCCACGCGACACGTTCCCTCCGGGGCCTCCCGTAAATCTCGCCGGCCTGGTCGAGGGGGGGGCTGTGACCCTGATGTGGGGTCCGCCCGACGCGTCCGATATTGCAGGGTACCGGGTCTATCGCCGTGAGGAAGGAACCGCCGATCGCGTTCTGTTGAGCGGAAGCCTCGTCAATACGCTGAGCTACCGGGATGAGCGGGTGCCGCCGGGAAAGAAGTATGAATACGCCGTTTTCGCCGTGGATACCCATCAGAATATCAGTCAGGCAGCCATTACGATCGTGGAGGTGCAATGAAATTCTGTCGCTTCAGTCATTTCGAAAAGCTCATGTGCGGGATCCTCGAAGGCAACGGTATACGGGTCTGCCGGGGAGACCTTCCCGGCCCCCTGGAGACCACGCGGGAAACAATCGCCCGGGAACAAGTACGGCTCCTGGCGCCGGTTGTGCCGGGCAAAATCATCGGGATCGGCCGCAACTACGCGGCCCACGCGAAGGAATTCGGAAACATTCCGCCCGAGGAGGAGCCCATGATTTTCCTGAAGCCGCCAAGCGCGGTGATCGCTCCCGACGATCCGATCGTCATGCCTGCGGCTTCCCATCGAGTGGATCATGAGGCGGAATTGGGCGTGGTGATCGGGAAAACAGCGCGACGCCTCGCTGCAGATGACGATCCGATGAACTATGTTCTCGGCTATACTTGCGTGAATGATGTAACGGCCCGGGACCTTCAGAAAAAGGATGTTCAGTTCACTCGGGCGAAGGGCTTCGACACCTTCTGCCCTCTCGGCCCCTGGATTGAGACGGAACTTGATCCTTCCGATGTGCTCGTGACGGGTCGCGTGAACGGCGAAATACGGCAACAGGCGCGCACCAGCGACCTGCTGTTCCCCGTTCCACGGCTCATCCGCTTCCTGGCCGGGATCATGACTCTCTGTCCGGGCGACCTGATCGCCACCGGAACGCCTGCCGGGGTCGGGCCGCTTGCGCCGGGGGATGTCGTGGAGGTCGAAGTCGAGGGTATCGGCGTACTGCGGAATCCCGTGCGAGGTGCAGGAGAATACTGAACGATGCGCCCGTACCATGAGGAAGCCGGAAAGTCTGTTATAATTACTCTCCCGGCGGGCGCTCCAGGAGTTTTGCGGATCGTGGCACTATCGGTGAGAAACGGGATTGGCTGAGGCCACCGCAACCGGCGCGAATTGCGCATAACAGGCAGAGCCGCGCTGGCTCCAGGGCAACTCGTGCTATTCGCGGCTGACTCATTGCACCTGATGGATCTATGGATATTTCCGACAAGCTGAGGGAACTGGACCGGCTGAATCGCAGGGCCGAAGCGGGGGGCGGTCCCGATCGCCTTAAACGGCAACATGATGCCGGTAAGCTGGCTGCCCGCGAGCGGATCCGGGTGCTCCTGGACGAAGGAAGCTTCGAGGAACTCGACAGGTTCGTCGAGCACCGTTGCATCGACTTCAACATGGCGGACCAGAAGATCCCGGGCGACGGTGTGGTTACGGGATATGGCCGGATCGACGGGCGGCTTGTATACGTCTTTGCCCAGGATTTCACCGTTTTCGGAGGCAGCCTGAGCGAGTCCTATGCGGAGAAGATCTGCAAGATCATGGATCTCGCCATGAAGATGGGCGCGCCCGTCGTCGGTCTGAACGACTCCGGCGGCGCCCGGATTCAGGAGGGCGTCGTGAGCCTCGCGGGCTATGCCGACATCTTCCTGCGCAACACGATTGCCAGCGGGGTGATTCCGCAGATTTCGGCCATCATGGGACCATGCGCCGGAGGCGCCGTCTATTCCCCTGCCATCACCGATTTCATCCTGATGGTCAAGGACACAAGCTACATGTTTGTCACCGGGCCCGATGTCATAAAGACGGTCACCCACGAGGAGGTGACCATGAACGACCTGGGAGGGGCCGTGACGCACAACAGCACCTCCGGAGTGGCTCATTTTGCCGCCGCCGACGACCGCGAATGCCTGGCCACTATCCGCGAGCTGCTGAGCTTCCTCCCGGCGAACAACATGGAGGATCCCCCGGTCAAGCCGTCGAACGATCCATGGGACCGGTCGGACAGCAGGCTGAATACGGTGGTTCCGACCGATCCGAACCAGCCCTACGATATCAGGGACGTCATCAAGCCTGTGGTGGATGACCACTATTTTTTCGAAGTGCACAAACATTACGCAAAGAACATCGTGGTCGGCTTCTCACGGCTCGACGGGCATCCGGTCGGCATCGTCGCCAACCAGCCCGCTTTCCTGGCCGGCACGCTGGACATCGCTGCATCGTTGAAAGGGGCGCGTTTCGTGCGGTTCTGCGACGCCTTCAACATCCCGCTGATTACGTTCGAGGACGTGCCGGGCTTCCTTCCCGGCACCGCCCAGGAATTCGGAGGCATCATCAAGCACGGAGCGAAACTGCTCTACGCTTTCGCCGAAGCCACCGTGCCCAAGATTACCATCATCACCAGGAAGGCATATGGCGGGGCCTATTGCGTAATGTCCTCCAAGCACATCCGCACCGATCTGAACTACGCCTACCCCACTGCTGAGATCGCGGTCATGGGGCCCGAAGGGGCGGTAAACATCCTCTACCGGGCTGACTTGAAGGGAGCGGAGGATCCGGACGCTTTCCGGGCGCGGAAAGTCGAGGAGTTTCGCGACAAGTTCGCGTCTCCCTATATCGCGGCCCGGCGCGGATACATCGATGAAGTCATCGAGCCGAGCACCACGCGCCGCAAGCTGATCGTGGGGTTGCGGATGCTTGGAAACAAGAGAGACGTGAATCCGGCCCGAAAGCATGGAAACATCCCACTATAGTCACCGGGTGTGGAATGTTCAAAAAGGTGCTTATCGCGAACCGCGGTGAAATCGCCGTCCGCATCCTCCGGTCTTGCCGGGACATGGGAATTTCGCCCGTCGCCGTATACTCCGAGGCGGATCGCGCTTCCTTGCACGTGCGGCTGGCAGATGAAGCCTACCTCATCGGTCCGCCGGCTTCCGGCGACAGCTACCTTTCCATTGCGAAAATCATCGAGGCCGCAAGACGCTGCCATGCGGATGCCATCCATCCCGGCTATGGCTTCCTCTCGGAGAATCCCCGTTTTGCCCGCGCCTGCGCGGATGCCGGGATTCCCCTCGTCGGGCCGTCGGCCGAATCCATGCGCCTCATGGGGAGCAAAACGGGAGCACGTACCGTGTTGCAGAAGTCGGGAGTACCGATCGTGCCCGGCACCTACCGCGCCCTCAAGTCGTCCGGCGAGGCGCGGATGGAGGCGGAGGAAATTGGATATCCGGTCATGCTCAAGGCGGCCGGGGGCGGCGGGGGAAAAGGGATGCGGCTGGTCCATGACGCGGCGCACATGGCGGGAGATTTCGAGGCGGCGGCTTCGGAAGCACAAAACGCCTTCGGGGATCCCTCCATCTACATCGAGAAGTACATATCCCGCCCGCGCCATGTGGAAATCCAGGTGCTCGCCGACAGCCACGGAAACGCGATATACCTCGGCGAAAGGGAGTGTTCGCTGCAACGACGGCACCAGAAAGTGGTCGAAGAGTGCCCCAGCCCGGCGCTGGATGAGGATTTGCGGCAGAGGATGGGGGAAGCAGCCTTGCGCGTGGTCCGCGCCGCCGGATACGAAAACGCCGGGACCGTGGAATTCCTCCTGGACGAAGACCGGGAGTTTTATTTTCTCGAGATGAACACCCGGCTCCAGGTGGAGCATCCGGTGACGGAAATGGTCACAGGATACGACCTCGTGGAGCAGCAGTTTCGGATCGCGTCGGGCGAGCGCCTGGGCATCCGCCAGGAGAGCGTGCGGCTGCGGGGCTGCGCTCTTGAATGCCGCATTTATGCCGAAGATCCGGAGCGCAACTTTTATCCCTCTCCGGGCCCGATCCGCGAGCTGGTTGAACCGCAGGGCCCCGGCGTGCGCGTCGATTCCGGCGTCTACCGTGGTTGGGACGTGCCCATACATTATGATCCGCTCCTTGCCAAACTCGTCACCTATGGCGCCGATCGGATGCAGGCAATCGCCCGCATGCGCCGCGCCATTGCCGAATATCGAATCCTGGGGATCCGGACCAACCTCTCGTTTTTCGCTGCTCTCCTGGAGGACCCCGAGTTTGTGGCGGGGCAGCTGTCGACAGACTTTATTGGGGAGTTTTTCGAACGAAGGCGTGCGGCCGGGCCTTCCCATGCGCCGCTGCATGCGGCATCCGTAGCCGCCGCTCTCGCCTATGCCGAGGCCGCCGTGAATGGAGGGATCAGGACGGAAGCCAGGCCTGGAAGCGCCTGGAAGATGGCCGGCCGGGGTGGGAATGCGCGACTCCGGCCGGGCTGGAGGTGAAGGAGAAAGCGCCCCGCGCCCGGGGAATTCCTGATCCTGCGCGGGCGCCATAACCGTAGCGAGGGGTTTTCCCGCGCCCGTTCCCGGAGGCAGCCGTGATCCTGCAGATCGATCATGAAAATCATCGAGTGACGGTGGAACTGGCCGGCGACGCCGGCGCCCGGAAAGTCAGTCTGAACGGTTCTGAAGTCCTCTACGACTGGATTCGGCTCCCGGACGGGCACTGCTCGCTGATTCTTGACGGGCGGGTGTATGACTTCATCATCGAATTCAATGACGGCGGTTGCTCCGTCACCGGCCGTGATGGCTCGCTTGTCCTCGGAATCGCTGATTCGCGCCGCCTGATGCATGTGCGGGATGTGGAAGAAGGTCAAGCCGGATTGCAGCGAATCTCCGCCGAGATGCCCGGCAAGGTGGTGCGCATCCTTGTGCGAGTGGGGGACGAGGTCGCCTATGACCAGGGGCTTCTCGTGCTCGAAGCCATGAAGATGCAGAACGAAATCCGGGCTCCCAAGAGCGGCAAGATCCGGGAGATCGGCATCAGACCCGGAATGGCGGTCGGCACCGGAGAGTTCCTGCTCAGCCTCGACTAAACAACCCTCATTCCGGCAGCCACGCATTCCACCGATTTCACGAACGTGAGCTTCCCTCTCCATTCGGGAAATCGGTGGAATTCGTGGCTGCTTTTCGCGGACTGGTTTTTCATGTACCCGGGGAGTGCGTCCCCTCGCCGCCGGGAGGCTGGCGCCGTCTCTTTCTGGCGGCATCGGCTCGAATCAGTGGCAGCAGCTCTCCCAGCAGGTACAGCGACCCGGTTACAACCACCAGGCCGTCGCGCGGGGATTCTTCCCATGCGGCGTGGAGCGCCGAGAGGGCGCTGTCGTGAATCCGGATGCGCCTCCGGAACCGCGAATGCTGCGCGGCGATATCCGCAGGGTTGGCGGAACGGGAGTTGGCAACGGGAGCCAGGTGAATGCTCCTGGCAAGCGGGAACAACATCCGCCCCATGCCCCGGATGTCCTTTTCGCGCACTGCCCCGAACACAAGGTGGATTTCCCCGCTCTCGCGCCGGGTCAAGTGGTTGCAGAGCGCGCTTGCCCCTTCGACGTTGTGTGCACCTTCCAGGAGCGTCCGACGGCGGGCGGGATACACGTCCAGCCGTCCCGGCCATCGAGTCGCCGCGATCCCGCGCCTGACGTCCGCCACGCGCACGGGGAAAGCCCCCAACTGCTCCACTCCCGCGACCGCGAGCGCGGCGTTGCGGGCCTGATGCAGTCCTGCGAGGGCCAGCGGCAGGCGTTGATAAAACCGATTTGGAGTGATCAAATCGATTGTAGCCTTCGGGCCTCGCTCGGCCACTACCCTGATGCTGTAATCCTCGTCGATTTCCAGCAGCGGCGCATGCATGCATCGGGCTTCCGCTTGCACCACGCTCTTTGCTGCCGGCGCCCGGCACCCGGAGACGACCGGGACCCCCTCCTTGATGATTCCTGCCTTCTCCCAGGCAATCTGCGCCAGCGAAGAGCCGAGCAGGTCCTGGTGGTCCAGAGAAACGCCGGTGATCACGCAGCACCCGGGGCGGACGACGTTGGTTGCATCCAGCCTCCCCCCCAGACCCACTTCGACGACGGCGATTTGGATTCTCTCGCGTGCGAACTGCAGGAATGCGCAAGCCGTTAGAAACTCAAAATAGGTCAACCGGACGTCTAACCGGCGGCGCCTGAACAGTTTCTCCTCGATTTCGAAGACCTGTGATGCGACGGCGGCGAAGCGGCGCGGGGAGATGTCGCGCCCGCAAACGCGAATGCGCTCCTCGAGCTTTTCCAGATGGGGTGAAGTGTACAGGCCGGTCTTCCAGCCTGCGGTCCGCAGTATCATCTCGGCCATCGCCGCCACGCTCCCTTTTCCATTGGTGCCGGCGATATGAAGAACGGCGAACTTCTCATGAGGGCTGCCCAACGCCTGCGTGACCGCCGCTATCCGGTGCAGACCGAGGTTGATGCCGCGCACTTCATTTCCGCGGCCGAACAATTGATGGAGAACCTGACGGTAATTCAAGGCTTATGACAGGAAAAAATTCAACGAATCAATCAAATATTCGCGCAGGTCGCGGCGGTCCACAATGGCGTCCAGCATGCCGTGCTCGAGCAGGAATTCGGAGCGCTGGAAACCGCTCGGCAGCTTCTGCCTGATGGTCTGCTCGATCACGCGCGGCCCCGCGAATCCAATCAGGGCGCCGGGTTCCGCGATGATCAGGTCGCCCAGCATGGCGAAGCTCGCCGTGACACCCCCGGTCGTCGGGTCAGTCAGCAGGGAGATGAACGGGATACGGGCGTCGTCCAGAACCGCCAGGGCAGCACTGATTTTGGCCATCTGCATGAGCGAGAAGGTTCCCTCATGCATGCGCGCGCCGCCGGATGCGGAGACGATGATGATCGGCAATTTTTCCCTCGCCGCACGCTCTATGGCCAGGGTCAGCATCTCGCCCATGACCGCCCCCATCGATCCCCCGATGAATCCATATTCCATTGCTGAGATCAGGGAAGGACGCCCGCCGAGTTTGCCGATTGCATTAATGACGGCATCGTTCAAACGAGTGGCCGAACGCGCATCCGCCAGTTTTTTCAAATACGGCTGCCGGTCGATGAAATGTAGCGGATCCGTCGAAACCAGGTTGTGGTCGTAAACCTCGTACACACCGTCGTCGAACAACAGACGGAGGCGGTCCCTGGCGCCGATCTTGGCGTGATAATTGCACTTCGGGCAGACCTTCTCGTTTGCTTCCAGGTCTTTCTTCCAGATGATGGTGCGGCACCCTTCGCATTTGGTGAATAGTCCCTCGGTATGGATCTTTTTCTCCTCATCCCTGGAGGCAGGAAGCGGCTGCTGCTGCTTCTTGAACCACGATGCCATAGTCGTTACTCCCGAAGGGCTGCCATCCGGCGATCCTGCCACCATGGACGGGATATACTGGCGCCTGAGCCGCCTATGCTATCACTTGGCCCTCTCGCGAGTCCAGAGCGCAGATGACGGCTGCATATTATGCAACTTCTCCGGCGCGCTGTCATCTTGCCTGTATGATAGGCGTTTAGAATGCGGAGCTGTATCCTGAATAACTATTGAGGCTTTTTGTGGTTCAGTTTTCTCCCGTTATGTCCGATACCATTGAGGCAAAACCCTGGTATGGTCTGGAGCACGCCATACCGGACGAATGGGAGCGCACGCATATCGGTCCGGAAGCGCACCGGGGTTTGCATTGGGAAAACGAGGTGTATCTATGAAATCGCTACGGCTGGCAGGATTGTCTGTATTGCTGCTGGCTGCCGGCGCAGTCAGCATGCCGGCGGGACAGGCAAAGAAGCGGGTGGCTCTCCTGGATTTCGAGTTCGGCACCGTTCAGCGCTGGTGGGGAGGTGACTGGGATGTCGGCAAGGGCATTGCCGACCTGGTGGTTACCAACCTGGTCAAGGACGGCACCTTCTCCGTGGTCGAGCGCAAGAAGCTGGATGCGATTCTGCAGGAACAGAATTTCTCCAATACCGACCGCGCCAACCCGACGACCGCGTCCAAGATCGGCAAGGTCCTCGGCGTGAATGCGATTATCGTCGGATCGGTGACCCAGTTTGGGCTTGAAGATAAGTCAACGAGCGTCGGAGGGGTCATCGGGCGGATCCCCGGTTTCGGCGGCGGCAACGTCGGGACAAAGCAGGGCAAAGCGAATGTTGCGATAGATGCGCGGCTGGTCGACGTGAATACAGGCGAGATACTGGCCGTTGCATCGGGGAAGGGGACCTCGAAGCGATCCGGTCTGCTCCTTGGCGGCGCGGGGGGTGGCGGCGGCGGCTATGGCGCCGGAGGCATCGACATGTCGAGCAGCAACTTCCAGGACACGATTCTGGGAGAGGCGACACGTGCTGCAGTCGAAGACCTGACCGCCCAACTGATTGGCCAGTCCAGTCGCGTAGAAGCGACCACAGTGGCCGTTGAGGGTCTGGTTGCGGATGCGACCGGGGATACCATCATCATCAACGTCGGCAAGAACGCCGGCGTCGCCGTGGGCATGAAACTTTCGGTCGAGCGTGTGAGCCGGGAGGTAAAGGATCCATCCAGCGGGAAAGTTCTGCGCAAGATTACAAGCCCCGTCGGCGAAATTCAGGTTACGGAAGTGGACGATCTTTCGGCGGTGGCCAAAGTGGTTTCCGGCCAGGGGTTCAAAGTCGGGGACATGGTGAAAAGCAAATAGGCCGCCGGATCACGCGGGAGTAGCAGCCGCATGGGGCTCCTGCTTCTGCGCACTGCACGATGTACGTGCCTCGCCGGTGAGGACTGTTCGCTATCCGCTATGGTCGGGCTGGAACCGGGCTGGCAGTCCTGGTTGCAGTTCCTCCAGCCGGGCAGCCAATTGTGCTGCTTCCGTGGCCGGCTCGAGGCAGACCCGATCCCGGCACACATAGGCTGTCGGCCGCCCGGAAATCATGATGCGGCCTTTCAGCAAAGACACGTCGGCGGTCTCTCCGCACACCACTACTTTATTGGGAATATAGCGGGAGAACACCTCGCGCAGCATCGATATGGTTGCTTCCTCCCGCGGATTCCCCACGACCGCGATCTCGGCAATGTCCGGGAGTGCGAAATCGAAAGCACACAGAAGGTTTCCGAAGGCGGACGGATGCTGTCCTGCCGTCTGTGCCATTGCCTTCACAACCGTCAAAGCCGGCTCCAGCCAACGGTCCTCCCCGGTGAAACGAGCCAATCGCAAAAGAGCGTACACTGCCACCGAGTTGCCGGAAGGTGTGGCGTTGTCGTACAGGTCCTTGGGGCGGCTGATGAGGGGCTCCTGTTCGCTGGAGGTGAGGAAAAACCCGGTGCCAACCGGATCGCGGAATTTTTCGACCATTACGCAGGCGAGTCCGGTCGCCTCGTTCAGCCAGCGCGTGTCGAAGTCCGTCTCGTAGAGCGCAAGCAGTCCATCCATAAGGAATGCGTAATCTTCGAGAAACGCGTCGATTTTTGCCATGCCGTCCCGATAGCTGTGCAATAAGCGCCCTTCAGGCCGCAGTCTGGCCAGAAGGAAGCCCGCGCACCGGCGCGCGGCCTCACCATAGTCCGCGCGCCCCAGGCTGCGGGCGGATTCCGCGAAACTCCGCAGCATGAGCCCGTTCCAGGAGGTCAGTATCTTCTCATCCCGCTCCGGTCTCACGCGGCATTCGCGTGCGGCGAACAGCTGTCTTCTGCCATGATCCAACACTTTCAGCAGCTCCTGCTCGGGTACTTTGTTCAGACGCGCCACCAGGGCTGCGTTTCGAGGGATCCAGAGGATGTTTCTGCCTTCCAGGCTCCCCTCGTCGCTGATGCCGTAATACCGGCAGAACAACTCGGCTTCGTCGCCTGCGAGCAGGCCCTCTACTTCCTGACGCTCCCATGTGTAGTACTTTCCCTCCACCCCTTCGCTATCCGCATCCTGCGTCGAGAAAAACCCTCCCTCGGGCGCGCTCATTTCGCGCAGCACATAGTCGAGGGTTTCTTCCACCGCGCGGCGGTATTGAGGATTGCCGGTGAGAAGGAACGCGTCCAGGTAGACCCGGCTGAGCAGTGCGTTGTCATACAGCATCTTCTCAAAGTGGGGAACCAGCCAATGGGCGTCCACCGAATATCGGTGGAATCCTCCTCCGAGCTGGTCATAGATGCCGCCGGACAGCATCTTCTGGAGGGTCAATTCCACAACGTCGAGCAATCGCCGTTTGCCGCTGCGTGCAAATACCCGCATGAGGAAATCCAGCGACATGGACGGGGGAAACTTGGGAGCTGTACCGAAACCTCCGTTCTGCTCGTCGAAACTCGCCAGCAGGGCTGCCGCAGCCGCCTCGAGTGTTTCTTGGGTCAGTTCTCCAGGCCCAGGGGCGAATCGGCTGCTCTTCTGCAGCTCGCGGGCAATCGAGGCTGCATTCCTGTCAATCTCTTGTCTCCGGGTTCGATACGCATCGGCGACGCCGGAAAGAACGCTGGGAAAACCGGGAATTCCGTGACGGTCCTCAGGCGGGAAATAAGTGCCCCCATAAAACGGCACCTGGTCCGGTGTGAGGAAAACGGTCATGGGCCAGCCGCCGCGCCCCGTGATCATCTGCACGGCCTGCATGTAAACGGCATCCAGATCCGGCCGCTCCTCCCGGTCCACCTTGATGTTGACGAACAGCCCGTTCATGAGCTCCGCAATCCTCTCGTTTTCAAAGGATTCCCGCTCCATGACGTGACACCAGTGGCAGGCGGAGTAGCCGATGCTCAACAGGATCGGCTTATCCTCCGCTTTCGCCTTTTTCAGCGCCTCTTCCGACCACGGGTACCACTGCACCGGATTGTGGGCGTGTTGAAGCAGGTACGGACTGGATTCGTGGATCAAGGCATTCGTGAATCTGTGTTTGGACATGTACTGCAGAGTAGGGGATGCGCAGGTAAAAATCAAATCCCGGCCTGAGGATTGCGCCGGCCACGGGGATGCCCTCCATCCGGAGTGTCACGGCATTGCCGCGTTGAAGGTTCGCTTTCGCGGAGGATTCCTGCAGCCAGGCAGCTACTTTGTGACGCGCCTGCCGCGCTTTCGGTAGCTTGCCTCGATGCTGCTCCGTATGCCGCCGCGAGGCGTGAATTCACCGCGTACTGTCATCCTGAGTGGACGGCAGGCCTGTACCAGGTCGTGGAGGATGCGATTCACGGCGTTTTCATAAAATATCCCGATGCTGCGGAACGCATTGATGTATTCCTTGAGCGACTTCAACTCGAGGCACCATCGGTCCGGGACGTAGTCCACGACGACGGTGCCGAAGTCCGGGAGACCGGTCCGGGGACAGATCGCAGTGTACTCAGGGATGTGAATGCGAATCTGATACCCGGCGTACTGGTTTTCCCAGCACTCGATTGCCGGCAACGCTGCGTCGATTCCGGATCTGGCGTGCTTTTCAGTATAGCGTCTCATGTCAGACCGGACCTCCTGACTCGCTCATCAGATTCGTATTTGTGCACAGCATACTCGCCTTTCCGCACCTTGAAAAGACGAGATTCCGGCAACCGAAGGTTCACGGCGATCTTGCAGATCATCCTGCTATGGGGAATCATTCATTTTATATAAAGCCCGCCCCGGAGACGACCGATAAGCAAGTTGTGTTTTCCGAAGGATTTGTGCGCGGCGAAACCATTCGTTGAGTGAACACCATGAGGATCAAGGCAGCGGATTTGCTTTTTATTTGCTCTCCCAGGCTGAATCAGCTGCAGATCCTGCGCATGATCGCCGCCAATCCGCACCTCACGCAGGCCGCATTGTCCGCAGAGTGCGGGCTGTCGGTATCCATGGTGAACAACTACATGAAGGAGCTTTGCGAAGCGGGTCTGATCGAGTACCGCCGGAAGAGCACGAAGAATGTTTCGTATCATCTCACCTCCCTGGGCCGTGCGCAGCTGGAATCCATGGAATCGGAACTCACCGGCGATGCCATTGCCCGCTTTGCGAAGACCAAAGAACGCCTCCTCGAGCGCATCCTGGCCCTTTGCGCCGGCATCCCATCTCCCCGGGTCGTGCTCTTTGGGACCGGCCACCTCTCAGAACTTGTATTTCATGCCT
>Ga0316626_10001029_pt1 | contig 12020 bp, 9 predicted proteins | sample OWC_Aug_T1_C1_D5_FD_207656 | JGI IMG/M metagenome (GOLD analysis project Ga0316626, IMG submission 207656) | Wetland soil microbial communities from Old Woman Creek delta, Ohio, United States - OWC_Aug_T1_C1_D5_A | ecosystem: Environmental > Terrestrial > Soil > Wetlands | place: USA: Ohio...
GTGGTCACCACGCGCGATGTGCCCGTCCCGTTTCCGCACTGGACCACAGCATAAGTGTGGTCGATTGCATAGACCGACAAGATTCCGAAGTAGGACGCATGCGCACTGTTGACGAGTGCCAAGTACGCCCCGTTTGCACCGGCACCAGCAGGAGACGGGAAGATTGCTTTGAAGGCAATCGCCCATGGGACAGCAGCCGGATTGACCACGACGGTCCCGGTGAGGGGTACCCACGTCGAACTAGTCGGGGTGGCTGCGCCGCCATGAATCCCGGCATCAACCGAGTCGATCGGAAAGACGTTCGTATTGGCAAGCCGTTCCGAGTTTGCCTCGGTCAGAGCCGGCACCAAGATTAGCACCGCCTTTGCGACTGTGTCAGGCCAGCCAGCCGCAGCGAACGTATCTAGCTTCGCCTTGTCGGTCGTGATCACAGCGGCGGCCGGGAGCGCCTCGACGGACAGCTTTTCGGCATCGGTGCCGATGAGAACCTTCGTTCCCGTGCCGGTAACTGCAGTGACCCCTGCGGTCCCCAGCGCGTTCGCGGCGGCGGCGGCGGCGGGGGTGAGTTTTCCTGCGGTAGGTATTGCCATGACGACTCCTATTGCTTGGCGGTCACGGTACCGGTGATTGTTCCGGTGCCAGCCGACCGTACGAACTTCACGCGAAATAGAGCGAAGTCGGACGCGAATTGCCCTGCGGTTCCACTTGCCGTTCCTGCTGGATTCGTCAGGTTCGGGACAAAGTCGGTGGTCGCGTATGACGCGGCCACGTTAGTGCCGTCGTTGGAGAATTCAACGCTGAGCGTGCCCTCGGTGGTTCCGGTCCACAGCAGTTGGATCGCAGCGTTCTCTTCAGCAAAATTGTACCAGTCACTAACGACGTCGCCGGCAGTGCTGCCAGTCTCGAAGTCCCCGGCGGCAGATACAGACCACCGTAGGTTTGTGACGTTTCCGCGAATCAGTTTCGTTGCCATGACGTTGCCTCTCTATGGTTTGAAATCGCCGCGAGTTGCGTGCTCAATTGCCTTCGTTGGCACTGACGCTGCGGGTTTGGGTTTTTCTTGCTTCTGATTTTCAGTCGTCTGCGGGACTTGGTCGCGCGGTTTGCCGACGAGCTTCTTGATGATGTCCTCTTGCTGCCAGGTCAGCTTGTGTCCATCGGCATCCAGCTCAATCAGCAGACCGTCTACGCCGTCGAGCATCTCCGACACCTCGGCGGCCAAGCTCGGGAAGACGTGCTTCCAGGCGTTGATCATGGTGACGCTCACGCTGTAGGCCTCGATTTCGTCCATGAGAGCGTCCGCTTCGTCCAGCACGCGCGTGGCGTTCCAAACGCTCGCAAGCTCCTCCACCGATGGCGGGTACATCTCCAACGTCAGGCCGGGAACTTGGATTTTCGGCCAACGATTGTTCAGGTACTCGCGCCCAGCTCGCAGAACCGCTACGTACTCGCGCCCCAAATCCACATCGCCCGTCATGGCTATCAGGCGCTCTTCCTCGTCCAGATCGATCGGCCGCATGATCTTCTCGCGCAGGTCAGCCTGGTCCGGTGGATCTGTCCACTCAAACGGCTTGACCTGCTCTGGGTGGCGCAGCCACTTGGACAGCTTGGATCGCCACCTGTCCAGCATCCCGGAGGCTGCTAGCCGATCGTGCTCGGACGGCTCAGTCTTTTTTGGCCACAGACCCGTCTGGGCGGCCAGACATTCGGCGGCGAGACTCATGGATCAAGTGCCTTTGACAACCGAAACACCCCGTAGATCAGCACCACTACTGCCAATATGACCATTGTCTTGTGTGACGACAGCAGTTCAATCACGTCGCTCATTTGCCATCCTCCTTTGCATAGACGGAATACCTGTCAAAGGCTGCGCGAGCCAGCCCTTGCGGCAATCCTGTTTTCGCGGCGAAATCCGCCACTTCCGCCCATGATGCCCCTCTTCGGATGGCGAGCGCAAGAGGAACAAGCAGATTATCGTTGACAGCGCGAACCGTTGGTGGAAGCGCCCTGGTTGTAGCAATGGCTCCGATAGTCGGAAGTAAAGCCCCACCGTGCCCGGTGAGTTCGGAAGCCGCGGCGCCGGCGAGGGCAAAGCCTTCAACCCCCTTCCTGGTCCGAGCTCCCCAGCCCATGGCGTTCTGTTCTTCTTTGATCAGACGCTGTTCAAGTGTCTTTTTCATCTCCAATAGAGATGACGCGCGCTTATCGTACTCGCGGATGGAGTCGACGAGTCCCTTTGCTTGAGGGTTGGATCTAGCGACGTCGTCAAGGTGAGACTGCCAAACGCCGGTTACCGCGTCTGCCGTGGCGTCCTTGAGCTTTTTGTGCTCGGTAACGGCGATTGACCCAAGGACATCGGCGGCGGGTGCTTGGGCCTCCGTTACCCACTGGCGTGCGGCTGCTCCCTTTACGGCCGCCGGCTTGTTTACCCTTGTTACAAGGTTGCCTTCTCGTTGGAACTTGGGGAGCCAAAACTTTTCGAATGAATCGAGCGTGCTCTGCAACACCTTCTGCTCGGTCTCGTTCCTCGCACCCTTGACCGCGTCCCTAAGCCCCTTCTGTATCTTCCCAAGGTCAAGCATCTCGACGGCGTCGAGAGATTGGTAAAGGGCGTCCCTGGGCTCCGATATCTTGCTAAGCCTTGCCCGCGTGGTCCCGAGCGCCTCCTCGGCGCTTCCCCTCAGCTCCTTGCGAAGCAACTTTGACTGGTCGTCCTTGTGTGACCCTACCAGCTCGTCAATTATGCCTTCCCTCTTCTGGACAATCCGCTGACGCGCAGACGGCGTTGATGCCGCTCCTTCTGCTGACGTTCCAACATCGTGAATAATTCCCCTGCCCATGCGTTCGGGCGCATTGGTAACCAGTTTTCTCACAACGGGAGCAACCGCCGCATCTACTCCAAGTCCAAGCGCTGAGCTTTGCAGCCCAGACAGCGCCTGTTTTCGTAGGTCACTGCTTGGCTCTGCCATGGCTCCAGAAACGAATCCGGGAGCAGCCACGTTGCGTGCAAGATTAGCCGTTGCGGACGGTATAGTTCTTCCTGCCACGGAAACCGGTACGCCGGATCCCCCGGTGGCAAGAGCTGGTATCAGTCCGCCGAGAGTCTCGGACGCAAAGGCCTTTTTCTCGTTCCCTTCGCGGGCCCTGGCCTCATCCTGTTGGTACTCAGCGCGCGCTTTTTCGTACGCCAACGGATCGGCTGGCCTAGGACTACCTGCTGCATTCTTGGAGGGCTGCGGACCGACCAGGCTGGTGGGCCAAAGGCTTTCTGGGATGCGTGACAAGATGTTTCCATTGGCCCAATCTGCAGCGCCAAGGGTCTCTCCTAAGTCCACGCCCGTTGCATGTAGGGTGTCTGAAGACTGAAGAGTTGCTCCCCTAAGCCCGGCATACCCCATAGCCTTGAGCGCATCGCTTTGCAGACCAGACTCTATCTTGGCGATGTTTTCAGCCTTGGTTGGCTTAGGAGTAGGAACTTGGACAGTCGCGGCCGTCTCTTCCTCCATCGGAGAATCGCCCACAAACAACTCACTTGACGACGGGTACACGCGCCCCTTCTTCGCGCCATCCTTGGCAGGAGCGGCAACGGGTTCCTCTTCTTCGTATTCCTTTAGGAGGTCGTCCATTGCGCCCATGGTTAGTCCTTTGGTAGTTCGTCGCGGATGAGTTTCATCGCTCGAAGCGCTCGCTCATCGTTCTTTCCCTGCGCTCGCGCCTTCTTCTGCAACTCGACAGCCTCGTCAAATGCATTCTGCCGTTGTGGGTCCAGCGCGTCCGGGTCCTTGTTGATACGCGAAACGATGAAATCGTAGTCGCTACCAGCGCTGGAAACTTGCTTCTTCGCTTGCGGGGAAACGCGACGGGGTGAGCCTACCTTGCCAGTTTGGGCGGGTTGCTGAACGAGCGGACTGGAATATGCGGTGGCAAGACGTTCATTCCTTTGGGCGTACTCCATCGCCTTGTCACGCATCTCATTTGGAGGCGACGTGACGATATTCAAGGACCTTGAAGCGTTGTCGTAGGCGTCTCTGTTCAACGCACCGATTGGGTCCATCTCTCGTGCTTTGGCGGTGATGAGGGGGGCCATAGATGCGTTGATCTGCCGTGCCTCCTTGGACTTCAGGCGCTGATCGATAGACGTGTTCACGAGCCCGATTCCCTGCATGGAAGAAATGAGCTTTTCGTGGCCCTGTTTGGACGCCGCAAGCTCCTGCTCTGCCTTCACAGCGTCTTGGTATTCCTTCCATGCTTTTGGGTTGTTGGCGATCAGCTCGCCAAGGTTGCGCATCGTGTTCGCAGTTTCCTGGGCATTCGCAACGGCCTGTTTTGTCGAGAAGTCTTGCCCACCTGTCGTTTTCCCACTGCTCGTCTGGACAGACGCCCCCGTAGTCCTGACCGATGTGTCGTAGTTCTGCTCATACCCGCGAACCAGCTTCGCCTTTTCCTGGGCGAGAAGTGCGATCCCCTCGTCAGCTCGTGATGCTGCCTTCGGAACTGTCGCCTTCAGCGCCGCTGTCTGTTTGAGCGCGAGATCATTCCGCGCCACGAAGGTCTTTTCTATCAGGTCGTTTTCCTTCTCGAAAAACTTCATGATATTGGCAGCGGACTGACCAGAAGCCGTCATCCTCTCGACCTGTGCCTTAAGCTTCGCCTCTTTCTCACGGCGAAGATTCTCCTCGTGATGCTTGAAAATCTCAAAAGCGGCGTTCACTCCTCCGTTGATGGATGCGGCATATTGCCCAAATCCGATCGCAATGGCTGACATCCACTTCCGTAGTGGGCTCGGATCTTCGTATGCCGTCTTCGTCGTCTGGGTCTTTACGAAGTCGTCCAGATCCTTCCTGCGCTGCTCTTCGATCTGGATCCTTGACTCCTGCTGCTGCCGACGAAGCTTGTCGAGCTCTTCAAGTCTCCACTGCGCGGCGTCTGACTGCCCCTCGGCGCCTTGTTTGTCGAAGTCTTCCTCTTGGACTGCGGCGGCTTTGAGTTCCTTCTTCGCCTCGATCTGGGTGTCATAGGCCCCCTTCAGCTCTTCGTTTGCCTGGCGGCTTCCGGTGCTCTCGATTTTTCTCTCGGTCGATGGCTCGTGTGTAGTCTCAACGACGCCGGTGGGTATCTGTGGAATTCCACCGGCCTGGCTAGGTTGCTGAACGAGCGACGCCGGCGCCAGCGGGTTTTGCTGCGCCAACGTGGTGCCGTATGGGAGAATCCTGGGATCGATCATCGCCCCGACCCCACGCCTCCGGCTCGCTCGCGCAGTCGATTGATCAACTCGGGAGTGACGAGCTTTTTCAGTTGCTCCCTTGGATCGTTGGGATTGGCCTGCATGTTCGGAGCGTCGACCCCGTACGCCTTCGCATAGGACCGCGTGGCATCGGCGACTGTCTGCCCCCAGTCGACCGGCTTGTTTGCGCCCGGGTCCGGCGCAGTCTGGGCGGGATCCTGCGCGGGCGATTCCTGCTCACCAGCGTATGGATTCATCAACCCGTCATCGTCATTGGGCAGAATCCCTTGATCTTGCAGAAATCGCTTTCGTTCGGTCGCGTCCATTGTCATGCCCTCTTGTTACAAACTAAGACGTTGTTCTCTTTTCGTCATTTTGACCCAAAATCACTCAAGTATTCCAGCCTTGCCCTTAAGCTTCTGGATCAGCTCTGGAGTTGCTTCTTGCTTAAGCTGTTGCAGAGAAGCTCTCTCGGCGTCTCTTCTCCGCAGGTACTCGTCGATCGAATCGTTGACAGCCTTGTTTGGTTTGGTTCCTGATTCCCTTACCGAACGCTGCGCCTGCTTGTATTCTTCCCAACTGTTGTAAAGCGGTTTTGCCGTCGGTACTTCTGAAGTGGCTCCAACAGCTCGCGTAGGGAACTTGTCTTTTGTCCTTTTTCCTACGATGAACGGCCCTCTGTCTGTTATGGCAAGAGCAGGCTGTCCGTCGTCGTCCAGTATGAATCCGTAGGAATCCTTGCTTGATTTCAAATATGGAGCTTGAAACGGGTCAATCTCCCCTCCCTTGAATCTCGACGAGTTCTCAGCAGTTTCGCGCTCAACACGAGCATATGGAAGCCTATCGATCTCGTAAATGACTGGCTTTCCTCCATCAAGCGCTGATGCCTGATCGGCGAATCGTTTCGCTATTCTTGGATCAGGACTGGCGTGTACAGCGTTGGAGAAATTCCCAAACTTAGGATCTACAACATCCCCAGGTGCCATCCCGGACTTTGTACTTGTTCCGTGATACCACTTTCTTGATTGCATATACTCGTTAGGATCGGAAGCCTCCCACCCCGGAAGCATTCCCATCCGATCCTTGTGGTAATCAATTGGAGATTTCACTGCGGTCGCCGGCTTGCTCTTTCGCAAAGACTTACCAGCAAGTTTAGCCTCTGATATGACTGATTTTGCCGCTGATTTCGCCACCTGGCCAATCTTACCAAGTGGGTTCGGGGCGACCGTAGAAGCGAGCATCGCAGCCCACGGGGCCGCTGCCATGGCATTCGAGTATGTCCCAGGTTCCACCCCGCCAGCCCACGCTGGAATACGTTCTTGGATCGCAGGGATGGCCCCCATGGACGTGGCGTCGTTAAAACTTCCAACTGCCCCGGTTATGGTGTTTGGTACGTCTTCTGTTAGAGCCTCTTTCATGGACTGCTTGAATCTGTCCCACCTACTTTGCTCTGGGATAAGGCCTGGGCCAGATGTCGCCGCAAGCGCCTTCATGGCCGCATCGTATTTCTTGCGTTCATCCGGGGTCACGTCATGCCCTCTTGTGGTTGCGAATCGTTTTTGCTGCCTCGGCGGAAAGCAGCGCGGCCAAGCTCAACATGTCCACGCTCTTTGTGCCGTCGCTGTCCTCGTGAACGAACTTGCGCCCAAGCTCTGACTTCTCCAGGTCCTGCGCCATCCACCCGCCGTGCTCGTACGCCCCGCCATCCTCGACCCCTGGCTTGTAGTTCCAGGTATAGGCCCTAGCTTTCTCAACCAGGTCGTCAATGGCGGCATCGGAAACGGGCTTGATGTTGGTCTTCATCCGTTTGTCGGAAGTAGGCTGAGCAGGCGCGCTTCCGCCGCCAAGAACGGATGAGACAATGGCGCCACCCATTCCAAGCAAGGCAGCGTCGTTTCTCGCCTGCGCGTCGGCCTCTGCCTTTTGCGCCCCCACAACGGCACCGGCGTTCGAGCCTTGCACGCTGGCCGACGTGTTCATTCCCTGAACGCCCGCGGTCGTTGCGGCTTGCCTGATCTTCTCGGTGTCGAGGTATGCGTTGATGTTCGCCTTGTTGGCGTCAAGCGCGCCCTGGGCGGTCGCGACCCCGGCCGTTACGGCTCCTTGTCCGGCCGCAATCGATGCCGATGTTTTGTTGGAGGCATCTGCCAATGCGGCCTGCGTCGACCTGGCGGCATTGCCTTCGCCTTGTGCCGCCTCCAGCTTGGCTTGATCGGTGCTGGCACCCGTGGAAAGAGCCGCGCGCTGTTGTTCAGCGGAGTTCAAGGCGGCTGCGAAGTCAGCTGCGGCTTTGGTCGTTGCCGCGGCATTGGTTGAACTCACCCCCGTGGCCGACGTGGCATATTGCTGCTCTGCCAAGTTTTTGGCTGCTGCCAGATCTGCCGCCGCTCTCGTCTTGGCTGCGGCGTTCGCCAGCTCTACCGACGTTGCGTTGGCCGCATTTGCCAGTTTGACCTGGTTCTGTGCCGCCATGTTTGCCTTGTTCAGATCGACCGTTGTCGCCTGCTGCTGTAGTCCAGCTTGCACCGATGCGGTCTGCGCCTGTAGGTCGAGAGTAGCCTTCTGCTTCTGCAGATCGTTGATTGCGGCGGCGTTACCCTGCTCAATCGCGGCGTCGAGCTGCGCCTGTACCTGGGCTCGATTCGCATCAAGCTGTGCCTGCGTCTTCGTGACATCTATGTCAGCCCCACGAATGTTCTGCAACGCCGAGGTGTAGGCGGCAAGCCTGGCGGTGTTTTCTTGAGCCGCCGTCGCTGCCGCAGCCTCGCCCCCGGCGGCGCCCTTCAGTGCCATCTGGATCAGTGCCTCACGCCTCGCCCCTGCGCGTTCGTTTCCTCTCGCCTGAGCCGCCACGGCCAGAGCATCCGACGTGGCCTTGTCCATGGCGGAAGCGAACTGCTTGGGAGCCGAGAGATCAGCGTAGCGAAGATCACGCGCAGCCACGAGGCCCTCCTGGCGCGTGTCCTGAGCCAAGTCGTCAATGTATGCATTCCCGACCTGCACCCTCTTGGATAGAGCGGCCGGAGCAACCGTGGGAACATCTACCGTGGTGTCGATCTCGCTAAGACCGGCAGATCCAGCCGGAATAGCGTCAACTGCCCTCGCCAGGGCAGCGTCGTACCCGACCTGTTCACCGGCTGCGTTGACTGCTTGCCCGCCGGTCGACGTGTATCCGTGCGCCGTTGCATTGTAGGCGTTCACGCGAGGATCTGTCATGTCGATGATCCCGCTGGTATCAACCAACCCGGGGACGATCGTAGGGGGAGCGACCGTGTTTCCACTGATCAGCGAGGGCGCCACGATTGCGCCAGAGTTGATGGCCTGTTGCAGAGCAAGGTTGTATGCACCTTGGGCGTTCGTGTTGGACTGCCCCATCGCGGCCAGGGCTTCCTCGGATAGATTATCGGCCTTCGTATCTCCTATTCCAAGGACCCTGCTGACAGTTCCCACTCCGGGAATCTCGCTCAGCGCATCTGTTAATGTGGAAAAGAGTCCCATTAGGCCACCGTCTGTGAAGTGTTGAGTGTCTTCATCTTACCACGCGGCAAGTACTCCACTGCAAATCCTTCGAAATCAAACGCTGCCCCAGTCCCGACCGTTTCGGCGACTCGCAATTGCAGAGACTGAACGCGCATGCAGTTGGGTGGCTTCGTGGCTAGCTGGAATGGAGCTGCAGAGACCGCAAGCGCTGCCGTTGACGTGCCAGAAGTCGCATAGTCCGGGTATGTCGTAAGAACTACACTGCATGAAGCATTGAATTTCCCAAGAACCTGGACCTTGGACACGTCGAACTCTCCTTGTAGATCTTCCATCTGCAGTTGGGCAGACTTGATGTCCATCCGGTAATCCGTTTCGGTTCCCGCCGCGTTCTGATCTCTATGGGTCGTTCCCAGTCTGTAAATCGCACCGTTCGAGCCAACGTAGAACACGCCTGTTGCGTCTTTCGCCGCGGCGTAAGCCACAACAGCGGGCGTCCAGACGTAGATTTGCCCCATTGGGGTTGTTTCGGTCCTGTTGAGATAGTCGAGCACGATGATGTGATTTGCCGAGGTGTGGAAATGCAGCTGGCGCTCCGATTCATTGGTCAGGATTGCCGTAACCGTCTCTGAGTACAGGTCGCGAGCTCCCCCGGCACATTCCAGTGTCTGGCCCTGCCCGTTCACGACGACAAGGCGGCCCGTGGTACTATCTTGGAAGTAGCACCCTCCATCTCCGGAAGCCGACGGCATCCCGATGGCTATGCCGATCTCAGTTGAAAGAGTTTTGATGGTGTAGTTTCCAGAGCCAAGCCCGTCCGGACCGGGTCCGTCTATGATCCCAACATTCGACTTCCCCACGATCGCGCACGTGTTGGCGTCTACGGGACAAATTGCATTGATGTCTCCAGGGCAGTCCGCCCATGTCGACTGCATGATCTCGCTGAAGAGAAACCCAGACGTTGAAACCTCTTGCGAGGTCCACAGAACATTTTTATCGCCGAGGAGCACGCGCGTTCCCCAGGTTCCAACCACTTGACACTGCGGAGGCCACGCCTGCGACAGCGCACTCCCGACCGTGTACAATGCTTCGCCGTCTACTCTGTAGGCGTCAGAGGTTGGGGTAGTGTATTCGTAGAAAAGTCTCGCCCCGAAGTCCTCAACGTTGAACGGATTCATGACGGTTGCCTGTAGTTTCGGCGTGGCCGTGGTGCCGACGTAGATCTCGATGTATGCAGACGTCCCGGGCAACAGATGCAAAAGCGTTGGCACGTACAGGGTTCCCCCTGTCCCAAAGGCAGAACTAAGCACGAAAGGTGCCGACCTCCACCGAGTTCCATCTGAGTCGATGATCACATACACGGCAGCAGCCGAGGCGTAGCTCGTGCCAGTTCCGGCCGCGTGCACGTTGATGTATGACGGAGCAACGAGCGGAGACAGTTCGTGCAGATTGTCGCTCTTTGACCAGCAAACGGGAATGCCACCAGGAGAAACCGCTCTACCATTTGCAGAGTGCTCTTTCCCCCACGTCTTGGCAGTATCGACAACCACATGTGACAGCTCGATGGTTGAGGTACCACCGACCTTGCTCCCAACTACAGTTGCCAAGTAGTTCCCGGACGCTATCAGCGTGGGAATTTGGCACACGTTGAACGTCGGACTGGTCGATGTCAGCAACGTCGACGACGCCGAATGGAACTGAGCGGCGGCCTGGCCACTGAGGAACTGCCCAACTATCTCGGAAGGAAACACGAAGGACGACCAACCTCCTCCGTAAAGGTCGGTGGCCTTGATAGCGTGCACGTTATAGACGCGCTGCGTGCTGTACGTTTCGGACAGCAGCGCCGTCCCGGTCGGCAACGAAGAACACGCAACGTCGTCGTGGCCGGTGAGAAAGTATAGGTATCCTCCGGTGTACACAATCGAGCTTGCCAACCACCAGCCGTGCAGTGATTGGTTCGTTGTCAGCGGGGCGTAGGTAGCATCAAAACTTCCTCCTGACAGCATCGTGCCGTTTTGCACGATCATGATCTTCGCATAGCCGTTGGCTCTGCAATAGACAACGTAATCGAATAGGTTTCCGCCGCCAACATCAACGCCGCATATCCCAGAGGCAACAACAGCGTCAGTAGCGCTACCAACCAACGCCCCCCCCGGTCCGTTGCTAACCGTCCACGCGAGTGTTGACACGGTTACCGTTACGACAGCGGGCCCTGTGTACGTGGCCCCAGATCCACCGTTCTGAAATCCATAGTAGTGGTAATAAACCGTCGTTGCGCTTGTCTGATTACCGAAGAACCCTAGGCCCTGCACTGGCAGGGTGCACGCGGAGTTGACAACCAACTGTGTCGCGGCTGCGGTCCTTGTCGTTTTGTTCAGACTTGAGTGGTACAGCCTCGCGGTGGTTCCATTGTTGCCACCGTATGCAACAAGCACAGTGCTGGCCGCTGAGCAATTGAAGCACGCAACCGTCTGGATGTTCCCGCCGGCAGTCGTATAAGTGGCGGTGGTTGGAACGTACGTTGGACCGGAGGTAGCAAACTTCGCCGAGTAGACAGCCGTGGTGCCCTTTGCCCAGAAGAACCACACATTAGTTCCGTCGTAGCATCCGCAACTCGCAATGATGCCATCGCTCAGAATGGCCGTTGTTGCCTTATAGACGATGTCGCCACTGAGCTTGTTGAGGATGGTCAGATAGTATCCATCCTGACCGGCTGATATCGAGTACCCATCAACCTTGCGCGAAAACACCCAGATGTTGTCCCCGACTTCAACTGTCACAGGAATCGGGTTATCATATCCCTTGTCATCAATGATTGTGGTGTCGGTCCAGACGCGCTTGTTCTTCCCTCGGTATTTCCAGGTCGGCGACGACGCCGATCCATCCCATGACCACGCTCGGTCCAACGAGTCGCGCATGAGTGCGCCGGTGCCCCCAGCTGCCTGGACGCACGATGAGACGGTCGCGGCGCCCCAAGTCGCGCCAGAGAACGCCAGAGACGTCATCCTAAAGCCAAGGCGCTTCGCATAGACACCTGACTTAGTCGTCTGTCGAACGTTAGTCGCTGTCACGAGCTCGGCGTTGCGAACGTGCTTTTCTCCGCGTTCTTGGCGCAGTTGACCGAAGCGAAAGAACTTGGTTCTCATCGCAGAATTCTCAAATCGCAAACGACCGCGGACTCTGCGGCCAAATAGCAGTTCCTCTCGTCTGGCTGTCGCGTCTGGTACACCTTCCAACTTCCGCGCGCCACGGGGATGCAGATCCCAGGGGTGTAGCGCTGTCCATGGGCAACAACAGTCTCTGTCGTGCCAACTTGCAC
>Ga0316626_10001030_pt1 | contig 12018 bp, 8 predicted proteins | sample OWC_Aug_T1_C1_D5_FD_207656 | JGI IMG/M metagenome (GOLD analysis project Ga0316626, IMG submission 207656) | Wetland soil microbial communities from Old Woman Creek delta, Ohio, United States - OWC_Aug_T1_C1_D5_A | ecosystem: Environmental > Terrestrial > Soil > Wetlands | place: USA: Ohio...
CGGTATATCTGAAATCGCATCCGGAGTGCACCGGGAAGGTCGGCGTCGTCGGCTTCTGCTACGGCGGCGGCGTGGCCAACACGCTGGCCGTTCGGCTCCCGGATCTCGCCGCCGCCGTGCCCTTTTATGGCATGGCGCCGGCCGCCGCCGACGTCGCCAAGATCAGGGCGCCTTTGCTGATTCATTACGCGGCGACGGACGAGCGCATCAACGCGGCCTGGCCGGCCTACGAGGCCGCGCTGCAGGCGAACAAGGTCCCCTACACCGCCTACACCTACGCGGGGACCAATCACGGCTTCCACAACGACACGACGCCGCGCTACGACGAGGCCGCGGCTACCCTGGCCTGGGACCGGACCATCGAGTTCCTCAGCAGGACGCTGAAGTAGGCCGGGAAGCCGAGGGTCGTCGTCATCGCTCGGAGCGGACCTGACGGGCGAGGGACCGCAGTACTGGTGCGGGGTCCCGGCCACCCGATCTTCACGGATGCCAATAACGGAGAGCAATCGCCTCTGTTTCCGTTCTACAGATCTAACGCGACCCCCGTGTACCACCCGCCTGCGTCGGCGCGTCAGCGATCCTCCGTATTGGACAAACGATCTGCATGGGATATAGTGGGTACGCTCGAAGACGACAACGCGTGCCATCCCGGGGAACGCAAGATGAGGGAACGACAAACTCTCCCTGACGATGGGCTGCTGACCCCAACAACAGGCTCTTGGTCCCTCCAGAAATACCGCCTTCTTGATCTCTACGACACCCTCTTCTCCACTGGGATGAAACAACAGTGGGGCGTCCGCGTCTATATTGACCTATTCAGCGGTCCCGGCCGTGCCCGCATCAGGAACACGCAACGGATCGTGGAGACCTCGCCGCTGATCGCGCTGCGTGTCCCCGATCCTTTCAACAAGTACATCTTCTGCGACGAGAACCCCGAATGCATGGCCGCTTTGCGACAACGCGTCATGCGTGAGTGGCCTGCCGTTGATGCATCCTATCTCGTGGGCAACTGCAACGATATAGTCCCGAAGATTACCGCCGAGATCCCAAGGGCATCGAAAACAAAGACGGCCCTGTCGTTCTGCTTCATCGATCCTTTTGGAATTGGTGCTCTCCGATTCGATACGATACGGACCTTGAGTCGCTTTCGTATGGATTTTCTGATCTTGCTTGCACTGGCGATGGACGCCAATCGGTTTCAGACGCTCTACGCGAGGGAAGCGGACCCCACCTTGGATCTGTTTCTCGGCGACCGCGATTGGCGCAACGCGTGGAAGATGGCTAGGTCTCGCAAAGTGGACTTCCGTCGTTTCCTGGCTCAGCAGTTTGCAGATCGAATGGCAGCAATCCGATATTTGCCAACCGGCCTTGAAAAGATGAAGGAGATCCGGTCGAGCGAGAAAAATCTTCCACTCTACCATCTTGCTTTCTTCTCCAAGCATCCACGCGGTTACGATTTCTGGAATCAAGTGTTGAAGTACGGCACCGACCAGTTGCCACTTTTCGAGTAGGGACGGTCATGGCGCAAGACAGTTCAATCGAATGGACTGAGTTAACCTGGAATCCGGTTACTGGGTGCACGAAAGTCAGCCCCGGCTGCAAGCATTGCTACGCCGAGCGCATGGCTGTACGACTTGCCGGGATGAAACAACCGCGGTACCGCAATGGATTCGACGTCACCCTCCATCCCGATCTGGTGCGGTTGCCATTGCGGTGGCGCCAACCACGGACCATCTTTGTGAACTCCATGAGCGATTTGTTTCACGCCGACATCCCGGAATCGTTCATTGCAGAAATCTTTCGGACGATGACCGATGCGCACTGGCATACATTCCAGATTCTTACCAAGCGTGCTGACCGCCTGGCCGAACTTAGCCCTCGCCTCCCGTGGCCGCTGAACGTGTGGATGGGAGTCAGTGTCGAGTCGCCCAGGTATGTCGATCGGATTCAGCGTCTGCGTGGCGTGCCGGCAGCCGTCCGCTTTCTCTCGGTGGAGCCCCTCTTGGCTCCAATCCCCTCGCTTCCCCTCGACGGCATCGATTGGGTGATCGTCGGCGGAGAATCCGGCCCCGGATCCCGTCCGATGGCCGGCGACTGGGTCCGAGAAATCCGGGACCGCTGTCTTTCGCAGCGGGTTCCATTTTTCTTCAAACAATGGGGTGGCGTCTGGAAGACCCGGACCGGACGCCTGCTGGATGGCCGCACCTGGGACGAGCTGCCCGAGCCCGTCTTACGACAAGGCGCCCAGGAGCGAGACGGTCCAGCGTCAATGGAGCCCGTCCAGATCCCGTTGGAACTGTTCGCATCGCAACCCTGTACGATCTAAAGAACAGTCGCGAGAAAGAGCAACGGGCGTCGAGAAGAAATCGGCGCCCGTTCTTGCCATGAAACAATTCTGGCGCTCTATTCGGTCTAGCCGTGTCTTCGCCAGGCTATTCCTGCCGCTCCTCAATACCCGTGCACGTCGACTCGTTGAGATGACCCTCCCGCTCCTCGTACCGAAATGACCAGTTGACCCGTCGACTTCGTGTTCTTTACCTGTTCGCTCGCTGCCAGCTGCCCTCTGCCACCTGCTAGCCGAACATCCGAAGTCGACTCCTTGACTCATCGACCAGTTGACAGTCAGGCCCCTCAACGTCGCCCAGTCGCCCAATGGCCTTTTTCGGTTGTCTGCCAGCTGCCTCCTGCCTTGGCTAGCTCCGCCGACACCCCACCTGTCGCGACGTCCCGAACGCCTCGGTTCGGCTCAAACACCCACGGCAGGATGAACCGTAAGACGGCGAGGAGGCCATCGCCACTTCCCTCCTCCCCCGATCTCCTGATCGCCCCGTCTCCCCCTCAGTACCGTCCGAACTCCTGCGCGGCGTCGTACATCGCGCAGATGTTCTCGGGCGTGACGTCGGCCTGGATGTTGTGGACCGCACAGAGGACGTAGCCGCCGCCCGGCGCGAGGTCTTCGATCCGCCGCCGCACCTCGGCCCTCACATCCTCGGGGCCTCCGAAGGGAAGCGCCCTCTGGGTGTCGATGGCGCCCCAGAAGCAGAGCTCTTTGCCGAACTCGCGCTTGAGCGCTTTGCTGTCCATCCCCTTGGCTGACACCTGGACGGGGTTGAGCGCGTCGACGCCCATCTCGATCAGGTCGGGGATCAGGTGCACGACCGAGCCGCAGGTGTGGTACACGATCTTGGCGCTCGAGCGCGACTTGATGTACCCGAAGAGCCGCCGGTGGTGGGGCTTGATCATCTTGCGGTAGAGGTCCATGGACATCATCGGGCCGTCCTGGAACGCCATGTCGTCCCCGTAGAAGCAGATATCGGCGTTGGCGCCCACGGCGTCGAACTCGTCCTTGGCCATCTCGATCCATAGATCCGCGAGTTTTTCCATCAACGCCTGGAAGAGCCCCGGGTTGGCGATCAGGTCGGCGAACCAGTCCTCGAATCCGCGGAGGAATTGCGCCTGGTGAACGATCCCGCCGGGCATGTTCAGGACGACCGCGTAGTCCGTCTCCTGGTGGAGGCGCCGAGCCTCCTCGGCCATACCGCGGCAACGGCCGGGGTCGTGGGGATCGGGCCACGGGAACTTCGCCACATCGGCCACGGTCGCATCGCCGCGGAACGGAGGCTTCGTGAGGTCGTAATACAGGCTTCCCGTCGGGCGGCTGCGGACCACGCTCCACTCGTCCTGGTAGGACACGCCGTCGTGGTAGATGACGTCTTCCCAGTGATCAGGGCTGCCCTGGCTGACGCTGCGGGTGTCGACGTCGAAGCGCGCCAGCATGGCCTGGCTGGGGTGGGCGATGTTCAGCCACTTGCTGAAGATGCGGGGCGGCTCCTGCGCGCCAAGGTGGTTATTGAGCCGCTCGTACGCCTGGACGACAATGGCGGTCGCACGCGTCGCCCCGAGGTCCACGGGCACCCGATCCGGCTCCCGGTGGCTCAGCGCCGTCAGCACGCGCTCACGATGGGTCATTCCGGTCATGATTCCTCCTCTCCGCGACCGTCGGGGACGGCTCGCGATGGTATCGATACGTTCCCGCCACGTACAATGACCCTAGCCTCACGGCGCCTCACCGATCCAGCGTAAGCGTGCCGAGCTTTGCGCCGGCCAACCTCTCCTCGGGCCCCGGCAGCTCCAACCTTCGCGTTTGCTTCGTCAGTCCGTCTTGCCGGCGCGCCGCGGATCCGCGTCCTCGCTCGGCGAGAAATGGGGCCCTGCGGACGAAGCTGTGGTCGGCAGCTCTCCGATGGATTGCGGCGATCTCCCTTACGGTCAGCTCCTCCAGCAAGAGCCTGTTCTCGCGGGTCTGGTCGGTGTCGCTCACCGTCGTGTTATCGGTGCAGACGGCGACGGGGATCCCGTGCTCAAGGAAGGTGTAGAGCGGATGGCGGGACCCTCGGGGGACGGCGCCGGTCTGATAGTTGGAGGTCGGGCAGCACTCGACCAGAATCCGTTCACGGGTCAGGCGCTTCAGCAGAGCGCGATCGCTCACGGCGGAGCAGCCGTGACCGATCCGGTCAGCGCCCAAGAGGTCGATCGCCTCCCAGATGCGCTCCGGCCCCTCGTCCTCGCCGGCGTGAACCGTCAGACCCAGGCCGCCGCGCCGAGCGATCTCATACGCGTCGCGGAACAGGCGCGGCGGGTTTCCCCGCTCGGCCCCCGCCAGGTCAAAGCCGACGACGCCGGAGCGCTCGTGCAGGTGCTGGGCCTCCGCCAGGGCCTGACGGGCTATGATCTTGGCGATGTGAGGTCCGTGCTGCCGCATGGAGATGATGATGAGCCCCACCTCCAGATCGGGGTGCCGCCGCAGGGAATGATTCATCCCCCCCAGGACGGATCGGATGGCCTGCCGGGGCGTGAGTCCCGCGTAGGTGTGGATGGCGGGCGCGTAACGCAGTTCCAAGAGCCGCACGCCGTGGGCGTAGGCCTCCTCGACAATGTCCACGGTGACCCGCTGGATGTTCTCGTAGAACTGCGTGATCCACAGCGGGTAGTGGAACTTGTCGAGGTAGGCGAGGAGCGACCCCTCTTCGTCCTCCTGGAGCTGCAAGAGCCGGCGCATCTCGCGCAGGGTGGGCACCGGGGCGAGGGCATGGCCCTTCATGAGGCGCCAGATGGTCCGCAGCGGAATGGACCCGTCCACGTGCTGGTGCAGCTCGACCTTGCGGATCTGCCGAATCGTTGTCGCCACGTCGCGCCGTCTCCTGCAATGGAGTCGAATTGGTGGGAGCATGCCGCAGGGGGTGACCGGTGTCAAGGGCGGGTGCCGAAGGGGATCGAGGTGGGGCCGAGCAATGCACTGGGGCCGTACGCAGCAGAGACGATGCGGCTTGCAGCGTCCGAGGGAGGTACCGCATGTCTGAGAAATCTAATTCGCAATGCTAAATAGCTCAACCAGGATCCTCGCCCCGACGATTCCTAACGAGCCCAGAAAATCTGCCCCCTGACCGGAGTGCGACTCGGGGCAGAGGCCTAGGCTGTCCCGTCGGTTCTTTAGCGTGGTAGAATTCCCGTGCAGCGGTGGCCGCCCGCACTGATCGGCGGCGGTTGTGCGCATTGGGTGCAGCAAGGGCCGCTACGACGACGGCTGCGGAAGGAGAGGGCGAGTGCGTTATCGACGCATCGGTTATCGCTATACCATGGTCGTCCACCAGCCCATCGGGTGGGGCGGGGTGCGGCAGGTGCGTGCCGGAGACGTGGTGCTGTCCCACCCCCACTGGCACCCGGACATGGACGTGTACGAAACGGAGACCGCTCTCACCGTGACCGTGGAGCTGGCCGGCGTGGACGTGGAGCAGCTCGAGTTCGTGCTGTTCGAGGACGCCCTGGTGATCGAGGGCCGCAGGAGCCTTCCGGTGACTGATGAGGGTGTGTACCACGCGGCGGGCATCCGTCAGGGGCCGTTCCGGGTGGAAGTATCGCTCCCCGTGCAGATCGAGGGGGACCGCGTCGAGGCGAGCTACGAGCGGGGATTGCTGCGAGTGCAAGTACCCAAGGCGGCGGGAGGAGGACGACATGGCTGAGGAACCCCGGGAGCCTGCTCCTGCTGAGGAACAGGTCGGCGGCGACCAGGTGCGCATCCCCGACTCGCTGCCCGTGCTGCCGCTCCGCAGCGCAGTGGTATTCCCCCTGGCGGTCGTGCCTCTGGCGGTGGGCCGGCCGGGCTCGGTCAAGCTCGTGAACGACGCGATGCGCGCCAACCGCTTCGTGGCCCTCATCGCCCAGAAGAACGACGCAGGGGAAGAGACCGATCCGAAAGAGTTGCACACGGTGGGAACGTTCGCGGTGATCCACCAGCTCGCACGCGCGGCGGACGGCACGCTGCGCATCGTCGTGCAGGGCCTGGAGCGGATCCGCGTCGTGGACTACGTCCGGACGGAGCCGTACCTGGTGGCCCGGGTCGCGCCGGCCCCGGATCGGGACGTGCAGGGCACGGAAGCCGACGCGCTGCGCCGTGCCGCCGTGGACCTCTTCAAGCGGGTGGTCGGGCTGGCGGGAGACCTGCCGGACGAGGTGGCGGTGGCCGCCGAGAACCTGACCGACTCGCGGCAGGTCGCCTACCTCATCGCCGCGGTGACGCCGTTGGAGCCAGCCGTGCGCCAGGAAATCCTGGAGCTCGATCCGGTGGACGCGAAGCTCCGCCGCCTGGTGGACCTCCTGCAGCGCGACCTGGCTGTCCGCGAGCTGGGCCAGAAGATCACGACAGAGACGCAGGAGCGGTTGTCCAAGACCCAGCGCGAGTACTACCTGCGCGAGCAGCTCCGCTCCATCCAGAAGGAGCTGGGCGAGGGGGAGGAGGCCGACGAGAGCGCCGAGCTGCGAAAGCGGATCGAGGCGGCCGACCTGCCGGAGGAGGCGCGGCGCGAGGCCGAGCGCGAGCTGACCCGGTTGGCGAGCGTCCCTGCCGCGTCCCCCGAGCACGGCATCATCCGCACGTATCTCGAATGGATGGCAGACCTGCCCTGGAACAAGGTGAGCGGGGGTGCGATCGACGTCGCGCGCGCCCGGGGGGTGCTGGACGAGGACCATTACGACCTGGAGAAGGTGAAAGATCGCATCCTCGAGTACCTGGCGGTGAAGAAGCTCCGGCAGGAGCGCGGGCAATCGACACCGCCGGCCGGGGACAGCGATGCGAAACCGACCACGGCCCCGCTTGTCACGGGTGACAACCCTGCGCGAGAGCCGATCCTCTGCTTCGTCGGTCCGCCGGGCGTGGGGAAGACGAGTCTGGGGCAAAGCATCGCACGGGGCATGGACCGCAAGTTCGTGCGCATGTCGCTCGGGGGCGTGCGGGACGAGGCAGAGGTCCGGGGGCACCGGCGCACCTACATCGGCGCGCTGCCGGGGCGGATAATCCAGGCGCTCCGCCGCGTGGAGAGCCGCGATCCCGTCTTCATGCTGGACGAGATCGACAAGGTGGGGGCGGACTGGCGAGGCGATCCGTCCTCAGCTCTCCTCGAGGTGCTCGACCCCGCCCAGAATCACACCTTCATGGACAACTACCTGGGCGTGGCCTTCGACCTCTCGCAGGTGCTCTTCATCGCCACGGCGAACACCCTGGACACCATCCCGGCGCCGCTCCGCGATCGGATGGAGATCCTGCAGCTCTCCGGGTATACGGATGAGGAGAAGGTCCGCATCGCGGAGCAGTATTTGGTGCCCAAGCAAGTGGCCGCCCACGGCCTGGCCGGCGCGGAGTTGACCATCGAGCCGGAGGCCATCCGCCGCATCGCGCGCGAGTATACCCGCGAGGCCGGCGTGCGGAACCTGGATCGGGAGATCGCGACGGTCGCGCGAAAGGTGGCACGGCGGATCGCCGAGGGGAAGACCGAGCCGGTGTATGTGACGGCGGAGGCCGTCCCCGAGTACCTGGGCCGGCCGCGGTTCTTCGACGAGGTGGCGGAGCGGACGACGCGGCCCGGCGTGGCGACCGGCTTGGCGTGGACCCCGGTCGGCGGGGACGTGCTCTTCGTCGAGGCCACCATGATGCCCGGAAAGGACGAAGGCCTGATTCTCACCGGGATGCTGGGCGACGTGATGCGGGAGAGCGCCCAGGCCGCTGCGTCCTACCTCCGGTCGAACGCCGCACAGCTCGGCATCGACCCCGCGGTCTTCGAGGGCAAGCGCATCCACGTGCACGTGCCGGCCGGCGCCATCCCGAAGGATGGACCGTCGGCTGGCGTCACGATGCTGACGGCCCTGGCCTCGCTGGCGTCTGCGCGGCCGGTCTGCGGCGACCTGGCCATGACCGGCGAGATCACCCTCCGGGGCAAGGTCCTGCCCGTGGGCGGCATCAAGGAGAAGGTCCTCGCGGCCCACCGTATCGGGATCCGTCATGTCATCCTGCCCCGACGCAACGAGCCGGAGGCCGAGGAGGTGCCGGCCGAGGCGCGGAAAGAGATGCAGTTCCACTTCGTGGACACCGCCGAGGAGGTCCTGGCGCTGGCGCTCGTTCCGCCGGAGAAAGACGGCCGCCGCCCCCAACAGTCGCAACGGGAGTAACGTGGCGACGGAGTCCCCGTGACGTTTCGCCCCGCGTCCTTCGCGAGTCTTGTTCATGGATAGTGGAAATGAGGCCGACGGACGCCCCGGGGCAGCACTCGTCAAGTTGTTTCAGAACCAACGTCCCCTGGCGTCCGCTGACTCGCTCCGTACACTGCGACCTCGCAGTATCTTTTTTCCAAACAGGTTTTGCCGTTCCCCGTGAAATCGGCCAATCTGCGTAATCTGCGGATCAAGAGAGTCCGTTGTTTTGGTTGCGGCCCTCACGCCGCGCTGCGTACTCTGTGGATCAAAAGACTTCCCCGTCTTAAATGCGTCGGCGCGCGGTCCCTCACACCGCCTCGATCGTGGACGGGGGCTTCCGCGTGATGTTGTACGTGACCGAGACGACCCCGGGCACTCCGGTCGTGATGCGCCGGGCGAGCGTCTCGAGCGTGAGCCAGCCGAGGCGCGTGGGGCCGCCGGTGACGGCATCCGTCGAGTCCCAGCAGCGGACCTCGATCTGGTAGCCGAATTCCCGCTTGCCTTTCCGGATGCCGGTGACGCGGTCCTCGTGGAGGATGGCCAGATACTGGAAGGCGCGGGTCTTCGACAGGATGGACTCCACGATCTTGGTCGCGGCTCGGACGATCTCGACGCGCTCGGGCGTGACCTCGCCGACGATGCGGGTGGCGAGGGCGGGGCCCGGGAAGGGCGGTCGGGCATAAATGCTCTTGGGCAGGCCGAGGGCCTTGGCCACCAAGCGGACGCCGGTCTTCCGGAGCTGGATCACCGGCTCCAGAACCTGGTACCCATACGCCTTCTCGGTGTCGATGCCGAGTTGCGCCAGGACGTTGTGCTGCCGCTTGATCCCCGCCACGGTCTCCTCGACGTCGGTGTAGTTTGTCCCCTGGAGGAGGAACCGGGCGCCGCTCTCCCACACGAGGGGGCCGAAGACGGTCTTGTAGAACGTGTGCGTGATGGCCTCGCGCTTCTGCTCCGGATCCGTGAGGCCCTCGAGTGCGCTGAAGAACTGCGCTTTCGCGTCCACAAGCTCCACGCCCACGCCGAGCTTCTTGAACAGGGACACGATGGCCCGGGGCTCGCCGGCCCGCATGATGCCGTTCTCGACGAAGTACGCCTTGAGGCGTGACGTGAGCGCCAGGTGGCCCAGCATTGTGACCGCCGCGGAGTCAACGCCGCCCGAGAGGGCCACCACCGCCGTTCCATCTCCGACCGCCTTGCGGATGCTCTCGACCTGCTCCTGGATGAACGCCTTCGGCTTCAACTGCTTCAGCGTGATCTCCTGGATGTCCATCGCTTCCTCCTCAACGCGTTCCTCTCTCGGCTCGAACCGGCCAAGAGATTCACCGAGAGCCTATCACCGACGTGGGTGGAGTCAAGGCGTAGTTGCACGCCTGCGCGCTACGCGAGCGCGGACTCGGCGCGAGTCGCCAGGCGTTCGAGGGGCGGCCCGGGGGACCGGCGATACGTCACCGTATTTGCGGTCAGCAGCACTGAGCCAGCTCGCTCTGGAGAAACGCCTTACACCATCGGCGAAAGGAATGGCCGATTGAAATTCGGGGCGCGGCCCTCGAGTTGCGGCACCTGGGAGAACCCGCCGCGCTTGAGCCTCTTCACGGTGCCGTCGTGGAGCTCGCGGTACGTAAGCTTCCCGCGCGCCGCCTTGATCGTGGCCACGAGGTTGTAGGTGAGGGCGCCGTTGAACGTTCCGCCGATCTCGGCGTCGGCCGAGGTCTGGGTGTCGCGGCAGCCGGTCACGAGCACTTCCGGGACGTTCACGGCGACGATGTCCTTCTTCCGCCGCGCCGGCGCGGACCGGCGCAGGCTTCCCCGCACTTTGCCCCTGAGCTTCCGACCGGACTCCGCCGCCATGAGGTCCCACGGATTAGGTAGGTAACGCGGGATGATGGGCGCGTCCGGGGGCAGGATGGCGCGCGTGTTGGTGCCCGAGTGGCAGCAATCCATGATGACTGTGAAGCTCACGCCGGCCGGCAGCTTGTCGAAGGCGCTCCGCAGCCAGTCGTCCAGGAGCGGGTCCTTCCAATCCAAGTCGGTGGGGCAGAGAATCTCATCGCGGCGGTCGGCCTCGTCTCCGTTCTTGTCGGGCACGTTGGCGCCATGGCCGGAGTAGTGGTAGAGCAGGACGTCCCCCCGCTTTGCGCCCTTCACGAGCTTCGTGACGGCGTCGCGCATCGCCTTGGTGGTGGCCGCGTAGTCCGTCAGCGTCGTGATATCCCGGTTGGAGAATCCGTAGTACGCGGTGAGAACGGCCCGCAGATTCTTCACGTCGTTGACGCAGCCGCGGAGATCCGCGCCAGGGATCTTGTACCGATTGATGCCGACGAGCAACGCCTTCTTTGCCATGCTATTTCCCCTCCTTGGTGATGACCGGAACACGCCGGTCGCGTTAGCAGGCTGCTGAAAAAGGCCCATCTACGGCGTTGCCGCACTCCCGCGGCGCTGCGACGTACGGACTAAGTACGCCTCGCGGCTCGGATCGTGCGGCGCCTTGTATCTGGACCTTTTTGAGCAGCCTGGGCAGAACGCGTTTTCAACATGTTACAGAAGGCTCTCCCACAGTCCTACGTAGCGCGGACCTCGCGCACGGCCTCGTAGATCCTGCGGACGTCTCCCAAGGGCGACCACTTCAAGACTTCCAGGCCGTCCGACACGTAGTCGGGATGTCGCATGCCCAAGAGGGCCGTGCCCACGCCCGGGGTGCTGACGAGGACCCACAACGCCTTGCGAGACAGGGACTCTCCCCGCCGAGCCAAGGGGAGGTGCGGATTCAGCGCCGCCGTCACGCGGTTGCTGGCCGCCTGACTCTGCCGCGCCGCCTGGACGCGGAAGGCCTGGAGGAGCAGGTCCAACGCCGGAAGGTACTGCTCCAGCCAGGACCGCCAGGTTTCCTGCATGGGGCCGGTCAAGGACCGGTCCAGCACCTGGACGAACTGACCCACCGCCGGGGAGATCATCTGCTCTTCGATCTGCCGCCAGTGATCCAGGCCTTGCAGGCGTCCGACCATGGCGCGGAGCTGATCCGCCCAGCGAAACCACTCGGCGGGGGGAGGCTCACCCTCGGAAACGCGCAGCCGCGAGCCGATCTTCAGCCGGAACTCTTCCTCGAGCACGGCGACACGAGGCAGGGCCTCATCCGGCGAGGGGGCCCCTTCCGCGTCGTCCAGCGGGACGTCGGCCAGGCGGATCAATGTCCCGTTGGCATAGGCATTGAGCGGGCGGTTCGTCAAGACGGCAACTCCGGCCCCGACCACCCACTCCAGCACAGTCCGGCTTGCCTCCGGTCCTGTATTCACCTGACGGGCTGCGCCCGACTCGAAGAGGTTCAGGGGAACCTGCAGGACGCGGAAGTGGTGGCCGGGTCCGCCGGCGGCGACGGCGGCCTCCAGCATGCGCGACGCGGAGGTCGCCTCGGCATCGTCCGGCGGGCTCACGGCGGTGTTGGAGGAGACGCCGTACCAGGCGATCCGGCCCGCCGCCACCTCGGTCTCGAAAAAG
>Ga0316626_10001034_pt1 | contig 12003 bp, 8 predicted proteins | sample OWC_Aug_T1_C1_D5_FD_207656 | JGI IMG/M metagenome (GOLD analysis project Ga0316626, IMG submission 207656) | Wetland soil microbial communities from Old Woman Creek delta, Ohio, United States - OWC_Aug_T1_C1_D5_A | ecosystem: Environmental > Terrestrial > Soil > Wetlands | place: USA: Ohio...
CCGGCTGGACCATCTCCAGGACATTGGGACGCACGGAAGCCATTTGAGGCCTGGCCGACGGGTAGGTCACTTCGATGTAGGCTTTCCCGGCGTAAACCGGCCGCCTGGCGATCATCGCCCCATCCTCCCCGATGGAGAGGCTGATGCAGTCCGTCGCCAGCCCGGTTTGAAGACGCGCGGCCAACCGGGGAGAAAGGTCTTTCCCGATGACCGTAGCCCCGCATAAAAAGATGGAGGGCTGATGTTCCTTCAAGAGCTGGGCCAGAACCGAGGTGTAAGCATCGGTGGTGTATGGGGCCAGAGCCGGGGCATCGACCCAAAAGACTTTGTCGGCGTATTCGGCCAGGCGGCCGGTCAGACTTTCCACCCCCGATCCCAGCAGGACGGCCACAACTTCTTCTCCCAGCTTCCCGGCCATTTTTCTCCCCTGGCTGAGAAGCTCGAAGGTGACCTTCCGGATGTTGTTATCCTTGACTTCTGAAAACACCCAAATTCCTTTCGCCATGGGTCATCTCCTTTTTTTGCGATCCCGAATAAAATGATAAACTTGTCTGAGCAAAGAATCCGTCCTTCCCGACAAGGCCTTAAATGACCTTCGCTTCCTCCCGGAGAAGTTTAACCAGCTTCTGAGCCGCTTCCAGCAATTCCCCGCTGACGATTTTTCCCGGCGGGCGGGAAGGAGGAGAGCTGTACTTCAGGACCTTGATCTTGGAGCCTGCCGCTCCGGCCTGATCCGCGGGGATCCCCAGAGCTGCCAGGTTGACGGCCTTGACCTCCTTCTTCTTGGCCTTCATGATCCCCGGAAGGGAAGCGTAGCGGGGTTCGTTTAAGCCTTTCTGGCATGTGAAGACGGCTGGCAATGAAACCTCGATGACTTCCTTGCCCCCGTCCACCTCCCGCTCGACCCTGGCTTTTTTCTTATCCGCGCTGATCTCCAGCTTGGTGATCAGGGTGACATGGGGGAGATTCAGCAGCTCGGCTAGAGACTGTCCCACCTGGGCCATGTCGTCGTCGACCGCCTGTTTGCCGCACAGGATCAAATCGTACGGCTCCTTTTTGATGGCTTCGGCCAAGGCCTTGGCGGTGGCAAACCCGTCGCCCCCTTCAAAGGCCGGATCGTTGAGGTGGACCGAACGGTCTGAGCCCATGGCCAGCCCCGTGCGCAGGGCCTCCACCGCCCTCGCCGGGCCCAGGCTGACCAGGATGCTCGCGCCGCCGAGTTTTTCCTTGATTCGCAGGGATTCCTCGACAGCGAATTCGCAATAGGGATTCATGACGTACTTGATATCATCGGTCACAATCCCGGACCCATCGGGTTTTACCTTGATGAGAGCCTCGGTATCCGGCACCTGTTTCATGCAAACAATGACATTCACTTTGAACCTCCTTTTTCAGGAAATGATTAATGAGACGCATGGCTGAGCAGATTCACGCAGGATTTTTTCAAAAACCCGAATTCTGGTAGACCCGAGAGCACGTTTCTCCATTCCTATATTGAATCATTCTTTTTCCCCCCCGTTCATCTGCGTTCCCCAAAATAGAATCATGACGGCCAGGGATAGTTTTTCCGGGCCTCTTCGCTCATCATCCCCCGGATGAACACGTCGCTGATCTGCAAAGCGGCATCGTCGATGCTGTGCTTTTTTTGAGTCGAGAGGACCCAATAGCGGGCCATCTCATCCAGGGCTCCAAAAAAGGCCCTTTTCATGATCCCCGGAGTGAGGTCCTTCCGGATAAGCCCCTTCTCCTGCCCTTCGGTCACCACCGAACGAATGATATTCAGGTACTCGATGAAGGGCTTGTTGATGTACTCTTTCATGAACTTACTGCTCTGGCGGACTTCGACCCCCATGACTTCGCCGAGTTCCTGCTGTTTCGAGACGATCGATAAGTGGGTGATGGCAAAGCGCTTGATCTTCTGCAGCGCATCCTTTTCCTTTTCCAACGCGGCCCGCATGTTCTGGACGATTTTCCCGAATTCTTCTTCGAAAAGGGAGATGAGAATATCGTCCTTGTTTTTGAAGTAGAGATAGATGGTCCCATCGGCCACATTTGCTTCTTTGGCGATTTCGGAAACTCGGGAGTTGTAAAATCCCTTTTCCGAGAAAATCTTGATCGCCGCATGAAGGATCTTCTGGTGTTTGTTTTCGTCTTTCATATTGGCTTTTTACATTCCCGGCCGAAATTACGTTCTACGGTCTTTCGAATCTCCCTTGGCTTCTCCCCTCCCAAGGGTAATTCAGAAAAACACTGAATGATTATTCATTCAACGGTTTTTTAACATAGACCCCACGGCCTGTCAAGTTTTTTTTTCTTTTTTTGAAAAATGGCCTTGAAAGGCATGATTTTTAAACAACCAATTGATTTTTAAATGAATTTGCCATTCGACAACTTTCGAAATCTGCCTAGGGGAAGGGAAGAGTGATCAAGGGTCTGAAAGAGAGGAAGGGGCACTCAGATTGGGGTTGACACGACTATCTTTATTGCTCGAGTACCCATTTGCCCGTCCGGGGAGATACGGGGACTGGGTATTTTCCGGTGAAACAGGCCAGGCAAAAGCTGTCGCTGGATTGGGGCATGGCTCCCACCATTCCCTCCACACTCAAGTAGGCCAGGCTGTCGAGCCCGATAAATTTGCGGATCTCCTCCACCGATCGGGAATACCCGATGAGTTCTTCGCGGGTGGGGAAATCGATTCCATAATGGCAGGAAAAGCGATGGGGAGGACAGCTGACCCGCATGTGGACCTCTTTGACCCCTGCATCCCGCAAAGCCCGGATTCTGGTACGGCTGGTGGTCCCCCGAACGATGGAATCCTCGATGACCACCACCTTCTTTCCCCGGAGCAGGTCCTTCACCGGGTTGAGTTTCACCTTCACCCCCAAATCACGAACGCTCTGCGAAGGCTGGATAAAGGTCCGCCCCACATAATGATTGCGGATCATCCCCATTTCAAAGGGAAGATTCAATTTTTCCGCAAACCCCAGGGCGGCATAGTTACCCGAGTCGGGAATGGGCATGACGAAATCGGCCTCCGCCGGGGCCTCTTCCGCCAGCCGGGCACCAAGTTTCTTGCGCACCAAATAAACGTTTTCTCCGAAGATGTTGCTATCCGGCCGGGCAAAATAGATGTACTCGAAAATACAGAAACTTGGCTTCACCTTTGGGAAGGGCTTCTCCGAATGGAGGCCGTGCTTATCGAACATCACCACTTCGCCGGGTTGGATGTCATTGATGTACTTGGCCTGCACCAAGTCCAGGGCACAGGTCTCCGAGGCGAGGACGAAACTCCCATTCAGTTTTCCCAGACAAAGGGGCCGAAAGCCGTGGGGGTCGCGTGCGCCGATCAAACCATTTTCGGTGAGGAGGATCAGGGAATAAGCCCCGCGAACCTGGGAGAGAGCCTGAATGGTTCTCTCCAGATATCCTTTCCTCCTGGACCTGGCAATCAGGTGGACGAAGACCTCGCTGTCCATGGTCGACTGAAAGATCGATCCTTGGGCTTCCAGCCGGTCCTTCAAAGGACGGGCATTCACCAGGTTGCCGTTGTGGGCCACGGCCATAAAACTCTTCTGGCGCTGGGCCAGGAAGGGCTGGGCATTCTTCAGGAGGGAGGATCCCGTGGTGGAGTAGCGGACGTGCCCGACGGCGGAATTTCCACCGAGAGCCTTCAGGGTGTTCCTGTCGAAAACGTCCGCCACCAGCCCCATTCCCTTGTGGGTCATGGGCTCCCCCTCATCGCAGGTTACGATGCCGGCGCTTTCCTGCCCCCGGTGCTGCAGGGAGTAGAGTCCCAAGTAGGTCAAGTGGGAGGCTTCGGGGTGATCGAAGATTCCGAAAATTCCGCATTCCTCTTTTGGAAAATCGTTTTCATTCATGGGTTTCATTCCCTATGGTGAAAAGGGTCTGTGGGCCCTTGCGACCCCACGGCACCTGAATTCACCTTTTGATGATATTCTTGCAAGGATTTCACCTGGACCTCTTCCTGGAGCAGGGCTTCGATCCCCTGAACCGATGCCGCCGCCCCGGAGAGGGTGGTGATCAAAGGGATATTATGAGCCACGGCCACGGCGCGGATGGAAACTTGGTCCTTCTTGGGACGGTGACCGGTGGGGGTGTTGATGATCAGGTCGATCTCCCGGTTCTTGATGGCATCCACCACGTTCGGCCTTCCCTCGTGGACCTTATGGATCAGCTCCACCGGGATTCCATTCTGGGAGAGGGCCTTGGCCGTTCCCCGCGTAGCCACGATCCGAAAGCCGAAATCGGAGAGCTTCTTGGCAATGAAGATCATGGCCCGTTTGTCCCGGTTCTTCACGCTGATAAATACCTTGCCCTTTCTCGGGAGGACTTGCCCGGCCGCGAGCTCAGCCTTGGCAAAAGCAATCCCGAAAGCATGATCGATACCCATCACCTCGCCGGTGGACTTCATCTCCGGCCCCAGCACCGTGTCCACTCCCGGGAAACGGTTGAAAGGGAAAACCACCTCCTTGACCGATACGTGGTTTACTTCGACCTCCCGGGTGAAGCCCAACTCTTCCAGGGTCCTGCCGATCATCACTTTCGCCGCCAGCTTGGCCAACGGAATCCCGGTCGCCTTGGAGACAAAGGGGATCGTCCGGGAAGCCCGGGGATTGACCTCCAGGATGTAAACCCGGTCGTCCCGAATGGCATACTGAATGTTCATCAAGCCCTTGACTCCGAGTTCCCTGGCTAAAGCGTAGGTATTCTGCTTGACCACCTCCATCAAATCATCGCTCAGGGTATAGGGAGGGAGGACGCAGGCGCTGTCGCCGGAATGGATCCCTGCCTCCTCGATATGCTCCATGATACCGCCGATGACCACCCGTTCCCCGTCGGAGATGGCGTCCACATCCACTTCAATGGCTTCCTCCAGGAACTTGTCGATCAGGATCGGGCGCTCCGGGGAGGCCAGGACCGCCTCCCGCATGTACCGCTCCAGGGTCTCCTCGTCGTAGACGATCTCCATCGCCCGCCCGCCCAGGACATAGGAGGGCCGAACCACCACGGGGTATCCGATCTCCCGGGCCACAGCCCGGGCTTCTTCGAAGGATGTGGCGGTCCCATTTTGGGGCTGGACCAACCCGAGTTTCTGGATAAGCTCTTTGAAGCGTTCCCGGTCCTCGGCCCGGTCGATGCTGTCCGGGGTGGTCCCCAAAATCTTGACTCCCTCTTTTTCCAGGGGCACCGCCAGGTTCAGGGGAGTCTGGCCGCCAAACTGGACGATGACTCCCTCTGGTTTTTCCCTTTCCACGATGTTCAGCACGTCCTCCCGGGTTAGGGGCTCAAAATAGAGGCGGTCGGAAATGTCATAATCGGTGGAGACGGTCTCCGGATTGCTGTTCACCATGATGGTTTCGAGCCCTTCTTCCCGCAGGGCCAGGGACGCATGGACGCAGCAGTAGTCAAACTCGATCCCCTGGCCGATCCGGTTGGGGCCGCCACCCAGGATCATGATTTTTTTCTTGTCCGAGGGGCGAACTTCATCTTCCGATTCATAGGTGGAGTAATAATAGGGGGTGTAGGCTTCGAACTCTGCGGCGCAGGTGTCCACCAGTTTGAAGGTGGGGCAGATTCCCAGGGCTTTCCGCCGTTTCCGCAGTTCCATCTCATCTGAACCCAGAAGGTGGGCCAGTTGAAGGTCGGAGTACCCCCACTCTTTGGCCTGCCGAAGGAAGGCCGGCGGGAGTCTCTCCAAACCGTCTGGACCGAATCTTTGAATCTCTTCTTCCAGGTCAAGGATCTGTTTCATGTTCTCCAGGAACCACCGGTCAATCCAGGTTCTCTCAGCGATTTCCGCGGGCGAGATTCCACTTTTCAGCGCGGCCCGCAGCCAAAATATCCTCTCCGGGGTGGGATGGGCCAGCTTTTCTTTCACCCGGTCGGGATCGGGGTCTCCCTTACCGTCCATGCCCAGGCCGAAGCGGCCGATTTCCAGGGAGCGGATGGCCTTTTGCAGCGCCTCCTTGAAAGTCCGCCCCACAGCCATGGCCTCTCCCACTGACTTCATGGAAGTGGTCAGAGTGGGGTCGGCCCCCCGGAATTTCTCGAAAGCCCACCGGGGGAACTTGACCACGCAGTAATCGATGGACGGTTCGAAGGAAGCCATGGTTTCGCGGGTAATATCGTTGGGGATCTCATCCAGGGCATAACCCACCGCCAGTTTGGCCGCCACCTTGGCGATGGGAAAGCCGGTGGCCTTGGAGGCCAGCGCCGAGCTCCGGGAAACGCGGGGGTTCATCTCGATGACCACCATGCGGCCGTCCCGGGGATGAATGGCAAACTGAATGTTGGAGCCGCCGGTCTCCACGCCGATCTCCCGGATAATGGCAATGGCCGCGTCCCGCATACGCTGGTACTCTTTGTCGCTTAGCGTTTGGGCCGGGGCCACGGTAATGCTGTCCCCGGTGTGCACCCCCATGGGATCGAAGTTCTCGATGGAGCAGATGATGACCACGTTGTCCCTGAGGTCGCGCATGACCTCGAGCTCGTATTCCTTCCACCCGATCACCGATTCCTCGACCATGATCTCGTGGATCATGCTGAGCTCGACCCCCAGGGCGGCAAGGCGTTCAAACTCCTCCAGATTGAAAGCGATGCCTCCTCCTGTTCCCCCCAGGGTGAAGCTCGGACGAATGACCGCCGGAAGCCCGATTTCCCGGGCCACCTCTCTTGCTTCCCCCAAATTGTGGGCAAAGCCGCTTCGCGGCACCTCCAACCCGATGCGCCGCATGGCTTCCTTGAAGAGCTCCCGGTCCTCGGCCTTGCGGATGGCTTCCTGGTTGGCGCCGATCATCTCGACTCCGTACCTGTCCAGGATACCCGTCTCGGCTACCTGGATGGCCGTATTCAGGCCTGTCTGTCCCCCCAAGGTGGGAAGGAGCGCCTGGGGACGTTCCCGTTCCACAATCTTGGCCACTACTTCGGCGGTCACCGGCTCGATATAGGTCCGGTCTGCGGTTTGCGGGTCGGTCATGATGGTTGCCGGGTTGGAATTCACCAGGACGACCTCGAATCCTTCCTCTTTCAGGGCCTTGCAGGCCTGAGTGCCCGAATAGTCGAACTCGCAGGCCTGGCCGATGACGATCGGGCCGGACCCGATAATCAGAATTTTTTGGATATCGGTTCGTTTGGGCATGATTCTTTCGAGTATTTGTCCATCAGGGTTATGAACTCATCAAATAGATAGGACGCATCGTGGGGGCCGGCCGAAGCTTCCGGGTGGTACTGAACCGAAAAGATGGGGAGCCATCGATGGCGCATTCCCTCCAGGCTTTGATCGTTCAGATTGATATGGGTAATCTGCACTTGGCCCGGAGGCAGGCTTTCCGAGTCAACGCAGAACCCATGGTTCTGGACGGTAATCTCCACTTTCCCATTGATCAGGTTTTTTACCGGCTGATTGGCCCCCCGGTGCCCGAATTTTAGCTTATAGGTCTTTCCCCCCATGGCCAGGCCCAGAAGCTGGTGGCCCAGGCAGATGCCGAAGATCGGTCTCTTTCCCAGGAGCTGCCGGACGGTTTCCATAATCGAAGGCAAAGCCGCCGGGTCTCCCGGGCCGTTGGAAAGGAAAATCCCATGGGGATTCATGCCCAGGATTTCTTCCGCCCGGGTCTTGGCCGGGACGACCAGGACTTGGGATCCACGGCTGGCCAGGTGGCGGATGATATTGTGCTTCATCCCGAAATCCATGGCCACTACCCGGTATTCCATCTGCACCGTCGGGGGAATCACCTGCCCCCTTCCCCATTCCCAGAGCCCCAGTCCTGTGCCCCTGCCCCTATTCTCCTGCTCTTCTCCGAAGCCCCACTCATAGGGAGCCTCGCAGGTCACCGCCCTGACCCAGTCACTACCTGCCATTAGAGGAGATGTCCTGGCCTTGTCAATCAGGGAGGAAGCGTTCAGGTCTTCGGTGGAGATGATCCCCCGCATGGCCCCTGCCGTGCGAAGGTGCTTGGTCAGAGCCCTTGTATCCACTCCTTCGATTCCCACAATCCCAAACCGGCTCAGGAAATCACTCAGGCTGCCCTGGGACCGCCAATTGCTGGGAAAGGGACAATGCTCCTTGACCACGAAACCTTCCACATGGGGACGGGTGGATTCCAGGTCCTCCTCATTCACTCCGTAATTCCCGATGAGGGGGTAGGTCATGGTCACAATCTGCCCCTTGTAAGAAGGGTCGGTGAGGACCTCCTGGTACCCGGTCATGGACGTGTTGAAAACCACTTCCCCCGAGTGTTCTCCCGGAGCACCGAAGGACCAGCCTTCGAACACCTTACCATCTTCAAGGGCCAGAACCGCTTTTTTCCGATTCATCTTCCCAGCAATTTCCTAACCAGCTCTAAATTCCGTTGGGTGGCGCCCCTCTGAGCCAGAAGGGCTTCTTTCCCCGCTTCTCCCCTTTCTTTCAGCTCCCGGGGATGATTCCAAAAGTGTAGACATCGATCCGTCAGCTCCTCCCCATTCTGGACCATGATTCCGGCCCCCACGCCGGAAAGGAACTGATGGGCATCGAGAAAATCCTCCATGGACGGGCCGTAGAGGACAACCTTGCCCCAGGCCGCGGGCTCCAGGATGTTCTGGCCCCGCTTGGGAACCAGGCTTCCCCCGCAGAAGACCAGAGTCGCCAGGCTGTAAACTTTGAAGAGCTCCCCGAAGGTATCCCAAAGGATCACCTTGGCTCCCTTTCGTCCCTCCCCGTCCAGCCGGCTTCGACTGACCCAGTCCCGGATTCCCTGCCGTTCCAGGAGTCTGGCCACCCGATCCGAACGATCGATGTGGCGGGGAGCCAGAATCAGCAGGGCCTCCGGATCGCTCTCCCGGATCCTGAGAAAGGCCTTTATGACCGCCTCTTCCTCCCCTTCGTGGGTGCTCCCCGAGACCAGAACCCGTTCCTGTGGGTTGATCCCCGCGATTCTCCTGACCTCTTCCTGGAGGGTGGGAAGGGCGTAAGATGCCGCCTGGTCGAACTTGCAGTTTCCATTGACTGAAACATGGATGGGATTGGCCCCCATGGTGATAATGCGTTCTCCATCCTGGACCCGGATCATGGACATGGCGTCAAAGCTGTCCAGGACCCCGGTGAAGAAGAACCGGGCCTTGCGGTACCTTCGGAAGGACCGGTCGGAGATCCGGCCGTTCACCAGCAGAGTTTTCGCCCCCCCCTCTTTGACGACCTTGAGGAAATTGGGCCAGAGTTCCGTTTCCGAAATCGCGAAGAGGTCCGGCCTCAAACGTCGAATCACCTTTCGCACCACCCAGGGATAATCCCAGGGGAAAAAGAATGTTCCACTCGCCTCGGTCAATCGTTCGCGGGCCATTTTCTGCCCGCTTTCGGTTCCCGTGGAAAGCATCAGGCAGGCCTCCGGATATACCCTCCGAAGCTCCCGGACCAGCGGATGAACGGCCCCGACTTCCCCCAGCGAAACCGCGTGAATCCAGACCCGGGGGTCGCCTTTCATTTTCTCCAGCGTCTTCCACGGAAGGAACCCGAGCTTCTGGGCGTAGACCCTTCGCTTTTGAGGGGAGAAAATGAGCTTGGCGATAAATACGGGAAGCGCCCCGAATGAGAAGACCAACAGCAGGAGATTATAAAAAATAAACACAGACTGACCTGCCCCCACCCCTTAGGAGGGACTTCCGTATTTCTTTTTTCTTTTTCTATTCCCCGACGGAACGCTGCCTTCCGCCGCCCCGCTGATCAGGAAGAAGAGTTCATACAACCCCGGTGATTTCTTTCCTCACTCTTTCCAGGTCTTCCGGAGTATCCACTTCCTGGGAGTCATACTGAGTCTCCACGGTCTTGATTCGATACCCGTTTTCCAATGCCCTCAGCTGCTCCAGGGACTCGGCTTGTTCCAGAGGCCCTCGCTCGATCTTGGTGAATTGAATTAAAAAACCCGTCCGGTAAGCATAGGGCCCTATGTGTTTAAGATAACGCGGAGCCGCGGAAGAGGGTATGACGTAAGGCATGGGGGAGCGGGAGAAATAGAGAGCAAATCCCAGCTTGTCTACCACTACTTTCACTACGCTGGGGTTCAGCAATTCTTCCCGGGTGCGGATGGGATAGACCAGGGCTCCCATCAGGAGGTCCGGGTCATTCTGAAAAGGGGGGACGATCTCATCCACCATCCCGGGCTCGAAGATCGGCTGATCTCCCTGGATGTTGACGATCAGGTCCTTTTCCTTCGCCCCCAGGATCCCTGCGGCCTCGGCAGCCCGATCGGTCCCGGAGGGATGGTGGGGAGAGGTCTTCACCGCTTCCCCCCCGAAATCGAGGACCGTCTGATACACCCGGTCGTCATCCGTGGCTACGGTCAGGCGATCCAGGAAAAGGGACCGACGGGCCCGTTCGTATACATGCTGGATCATGGGCTTTCCGCCGATGTCGGCCAGGACCTTGCCGGGCAGCCGGGTGGAACCGTATCTTGCCGGAATAATCCCGTAAATCTTCATCCTTGATTCTTCCATCCCTGATCCCGGTGGGAAGCCGCGACACGTTCGGAGTAATGAGTTCGGAGTTCGGACTCACCCTCCATCCAGGCTCGTCCTTTGCTCCGAACTCAAAACTCCGAACTCCGAACTTTTTTAAAGTATGTCCTTCGCCGCCCTGTGCACGGCCTCGATCACCCTAGCCTTCTGCTCATCGCTCATCCGCACGGAGATGGGCAGGGCAATCGCCCGCTTCAGCAGGGCTTCCGATTTCGGCCAGGCATCCGTTCGATAGGGCGGCAGATGCTTGATCATATGGCTCCAGTTGCCCGAAAAATGCCAGTTCATGGCCGAGGGGAGGATTTTGGTATCCACCTTTGATTTGGCCAGATGTTCATTGAACGCCTTGGCCACCTTGGCATCGGGAAGGAAAAAGGCCAGGGTATCCCCTCCGTCCCCTTCGGGGTCCGGAAGGTCGCGGAACTTAATTTGGGGGATGGAAGCGATGGCCTTTTTGATATCCCCTTTGTTTTTCCGTTGGTCGGCCAGCACCGAATCCAGCCGGTTCAACTGGACCAGGCCGAAGGCCCCCTGGACTTCGGTCATCCGGTAGTTGAACCCGGTGATGCGGTGCGGGTCCTCTCCCCGGGGAACTTCCGGGTTATGAACATGGCCGTGGTCGTGGTATTCGCAGGCCAGTTCGTAGAGTTTCTTGTCGTTGGTCACCACCATCCCCCCCTCTCCGGTGGTGAGGGTCTTTACATAGTCGAAGCTGTAGGTCCCCAGGGCGCCGAGGGTCCCCGTTTTCTTTCCCTTGTAACCCGACCCACAAGCCTGGCAGGAGTCCTCGATCACCGGGATGTTTCTTTTGCGGGCGATGGCCAGGATCTCGTCCATGCGGGCGGGGACGCCCAGCATATGAACCGGCATGATGGCCCGGGTCTTTTCGGTGATCTTGGCTTCCAGGTCCTTGGGGTCCATGTTCAAGGAGGCATCCACTTCGGTCAGCACCGGGGTCGCTCCCGCCTCCAGGACCCCTTCCACGGTGGCGACAAAGGTGAAACTCTGGGTGATGACCTCATCTCCTCTCTGGATCCCCAAGGCCGCTATCGCGACGCGCACGGCGGCCGACCCCGAAGAGACCCCCAGGGCGTATGAGCAGCCCATGTATTCGGAGAATTGGTTTTCAAATTCCAGAACCCTGAAGATGTTCTTTCTCCTCTCGTTGAAGCCATAGCGGAAAAGAACCCCCCGCCCGATGACTTCGGACACGGCTTCCTGCTCTTCCCTGCCGATCAGTTCTGCCCCACCCATCTGCGGTCCTCCTTAATAAGTTCAGAGTTCGGAGTATTGAGTTCGGAGTGAATACCACATGCCAAGGATGTCACCCCGAACTCCGAACGAAATCACTCTGAACTGTTTTTCCATCGCATCTTACCCCGAAACGGGTCGCCGGGACAAGATGGAAATTAGAGCACGCTGCGATAGCCCTGGATGGCGTTTTCTATAGAAATCGGCGCGGGGTTGCACTCCGGGGGGGGGGTGATTTTC
>Ga0316626_10001035_pt1 | contig 11998 bp, 6 predicted proteins | sample OWC_Aug_T1_C1_D5_FD_207656 | JGI IMG/M metagenome (GOLD analysis project Ga0316626, IMG submission 207656) | Wetland soil microbial communities from Old Woman Creek delta, Ohio, United States - OWC_Aug_T1_C1_D5_A | ecosystem: Environmental > Terrestrial > Soil > Wetlands | place: USA: Ohio...
CAGAAGGAGATGCTGGACCTGCGCGACAAGATCGAGAAAGCCTTCGTCGAGGCGGCGGCCGACGAGAACCTGGCCGACTGGCGCATCCTCCTCGGTCTCACCGATGAGCAGGTGACCAAGCTCGAGCCGGCCGTGATCAAGTCGACACAGAGCGCACTGGATCTCCTCCAGGAACTCGGCGACAAGGAGAAGGTCGAGCAGGCCGATATCGAGAAGGGGCGGCAGAGTCTCAACAAGATCTATGCCGATCTCGACAAGAACATCGCCAAGGTCCTCACGCCGGAGCAGCTGGCGAAGTACCAGGCGCTGACAGGCGCGCCGGTGAGGTAGGTCAAGCCCGGAGGCCAGTCGCGCCCATCGCCATGATGCGGGCCCGCGCCGGTGGCCGGCGCGGGCCCGCATCGTTTGCCCCGGCCAACTGCCGTCCGGCCCGCTGTTTGCGCGCTTTGCTTTCTCGCCGCTGCGGTGCTACGCTGCCTGGTGACGGTCGGTTTCTATCCCCGGGACTCTCGATTTTGGACGATCCAGGCTCCGTATCACCGTCGCCGCCCGCGGCGGGCAGCGGCCCCGCTCGCGGCGCGCATCCCGCCCCCTCCTCCGTTTCCGGTCCCGCCGGCCGCTCGGTGGTTCCTCAAGCCCGCGCGGCAGCCCCCGCCGCCGGCGCGACGACCCTGGCCGGCCCATCCGATGTGAGGAAACCTTCCATGATCACCTTGGCCACTCGACAGATGGTCACCGTCGACGGGAACGAGGCGGTGGCCTCGGTCGCCCATCGCGTGAGCGAGACGATCGCCATCTATCCCATCACTCCGTCTTCGAACATGGGCGAGCTCTCCGATGAGTGGTCGGTCCAGGGACGGACCAACATCTGGGGAGTCGTCCCCGAGGTCATCGAGATGCAGTCCGAGGGCGGCGCCGCGGGCGCCGTGCACGGGGCGCTCCAGGCGGGCGCGCTCTCGACGACCTTCACCTCGTCGCAGGGGCTCCTGCTCATGATCCCCAACATGTACAAGATCGCCGGGGAGCTCACTGCCTACTGCATGCATGTCGCGGCTCGCACCGTGGCCACGCACGCGCTCTCCATCTTCGGGGATCACTCCGACGTCATGGCCTGCCGCCAGATCGGCTTCGCCATGCTGGCCGGGGGCTCGGTGCAGGAAGCGCACGACTTCGCCGCCATCGGCCACGCCGCCACGCTCCGCGCGCGCGTGCCCTTCCTCAACTTCTTCGACGGCTTCCGCACGTCGCACGAGGTGTCGAAGATCGAACAGCTCTCCGACGACGACCTTCGCTTCCTGATCGACGAAGATCTCGTCAGGGCGCACCGGACGCGCGCCCTGACCCCCGACCGTCCCGTCCTCCGCGGCACCGCGCAGAACCCCGACACCTTCTTCCAGGCGCGGGAGGCGGGGAATCGCTTCTATGATGAGTGTCCGGCGGTGGTCAAGGAGACGATGGACCTCTTCGCCGAGCGCACCGGCCGGCGCTACCGCCTCTTCGACTACGTGGGGCATCCGGCGGCCGACCGCGTCATCGTGCTCATGGGGTCCGGCGCCGAGACCGTGCATGAGACGGTCGAGTGGCTGGCGGCCAAGGGCGAGAAGGTGGGTGCGGTCAAGGTGCGGCTGTATCGCCCCTTCTCGGTGCCCGACTTCATGGCCGCGCTGCCGCCGACGGTCAAGTCGATCGCGGTTCTCGACCGGACCAAGGAGCCGGGCGCGATCGGCGAGCCGCTCTATCTCGACGTGATCGCCGCCCTCGCCGAGGCGCGTGCGGACGGCAGCGCGCGCCTCGCCGCAGATCCGGTGGTTGTCGGCGGGCGCTACGGGCTCTCCTCGAAGGAGTTCAATCCCGCCATGATCATGGCGGTGCTCGACAACCTGACACAGCCGAAGCCGAAGAACCACTTCACGATCGGCATTGTCGACGACGTCACGCACACCTCGCTCCCGTGGGATCGCGATTTCGATCTCGACGTCCCCGGGCGCGTGCAGGCGGTCTTCTTCGGGCTGGGCGCCGACGGCACGGTGGGCGCCAACAAGAACTCGATCAAGATCATCGGCGAGGAGACCGCGAACTACGCCCAGGGCTACTTCGTCTATGACTCGAAGAAGTCGGGCGCGGTGACCATCTCGCACCTGCGTTTCGGACCAGGGCCCATCCGCTCGAGCTACCTGGTCAAGCAGGCGCGCTTCGTCGCCTGCCACCAGTTCGGGTTCCTCGAGCGCTTCGACATGCTGGCCTACGCGGCGCCCGGCGCCGTGTTCCTGCTCAACTCGCCCTTCGGCCCGGACCAGATCTGGGACGAGCTGCCGCGCGAAGTGCAGACGGACCTGATCGAGAAGAAGATCAAGCTCTACGTGATCGACGCCTACCAGGTGGCCAAGGACACCGGGATGGGCGGCCGCATCAACTCGATCATGCAGACCTGCTTCTTCGCCATCTCCGGCGTGCTGCCGCGCGACGAGGCGATCGCCCAGATCAAGGAGGCGATCGAGAAGACCTACGGCAAGAAGGGCTCCGAGATCGTGCGGCGCAATTTCGCCGCCGTGGACGCGGCGCTCGCACACATGCACCAGGTGGAGATCCCGGCGCGCGTCACCGCGACCAAGACCCGGCCGCCGGTGGTGGCCGACGAGGCGCCCGACTTCGTGAAGCGGGTGACCGCGCTGATGATCGCCAACCACGGCGACCTCCTGCCGGTGAGCGCCTTCCCCATCGACGGCACCTGGCCCACCGGCACCTCCAAGTGGGAGAAGCGCAATATCGCGCTCGAGATGCCGGTGTGGGATCCGGCGATCTGCATCCAGTGCAACAAGTGCGCGCTGGTCTGCCCGCACGCCGCCATCCGGGCCAAGATCTACGAGCCGGCGGCCCTCGCCGGCGCGCCGGGGAGCTTCAAGTCGACCGACTTCAAGTCGGCGGAGCTCAAGGGGCGGCGCTACACGATCCAGGTCGCGCCCGAGGACTGCACCGGCTGCACGCTCTGCGTCATGATCTGCCCGGCCAAGGACAAGTCGAACCCGCGGCACAAGGCGATCGACATGCACGCGCAGCCCCCGCTCCGCGAGCAGGAGCGAGCGAACTACGCCTACTTCCTCGACCTGCCGGAGGCCGATCGCAGCACGCTCAAGCTCGACCTCAAGGGAACGCAGTTCCTCGAGCCGCTCTTCGAGTATTCGGGCGCCTGCGCCGGCTGCGGCGAGACGCCGTATCTCAAGCTCCTGACCCAGCTCTTCGGCGACCGCACGCTGATCGCCAATGCGACCGGCTGCTCTTCGATCTACGGCGGCAATCTGCCGACCACCCCGTACACGGTGAACCGGGAGGGGCGGGGGCCGGCGTGGTCCAACTCGCTGTTCGAGGACAACGCGGAATTCGGGCTGGGGCTCCGCCTCGCGGTCGATCACCATGCCGAGCACGCGCGGCACCTGCTCGTGAACCTGGCGTCGCAGCTGGGCGACGAGCTCGTGCGCGCCATCCTCGAGGCGGACCAGAAGAGCGAGAAGGGGATCCAGGAGCAGCGCGAGCGGGTCAAGGTGCTCCGCGACCGGCTGGCCAGGCTCCGCACCGTCGAGGCACAGCGGCTCGAGCAGATCGCCGACTACCTGGTCCGGAAGAGCGTGTGGATCGTGGGTGGGGACGGCTGGGCCTACGACATCGGGTTCGGCGGCCTCGACCACGTCCTGTCCATGCATCACGACGTGAATGTGCTCATCCTCGACACCGAGGTCTATTCGAACACCGGCGGGCAGCAGTCGAAGGCGACCCCGCTCGGCGCCGCGGCCAAGTTCGCCATGGCCGGCAAGCAGATCCCGAAGAAGGACATCGGCATGATGGCGATGGGCTACGGGCACGTCTACGTGGGGCGCATCGCCTTCGGGGCCAAGGACGTGCAGACCGTGCGCGCTTTCCAGGAGGCCGGGTCCTACCCCGGGCCAGCGCTCCTCATCGCCTACTCGCACTGCATCGCCCACGGCTACGACATGGCCTACGGGTGCGAGCAGCAGGGACTTGCGGTGGACAGCGGGGTGTGGCCGCTCTACCGCTTCGACCCGCGGCGGGTGAAGGCCGGGGAGCCGCCGCTCAAGCTCGATTCGGGCGCGCCCAAGATCCCGGCCAAGACCTACATGCAGAACGAGACCCGCTTTCGCATGACCGAGAAGCTCGATCCGGAGCGCTACAAGCTGCTCCTCAAGTGGGCGCAGAAGGCCACCGAGCAGCGCTTCGCCGTGTACGAGCAGCTGGCCAGGGTGACCGTGCCCCAGACCGGCGCCATCCCGGAGGGCGAGCCTCCGGCGGACTCCGAGAGCTAGGAGGGAGCCATGGATCTCTCGACCAAGTACATCGGCCTCGATCTCGCGCATCCCTTCATGCCCGGAGCATCGCCGCTCATGGAGGACCTCGGCCAGGTCAGGCGGCTCGAGGACGCCGGCGCCTCGGCGATCGTCATGCACTCGTTGTTCGAGGAGCAGATCACGCGCGAGCAGATGGCCACTTTGCGCCACACCGAAGCGCACAGCGAGTTCTCCGCCGAGGCACGGAGCTTCATGCCGGATCCCGACTGGTTCCGGCTCGGCCCCGAGGAGTACCTGGATCATTTGCGCCGGGTGAAGCGCGCGGTGGCGGTGCCGGTGATCGCATCGCTCAACGGCACGACCCTCGGTGGCTGGCTCGAGCACGCCCGGCTCATGGAAGAAGCGGGAGCCGACGCCCTCGAGCTCAACATCTACTCGCTGGCCTCCGACGCCGAGACCGACGGCCAGTCGCTCGAGGAGCGGACCGTCGAGATGGTGCGGGCGGTGAAGGGTGCCGTCACCATCCCGGTCGCACTCAAGATCTCGCCTTTCTACACCTCGCTCGCGCACACCGCGCGCCGCCTGGTCGAGGCCGGGGCCGATGGGCTCGTGATCTTCAACCGCTTTTATCAGCCTGACATCGACGTGGATGCGCTCGAGGTGGTGCCGACCTTGCATCTCTCGAACAGCTCGGAGCTCACGCTCCGGCTCCGCTGGCTCGCCATCCTCTCGAGCCAGCTCGAGACCTCGTTCGCGGTGACGGGGGGCGTGCATACCGCCGTCGACGCCGTCAAGTCGGTGATGGCCGGGGCGCATGCCGTGCAGGTGGTGTCTGAACTCCTGCAGAAGGGGCCGGAGGCGCTCGCGAAGATCCGCGGGGATATGGTCGCCTGGATGGAGGAGCACGAGTATCGCTCGCTCACCCAGATGCGGGGCAGCATGAACCTCGCCACCTGTCCAGACGCCGAAGCCCTGGGGCGCGCGAATTACATCAAGGTCCTCAAGTCCTGGCGCGAACGCTGAGCGCGCGGCAGCTGAAGCGGCCATGGGTGGAACCGATCGACGCGAGATCGTCGAGTGCACTGACCTCGCGGCGCTGAGCCTCCGCGCTGCCGAGCACTTCACGGCGCTCGCGCGCGCTCGGGCGGCGGAGAGCGGGCGATTCGCCGTCGTGCTCGCCGGCGGTTCGACGCCGCGGAACCTCTACTCCTTGCTGGCGACCGCCGCCTATCGCGAGCGCGTGCCCTGGGCGGCGACCCATCTCTTCTTCGGGGATGAGCGCTGCGTGCCGCCGGATCATCCGGAGAGCAACTTCCGGATGGTGAAAGAGACCCTTCTCGATCACGTGCCCATCCCGGACGGTCAGGTGCATCGCATGTTGGGCGAAGAGCCCGCGCCCGAACGGGCGGCCGGAGCGTACGAGGACGAGCTCCGGCAGTTCTTCGCCGCCACCGGCGACCGGGCTCCGCGCTTCGATCTCATCCTTCTCGGTCTCGGCGCCGACGGACACACGGCATCGCTCTTTCCCGGCTCTCCGGCGCTCGACGAGCGGTGGCGGCTCGTCGTCCCGGCGGCCGTCGAGGGTCTCGTCGCCCGGCGGTTGACATTGACCTTCCCGGTTCTGAATGCCGCCGCCCGCATCGTCTTCCTGGTCGCCGGCAGCGCCAAGGCTCGCGCGCTCGCGGCCGTCGTGCGCGGGGCGGTCGCGGGCCCCGCGCTGCCCGCCGCGCTCGTCGAGCCGGAGGACGGCGCCCTTCTCTACTTCGTGGATCGCGCGGCGGCGGCGCTGGTCCATGCCGGGTGAGGCGCGATGGGCGAGGAGTCTGCAACAGGCCGCCCGGCGCTGCGCACCGACATCGGTGTTCCGCTGCCAGCCGGGGCGCATCTCAAGGACGGCGGTGCCAACTTCGTACTCGTGAGCCGGCATGCGACCCGCGTCTGGCTCCTTCTCTACGCCGATCCCGCCGCCGCCGAGCCCGCAGTCATGATCGAGCTCGATCCGATCCGGAACCGGACCGGGGACATGTGGCACGTCTGGGTGGCCGGAGTCGAGGCGGGGCAGGCCTACGCGTTTCGCGCCGATGGACCCGCCGATCCCGCCGCCGGCCATCGCTTCGATCGACACCTGGTCCTCCTCGATCCGTACGCGCAAGCGTTCGCCCCCGCCTGGTGGAATGACGGGCACGACGCCGCCGACGCGCGCTGGCGGGCGCGAAGCCTCGTCGTCGATCCGCACTTCGACTGGCAGGGCGTTCGCCCGCTCCGGCACCCGTGGTCGAAGACCGTGATCTACGAGATGCATGTGCGCGGCTTCACCATGCATCCGTCGTCCGCGGTCGCTCACCCCGGCACGTTCAGCGGTCTTGTCGCCAAGATCCCGTATCTCAAGGCGCTCGGAGTGACGAGCGTCGAGCTCATGCCGGTCGCCGAGTACAACCCGCGAGAGCTCACGCTCAGCGATCCAGGGAGCGGCCGGCGGCTCCGCAACTTCTGGGGCTACAGCCCGGTCGGCTTCTTCGCGCCCGCCGCCGGTTACGCGGCCGATCCGCGCCCCGGAGCCCAGGTCGCCGAGTTCAAGACCATGGTGCGCGAGCTCCACAAGGCCGGCATCGAGGTGATCCTCGACGTCGTGTTCAATCACACGGCCGAGGGCGACGAGAGCGGCCCCACGCTCCACTTCCGGGGCATGCTGAACCGCATCTTCTACCTGCTCGAGGACGGCGACAGGCGGCGTTACAAGAACTTCTCGGGATGCGGCAACACTGTCAACTGCAACCATCCGGTGGTGCGCGCGTTCATCCTGGATTGCCTGCGCTACTGGGCTCTCGAGATGCACGTGGATGGATTCCGCTTCGACCTGGCCTCGGTGCTCGGCCGGGATCAGGACGGGCAGCTCCTTCCCAATCCCCCGCTCCTCGAAGCGATCGCCGAGGCAGCCGTGCTCCAGGACCTGAAGCTCATCGCCGAGGCCTGGGATGCGGGCGGTGCGTACCAGGTGGGGAGCTTCCCGGGCACGCGCTGGTCGGAGTGGAACGGGCACTACCGCGATGACATGCGGCGCTTCTGGCGCGGCGATCCCGGGACGAGCGGCGCCTTCGCGACGCGGCTCGCGGGGAGCGCCGACCTCTATCAGCATACCGGCGAACGCACGATCAACTCGATCAACTTCATCACCTCGCACGACGGATTCACGCTCAACGATCTCGTGAGCTATGAGCGGAAGCACAACCAGGCCAACGGCGAGGACGGGCGCGACGGCAGCGAGCAGGATCTGAGCGCCAACTACGGCAGCGAGGGAGCGACCGCCGAGCCGGCCGTCGAGGCGGTCCGCCTCCGGCAGATCAAGAACATGCTGGGCACTCTTTTCATCTCGCGCGGCGTACCCATGCTCCTCGGCGGCGACGAGTTCCGTCGCACGCAGTGCGGCAACAACAACGCCTACTGCCAGGACAACGAGATTTCTTGGTTCGACTGGGATCTGTGCGCCGCGAATCGCGATCTGGTGCGTTTCGTGCGCGGGCTCATCGCCTTCCGGGCGAGCCACCCGGTGCTGGCGCGCGAGTCGTTCTACACGCCGGAGGAGCTCGCCTGGTTCAGTCCCGCGGGCGACACCCCGCACTGGGACTGGGAGCGCTCGCTCGGCGCGCACGTCCGGGCGGCCCGGGACGGCGGGGCCGATCTCTGCTTCCTCGCCAATGCCTGGACCGAGGCGGTGGTGTTCACGGTGCCGGCCCCGCCCGCCGGCACCGGCTGGCGGATCGCGGTCGACACCGCGGCGCCGGCCCCCGGGGATTACTGTGAGCCGGGCGCGCGGCGCCCGCTCGCCGTGCCGCGGCAGGTGCCGGTCGCCGCGCGCGCGCTCGTGATCCTCATCGCGGAGGCCGCGTGAAGGGAGGACGCATGGGGGGAGAACCTCGTGTGAAGGGAATCCTCGTATGATGGGGAATCCTCGTATGGGGAATCCTCGTCTGAAGGGCCTCGTATGAAGGGCCTCGTATGAAGGAACAACCAGCAGCTGCCGCTCGCGTGCATCCGCTCGCCGGGAAGCCCGCCCCGGCGTCAGTGCTCGTGAACGTGCCGCGCCTCGTGACCGCGTACTTCACCGGGCGTCCCGATCCGGCGCGGACCGCCGAGCGTGTGGCCTTCGGTACGTCGGGACACCGCGGCTCGTCCCTCGCGAACTCATTCAACGAGGCGCACATCCTCGCCATCACGGAAGCCGTGTGCCGGTACCGCCGCGCTCAGGGCATCACGGGCCCCCTCTTCCTCGGCATGGACACCCATGCGCTCGCCGAGCCCGCTTTCGTGACCGCGCTCGAAGTGCTCGCCGGAAACGACGTATCCGTGCTCGTGGACCGCGATCATGGCTACACGCCGACGCCGGTTGTCTCGCACGCGATCGTCACCCACAATCGCGGGCGTGCGCAGGGACTCGCGGATGGCATCGTGATCACCCCGTCGCACAATCCACCGGCGGACGGCGGCATCAAGTACAACCCGCCGCACGGCGGTCCGGCGGAGACCCCGGTCACCGCCTGGATCGAGAAGGAGGCGAACGCGGTCCTCGCCGCCGGCCTGGCGGGCGTCCGGCGCATTCCGTATGAACGGGCGCGGCGGGCTGCCACGCTGCACGACTACATCGGTGCCTATGCCGGCGATCTCGGGGCGGTGATCGACATGGACGCGATCCGGGGCGCCGGCATCCGGATCGGTGTGGATCCGCTCGGCGGCGCCGGGGTCGCCTACTGGGGCCCGATCGCCGAGCGATACAGGATCGCGATCGAAGTCGTGAACCCGGGTGTCGATCCGACCTTCCGCTTCATGGCGCTCGATTGGGACGGGAAGATCCGCATGGACTGCTCGTCGCCCTACGCCATGGCGCCGCTCGTCGCGCTCCGGGACTGCTTCACAGTCGCCTTCGCCAACGACACCGACCACGATCGGCACGGCATCGTGACGCAGAGCTCGGGGCTCCTGAACCCCAATCACTTCCTGGCGGTCGCGGTCCACTATCTCTTCCGCCATCGCCCCGGCTTCCCGGCGAGCGCGGGGGTGGGGAAGACGGTGGTCTCGAGCGTGCTCATCGATCGCGCCGCAGCGCGGCTCGGGCGCGCGCTGGTCGAGGTGCCGGTCGGCTTCAAGTGGTTCGTGCCCGGTCTCGCCGCCGGCGCCCTCGGGTTCGCCGGGGAGGAGAGCGCGGGCGCCTCGTTCCTCCGGCGGGACGGCACCGTGTGGACGACCGACAAGGATGGGATGGTGATGGGGCTTCTCGCCGCGGAGATGACCGCGCGGACCGGACGCGATCCGGGCGAGCTCTACCGCGCGCTCGCGGCGGAGCTCGGCGAGCCAATGTACGCGCGGATCGACGCGCCGGCGACGGCAGCCGAGAAAGCGATCCTCGCGCGGCTCGCGCCGGATCAGATCGCGGCGACCGAGCTCGCCGGCGAACCGATCACCGCCATGCTCACGACCGCGCCCGGGAACGGCGAGCCGATCGGGGGCCTCAAGGTGATGGCGGCGAACGGCTGGTTCGCAGCGCGCCCCTCGGGCACCGAGGATACGTACAAGATCTACGCCGAAAGCTTCCGCGGCGCCGAGCACCTGCGGGCAATCCAGAGTGCGGCGCGGGAGCTCGTCGCACGTGCGATCGCGCGCGGTTGAGGACGGCGGGGCGCTAGTCCGGCGCGAGAGCGATCAGCTCGACCCGGTGGTTGACCTCGGGGTTGGCCGGCGATGGGCCGACGACGAGGAGCGCAATCCGACCCGCGAGTCCCTGCTCGCGCGCGAAGCGGCGTGCGAACTCGCTCCAGTCGGGGGCCGGCTCGGGCACCGGGAGCGGATGCACGCCGTAGGAGAGGAGGAGCGCGCGGCGCGTGGCCTCGTTCTCGCTCGGCGCCGCGATCCACACCGGCAGCCGGAAGCGGGTGATCGAGCGGGGCGTGGCGCCGCTCTGGGTCGGGACGAGGACGAGGGCGGCCGCCGCCCCCTCGAGCACGGCCTCGACGCTCAGGGAGACGAGGTCCGACATCGGGAGATCGAGCCGGGGGTCGAGTGTCTTGAGCCGCTCCCAGAGCTCGAAGCGGCCGCGCGTGGGCTCGGTGGCGGCCGCGATCCGGGCGAGCGTCGCCACCGCCTCGACCGGGTACTTCCCCATCGCCGATTCCCCGGACAGCATCACGCAATCGGTGCCGTCGAGGACCGCGTTCGCCACGTCGGTCGCCTCGGCCCGGGTGGGCCGCGGGTTCGCGGTCATCGACTCGAGCATCTGGGTCGCCGTGATCACCGGCTTGCCGGCGCGCATCGCGCGTTTCATGAGGTCCTTCTGGATCACAGCCATGCGCTCGATCGGCACCTCGACCCCGAGGTCGCCGCGGGCGATCATCATGCCGTCGGCGGCGGCGAGGATCTCATCCACGCGCTCAAGGGCCCGCGAGCGCTCGATCTTGGCGATGAGGAGCGGCACCCGACCGTACTCCGCGGCGGCAGCACGGACTCGATCGAGGTCAGCCGCAGACTCGACGAACGACTGGCTCACGAGGTCGACGCCGTTTTCGATGGCGAAGCGCAGACATTCGCGATCGCGCTCTGTGAAGGCGGGGAGCCCGAGGTCGATGCCGGGGAGGTTAAGCCCCTTCCGTGAGCGGAGCTCGCCGCCGGCCACTACGCGGCAGAGCACCTCGGGTGGAGCGATCCCGGTCACCTCGAGCTGGATCAAGCCGTCGTTCAGGAACAGCCGGTCGCCGGGCCGGACGACGGCCGGCAGCCGAGGGAAGCTGACCGCGGCGCGGGTTGCGTCGCCGGTCACCGCCGCGGTCGTGAGCGTGAACGCATCCCCCGGCGCGAGCTCGAGCGGCTCGGTGGCGAGCTGGCCGATCCGCATCTTCGGTCCCGGCAGGTCGGCGAGGATGGCCACGTCCCGGCCCGCAACACCGGCGGCGGCGCGCAGGCCGGCGATGAGGCGGCCGTGGTAGGCGAAGTCGCCGTGAGAGAAGTTGAGCCGGGCCACGTTCATCCCGGCACGGATCATGGCTTCCATGACGGCCGGTGACTCGGACGCAGGGCCGAGGGTGGCCACGATCCTGGTCTTGTGCGGGGGCAGGGTCATGGCCGGGACGCTAGCGGCTGGCCGCACCCGTGGCAAGCGGTGGCCGGCCATGCTACCCTGCGGCCGCGGGGGGGGACAGCATGTGGTATCCTCCCTGCCCGCTGTGAGAAGCGGGCTACAGGAGCGTGCTTCTCACCTTGGATTTCTAGGAGGAGGGGTTGAGATGGGCAAGATCGTTCTGGCTGCATTCCTTCTGCTCGTGGCCTCGGCGGCGGCGGCGCAACCGCCAAGGGCCGAGATCGGCGCACACATCGGCTATACCTTCAGCGAAGGCGTCGAGATCGACGGGATCACCTACGACGAGGTCGATCCGGAGAGCGGCCTTTCCTACGGCTTCAATTTCGGGTTCTTCGTCAACCGGTTCTCCGAGGTCGGGTTCATGATGTCGCAGCAGCAGAGCACCCTCATCGGCGGCGGGTACGTCGGCGGGGACACCGATCTCGTCGACCTGGATGTCAACAACTACCACGCCTACTATTGCTACAACATCGGGGTGAACCCCCAGGTCATCCCGTACTTCCTCGTCGGCCTGGGCGCCACGCATTACGTGACGGGCGACATCGCGGGTGTCGACGTGGACAATGAGACCAAGTTT